>Ga0302326_10001338_pt1 | contig 62958 bp, 91 predicted proteins | sample Palsa_T0_3_FD_202264 | JGI IMG/M metagenome (GOLD analysis project Ga0302326, IMG submission 202264) | Peat permafrost microbial communities from Stordalen Mire near Abisko, Sweden - Palsa_T0_3 | ecosystem: Environmental > Terrestrial > Soil > Palsa > Peat permafrost | place: Sweden: Abisko...
CGCCGTAGGCGCCCCATGACCGATGGGCTGCCCGTGCTGGTACGGCGGCAGCGCGCTCGCCGTCGGATCGCCGTGCGCGATGGGGTGCTGCGGATGGTAGGGCAGCGGCGTGCTCGCCGTAGGCGCCCCGTGACCGATGGGCTGCCCGTGCTGGTACGGCGGCGCAGCGTACGGATCCTGTCCGTGCGGCGGGATCGGCTGGCCGTGGTAGGGCGGGGGCGCGCCGTGCATGGGGGGAGTCCCGGGATGCACGGGGTACCCCGGATGCCACGGCAGCTCGTGACCTCCCTGCGGAAAACCGTGCTCGGGGTGCCACGGATGGCCAGGGTGCCCCTCGGGGGGACCGTACGACGGGACGCCAAACGGATCTCCACCGTATCCGTAGTGGCCACCGTCCGGCGGCGGGGGCGCTCCGTACCCATTCGGCGGGAGAGGGGCACCGTAGCCGTCCGGCGGCGGAGGCGCGCCATACCCCTGGGGCGGAGGAGCGCCGTAGCCACCGTCCGGCGGCGGCGGACCCTGGCCGTCGTCCTGCGCAAACTCGTCCTGCTGATGGTGGTGATGATGCCTGTGCGGCGGTGGCGGCGCGCCGTACTGAGGCTGTGGAGGCGGAGGCGCCCCGAAGGCGGGATGGAGACACGGCGGCACGTGGTGACGGTGATGCTCGCGCTCCCATGCCTCGCACGCCAGGCGCTCGTGCTCCAGACGCGCGTGCTCGATCTCCTCCGGCGTCGCGCCCATGCCGTAGCCCGCGCCGTACGAAGGCACCCACGCCCACCCGATCCCGGTCCAGTAGTACATGACTTGCGGCTCCTTCGTGGGTTCGGACGGTTCAGTATCCCGGATCGGCCGAGGGCGGACCGGCCTGCGCCGTGTCGGCACACACCCAGCCGCGCACCGACTTGGTCGTGCCCGCGTCGAACGCGTACGACGGATCGCTCTGCGGCGTGACCACCTTGAACTTCCACATCCGCCCGCCGTGGATCTCGATCTTCTCCTGACCGTCCGTCAGGCCCAGCATCGAGTGCATGACCGTGGCCACGCCGTCGCGACGCACATCCGGATCGGTCGCCGGAGCCCAGTGCTGGCAGTCGGCCGGCGGAGGACCCCCTCCGTAGGGATCCACCTGGGGGGGCGGCGGGCGTGGACCGCCGTGGTGCGACGGGGCTGCAGGGGCCTGCGGCGCCACCGGTACGAACGCCGCCACGCTGGGGTGCGGAACAGGAGGCGGAGGCGCGGGCGGACGAGCACCCCCCGGAAGATCCGTCACCCACCCGAAGACATCCCGAGCACGCTGCGTCAGCTGCGGGTACGTCCTCGCATCGACGACCATCAGCTTCCACAGACGACCGCCCACCGGGCGCGTCTCGTGAAACCCCGACGGGTGCCCCGAGTCGAGGAGCTGCTTGTACCAGGACGCCGTACCGTCCCGGCCGATGTCGACGGGCGTCGCCTTGCGCCACGCCCGCACAGGACGGCCGCCCGGCATGGGCGCGTGGCTCGTCGGCCACGACGGGTACGGCGCCGGAGCGTGCGCAGCCGGCGGCGGGTACGTGGGCTGGGGCGGGTACGCCGGATGCGTCGGGTACGCGGGCGGCGGGTAGGCCGGGTGCGAGGGATGGGCGGGGTGCGAATGGTAGGGCGGGTGGGCCGGCGTGGTGGGCGAGAGCGGTGGCACCGACGAATCGGGCGTCCACGTGTAGGACTCGACCGGCACGGGATAGAGGTCGACCGGCGGCGCCTGCGGAGGCGGGTGGCCCTGCTCCTTCTTCTTGTCGTCGTCGCGGACCTTCATGAAGAGCAGCGCAGCCGCTGCTCCCGCCGCTGCCAAAACGATCCCGGGCACCGCCATGGAAGTCTCCTAGCCAAGATCCAGAGTATCACCTGAATCACGTCCGGGTCGAATCTGATTCGGATCGCAGCGGTATACGATCGCCGCCAGAAGCAGCGTCACCAGCACGGACAGCCCGAGAGCCAGCAGCACACGGACCAGCGCGCCCCACCAGAAACTGCCCCGCAAGGGCAGGGGACGCCCCTACCGACCCTGCCCGCTGCGGCGCGGTGGCATGGGCGGCGTGGTGACCTCGATCGAGCTGCCGTCCCTGACGACGCGCGCGTTGACGACGACCTTCTTGGGCTCCTGAGGCTGCGCGGGTGGAGGCGGAGGCTCCGGCGAGAGCACCGTGTCGACCGCTTTGGCCAGGCGCCTGAACAGGCTGAACGTCCCGAGAAGGTCGTGCTCGACCTTCTCGACCGCCTCCTTCATCGCGTCTCGGTGCTTGCCGGCCATCGTTGCCTTCCCTTCCGTCACGCTTCCGTGCTGAGGCCAGCCCACAGCAGGTTCCAGTCATGGTTGTCCACGACCTCCAGGATCGGCGGCTTGGGCTTGCCGATCGGCGGGTACAGATGGATCTGCCGCTCGAACTGCTGGCGGATCCGCGCCAGATCCGACCGCGTCTTGACCTGGTGCTGGAGATCCGCCGTCAGCACCGCGCAGGCCGCGTCGATGTCCTCCTGGAGCATCGCCTCCGGATCCTTGCTCGTGTAGATGGGCACGCGCGCTTCGGCGATGATCTCGGGGCGGAAGTTGAGAAGCTTGTCGTGAAACTCGTTGTTCTTGTCCGAGAGGTACGTGCCCCACTCGTAGATCGTTTCCTTGTCCGTCCCGTGCCGCCAGACCACGAACACCCCGTGCAGCATCCCTCCGATCATCGCCCACGCCGCCTTTCGTTTCCCATCGTGCAGCGTTCAGGCTACCCGCATCGGCGTAGGTAGACAAGTCTCGACCTTGGAAGCATCCGTGATGCGTACGAATTCGGATCGACTCGCGCGGGCGGCGTCAGCCCGCTTTGCGGCGCGGACGGGCGGCGAACATCGCCTCCAACTTCGCGTCGGCGCTCGCCTGCAGCGCTTCCCACGCCTCGCCAGGGTGGTCGTGCACGTACTCCTCGAAGGCGCGTAGGCGCTGCGCCGGGGTGCCCTGAAGGACCGTGTGGACCCGATCCCACAGCGGCAAGAGATCGGGGTCGAGGTTCACCATGACCGCCTCGTTGTGCTCGCGGCGCCTGTCCCAGCCACGGTACGCGCTCACGCTCCGCGAGCTATCCGCGCTCCTGGCCGGATCCGCCGGCACGAGGCCTCCCTCGGGCACGATGGCGACGTAGCCGTTGCTCCAACGGACACGCACGTGCGCTCTCGACACGCCGTCGCTCATCAGGTGGTGGTGCATCGTCGGTGTGACCTTGAGCACCTCGCCGACCATCTCCGCGCCGACCTTCACGGCGCCCTTCCGCCGGACCCTGTCGCCCACCTTCCAGTCGTACTTGTTGAAGCCCTTGATGTCGCCGTGGCGGCGGCGCGTCGTCAGCGGCTTGGCCGGCCAGCACCACTCCTTGCCGGGAACCGCCACTAGCACGAACGGAACGGCACTGTAGACGATCGCATGCGTGCGCGTCAGCTTGCGCAGCAAGAGGGCGGGATGGCCGGAACGACGAAACGTGGCGCCTACAGCCATGTTCCGGAAGGGGACCGGGGTGCTCACCCGGTCGAGACTACCAGGTTCTCAGACGGCGCCGCCAGTCGCCGACGACGCTGCTGCTGCATCCAGCTGCGCCTGGTGCACGTTCAGGATGGTCCGATAGACGCGCATGTTGGGCGTCTTGGTCTTGAACCACATGGCGTCGTCTTGCTGGAACAGCACCTTGCCCACCGCGGCCGCCACCGCCGGGGACCTCGACCACCCCGCGTCGCAGTGCACCAGGATGGCGCCGACGTCGTCCTTGTACCTGCGCACGAAGTCGAGCATCTGCTTGGCGTGCCCCTCGTTGAAGAGCGTCGTCTCGTCCACCACGAGATGGGCAGGTACTCCGCTCCCCAGCAGCGGGATGTGGTCCTCCGGGATCCGGTCGAGATCGTGAAACTGCAGGTGCAGGACGCCGCGCGTGCACTCGTTCGTGCGCAGGCGCACCGGACGAGGATCGCCCGGCGTACGGATGCTGATGATGAGGTGCCGGTCGGTCATCGCAGGCACCGCCTCGATGGCTTGCCGGCTGTAGACGTAGAACTTCATGGCTATCACGCCACGGTACCAGAGCCAGAGCGGCCTAGCGGCGAGTTTTCCCAGCGATTCGCGCGGTACCTTGCAGTCGGAAGGCGATGTACAGGACCACGTGCAACGGCGGCCAGCGCCGCGGGCGCAGGGCAGCCCCTAGTAGGCCCCCAGGGTCTGCGCGACCCCTTTCAAGACCGTGTAGTCGTTCTCGTAGACCGACGTCGGCGTCGTCAGCTTCCCGCGCTGATCCGGATGTCGGAGCCGGAGGTTGCTCATCGTCTGCCCCCACATGCCCATCAACGCATCGTCCTTGGTCCCCGCCGCGGGGTAGCCGAAGTGCTTGGAGATCCACGCACTCTCCAACGGAACGGACCGCATCAGGAAGGCGTCGAAGACGGCCTCGCCAAAGACCTCGCCCGCGAGCGTCTCCGTGGCCTGCTGCAGCGCCGTCGCCAGCGCGGGAAGAAACTCATGCGACGCCCACCGGGCGAAATTCTTCCGGCCCCCGGATTCCCAGCGGAGGGCGTTCGCCTGGTCGGCGCGATTGGGACCACGGCCGCGTACCGCCATGGGCTCAGCCTACGTCGGCGCCCATCCCGATCAGCGCCGCGATGAACCTCTGGTTCTCGTCCGTGACGTTCTCGACGAATAGCTCGATGTCCTGACCCACCGCCGCCGCGTCGACCTCCAGACGCGCGTTGAACAACGCACCGTCATAGCGGTGCTGCGGATCATGAAGATCGATGGCGGCCCCCAGGGGCCCAGGAGTCCGGAACATCTTCTGGCCGACCCGGATGCCGACCAGCTCGAAGGCCATGGCAGTGGCCACGGGCATCACCAGACGCTGGGCGTGGAAGATGATCTGGGGGCGTGCGACGACCGACACCGTCCCCGAGTGAGGTCCGATGCTGCCGTGGAGAAAGCCGAGCGGAAACTCACGGATGTCGTGGCCTCGGGAGATGGCCGCCGGCTCCGGCGTACTCTTCTTGGGCTCGGGCGAAGTACCCTCCGGCTCCAGTTGGGGTCTGGCGCTAGCCCCGCGCGTCGCCACCGTGGCTGCGACCGAGGCGATCGCGCCAAGCAGTGCGCCTCGTCGCCCGACCTTCACGCCTGCATCGCTCATGCGTTCCTCCTCGTCGATCTACGCTGCCGGTAGCACCAGCAGCTTCGCTCTGAATTCTCGCTGCAGTGCGCAGGCGCTGCGGACCTTGAGCACGACGCGTGTGCCGCGACAAATCGGATCGGTGGACAGTCGAACGCAGCCGTTGAACGCCGCCGCCGGGATTGGCATTGGGTTCGCCATCTGCTTCTTTCCGTCGATCGTGAAACCGCACACGTCGAAGCCCTGATGCGTCTCGACAACCAGCGCGTCGTACGCCGCGGCCTCCGTGGCCACGACCTCGATGTTGCGCGTCTCACCCAGACGCACGCTCGCCTCGAAGACAAGCTCGGCGGTCACGACGGACCTCCATCGGGTTTGGGCTCCAGCACCTCGACCGGCGGTGGCGGCGGCGCCTCCTGCGGCGCGGGCGGCGGCTGGGCGGCTGCACGCCTCGCGGCCCGTTGCGTTTCGACGACTGCCAGAAACGCCGGCCGCTGCACGTCGTCGAGCGTTTCAGCCAGCTGGCTGACCTTCTCGTCGGTCAGATCGTCTCCCAGCACGTCCACCATCATCTCGATGATCGGATCGACCGGGGGCGGCGGAGGATGGTTCACGCGGTACGCCTCGACGGCGGCCAGGAAAGCCGCACGCCTCGTCTCGTCGAGCCGCTCGGCCAAACGACCGACCCTCTCGTCGGTCATGTCGTTGCCCAGAACCGCCATCAGCTTCTCGATGAGCGGATCGGTGGGCGGCGGCTCCGCAGGAGGCGGCGTTACGATCGCCTCGGGCTCCATCGTGACCGTCCCCTGCTGCGCCTCTTCGGCCGTGGGCGTCTGCTCCGTTGCCGCAGCCACGTCGCCGCCGTTCTCCTTGGCCGCCGCCTGCTCGTTCTTCTTCTTCTTGCGGTTGCCGTACTCCGAGTAGAACGCCATGAACGCCATGCGCTGGTCGTCGCTGAAGACCCCCAGGAGATCCGGGAACTGCTCGGGCGTGATGCTCTCCAGCAGGCGGTCGATCTGCTCCTCGGCCAGCATCGTGTCGGCGCCCTGGTCCTTGCCCCCCATGAACTTCCTCATGAAGAACGGCGCCAGCATCAGAAGCTCCTTGAAGAGCTGGTCCTTGCGCTTCTCCTTGCTCTCCTGCTCGGTCACGGCGAGCTTGCGCTCCGCCGTGCGGTCCATCATGTCCTGCTGCATCTCCAGGATGGAGTACTGCATCCCCGCCATGCGATTGAGCTGCCGGGTCAGCTCCGCGTTCTGCTTGCCCAGCTCGCGCATCGTGTCGTTCGTCGCCGAGAGCGCCATGCGCGTCGCGAACTGCGTGTGCTGGATGAGAAGCGCCGTGAAGCCCTGCTCGTTGAGCGGGATGTCCGCGTGGTCGCCGTCGGTGCGATCCTGCCCGCCCTCCAGCTTGAAGGCGTGCTTGGCGAAGTGAACTTCCTCGCCCTCGCGGTACGCCTTGACGATGTATCGCGTCGATCCTCGCTGCGAACTGGAGTCCTTGTAGGACTTCTCCATGATCGCGCCGGCCAGGCCCTCGGGACCCTCGTACCGATCGAAGTCCTCTCCATCCCAGTTGTCGATGTCCGAGTCCTTGGCGTCGATCGCCGATCGGGTCGAGAGCACCAGCGCACGCACGCGCGTGCGCCCCATACAGGACTTGATCCAGTCGGTCAGCTTCTCGATCTCGTAGTCGCCGGCCCCTGGCGGTCCGGATGGGCCCATCATGCCCATGGGCGGACGGCGCATGATCTCGCCGCCACCTCCACCGCCACCCTCGCCGTGACCGTTCGCCATGTCCTCCCTCGGCATCTCTCTCACTCCTCGTCGTCGTACTCGTGCTCGGAATCGTCGTGTTCCGGCAGCGCGCGCATGTTGCCCGCCTTCTTGGGCGTGTGCTCCTCCGCCCATCGCTCCACGCGCAGGGCGCCACGACGCACGCCCTTCGCCGCATCGCGCGTCAGCTTGGAGATCTCTCCGACCGCGCGACCCGCCTGGTGAGCCGTCTCGCCCAAGAGGCGGCTCGCCTTCTCCGCCAGATCGGGCGCGAGACCGTGACCACTGTCGATGTGCGGCTCGTCGTCGCCCGCCTCCACCGATCGACGACGTCGCTCGTCCACCAGATCGCGCCGCACCACCGCCGGGGCGAACAGCTCTTTGTGGATCGTGGGCCCGAAGAAATAAAGCGCCGCCGCCGCCGCCCCGAACATCAGCGCCGGCTTGATGGACGCCGCTGTCCTCTCCTCCTCGGTCGCCACCTTCTCGACCGGAAGGCTCAGCGTGCACTTGGCCGACAGCTTCCGCTGCCAGTCGTAGAGCTGCTTGTCGTAGCGCTCCACCTCGTCCATCTGCGTGCCCAGCTGCCCGTAGCTCACCGCGGGCTCCGCACACCCCGGCTGACCGCCGCAGAAAAACGTCCGCCAGGTCCGCACCTGCACCGCGAAGGCCCGCCGCTCTGGCTCTCCCAGCGAAGCGCAGCCCATCACGTCCTCCTCGACGCTCTTGTACTTGCCGTCGAGACGCAGCTTGGCCTGCTTCACGTCCTCGGGCGTGACCACCCGAAGGCCCGTCGCGTAGCGCACCGCCTCCCCTGGAAGCCGACGACCTTCCGGATCCCAGACGCTCCCCACCTCCGCGCGCGGACCCAAGCTTTGCAGCCTGGGCCCGGCGTAGTGCCGCACCCAGTCCTCGTGACTCCAGACGACGTAGGGGTTCGGGGGCAAGAGAAGGCCCTCCTTCAGCTATCCAGCAGCTGCTCGGCCGTGATGCGAAGCGCCGCCGCCGACGCTGCCACGTACGACGTGGAGTTGCTGGACAGACCGTACGAGATCCCGTTGATGAAACCAGTCGTGTTCGTGTAGACGCGATCGAAGTTGGTGATCCCCGCCGCGCCCACCGGGAAAACGTCGATGATCTTGGGGGTGCCGAAGCCCGCCGCCCCCGGAGCGATGTTGCTGTCGAAGACCATCAGGTACGCGGGCGGCGAGCCCGTGAAGTCCACGAAGCCGAAGAGCCTCGCCAGACGCCCCTGAACCGGACCGTCGTCGCACGACGATGCGATGAGCGCCGTCGCGCCCGTTTCTGTCGACGAGACGTTCTGCGTGTTGCGCTCGGGGTAGGGCAGGATGCCGACCGATGCCCATCCATTGATGGTCGCACTCGCACCCGAACCGACCTCGGGCGGCACGCCATCGGCGTCGGCCAGAAAAACCGTCATGTAGAACGACGAGCCGCTGACCGTTTCCGACCAGCCGCCCGTCAGATCGATGACGTTCTCCTGGAGCACGTTGCCGTTGCCGTACCGGATCCGGGCGTACGGGTAGAGCTGCGTCGGATTGTCGCCGTTGTCGATCTGGACCGCCCGGCCCACGAACGTCACGTACGCCATGACGTGCAGCTGCACGTGGACGACTTCGGTCTGATCGGCCTCGTTGATCTCCTGGCTACGTCCCCAGCTGTTCTGGGACAATATCTCCAGCGACGGGTTCGTCGTCATCGCCGCGAACGGCGACGCGGACCTCAACAGCAGCTCTGCGATGCGCGGATCGTTCATCTCTCAGTCCTCTTCAGGCCGCCGGGCTGCACTCGCAGTTGGTGCAGCTCTGACAGCTGCCATCCGCACACGGATCGGCGCACGTGCAGCCCACGCACTCCTTGTACTTGCCCGTGTTGATGGGCGCGCCGCCCGTCGTGTAGTGCTCGACGGGGTTGTTCCGGCCCACCTCGTCCTGCACCTGCTTGTTCGTGTCGGCGTAGAAATCCGTGTAGCGGCGAAGCATCAGATCGCGCGCCTCGTTCAGCTGCCCTGCCCGAAGCTGCCCCAGCAGCGTACGCACGCTCTCGGTCAGCGCGGGCAGCGCCTCCTCCACCATCTCGTACGCGTGACGGTAGGTGGCCGCCGACTTCTGCACCTGGTCTGGCGTCATGCCGGCGAGAGGCGTGCTCGCCGTCGGGCCACGCGCGCGGATCGCCTGCTGGCGCGACGTGAACTCCACGTTCGTGCGCGACTGCGCCAGGCCCACCAGGTCCGTCATGAACTGCTTGCTCTGCGAGTCGCCCAGCGCCGACTTCATGATCACATGGAACGCATGGTGCGTCTCGGAGGGCTCCGTCCGACCGATCGTCTCGATGTACTTCGTGCTCGCCCCCACCGCGTCCTGGAGAACGTCGTTGAGAGCCGCCGCCGCGAAGTCGAACGGCGCGATCTCCAGCTCCGTCAGCGCACGCCCGGTCGACACCCCCGCCGGGCGGCCGATCTCGCACCACGTCTGGAAGGCCCCAAGACGCGTGCCCAGCGTCAGGTAGCCCACCGTCCTTCGCCCGTCACCCAGGACGTGGAACTTGCCGTTCTTGAGAGGGATGTCCGCCAGCGTCTGCATGGGTCACGCTCCCGGGTCGGCCTTCACGAGAAAGCCCTTGTTGCGAAGGTTGTCCGCCCACTCCGGCGGGATGTTGACCTCGTCGCCCGCCATCATGTGCGGCCAGTTACCTCCCGCGCTCACCAGGTGCGGGTTGAGCGCGACCAGGTGGTCGAAGCTGCCCTTGTTGCCGCTGCCGATCTTCGCGAGCTTCACCGGCCACACGCTGTCGCGAGGCCGCATCACCACGAACATCGACGGGCGCTGCCGCGCCGGAGCGCGACGATCGTACGCGGCCTGGCGCTCCGCCGCCTGCGCTTCCTCCGCCGCCTGCTGATGCGCGATCATGGCCACCTCGGCAGCCACCGGATCCTGCATCGCCTCGCTATGCATGGCGGCATCGACCGCCATCTGGTGCTCGGCCGCCACCACCGCGGAAACGTACTCCGCATGCGCCTGCTCCATAGCCTGCGGATCCCCGCCACTGACGATCTCCGGGCGCGAAGCACCCATGATCCCCGGCAAGCCTCCGTCGCCGAACGCCGCGCCGATGGGCATCGACTGCACCGCCGCCGCTGCGCTCATCGGATCGCCCGGGACCTGCAGCCCGGGCATGAGGATCGTCGGCACAGGGGCCGGCGGCGAGAGCACCGACTGCGCGCCCCCGTCGAAGATCGTGGGCGAGCCCACGTAGCGCCGACCGTCCGGGTTGGGCTGACGACCGTCGACGATGTCCACCGGCCAGAGCGGCCCCGAGCCGTAGCCCGTCATCGCCGAATCACCACCCGACATGCGCGTCACCCAGACCGTCCCCGGAGGTACCCCGGGGCCCGGCACCGGCTTGGCCAGCACGAAGAGCCTGTCACCCACGGTCACCTGGCGGTCGCTGCCGGGCGCCATCGACGCGTCGCGACCCAGCTGCTGCACCAGCGTGATGAGCGCTCCGTGGTACTGCGGAGGCACGTTCGACATGTCCGGGGAGACCGCCGCCAGCGAAGGCTGGGGCGCACTGCTTCCGTGGCCGTGGCCGTTCGTCGGCGCCTGGGGCGCGGGCTGCTCGGGCACGCGGCTCACACCGTTGCCCCATCCAAGCTCCCTGGCGCGCGCGTCCAGCGCTCCCGCCGCGCCCGGGAACTTCCCCCGCAGGCTCTCGGCAAACGCATGGAGCTTCTCGCCGTTGGTCTCGGTCGCCAGCGCGCCCATCACCGCCGAACACGTGTGCGGCTCCGCCGACGCGTCCATGCACGGCGACGCCGTACGCTGCAGCGGCGCCTGCTGCGGCGGCGGCGCGTCCGTCAACTGAGGACGCGGGCCCTGCCGGCCGCGCGCGTCCCACGCCCGACTCCGCAACGCATGCGACGTCAGCTGGAACCCTCGCTGGTAGAACGACGCGGCCATCGCGTCGAGCTTGCCCGCGTCTGCGTTGGTCGCCGTCCGGATCGACTCGACCACCCGATGCGCCTCCTCGCGGGGCAGGTGCGCATCGAGATCGATCACGAGCTGGTTTTGCGGCTCCTTCTGCTGCGAAGCCAGGTAGAGGACCGCGGCAGCACCCAGGACGATCGGCAGCATTCTCTTTCTGTCTCCGCGCTTGTCACGCCGCGCCGCATGCCCAGACGTCACAAGCTACTGGAGCATGAGCACAGCGCAGAGCCGATCTTACGCGATTTGGTCCGTTCCCACACGCAATTCGTTCGCTCTGTGGCGAAGCTGGTACCTCGTCCACGGTCGATTTCGTCCGAAATGCACCGCGACCGCCTCCAACTGCTCCGGGCGACGGCTGTTGTCCAGGCACCACTCCACGAAGCGCCTCACATCCACTCGCAGCTCCGGATCCAGACGGTAGGTCATCGCCACCGCTCGCTCTCCGTGCGCCACCGCCTGCCGCTTGGCGTAGTTCGCCCTGGAACGCACCGTCTCGGCCCCCAGCGGCCACCCCCCGTTGTCCAGGTAGTCCGCGTAGGATGCCAGGTGGTTGACGAAGTCCCCGCCCGTCACCCGCCAGAGAAACTGCTCCTCCGTCAGCTGCAAGAGCTTCCGTACATCCGCCGCCGTCTTCGGCGGCATCGCCTCGTCGAGCCCCTCGGGACCCAGGCCGTACCCCAGCGGCCCGGTCTTGTAGTCGCGACCCGGATCGAAGCCCAGCACCCGCTCGTCGTTCACAGGCAGCACGCCAAACTCCGGCATCGGCCCGTTCCGCCCACTGGTTTCCCACAATCTTCGACGCAGGCTGTGGGCCGCGTGCGGGTAGCCCACCGACAGCGTCGACGCCAGAGACCGAGCCACCGTCTCCGCCTTGCGACTCATGCCGCACCCGTGCATCAGCCGGAGCACGTGCGCCCGCATGGGCTCCGGCAGGCTCGCCTCCAGCTCGTACTCGGATGGGTTCTTCATGGGCTTGGGATCGCCCTGACGGCGACGACGGCGCACGACCAGGTAGCCACTGATCCCAGCAGCGACGGCGACAAGGGCGGGGAGCGGCATCCTCGACGCCGCAGGGTAGCGCCAGCAGGCGCGCGTGTCACCAGGGAGGACGTGGCAGCGGCCCGCGACGACCGCCCAGCACCCAGGCCTTCGACCGGATCTCGTACGCGGCCTTCGGGAAGCTCGCCTGCAGCGACTCGGCGAAGTCCGACAGCGTTTTCGGATCGTTTTCGGTGCTCATCGCGCGAAGCACTTCTTGCTTGAGCGCCGTGGGCATCTCGGGATCGATGTGCGCGGGCAACGCGCCCGCGCTGCTCCCACCGCCCATGTTGTTGACCTTGCGACGGACGAAGTACACGCCACCCAGCAGCACCGCGATGAGCCAGAGCGGAGGCATCAGCGCATCCCCAGGATCCGGGACGGATCTTCGATGGACCCGTCCCCGCGACGGACCATGATGTGGAACAGGGTGAAGTTGCCGATCTTCTTGGCCGTGATGTGCGGGCGCGCGTTCTCGTTGTGACGCACGCGCAGCTCCGCAATCCGCCAGCAGGCCAAGTCCTCGCAGTCTCCTTCTCCCAGCGCCAGCGAGCGGGGGATGTCCTGCCAGTTGTCTCGGCCGGGCGGCTCGACGACGTAGGGCACGCCCGACGCGTAGAGCGGCGGCGTGGCCGGTCGGTGCCGCAGATAGAGGACGTTCGCGAGGACCAGCGCCTCCAGCATCGCCACGAGGATGTCGAGCTTCTCGTCGTGCGTGACCGTCGAAAAGCACGCTAGCTCGTACGTCGGGCGATACACGGGACCTCCTTCAGCGCCAGAAGACTCACGCGACCCCAGGGCCGTAGGGCACGCCCGACGCGTAGAGCGGCGGCGTGGCCGGTCGGTGCCGCAGATAGAGGACGTTTGCGAGGACAAGCGCCTCCAACATCGCCACGAGGATGTCGAGCTTCTCGTCGTGCGTGACCGTCGAAAAGCACGCTAGCTCGTACGTCGGGCGATACACGGGACCTCCTCCAGCGCCAGAAGACTCGCGCGACCGCGGGGTCGCTTAAAGGACAGCGGCGAGGAACCCGTCGAAACGGACGCCTCGCCGCCTGTTTACGCGCCTTGCGGCGCGCTCCTCACTGGGCTGCCGTGCCGATCAGGGCGGCCATGAACGTCGCGTTGTCGGACGAGATGTTCTCGACCGTGATCGCGATGTCCTGTGCCACGACGGCCGTGTCGAGCGCGAGGCGCACGCCGACGGCCGTCTCCGTGAAGACCTGCGCCGGGAGCGCCGTGCTGTTCGCCAGCTGGCTCCTGTTGCCGACCTTCACGTCGATCAGCGAGAAGAGCGACGCCGTGCCGGTCGGCACGACGAGACGCTCCCCGCGGAACACGATCTGCGGCCGCGACACGACGTCGACGGCTCCGACGCAGACCCCGATGCCCGACTGGAAGAATCCCAGCGGGTACTCGCGGATGTCACGGAGCGGACGCTCCACGACCGCGGGAGCGCCGCCGTAGGCGACGCCTCCGCCCGGTGCCCACGCGAGCGGCGCGCCCGGGCCACGCACACCGAAGTGCGGGTGGTTCGGGTGAGCCAGGTACACGTGCGGGTGCGCGCCCGGGTGGCCGCCCGGAGCCGGCGGGCCGTACTGGCCGACGATCTCCATGGCGCCCGTTCCGTACGCACCACCGGGGACTCCCCCGGTGCCGTAGTGCTGCGCGATCTGCTGCTGCAGGTAGTGCGGGTGCATTTCTCTTGGTCTCCTCTTCCTTGGCGTTCTCGGGCTGTTACTGAGCGGCCGTGCCGATCAGAGCAGCCATGAAGGTTGCGTTGTCGCTGGAGATGTTCTCCACCGTGATCGCGATGTCCTGCGCCACCGTGGCCGTGTCCAGCGCCAGACGCACGCCGACTGCGTTCTCGGCGAAGACCTGCGCGGGGAGGGCCGTCGAGTTGGCGAGCTGGCTCCTGTTGCCGACCTTCACGTCGATGAGGGAGAAGAGGTCGGCCGTGCCGGTCGGCACGACGAGACGCTCTCCGCGGAAGACGATCTGGGGCCGGCTGATGACGTCCACCGCGCCGACACAGACCCCGATGCCGCTCTGGAAGAACCCGAGCGGGTACTCGCGGATGTCCCTCAACGGGCGCTCCACGAGGACAGGACGGCCACCGTAAGCCACGCCGCCTCCCGGAAGGAAGGACGGGTAGCCTCCGAAGTGAGGCCGATGCGCCAGATGCGGCGCCGGCTGGGGGGGAGGAATCATCGCCGGGTGCGGCGGAGGCGCCGCCTGTCCGACTCCGTATCCGCCCGCAGCGTAGCGACGCTGGGCAGCCCAAGGGGCAATGGCACCGGGATGAACGGCGCCGACCCCTTCGAGCATCTCGATGTACGGACCCGACTGGCCGACGATTTCCTCGTAGCCTGTCGCGTATCCACGATTCGGGTACATGGGGAATTCTCGATTCGCCGGTGGGTTCGGCCTGCAAAGACCGCGTGCCCACCGAAAGGGCTGAGTGGTGGCTTTAAGGGCCCCGAAACTCAGTAGGGTCTTGGCGTCAACCGCCTCGTGTCACGTTGGGAGCGACCGAACTATCTCGGCCGCTCCCGTCAGTAACTTGTTGCTCAGCCGCCGTACGCAGGAACGCCCATGCCGGCGGCGTCCACGACGTACCGCTGCTGCGGAGCGGGCAGAGCGCCCGGCCCGTAGCCGCCCGTGCCGAACTGGCCGGCGACTCCGTGATGCGCACCACCGCGCATCTTCTCGCCCATCTTGCGACCGATCGCCGTCAGCCACACGGCGAGAGCGCCCGTGCCGACGTTGTGGGCGTCCTTGGTGAGCCCCTTGGCGTAGCCGCTGAGCCCGAGGGCGTGCAGCCCGATGCCGGCCATGGCCGAGACGGGCAGACCCCAGAACTCGAACTCGCTCTTGCCGGCCTGCGCGTACGCGCCGTCACCGAACGAGAACAGGAGGGTTCCGGTCGCGACGCCGAGGAGTGCACGGATCTCGTGCTCGCGCGCCTTCGCCTTCTTGAGCGCGTTCTCCTTCCAGCTGCTGGTCCTCTGCAGGTCGCGAGCGACCCGTTCCACTGCCTGGTCTGTCAGGTACATCGTCCGGCCTCCGTTCTCCGCGAAATGCGAAGCGCTCCAGACAGAGTGCGGCCAAATTGCCATCCACGTCAAAGATAAAATGCATGTGATTCAGATTGCATACGGATCACTCTGTGCGGCGCCGTGCGTGGCGCAGTTGCATTCGCATAGCGTGACGCTGTATGGTCGGACACCGTGAGTCGAACGCAGCCATCCAAATCAGTCCAACAAGTCGTGCGGCTACGAATCGTCAAGCGACAAGTGAACATCACCGAAGCGCAGGACGCGGCCCTTGGGCACCACGCGGCCGCGCTGGGCATAGGGAAAAACGAGCTTCTGCGGCGGGTTCTCGACACCTGGCGCGAACTCGTAGAGAAGAAAGGGGTCACGTGAGCACCAACCTGGCAGCCGTACGGCTTCTCATCGCCACGCCCGCGTATCACGGCGTGTCAAACAACTATTTCCACGCGACACACAAGTTCCGGAAGGTGATGAACACCCTCGAACTCAAGGGTTCCTTCGTCACCGCGCCCGGCATGCCCGTCGACGCCGCACGCGACTTCATCGGCAACGCCTTCATCAGCAGCCAGGCCAGCGCGACGCCGTTCACGCACCTGCTCATGGCCGACAGCGACATCGGCTTCGAACCGGACACGGTGCTCCGCATGATCGCGCGAGATGCCGACTTCGTCGCCGCCGCTCCGCCGCTCCGACGCTTCGACTGGAAGGCCGTCGAGAAAGCCGCCGCCGAGGGGCGCGCAGATGCGAGCAAGCTCGCCGCCCTCTACGCGGTCAAGCCGCTGCAGGGCGGCAAGCTCTCCGTCGACGCGGACGGGTTCGCGCCGATCGAGCACGTCGGTGGAGCGTTCCTTCTCCTGCGACCGCGTGTCTTCACGGCGATCAGCGACGCGTACCCGGATCTCCGACACCGCGAGGGATGGATGTACTTCCAGCCCGCTGTCTTCGACGGCGAGCGGAAGGGTGAGGACATCGCCTTCTGCAAGCGGTGGCGCAAGACCGGCGGCGACATCTGGCTTCTCGTCGACGCGCCGCTCACGCACGAGGGGCCGTACACGTTCAGCGGCAGCTACCGCGACCTCACGACGCTCGCCAGCTCGTGAGAACCGTGAAGAAGAGGCGCGGGCCGAAGCCCAGCCGGCGACGCGGCCACAAGTGCGCCTCCTGCCGCGCGCCCGCGGAGCCCGGCCGAACGCGCTGCAAGGCTCACGCGGCGCGCAACCTCGCCAGGCAGCAGAAGCGCGTTCGCGCGCGGATCGCCGCAGGTCTCTGCCCTCTCTGCGGAAAGCCCAAGGGTAAGACCACGCGAAAGTGCCCCAAGCACGCGCGCCTGGGACGGCGCAAGATCAGGGACGCGCGGCCCGTTCGCGATCGTACTCGTTCAGCTGCGCGGCGCTCGCGCGCCGCACCTGCTCCTTGAGCCGGTCGACCGCGCGATTCAACTCCAGAGCGATCCCAGAAGCCTCCGCCCCTTCGCCTTTGCCGGCGTTCTCCAGGTGCCGCAGACGCCGGTCCTTCATGAGAACGCCGTGGGCCAGATCGAGACCCGCGTCCCGCGCGATGGGTCGCAGGTACCCCGGCAGCCGACCGAGCGAACCGGAAGGATCGCTCCAGTCGTCCATCTCCTGCATGATCTCCCGGCGGAGCGCCGCGGGATCGTAGCCCAGCTGGTGGCTGTCGTACCTCTTCGTCACCGTCCACGTGGGCCCGCGGTCCAGGGTGATGATCCTGCGCGCGCTGGAGCGACCTCGGGCCAAGGCCTGGCCCTTCCACGACTCCGTGCTCGCCACGGCGTCCGCGTACGCCTTGTTGGCGAGCTTTTGGCTCGCCCCCAGAAAGAGCACGTCGTCCACCTGGTCCTCGGCGCCTGCGAACCTCGTCACGACCCGGTACATGGCCTCTGTCATCCTACACGAGCCGGCCCCTGCGTAACCTGGACCACGTAAAAAACGACCAGCTTGGCTACAAGCTCGCGAAATCGCGCTAGGATGGCGCTCAGAACAATGGTGGCGAGCCCGATCTCCATCCTCCCGCGTCTCCGGGAGCGCGCGTTTCAGGAAGCACTCAGCGAGTTCAACCCCGACGATCTGGGCACCGCCGCCGGAAGAGAGCGCGTCGTCCACGACGTCTCGCGCGCCCTCGTGCGCTTCGAGCGGAAGCACCTCGCCCCCGATGTCCGGCGCATGCCGCTGCGGCGCATCGAGGCCATCGTCCGCGTCGCCCTGCAGAGCCTCGTCGCCGCCAGCTGCGCCTGACCGATGCGCGTCAGCGTGCTGTGCCCGACCTTCGGGCGCCCCGAGCGACACGAACAGCTCCTCCGGGTCTTCCTCACCCAGGACTATCCCGACGCAGACCTCTGGGTCCTCGACGACTCGCCCGACCGCTCGCCGGCTTTCGCCAAGGCCCGCGACCGCGTGCACTACCTCCACTCGGCCGGACGGATGCCCGTCGGGGCCAAGCGCAACTGGCTGCTCGCCTGCTCGCGCGGGGACATCATCGCCCACTTCGACGACGACGACTGGTACGCGCCGGAGTACCTCTCCACCATGGTGGGCGAGCTAGTGCGCGAGAAGCTCGACTTCCTGAAGCTCTCGGTCTGGAACGCCCTCTCCGAGCTGGATGGCTCCTTCTGGCAGTGCGACACGCGCCTCATCCAACCGAACCACTTCATCCTGTCCTCGGACAAGCCGGCCACGGAGCGCTCGCTCACCGACGAGCAGATGGCCAGCCTGCCCCACGAGGACCACGACGGAAACCTCTGGGGCTACGGCTTCTCCTACGTCTACCGGCGATGGGTCGGCGAGCGCTGGCCGTTTCTGCCCGTCGACTTCGGCGAGGACTACGAGTTCGTGAAGAGAATCCGCCTGGGCGCGAACATCGGGCACCTGCCCGGCAACGCCGACAAGGTTGTCCACGTCATGCACCCCAAGAACACCGCACCACGGATCTTCCCTCAGATGCGCCTCGATGCGAACCTCGTCCCCGCGGACCTTCGCCCCCCCCACGGAGAGAACGATGCAGAGCAACACGCCCGCACCGGCTGACACGAAGCCCGAACACTCCGTCGATCCGAAGGACGAACTACTCCTGGGCGACTTTCACAGGTGGCTCATCGCGAACGACCACAACATCTGCACGCAGAGCTTCGGGGCCTGGCGACCGGTCGGCGTCAACATCACGCAGTTCCTCCGCGAACGCAGCGCGAAGCAGCGTCTCCTCGCTCCATGATGGACGTGAACATCTACGCGTGCGCCCGGTGCGGCCAGCCGTGCCCCAGCGTCGGTGAAGGCCCGTCTCTCGGGCCCCTTCGTGGTCTCTGCCATCGGTGCACGACCCTCGCGCTCGTGGCCGAACACGCGATCGTAGAGAAGCTCCAGGGCGACGTGCAGACGTTGCTCAGGGCGCTCGACCGTGTGCTGCCCGAGATCGACCGCTGCACTCCTGCGCTCACCCTGAACGGGCAGTGTGCGCGCCCATGGATGATCCGGCGGCGACCCTACGGCAACAACCGAACGTCCAAGAAACTGTGCGACGAACACGCGCGAAACATTCGGCGGGACGGCGAGGAATGGCACGAGGCGTCCTGGGCGTCCGCCCTCCGCGAAGCCTCGCCCGTCATGGCCGCGCATCGGCGGCCGACGTAGCCCTATCGGCCACCGCGCCTGAACTTGAATTCGGTGGGGATGTCGCGCCGCCGCTCGACGGGCAGCGCGCGGATCGCGGCCTCGCACCAGATGGCCGCTTGGTTCAGCTGGGCCGCTACGTGGAGCGGGTTGCCCTGACGGTGCGCGCGCTTTGCCGAAGCGATGTGCTCCTCCGCGAAAGCCACGTACCTCATCGCAGACGACGGCTCGTCGCTCTCCACGTTGCCGTGCCGCGAACTGGAACGGCTGGACCGACCGCGCTTCGAGGGCATGAACCAAGGTTACCAGCAGTCGGCCGTGAGCGTCAAAAAGGCCGCGTCTGATGGCCCACTCCATCGGAGTGATCGTCGTCGCTACCGATTCTACTGCTTCTCGGAAGCTAGGGCGGGGTGCCTGTCGTGAGGCCCGAGTATCTCGTGGCCATGAAGATGGTCGCGCACCGCGACAAAGACATGCTCGATCTGGAGTTCCTGACGACGATCGTGGACGTGAAGAAAGTACGCCCCGTGCTGCGAAAGTTCCTCGGGCTGTACTCGGTCGACGAGTTCGAGCGGGTTGTCGAGGAATCTGCCTGGAAGCGATCGCGAGGCCGCGTTTAGGCCTGCCGACGCACGGTCAGCTCCTGTGCTGCCAGTGTCCCTTGTCGAACAAGAACGTCTCGCACACCTTCGTGCAGTCTTCCGCGATCACCTTCACGACCCTCAGGGCATCCGCTCCGTAGTCGCCCGTCTGCACCTTGATCGTGCGGGCCATCTCGACCTCCTCCTGGACGACGACGGTGCGGCTGATCGTTGGCGGAAGGATCGGCGGAAGCTGCACCACCACGCTGGCGCGACGACCCGTGAGGAGAACCTTCACGTTCTCGTCCATGCCCAGAATGAGGAGCGGCTTGAAGTCCGTGACGAAGGTCACCTCGCGGCCCATCGTCGTCACGCCGCTTTCTTGGGCCACTGACGGACGCGCAGTTCACGGGGCCACTCGTCCCAGTCGGCTCCCTTGGAGTCCTCCAGCCGGAGCGGCGTGCGCATGAGGCCTATGGACGCCATCGACTGCTGGACGGCCGTCGCCGCCGACACGGGCCGTGAGCCCATCTGCTTCACGAAGCACGCCACGCCGTACTGCGCGCACTGCTTGACGTCGCTGAGCGCCCAGTCAACATCGAACGGCCTGGCCTTGGGGCCCGATTCCCCACCCGAAATGAGCCAATCGAGATGCGGCCCTCGCACCGCGCCGCAGTAGTCGCCCCCTTCGAGCGTGTACCCCACGCAGCCCATGCACTCGTCGGTCGCCTTGTGCTCCGGCGTCCCCGGTGGATCGTTGCGCTCATCGGGGCAGTGCTCGAACGCTCCGATCATCCACTCCTCGCGGTACCGGATGCCGCCCAAGGCCGGCTCGTGGCTGACGAACCGCACCGCGGCCGCCGTCGCCAGGAGGTCCGGGATCCGCTCGTCGGCGTACTCCTGGTCCTCGCAAGACACGCCCAACCACACGTTCGGGAGCGGCCACGGGCGCTCCATGATCGCGCGGACATCGCGCCGCAGGCCGTCGTGCTCGCAGAGACGCTGCGCCTCGACGAGGCAACGCGCCGCGGGCGGCATGCCCACGCCGCCGTTGCAGTTCGCACTCTCCTTGGCCAGCCACTTGAACCACTCGCGCATCCGCTTCGAGCGCTTGGTCAAGATCTGGAACGTGTGGCGCGGACACGCCGCCATCACCCCGAAGAACGACGCGATCTCCTCGTTCGTGAGCGCCTCGTGGAAGAGGTCGGACATCGAGTTGACGAAGATGAGCCTGGGTTCCCTCCAGCGGAGCGGATCGTCCAGATGCTCCGGGACCACAACGACCTTGCGCGTCCAGCGCGGGCCGTGCTCCGTCATCACCGCCAGGCCGTGGTACGGGAGCGGCTTGCCGTTCGGGCTCATCCCGCTGAACCTCGCCGCTACACCCTCGGCGTAGCAGCGCTCACACCCAGGGGAGACCCGCGAACAGCCGCGTATTGGATTCCACGATGCCTCCGTCCAGGCGATCTCGGTCTTCGAACCCACCGCTCGCGGTTATACATCCGGTCGAACATCACGGCAAGACAGCCGTCGGTGGAGGACCGAGCGCCTAGAGGTCGGCGTACTTGAGAAGGTAACCGCCGTCCGTCTCGCGCCCGACCTCGCGCTCCTGATACGCGCGCGGGGAATGCTTCAGGCTCCCGCCTCTCGGGAACATCGCGCGCCCCAGCAAGTAGACGAGCTGGAAGCACATGTTCATGCCGCAGCCGCCGATCTTCACCGCGCCGTCCGCGCCGCACGTGTGACCCGTGGCACGCGCCACCAGATGGGAGATCTCGCGCACTTCGCCTCGTTTCACGATGTAGCAGGCGATTGTGCGGCTCATCCCCGACCGTGCCACGTGCGTGACCTTCGTCAGGATCTTCACGCCCGGACGGACCCCCAGCTTGCGCAGCTCGGCGATCGCTTCGTTACGCTCCACGTCTTGCTTCGTCGCCATGGTAGCCATCAGGCTATCAGCATTCGCCCCTCTGCGTCCAAAGACGCCCGCCGCTGCGCACTTGCTCGACGGCGCGAGCCGTGGTGCAGTGCCCGCATGGGAAAAACGCTCGGAGCACCACGACTACGAGGCCTAAGCCTCCTCACCACCAGCGGACCCAAGGGGGCACAGACGCGTCCCATGAACGGCGCCATGCCGGGACGGCCGTCCGCGGGCGTCGCCGGAGTCACCGCCGTCCGAGAACTGCCGACGCCCGTCTCGGTCTCCGTGATCTGCCCGACGTACAACCGGCACAACCGACACGAGGGGCTCTACACGGCCTTCCAGACCCAGAACCATCCGGACAAAGACCTCTGGATCCTGGACGACTCGCCCCAGCCGTCGCCGTTCTTCCGGGACAAGGTCGGCACGAAGGACCCGCGCGTCCACTACATCCACCAGAGCGATCGCCTGACCATCGGCGCCAAGCGCAACCAGCTCATCGCGCTCTCCGCGGGCTCGGTCCTCGCGCACTTCGACGACGACGACTGGTACGACCCCTCCTACCTCGCCACGATGGTGCAGGCCCTCGTCGACAGCGACGCCGACTTCATCAAGTGCTCGGTCTGGCAAGAGCGTCGCGAGAAGGACAACCACCGCCGCACGATGGACGTGCGCCAGAACCGGCACGCCAACCTCTGGGGCTACGGCTTCTCGTACATGTACCGGAGGTTTGCGGCGACACACGCCTCCTTCCCGCACACCAACTCGGGCGAGGACTACGTCTTCCTGCAGTCCCTCCGCTCCGCGGGCTTGAACGCTCAGCTGGCCGATCACTGCGCCCACCTCGTCGAGCACGTGCTTCACGGCCACAACACCTCGCGCAAGGACTGAGTCGACGTGAGCCATCTGGACATCTGCATCTTCTGCGTGCGCCACAACTCGTCGACCGAGCCGTGGTGCCCGAGCAACCCGGGCCGCGGGTGCACGTACGGATACGGCCACGAGTACCCGCTCGACGAGAAACCGAAGCCATCCGTCGCGAAGACAGACACGAGCCTCTGCACGCAGTGCGGACTGCACCCCAAGAACCCCAAGTCCTCCACCAACGGCTGCGCCCACGCCTATGGCTGACGAGACACTGCCCGCCTCCAGCCGCTACCTGGACGCCATCCGCGAACAAGTCCGGCAGATGCGCCTGGCCGATCGGGCCTTTGTCGAGATGACCACGGAGGAGCGCGCGGCCGCGCCGTGGGTCTGCCTTGCAGGCCACGAGGTCTCCACCCGCTCGCGCGGCTGCCCGCGCTGCCAGAAAGACCTCTGGCTCATGGTCAGCCAGCCCCTCCACGACGTCCGCTGCGGCCTCCACTCCGGCATCCCCGCTTGCTGCATCGCGTTCTTCTTCGTCTGGAAGCGATGGCTCGCCAACACAGCCTGGGCCGAGACCCAACCCAAGGACTGGGGCTACGCCCCGTGCCCACGCTGCGTGCGCATGGGACGACGGATCACCGTCCAGAAGTGCGACTGCTTCCAGAAGAGACACGGCACGACCACTGCCGGTTGACACGAACGCTGCATTCGAGCGAGATTTTCGCATGGGAAAGACGCTCAGCAAACCGATTCAGCGCTCGCTGACGCCGCGACTTCCGCCCGCGCCTTCCTCCCCACCCTCTGGCGTCCCAGGCGTCGTCGCCACGCGCGAGCTGCAAGATCCCGTGACCATCTCGGTCATCTGCCCCACCCTGAACCGGCACAACCACCACGAGGCGCTCTACCGCACCTTCGCGAGCCAGGACCACGAGGCCAAAGACCTCTGGGTGATCGACGACTCCACTTCGCCATCGCCGTTCTTCACGAAACTTGGCGACAGCGATCCGCGTGTTCACTACCAGCGCTCTCAGGTGCGCACGTCGATCGGTCACACGCGCAACGCCCTCATCCAAGCCTGCGCAGGAGCCGTCGTCGCGCATTTCGACGACGACGATTTCTACGCGCCGCACTACCTCTCCTCCATGCTGGAGCGCCTCCGACGTGCCGACGCCGACTTCGTCAAGCTGGGCGTTTGGAACGAGCGCAACGAAAAGGACGGGGGGCGCTGGCAGTACGACGGGTACCGGAAGGCCCAGCACGATCTCTGGGGATGGGGCTTCTCGTACGTGTACCGGAGGTACGTGGCGACACGCGTCTCCTTCCCGGCGATCTCACACGCCGAGGACTACGCCTTCGTGCAAAGCCTCTGGGCGGTCGGATTGAAGACGGAGATGGTGCGCGATGGCGCGGACTGGGTCCTGAAGCGATACTCCGAGCACGAACGGCGCGCCTAGTACGTCGACCGATGGTTCGGCTGCCTCTCCGCCGCCTGAGGCACGAGGACCGCCTTCGTCGCCCCCTGGCGTAGCCACCGCAGCCCGTAGTCCCGCTCGAACCGCACGGGCCACATCCGCGGGTTTTCGTCGAACCGGCCTACCTGCCGGCAGAAGTCCGCGCGGTTGATGCTTGGGCGCAGCGAGTAGAGCGGCCAGCCATGCTTGATGTTGGCGGACGGCTGCCCCGTCTGCGCGTCCGGAAGTACCTGCACGTAGCGCGTTCCACGCGGGCTCGCGCCCCACTGGAGCTGCTTGGCGGGCATGTCCAGCCAGTCCTTCGTGGCCTGCAGCTGCGTCAGCTCCGACGTCTCCATCACCTCCAGCGCCTCCGCAAGGAACGGACGCGTGCACACCCAGGACTCCTCCCAATGCACCCAGAAGTCGTAGCCCTGGATGCGGTCGAGGATCATATTGAGGGTCCGCGCCTGCCCACGGTCACCTCGCCCCTTCTGGATGAACTGGACCTCCGGAGCCACCTCCGCCACCGCGGCCGCGTAGTCCTCGCGGCGACCGTCGTCGTGCTCGTTGACGACGAGGAACTCGTCGACGAGCGCCGTGGATTCGGGGCTGTGTTGCTCGCGGATGGATCGGACTGCCGCCAGGAGTTCGGCGCGGCGGTTGCCCTTCGACATGAAGGACGAGCAGGTAAGGATGACGCGCGTCACGACGCTTGGGTCCGAGCCTCTCGCGACTGCACAACCAGTGTCAACAACGAGTTGGCCGAGCCGCCTGTCTCTGGCACCATGACTCGCATCATGGGCAAGACCCTCGGCCGCCCCATCCAGCGTCATCATCGACGCCCACAAGAACAACCACGAACTCATTCGATCGAACCACTCCCCGAGGAGCAGCTGCCTCAGACCGAACCACGGTTCGTCTTCGCCATCTCCCATACGCCGTGGAACCCGCCGCGCGCCGAAAACATGAAGCGCATGCGCGACATCCTCAAGCCACAGGAGATGCTGGCGTACCGCGAGGTCACCGATCGCGCGCCCAACTGGCAGTGGTCTGGTTCCATGTGGCACTGGGGCCGTGAAGCCGCCCGGAGCATGCGGGCGACGCACGCTGTGTTCTTGCAGGACGACCTCGATCTGCATCCGGACTTTACGACCGTTCTGGGCGCCATGGCTCATGCCGTGCACAACCGCGCCATCGGGCTCATCGCCAACCATCCCTACTGTCGACGCGCCGTCGAACGCGGGGACGCCTGGTACCTGACCAGCGAGTGCCTTGGCTCCGGCTACGTTCTTCCACTGGTGCTGCTCGACCTGTTCCTACAGTGGAGGTCGACGCTCCCAGAGCACCGCCTACGCACGACGAACGAGGACTACCTGCTCACGTGCTGGCTCAATATGACCGGCCGACGAACGTGGCACCCGCTGCCGTCGCCGATCGATCACCGGACGGACCTGGCCTCCACCAACCCGAAGGACGGCTATCCGTTCCGACGGTCCTACGTCCGCTGGGACGCAAACGCCGTCATATCCCGCGATCTCCGCGACAAGGAGACCTGGACCACAGCACAGCCGCCTCTCGACTTCGGGTTCGACTCGACCGGCGCACACCCCGAGCTTCGGCTTGGCGTAGACCCAGGACGCCTGCCCACGTACGCGGATGGCGCCATCCTGACAGAACACAAACGGATCGAGACGGCCGAGTCTACCGGCGCTCGCTACTAGCGCAGAACGGAGGCTTCTCTACCATCTACTAGGACTCCGATCGAGCAACTCAGGCATCCCTGAGGACATGGTAAGCTAGTGCACAGACAATCATGCACGCGGTAGACTACATCGGCTCCAGGTCACGATGACCGAGTGGGTTCGCACACTTGAACTGACGACAGTAGCGTCGTGCTCGGTGCGCTGCGCATACTGCCCGCAGGGTGTCTTGCGCGCGGCCTACCGTGGCGCGGGCGTGCTCGACTTCGACAGTTTTCAACGCGTCGTAGACAAGCTGCCCCAGGACGTGAGGATCCACTTCTCCGGCTTCGTAGAACCATGGCTGAATCCGAAGTGCACATCGATGCTTCTACACGCCCTCGACGCAGGGCGTCGCGTTGCCGTGTACACGACGACCATCGGCATGCGCGATCCGTTGATCGTCACCGAAGCTCTCCGGCGATACGCCCATCTCGTTGACCACGCGTGTGTCCACCTGCCGGATGTCCATGGCCACATGCAGCGTCTACCGGAGGCAGGCGCAATCGAGGCCTTCCGCCAGGTGCCAGGCGTCGAGTGGATGAGCATGGGCGGCTCGGCGATACCAACGGAACAGCTGAGCGTTTGGGCGCCGATCGATCGGGCCGGATCGCTCACAGGAAAGAGCCTGCCTATCGTTCGGCATGTCGGACCCATACGCTGCTCGTACACGCCCACCTACGATCACAACGTGATGCTACCCAACGGCGACGTGGTGCTGTGCTGCATGGACTACGGCCTCAAGCACAAACTGGGGAACCTCTTCGAACAGAGCTGGGACGAACTCGATCGGACACAGGTGGCAAAGGACAATGAAGGCAGCGACGGGACCACGATCTGCCGTCGATGCAACGGATCGGAGAAGGCGTAGAGCCGGCGTCTGTTGTCCCAGGTCCCGCGCCATGCGCCATGCGCCTGGACCGCGGAGTCGACAGCGTCTTGCCCAATTTGTACGCCTCCTGTGCCATTCTCGGACGTAAAACAGTGACGCGTGACTCGCGACGCGCGTTCCTGATACCATGTCCAGCGCATGGGCAAGACGCTTCATCAGGCCGTCCTGCGAGGTCGACGGCAGCCACCGGAAAAATCGCAGGCGCCCACGCCCACACCCACAGCCGTGGCGGCTCCGGAAGCATGTAGGCCGTGGACGTCTGTGAGTTCGCCCGCCTCGGATGGCAAGAACGTCAAGGTGCTCATCGTCCATGCCCACTGGCTGAACGATCGCAAGCGCACGTTAGCTCGACTGCTCGAACAAGTTCCGGGAGCCACGGTGCTTTCGAGTCGGCGCCCTGAGCACGCCAACATCTGGGCGCGACGGGCATGGGAGTGGGCGGAGGATCAGGACTGTCCCGTGGCTATCCTCAACGACGACGTGACCGTGTGCCCAGACTTCGAAGCCACCGTGGCGGCCATGACCGACGCCGCCCCAGGGAGAGTTCTGTCGCTCCATACGAGCGTACCGGAAGCAACACGAATCTCCGGCCGATGGCTCCGGTGCTACTGGCTGACGGGACCCGGCTACGTCCTTCCGCGCGGCGCACCCAGCCAGCTTCTCGGCTACTGGGCTGGCCTGCCATGGGACTTCGCCTCGAAGCACAACGAAGACGTCATCGCCATCCACTGGGCCTGGCAGAAACAAGAACCATTCTGGTCCAGCATCCCAGCCGTGGTGAAACACGACACGTCGACGAGATCGTCGCTGGGGTACGATAACCACCCCATGCGCACCTCCTGCGTACCGTGGGACCAGTCCCACAACGCGCGACTCACCGATCCGGAGTACTGGCGGCACGGCGCCCAAGACCCGCCGTTCGTCGAGAACCCGTGGTCCAAGAACGATTACTTGGCAAGCGTTCGCCGTGAACTTGGACGATGACCGCCTCATGATCATCTACGCCCATGGAGGCCTCGCCAACCGGCTACGCGTCATCCTGTCCTTCCGATCCGTCTACGGGCCGATCGATGTCCTCTGGAAAACGGACACGCAGGTCAGTGGCGCACGATTCGTCGACGTGTTCGAGCCTCTGAAGAATGTCCGCTTCGTGTACACGACGGAAACCTTCGACACGAGCACGTGCCATCCATGCCCAGAAGCCAAACCGGGATGGCAGAATTCGTACCGAGAGCTGACTCTCTTGCCCGCGCATCGCGCAACGCTTGCCTCCCTCACGGCGAACCGCCCGTATTCGGCCGTCCACATCCGCAGGACCGATCACGTGCAGCTTGCCAAGAGCTACGACAAATTCACGACGGACGATCAGTTCGTCGCATGGTTGCGCAACGCGCACAGCCCCATCTACCTGGCCACCGACAACGGCAGCACGCAGGCCCAATTTCTTGCCGAGATCGCGGAGACGGGCAAGCAGGTGATCGTGCATGGGCGCATCCGCGAACATGCAGAGCAGGACAAACACGACCACCGCAACACCGGACTGGCTGACGCGGCAATCGATCTCTTCGCGTGTGCTGGAGCCGCGTGGTTCATGGGCTCTGGAGCGTCGTCTTTCAGCGACACCGCAACGATGCTGCGAAAGCTGGGCGGGTGGTGGTCATGAAGCGCGCTGTGATCACTGGCATCACAGGACAAGACGGCTCGTACCTCGCCGAACTCCTGCTTTCCAAGGGTTACGCTGTGCACGGCATCATGCGACGCGGAAGCAGTTTCACCACGGGCCGCATCGAGCACATTCTGCCGTCGCTCGCGCTTCACTACGGCGACCTGTCAGACGGTACCGGATTGCGGCGCGTACTCGAAGACGTCCAGCCCGACGAGGTCTACAACCTCGCGGCGCAGAGCCATGTCCGAGTCAGCTTCGACCAGCCGGAGTACACCGCAGACGTGGACGCCATGGGCACCCTGCGGCTCCTGGAAGCCATCCGCGATATGCGTGCGCCTATCCGCCTCTACCAGGCCAGCTCGTCGGAGATGTTTGGGGCAGCCCCGCCTCCCCAGAGCGAGGAAACGCCGTTCCACCCCCGCAGCCCGTACGGCGTGAGCAAGGTCGCCGCCCATTGGTACGCACGGAACTACCGCGAGGCGTACGGACTCTTCGTCGCCTGCGGCATCCTATTCAACCACGAGTCACCTCGGCGAGGAGAGACTTTTGTCACACGGAAAATAACGCGGGCGGCAACGCGGATCGCGCTGGGCTTGCAAGATCAACTGCACCTGGGCAACCTCCAGGCGGCGCGCGACTGGGGCTTCGCTGGAGACTTCGTCGAAGCCATGTGGCTCATGTTGCAGAAGGACAAGCCAGGTGACTACGTCATCGCCACCGGCGAGAGCCACACCGTGGAAGAATTCCTCGGTGCGACGTTCTCGTCGCTAGACCTCGACTGGACCAAACACGTCACCAACGATCCCAGGCAACATCGGCCCGCGGAGGTCGATTGCCTGCGCGGCGACGCGCGGAAAGCGCGCGCGGAACTCGGCAGGCCAGGCGACGGATGGTCTCCGCGTGTTGGATTCGCGGAGCTGGTGGCGATGATGGTCGAGCACGACAAGAAGATCGCGCAACGTGAACAACTACTTCGAGATCATGGCCATGCAACCCAATGACTCCATCTTCGTCGCCGGGCACCGCGGCCTCGTCGGATCTGCCACTGTCCGTGCCCTCACAGCCGCCGGCTTCACCCGTATCATCGGACGTACAAGGGCATCCCTCGACCTTCGAGATCCACAGGCCGTTGTAGCCTTTTTTCAAGACGCCAACCCAGACTACGTGATCCTTGCCGCCGCACGCGTCGGTGGCATCCTGGCCAACACGAACGCCCCCGCCGATTTCATCCGCGACAACTTGCTCGTCCAGACGAACGTCGTCGACGCGGCCTACCAGCACGGTGTGAAGAAGCTCCTGTTCCTGGGCTCCTCGTGCATCTACCCTCGGCTCGCGCCGCAGCCGATCCATGAGTCCGCCCTGATGACTGGACCGCTGGAGTCGACGAACGAGGCGTATGCGACGGCAAAGATCGCCGGCATCGCGACGGTCCAAGCGTACAGGAGGCAGTTCGGGTTCAACGGCATCTGCGTCATGCCCACAAACCTCTACGGGCCTGGCGACAACTTCGACGGCACGACTTCCCACCTACTGCCCGGACTCATCGCCAAGATGCACCACGCGAAGACGACCAAAGCAGAAGTTGTGCTCCTTTGGGGAACAGGGACTCCTCGGCGCGAGCTACTTCATGTCGACGATGCCGCAAAAGCCTGCGTGCACCTGATGCGCACGTACGACAGCGGGGACATCGTCAACATCGGCACCGGCGAAGACGCCTCCATCCGAGAGATCGCTGAACTCGTGGCCGACGTCATCGGCTACAAGGGTCGCCTCGACTTCGACGCATCTCGTCCCGACGGTACGCCGCGAAAGCAGCTCGACGTGACCAGGCTACACGCCCTTGGATGGCGCCATGAGATCCCTCTCAGGCGCGGCATCGAGGAGACCTACGCCTGGTACACGGATCACTGCGCGGAGCTTAGACCGTGATCGTACGCGTTGACCCATCCGCCAATCCGACATACCGTCGTTCGTCACCATGCCGGCGATGAAACTTCGGTCCGTCGGTGGCCCCCGTGGGCCGTTTCTCCTCCCAGCCGAGTCCGCAGAGTGCAGCCGGCACTCCGAGGCGTGCAGTCGAAACGTGTTCGACGGCGAGTACAGTTATCCCAGGCCTGCTGGCGCAGAACGCGTCCGATCGGTCCTCGACATCGGATGCAACCTGGGCTCGTTCATCGTGTGGGCCTGCCACGTGTGGTGGCCCGGTCAGATCGAACACGTCAACGCCTACGATCCAAACGCCGCAGCCGTCGAGATCGCCAGGCTCAACACGACAGGCCTTCCAGTCACGTTCCACGATGTGGCTGTCACCAGCGCCGCGCCGCCCGTATTTTTCCGCGAGATCGAGAACTGGGGCGGCGCCCGCACGTACGGTGAAACGAGCGGGGTGGAGGTGGCCACGCTTCACCCCAGGGAGCTTCCTGCGGCCGACGTACTCAAGGTCGACGGCGAGGGGATCGAACCAGAGGTCTTCGAGCACTATCAGCACTGGAACGGTGTCATGGTCGCGATGTTCGAGTACCACGATCCGTCCCACCGGGAGCCCGTTCAGGGAGCATGCCGTCGCGCGGGCCTAACGCCCGTGCGATACAACCCACTGAACCCCGACGGGGATGTTCAAGTGTGGGTCCGGAGGGCAGCATGAAGAAGCTTCTCATCACGTTCTCGGGAGCGCGGTACGACGGGACGACCAGACAGCTCGTCGAGGACGGCCCGAAGATGGGCGCCGACAAGGTTCTCGTCTACGACGACGTATGGCTCCGAACGACCGAGTTCTACGCGCACAACGACTGGCTGTGGAAGCACCACGGCGGCAAGCGCGGGTTCGGCTGGTACTGCTGGAAGCCGTTCATCATCCAGGACGCCATGGAGCGATGCGAGCCAGGCGACGTCGTCCTGTTCGTCGACGCCGACACCCGACCCGTGTCCAATTTCTCGATCATCTACGACATCGCCAACCGCGACGGCGCCATGTTCTTCACCGCGCACACGCACAGTAACCACCGGTGGTGCAAGCGCGACTGCCTCATCGTCATGGCGCAGGATCAGGACAAGTACAAGTTCACGCAGGCGGGCGTCGCGCGCTTCATGGCCTTCAAGAAAGGCCCATGGAAGCCGAAACAGTTCCTGATGGAGTGGCTCACCTACTGCGTGAATCCGCTCGCCACGACCTTCGACAAGAGCGTGCTCGGGCCCGAGCATCCCGAGTTTCAGGAGCACCGCACCGAGCAAGCGATCATGACGCTGCTGTGTCACAAGTACGGCTACAAGCTCCACCGTGAATGCGACGACTCGGGCGAGCCCTACCCCGAGGACCGAGACATCTACCCACAGCTGTTCGAACAGACGCGCCAAGGCGACGGCAGCAACCCCGACGGCAGCCGGTTCCGGAACGTCTGAGCGGCACCATACAGCCCGAAGCGCCCGATCATCTCACCCAGATCTGGGTCACCGAGCCACCGCGACCCGGCGTTTCTCTGATGACATGCAGGCCCCACTGCTTGCACCGGTTGGCTGTGGCGTCCTTCGCCTCCACACCATGCAGCTCGCACAGCAGCGCCGTAGGGGTGTGCGCGTAATCATCGAGCACGCCGATTTCTGCGCCCTCAATGTCAACTTTCATCACGTCGCATGGCGGCAGATCCGCTGCGCGCATACCTCGAACGCGCAGAGGCTGCTCATCGACACGTTGCCACCCCACGTCCATACACGAGTTGCCCAGGAGCGTACGCTTCCCCTCGTAGAGCGGAACCCAGAAGACCTCCTGCCGCCTTTGGGCAAGCTTCTCCAGATCGGCCCTCCCAAGAACGGCTAGCTCGTGCACCTCCACGGCCTCGCCGGCCACGTTGCGCCGCAGAAGATCACATAGCATCGGGTGCGGCTCGTACGCGTCCACGGTAGCTCCAGGCCACCGTGCCGTGGCCCACATCGTGAACGCGCCAACGTGAGCGCCCAGGTCCAGCACGTGCGGCGGCCGCTCGAACATCGGGAGTTCATCGCACTCGTAGTCGCGGACGATCTCGTACAGGTGCCACAGCGAAGCCCGTGGCAACGTGAAGAGGGCATGCGCAGCGCCGCCAACAATTGCACGTTGACTCATGATAGAGACTCCAGTGGTCGGTATGGCGCGAACGAACGGATGTATCGGGCCGACGCGGCCTCCAGGCCGCGCTTCTCGGGAGCCGCCGACACGTGCCAGCTCCCTGCCGTTTCGTAGATGCAAAGGATGTCCGACAGAAAACGCGCGCGCGACGGGCTCGCCATCTCCAGACATGGAAGCATCAGGGCGACGTCCGCAGCCGCCCACAGCCATCCCCCTTCGCCGCGCAACGGAGACTTCTCCGGCGCCATCATGTCGGCCATCCGGATCCGCTGTACCAGCCCCGCACGGAGTGACTTCAGGTGCGTGGATGTCCAAGGCAACCTCCGTGGATGGCCTCCTACCGGAGCCGCGAAGCCGGGCCTACCGTTCGCGTACACAAAAGAGCCGTACGTCACCCAGGCGCCGTCCTCGTGCTCCTCGACGACTCTCTGCAAGCAGTGGCTATTCGCAAGCCAGTCGTCCCCGTCGAGCAAGACAACGACGCGCGTTGGGGGAAGCGTTGCGATCGAGTCGTACTGATTCTGCAGCGGCGTACGCGGTGGTGACTGCTCGGACGCTTCAACGTACACGTGGTCGACACGGATCCCACGCTGGGCGGCGACGGAATCCAGACATCTCTCCTTGGTCGCCGCACGGAACCCCGTCGACACCACCGTGACGTCTACGTCGTGCAAGCGCCCTTGTCCTCAGCGGGCAAGCGTACCGGAGCCCGCTCACCGATGTCAATCGGACGCTTCTCATACGCTCTCGTCCCTATCCAGATCGCCAGATGTATCCGTGTGAGCGTGCGCCCGCCGACGACGCCACGTAGGGCGTGCAGCAGTAGGCGTGCCCCGTCGGGTGCACCTCTTTTGCAAAGTACTCGTCGACGGAACGCTTCATGGGCGAAAGCCCAGCTTGGATGGACTCTGCAGCAGCGACGTTGACGAGGTAGGCGGACACGCCTGCAAGGTTCCCAGCCTTGGACAGCGGCTCGTCGAATCGCACGAGATGGTTGTCCCATGCCTCGATGCAGATCGCCCCCAGCTGCATCACATCGTACTGCGCGGGGCAGCGCGCCAGGACGCTCTTGAACTTGGCCTCGAACTCGTCCACAAGCTGCACGTCGTCTTCGAACACAAGCACGTGTTTGGCGCCACGCTTTCGTGCGGCATCAAGAACGCTCGTGTGTCCGGCGACGCGAGCCGTCTGGCCGCGACCCATGGACCTTGGGATCAGCCGGCCATCCCCCAACGGGACGAACTCCACGTTCTGAATGCCTGCACGCGCAAACTGTTGTTCTGCGGTCTTGCGGCCATCCGGATCGTTCGACCTGCGGATGCAGTAGGTCGCGTCAACGGCGATGGACTTGTAGAGAACCCACCAGGTGTCGTTGTTTGCTCGCAATGCGTGACCGTGACCCGAAGACTCCGCAAAGTCACTGGCATCACGACCCCCGCGACCACCTGCCAGCATCCCTCCGGAACGAAGGGTGCGCCACCAGTCCCCCATGGGCTGAGCGTCGCCATCGCACAGGAGGATCAGGTCGAGAGACTCCGGTTGGAAGTCTTCCATGGACGACGCCAGCTCGACATTCTTGAGCAGTCCTTCGCGTTCCAGTTGCGAGACGAAAACATGCGATGCCCGGGACCGGCCGTTCAGCACCAACACCCGAAGCTGTGGCGAGGCGCGCGCGACGAGGTACCTGACGATCTGCACATCGGCATCCACCAGACAAAAGGACGCGGGCCGGTTCCCGCAGCGAGACAGGGCCAGATCCACGCATGCGGTCTGCGTCAGCACCGCGGTCCACGTCCTGTGAACGGCTTGACGGGCGACGCTCGGCGCAGTCGGCTCCACCTGGGCTACGCGTGCTGGCTCCGGACGACGTCCAACGTTGTGGCGGATGATCGGCCCTCGAAGCGTCTTCCCCATGGGCTCCTTGTACCCTGCGTCCGGAGCGACCACAACGTTGGGACCTGGCTATTTCACGGCGTCCGGGCGCACCGGAACCCACCGGTGTAGAAGGCGCGAGAGGCAGGCGGCGCCGTGCCGCGGAACGTGGGCGGCAGGCTGGTTGTCTGGTCAAGGAATGGGCCGCCATGGATCGACACGGACGACGACGTCGTCGTCGTAAGGGCCGCGCAATCCGTACACGGGTCCGTGTACGTCGCGTACCAGTCCATGGTCCACTCCCACATCTCACCCGCAAGATCGAACTGGCCCCAGCGCCCCGCCCCAAGCGTCGCCGACCCCACTGGCGCGATGTTCGCCACCCCAGTGCATGTCCCAGACCCGCTCGGGTAGTCGCACCCGTAGATCGCGTACTGACTGCTTGTCCCTGGCGCGGCCGACCCCCACGGGTACTCCAGCTCTTCACTACCTCCCGACGCGGCATACTCCCACTCCGCCTCGCTCGGCAGAAATCCATCGTCCCAAATGCAGAACGCGTACGACTCGTACCAGTCCAAGCAGTTGATCGGCAGGTTCTCCTGGCTGCCAGCGGACGGCGTCCACGTGGCACGGCTTGCGTCGCACGCGAGGTTCCCGTTCGTCGGCGCCACGTTGCCATCATTCGACGCAACCCATCCCGTCTCGTAGGTGCCTGGACTGCCGCTATTCGAAAGGCCTAGACCGCCGTTCAAATGCGTGTGCTTGCCGGACGTCGCAGGCGGCACGTACCCGCCGTTCCACGCGTTCACGAACTGTCTGAACCTACCGACCGTCACCAGGTACTTGTCGAGCCGGAATGTGCTGACCGTCGCCGGATCTGCGACACCCGTCGGACCACCGCCGGAGTTCGTGTACGTCCTCTCGAACGTCCCACCGGCCACTTCCAGGCTCGTGCAGCAGCTCTCGCTGGTCGGCCCGCAGTTGGTCATCCCAGCGCCACTGGGGGCGCAGCTGGTGATGGTGGCGCAGCTCCCATCGGAGCACGACTGGCCCGAAGCGCACACCGAACCGTTAGACTGCCACGTCCCTGCGACGCTGCAGATCTCCGGCTGCTGTCCGCTGCAGGTCATCGAGCCGGGGGCGCACGCTCCGGTACACGATGCCGTGCCACCCGACTCCGTGCACACGAACGGGCACGCTGCCCCGTTCGGATGCCACGTCCCCGCGCTGTTGCAAATCTCCGGCTGCTGACCGCTGCAGGTCGTAGCCCCAGGACTACAGACGCCGGTGCACGACGCGGTGCCTCCGGATTCGGTACAGACGAACGGACATGCGCTGGAGACCCAGGTGCCGCCCTCGCACGTTTCCAGTTGCACGCCGATGCACTGTGACGTCCCCTGGACACATCCGGCCTCAGCACCGGCTTCCGTGCCGGACTCGGAGGCGCTTGCTTCCGAGTCGGCCTGTCCATCGACGCCAGATTCGGCACTGCCTGCCTCCCCTCCATCGCCGGCATCGCCGGTGGCCAGCGCGTCAGCGCCCGCTTCGCCGCGGTCCGGGGTTGCGTCACCTGCCGCGTCCGGATGGCCGGACTCGGACAGACCGTCAGACCCAGCATCCGCGAGCGGGTCCCCCGCTGAGAACGCGCCACCGCACCCCGTCAGGAGTGCACCCAGGATCATGACCGACAAGATGCGCATGTGAATTGACCTCGCAGCACTGTTATACCGCACGTCTAACACGTGCGCAACTGGCCGCGCAAGTAGCTGTTTTTGCAAGGTTCATCCGACGTTGTGGCCGGCAGGTGCGGCCCAGTGTCAGAAATCCGTGGGCTGGCGCGTCCTATGGGCATGACCACATCGCTCCCCCGAAGTGCGGGCGGCCATCCCGCGCACCTGAACCTCAACGTCCTCCAGATGAGCACCCTCATCGAACCTCCCGCCGAGGCAAGCGTCCGTGAGAGCTTTGCTCGGGCTGCACTGATGGTCTTCGCGGAGCGTAGCTCGCTCCACGCGCTCCGTAACGCCGTCGAGCGCGTAACCACAGACCAGATGAAGACGCTGCTCCTCTTTCTGAGCTACGACGACTACCTCGACGGCGACGACGAGGAGGTCGTCCCGGCCGACAAGCGCTGGGCCGCCCGCGTGGCGCTCCGGCAGTCGCCGACGGAGGAGTTCGTGCGCATCGCGCAGCTGGCCGCCGACATCATCAACTGGGATGGCGACGAGGACGAGTTCACGAGGTGGGTGCGCCCCGCGTGGCTCGTGCTCACCGACGAGGTCGAGTTCGTTCTTGGCTCATGACCGCACGAACTGTATGTCGGTGACCAGCAGGGCCCCCTCGATGCTTCGGACGTACGCGGGATGCAGACCCGTCGAGTAGATCTTTCGGCGCCCGCACTGGTCGTGTGCTTCCTCCGGGGTCCTGCCAAGCACTCGCAGGGCCGTGTACCCGAACGTCGGGCCGCGTGAACCACCCAGGCGACAGTGGCAGTAGAGGACCGCGTCCGGCTGCGCCAGCACGGACCGTGCGTGGGCGATGGCGCTCACGCACAAGCCGATCGGGATCGCTTGCTCGTCGTCGGGGAACGGAAAGCGCGCGCGAGTCGCGGGGTCCAGCCAGGTGGCCTCGTCGCTCTGCTCGCTCTCCGCCGAAAGAACGTGCGTGATGCCGTACTTCCTACGGAGCCCGTCGGCGTCATCTACGCTGAGGATCCGCCCTCCAACCAGGATCCTGCCAGGGAGGGCCCAGTATCGCCGGGCTACGTCGCCGTCGACACGGTAGGTTTCAAGCACGAAGCTGCTCGCGACGCTCGCCGGTCGCGGCGAAGGACTCGGGGCGTGACGCCGCCTGATCGGACCGCGAAGCGTCTTACCCATGGCCGTTGCTCCTCATCACATCGAAGAATTCACCGGCGGGAGACGACGACCTCGCCGCCGGTGACCTGACGAACCGCATCCGCGCATCCGTCATTGCTCCGCACGATAGCACGGTGACTACGCGCCCCGCTGCTGCAGGTACACCTCCATCAGATTCTACGGGTGGGTACGTCTAACTGGCGGCTCCGCCACGTCACTTCCGATTCTCCGCGTTCTCGGAAGTGACACCAGCGGGGCCTCAGGCCTCGCGCTGTCGCAGGTACGCCTCCGCCAGCTTCTTGATGTGGTCGGGATCCACCTGCAGCTTTTGCACGAGGTCGGCGTTCGGATCGCGGATCCCTTCCAGCTGGCCGCGCTTGATCCCCAGTGCGTCGAGCACCGCTGGATCCGAGCCGACCAACGCGTTCAGGTAGTACGCGAACACCGGCTCCTTCTGGCCATCACGATGCACGCGACCCTCGCACTGCTCATGAACGCCGTAGCTCCAGTCTAGCTCCCCGAAGACCACCGTGCGACAGATCCCCTGCAGCCCGTCCAGTCCCACGCCCGCGCGGAGCGACATGATGAGCACCTTCGAGCGCCCATCCACGAAGTCCTTCTGCGCCTGCACCTTCTGAGGCACGCTCTCGCTTCCCGTGTAGAGCACCGGGTTGAGATCCTTCAGGCGCTCCTGCCAGATCCGATAGACCTCTCGGTGCCAGCCGTAGAGCAGCACCCTCTCTCCCCCTTCGACCAGTAGGCGTACGAAGTCCGCCACGAACGGAGCCTTCGCCAGCCCCGTCGCCTGCCGCAGACGCCACGACAGCTCCTCGCTCGCAAGGAACTGCGCGTTGACCGAACGCGCCGGCTCGCCCTCCTTGGGCTTGAGCAGGTGCTCCGGCTTCTTGCCCTGTCCCAGGATGAAGAGCGCCAGCTCTCGGCACTCGCTGCTCACCTTCTCCAACGCCGCCAGATCCGCGCTGATGATGTGCGGCACGCGCGTCATCTTTGGAAGCTGACGACCTACCTCGATGCGCGTCCGGCGGAGCATCATGCCCTCCTCGCGCATGTGCTCGCCCAGCGCCTTGGGGTCGATGACGGAGGCCTGGCCACGCATGTTGACCTTGCCGCATCGCTCGCGGAGAAACTCCGCCCGTGTCCCAAGCTCGCCAGGCCTCAAGATCTCCATCACCGAGTGGATCTCGTCGCCTTGGTTGTAGATGGGCGATCCTGACATCCCGAGACGATAGTTCGTCCGCTCGCGCAGATGCATCGCCGCTGCGTATTTCTGACTCCCAGGCAAACGCAGCGCCTGGATCTCGTCGAACACGATCGACCGGATGTACGGAGCCAACGTCTCGGCCCATCCAGACAGCTTCTCGTAGTTGCTGACGATGACGTCCGGCTTTGGCACCTTCACCCCACGCAGGCCGACCTCCAGATCGTACGGCGTGCCCTTCTTGAGAGCATGCACGTGCAGGTCGGGGGCAAAGCGCCCAAGCTCGTTCACCCACTGCGGCGGCAACGATGTCGGCACCACCACCAGCGCAGGCAGCGCGTCCTTGTGCGAGAGCAAACCGATCGCCACGGCCGTCTTCCCGAGTCCAAGCTCGTCGGTGAGGAGAAGGCCCCTCATCGCGCGGGCCATCTCGACGGCCGTCAGCTGGTACATGCGCAGCGGAAGCGAAAGCTTCACCGCCTTGAGCTTTCCGCGCCCCGCCATCAGTTTCTGCGCGACATTCGTGCGCTCGCGATGCTGGTCCGCCAGCGACCGCACCTTCGCCTCCACGGGAGCCGCCATCCGCAGCGGGTAGCGCATCAGGAACACTTCGAGGTCGCGCGCGTTGTCGACCGTCTCACTCAGCCGATGCTGACCGAAGCTCTTCTCGCTGATCTTCCCGAACCAACGCTTCAGACGAAGCGTGACCTGGGCCTCGCACTCGATGACCCACTCCCGGCGCTCCGGGTCGTGCTTGATCGTGCCGTACGTCCTCAAAAGAACGCTCCAAGGTGGACCACGCGCACCCGCTTACCACAGAACTCCTCCGGCACCTGCAAGGCGTGCATCGCGCGCGTCGTCACCAAGATCAGCACCTTGATCTCGGCATGCTGCGCGTACCGTGATAGCTGACGCATGATCTCCGTCAGCGAGCCGTCGATCTTCAGCTCGATGGCGATGCAACCGTCGACGAGGAAGTCCGGCCGGTCCTTGCGCGACAGGTGCTTCTCGCGCACAAACGGTAGCTTGGCCTCGGTGAGGACTGTCGCCACCGCCTGCTGAAGCTCTAGCTCCCGACTGCACTGAAACCGATGGGACAGGAGCAGCTGGCAGATCGATTCAACGCGCTGCTCAAGCAAAGACGGCTCGGCCATCACCGGGCCGAACGTCGCTTGCCAGCAGCCACGGCAAGAACCAAAGCCGGTGGCGTCCCAGTACGAGACTGGCTCAAGCACGGCGTACCGGCGGGCGCACGACAACAGATTGGGCTCAGGTGGCCCATCGACAACTTTCCTCGTGGATGGCTTGCGTGAAGTGCGCAGCACCTACCAACAGGGTCGAGTACCGCGTCATCTTCTTCCTGATCGGGAACACGATGGTTCTGCTGCATAGGAAGTCCGACATCGACCTCGCTCTGAGTCGCAAGGCTATCACGGAGAGAAAATCATGAACAACAGGCACATCGGCCCGACGCTGGATTCGTTTCTCGAAGAGATGGGCGAGCTGGAGGAAATCAACGCGAGAGCCGCCAAGAGGGCCCTCGCGATCGACATCGAGCGCGCAATGAAACGGCTCGGCCTCACACCGACCACTCATGCCAAGCGCATGGGGACCAGTCGCAACCAGATTTACCGAATCCTCGACGGTCAAGACGTAGGGATCACGCTCAAGGTGCTTTACCGTCTGTCAGCCGTGCTCGGAATGCCGCTGCAGCTCGGGTTCATGCCTCCATCGCGTGGCCGTGGCCGCGCCGTAGCGAGCGCCTAGTCCCAGTGCACAGCCGGCCAAGATGGGCCAGCAACTGTGTAGCCACCTTCGCCAGGCGCTTGTCCACCGCACGCTGCGCGAGGGCAATGGGGGCGAAGTGCTTGCGAGCGCACGGTCGGCAGTAGATCCCGTCGCAGTAGAGACACCGAATCGCGAGCCGTGTGTGCTCGCGACGGCGCTCCTTCCAGCCGCCACGAGGAGTTCGGCGTCGTCGGTCGATCCGCTTCGGGCCCGTGTAGTTCCAGAGCAGCGCCTTGCGGCACTTGCGGCAGTGAGGTCGAGTACCGGCGACCATTATAACGTCAGCGCTTGGGCGGAGCCGGCACCGGAGCCGTGGGCTTGGGCTGCATCGCCCAGTAGCTCTCGAAGATGTCGATGATGTCCTTCTTCGCCAGGCCACCGCGCACGCCGTAGGCCGCGACGCGGTTCATGAGGATCATGGTGAAGACCCGCAACCGGTTGGGCTGCGTGATGCTCAGCCGGTTGGCCTCGGCGTTCATGCGAGCGATGAGCCCGTCGATCTCCTTGGCCAGGAACGTCCCGAAGTCCTCCAGGATCGCCATCCCCTGGGCCGCAGGCGCCTGCGGGCCTGGCTTCGCTGGTCCTGCTGCAGTTGCCGCACCTGCAGCAGGCGATGCGAGCGACGGTTTGGGCTTGGGCTGCGTCCAGGCCGGACGGGCCGGCGCGGGCACGTCCGGTGCGGCGCCCGGCGGCTTTGCGGGCGGCGTCTGCGGCTTATCGGTCATCGTCAACCATTCCTTTCCTTACGAACTCGTCCGGCCGGCATCCATCGGTCTGACAATGTGCCACGCTCACACGGGCTCGCAGCGACCGTCCTCGTTGCCGTGCGCGCAGCACTCGTTGCACGCGTACGCTGGAGTCAGCTCCGTCTCGTACGATCCGAAACACGCCGCCGGCTTGCCGCAGTTGGCGCACACCGGATCGCCTTGCCGGTTGACCGCCGTACAGATGGCGACCGCTTCGGCGCGACCCTCGTCTTCGCCGAAGCAATCGGCCACCAGCTGATTGCTCGCGTCGACCACCTGGTAGTGGCCGCGCTGCGCATCGGGCTTGGCGAACCACGGGATCTGCCGCTCGCTCATCCGTGTCCGGCGGCTCGCGTGGGGAACGGATCGGCGACACCCAACCACTCGATGGCGCCCGCGATGAGATGCGTCCAGCTCTCGAAGCCGCCCAGCACGGACGCGCCGCGACGACGTGGGCGATCGGCCACCACGTACCCTCGCAGAATCGACAGCGCAGAGACGACCAACCTGGCGCGCTCATGAGCGACCCAGGCGAGAAGGTCCGGGTGGCGGAGCTGCAGGAGCGGGTGCCGGAAGTCCGAGCGCGTGCCGGGGCTCTCGTTCGCCGCCTTCAGATGGATCCGCAGCACTCGACGCGTCATGTCCCCGCCGACCGCGACGTTGGTTCCGGTCGCCCACCAAACAGCGCGATTGTGCGCCTCGATGAGCTGGCTCGTTCCAGGGCGCCTGTCCGCCCACGTCGTGGACGTGAGCACCGAGGACAGCGCCTGGCTGTCCATGCGACCCACGTGGTCCAGCAGCACGAACGTCTGGCCATGGCAAAGGATCGCCGTGATGAGCTTTCGCACCTCGTCTTCGTCGTGAGGAAGCGACATTGACGGCACGTTTCTCTCACCGGCGATGCAAGCGGCCACATGGGCCAGCCGCGTCTTTCCTGTCGCGGCCTGATCGGCCTCGACGAGGAATAATGGCGTAGGCCCCTGGATGGCCGGCCGGGCGACACTCGTCAGGAGGCCCGCCAGCCACAAGACGTAGTCGTCCTTCGACGCAAACGGGAAGTCCTCCACGACCTCGGCCAGCGCCTTCTCGTGATGGATGCACTCCTCGCGCGTGGGCTTGTCGTCGACCGCGGGGTACGAGACGGACGGCTCGTAGTAGGTGCCCGTCGCGTCGTCGAGGCCGGGCTTCTGCAGGATGCTTCCGTCCGGCCGCATCGTAGGGGCCTCGATGACCCGATGAACTGGACGCCCCAGATTGAACTCTTTTTCGGACATGGACTCCTCCTTCACTTGGACGGCACAGGCTTGCTGGCCGGGGTCGGCGAATCGATCGTATGTCCTCCGCATCATGGGACCTGGATGGCGCGCGGAGGCGTCGCCATGGGCCCATACGTGCCGCGCCACGACCCCTCGCTGGCCGGCTTTTCGTAGTCGTAGACCCACTCCTCGTCGTCGGCCATCTGCGCGGAGAACGTGCGCAGGAAAGCGTTGTAGTCCTCGACGGACTGCCCACGACACTCGGGATGGTACTGGACGTACGCGCTCACGCCGGAGCCGTAGTAGTGCTTTCCGGTCGGGTCCCCTGGAAAGTTCGAAGGCGGACTGCCAGGACCGACCATGTTGGCGAGAGCGAGATCGCCGCTCTCGATGACCATGGCCGTCCCCAGCGCCGTCATGGTCTTGGTCTTCTTCGTCGTGCCCTTGGGCTGGATGGGCACGCGCTGACACAGCTGAACCTTGCCATCCTGTCCGCAGACGATGCAGCGCGGTGTGTCGGGATGGGTTGCTTTCGGCCTGGTGTCCTCGTGCTCGCTGTTCATCGTGGGCCTCACTCGTTGGACGCGACCGCCTCGACCAACTCCTCCAGATCCATGTCTTCGGCCGCCATACCCGCGGCCACCAACTTCTTGTCGCGCTCGAAGAGACGGAAGCGCTTGTTCGGCGTTCCGCGATGCTTGTCGATGACCTTCTCGGACACCCCACGACGACCCGCCAGCTCGCCCGCGACGTCCTTCCACGAGACATAGCCCATACGCGGGGCCTTCCAGGTCGCCTTCCACGTCTCGCCCAGGAGACCCACTCGATCCGCAATCAGATCCTTCAGCTTCTGCTCCGCGATCGCCTGCTCCTTGGTCTTCGTCTCGATCTCCTTCTCCAGATCGAGCCACGTGCGCGCCAGCACGTTCTCGGTCAGGTCCGCACGCCGGAATGTCTCGTCCTGCTTGGGCCAACGCGCCATCAGCAGACGGTTCGCCCACTTCGAGCCGTCCCAGGCGGGCGGCACCTTCGCCTTCACGTGGTTGCGGAGGAAGTTCTCGCCGATCGCCAGCATCTCGGCTTCCAGCTCCGCATCGTGCTCCAGCTCCCAGATGTACGGGTTGCCGAGAATGATGCCGATCCCCGTCGCGCGCGGCAGCTTGTACGCCGTCATCTCCGCCTGCGCCTGCACGTGCACGTAGAGCGGTGGCCGTGGACGCGAGTCAAACCACAGCTTCGCCATCCGCGGGTCCGACACGAACTTCGCCTCGACGACGGAGTTGGCCTTGACGCGCTTGGCACCCTTGGGCCCCAGCTTGGGCAAGCTCAGCGACCGAGCTGCCGCCTCCGCCGTGTCGTTCTCGGGCTCGCCCTCGACCACCAGCGCGTCCGCCCTTGCCACCAGCCATGGATGCTCCTCGCACACCCGCGTGCGCGAAAGCCGCAGCAGCTGACCTGTCTCCTGCGAGAGCACGGTCAGCGCCAGCGGCTCGATCACGTTGCCCAGACGCATCCAGAGCCTGGGCGACTCCGACTCCTTCGGCTTGGCCTCCGGGTGCACGTGGTCCAGGTAGACCTGGTGCTCTGACGCGCCCTGGTAAGGGCTGACGCCGTAGAGCGTCACCATCTCGGTGGCGCTCAGGCGCATCCGCGGCTCCGCACCCCCCGCTTTCATGGGCCTGGGAACCCCCGCCCTAACGGTGGGCCTGCGCGTGCAACGGCTCGTGCATCACATCGACCAGCATCTTCGCCTGGTCGACCAGCTGCTGCAGCTGGTTGCCGTGCGCGATGCCGCCGCGCACGCACATCTCCATGACCACCTGCTGGACCTCGGGATCGAACTCCAGGATCGCCTCGGCCAGCCCGTCGGCCTGCGCGCGCATCTTGAGGTACGCCTCCTTCGACAGCCTCGTCTTCGGGTCCATCGTGCCGCGCGCCCGGATGAACATCTCCTTGGAGATCTCCAGGAGACGCGTCGGCCGATCGCCGCGGTCCTGCTTCCACTGGTCCACCCACGGACCCCGCGCCGTCGACAGCGCCTGGCTGGCCATCTTAGCCTCGTCCGTGAACCCCTCCAGCAGCGTCCCGTCGGCGATCGCCTGCCGGTGTGCACACATGCCGATGATGACCCGCTGCGTGACCTCGTCGAGCGGAGCGATCTTGTCGGCCAGACGCTCGGCCGCCTCGCGCAGGTTCCGGCACTGGTCCGACCGCCACTTGCCCTTCCAGTCCATCGCCCGGACGGCAACGACGACTTCGGTCACGATCCTCTCCCTCGGCATCCCTGCCGCTGCGAGCGGCGGAGCCGCCTGCGGAGAAGTCCCTGGCATCCCGTGATTCATCATGTGAGACCCGCTTCCTTCCTCTTCTTGTTGTCGCGCTCGACGAGCGCATCCCCGAACTCCTCGGCCAGCTGCGCCATCATCGTCATCGCCTTCTTGGGCTCCATGCCGTCCATCGCCGGTACCAGCCGCGTCTTCGAATCGTCCAGACGCGCACCCGTCATCACGATGAGCGACTGCATCGCCCGACCCGCGTGCTCTCGCCATGCCACGATGTCGCCGTCCGCCCACGCCTTGGCCACTTCCCCCTGCAGGCGATCGATCTCCGTGCACGCGTCCCTGGAGAGCTTGTACAGCTCGTGCAGCACCCGGTTGTCGACGTTGCCGTTCCCAAGCACCGTCGTCCCCACCGGCGACGTCTTGCGGGTCATCTCGTCGACCAGCGCCAGCAGTCGCGTCATTTGTTCGAGCATGCTGCGTTCCTCCAAGCCTGAATCGCGTGCGCCAGCTCTTCCATGTGCGCCGCCAGCCCGTTGAAGCGCTCACGCTCCGCGGGGTCGGCCGCGTGCTTCGCCTCCACCGTGTACAGGCGCGACAGATCGAAACACAGCCCCACGTTCAGTCCTCCTACGCGTGGCTCGCGACGCCGTTCGTCCATGCGAGTTGCCTCAAAAGCGCGCGCGATGTTCTCGTATAGCGGAAGTGCTATCGGTCGGTCAACGACAATAACTGTCCGACACGGTGTAATGCAAGTCCTCGAAGCCACGTCGAAACGCTCTCGCCGTCGTGACGCGCCCCGCGCTCGATGAGCTGCTTGTCGGCCGCCGTGACGCGCATCAGCACTTGCTTCGTGCGGAGCGGACGCTTCCTGCTCTTGGTGATCTTCCTAGCCACGTCGCAACCTCTTAGCCACGGGGCCCGCCCCGCGCAAGGCCCGAGAACCATCCAAAAGCGGGTTCCAGGGCCTCTCGCCCGCCAAGAACCACACCCCCTCGTCCGTGGTCATCGATCCGGCCATCGCCAAGAGCAGATCGCTCTTGCCCGTACCGGGTGGGCCCGCGAGGAGCACGACGTCCGCCCTCTCGATGGAGCCCAGAACCTTGTCGAACGGCCGCGTCTTCTTCACGAGCACACACCCACCGTGCCGATGTTGTCGTCGAGTTCGATGCTGATGAACCGCAAATCCGTGATGGAGTGGTTTCGGACACCCCAGCGAGCCCACTCGTCGTAGATCCTCCCGTACGCCTGCGACAGCTGCCAGAGCAGGTACCCGACCGTCATCTTCCGATGGGTGCCGATCTTGTACGGCCGTACCGTCACCCTGGCGATCCGATCCATCGGGTACCAGAGGTCCACCGTGATCGCCCGCGTTGGCAGATCATTCTCCAGGCGCGCCAGCGACCTTCTCCGGTGCACAACAAGCTCCGCACCGTGAATGAGATCCCACTGCTCCGGCCCCAGCGCCGCCATGTCTGCCACGCCGTAGCTGAGGTCCAGGTACACCTCCCGACGGTAGTCACCGAAGTGCGGGTCCCTCTTCGCGATGCGCCCTCGTGGTCCCTTCCTGCGCTTGGGCGCGGGCTTGGTGGGCACACGCTGGATCTCGCTCGCCGGCTGCGTGTACTCCCGCACCCACTTCACCATCGACATCTTCAGGAGAGGGATCGCGTACACGAGGCTTCCTGGCACCGCCCGCCCACGGCGACGGCGCTTCGCCCGTGGCTTCGTCTTTCGCATGGCCGATCGAGCTAGCAGTTTGGGTCGCCCGTGGCAATCGGTTCGGGTAGGATTGGGGCCATGTTGCTGCGACCGAGAAAGACGCACGTCGCCGTGCGGCACGATCCGTACGAGTACACGACCGAGATGCTCGCCGCCGCCAACGATCGGCGCCTGCCCGCAATCCCTGCGGGCGACCGCCTCACGTTTCGTGGTCTGGCCGGCGGCGACTGCCGACTCGACGATCTACTCTTCGTCAGCGGCTACAGCGGCGCTTTCGACGACGCGCACGGCGCGGGCCTGAGACTGCACTCGATGCGGATCGGAGAGCACGAGTACCCGTTCGCCGCATGCGGCCCCGAGATCGTCAACCTCGCTCGCGCGATGAGCAACGACGTCCGCAACGTCACCGCGAACGAGACCATCTTCTTGACCATCGAGAACGATGGGCGCGAGAGCGCAGTCGTCAACCCCGTACTGCGTTGCACACCGCACGCTGGCGCGGGACCCGTCTACATGTCCACGCATGCTGTGGGGCAGCTCTGCCTGGAGCCGCAGCGATTCACGCTCGACCGCGACAACGAGTACTACCTTCGCTGGGAGCCACCCTGGCGCTGCATCCCGAAGCGTATCTACGCCAAGACCGATGCGCCCGATCGCCTCCAGCTGAAGGACATGCACGTCCAGAACACGCACATGCTCGGCCATGGCAGCCTGCCCATCGCGCTCTTCGTCAACGGGGGTGCCGACATCGGCTGCGTGGCCATCGAGGTCGGCCACTCTCTGGGCTTCATCGTGCGCAATTCCGATCCGTACGAGCCGCACTGGATCGAGTTCGAGCTGGACGTCGACGCGTTCGACCCACGCGATCCGAAATGCCGGCTGGACACACCGGTCTAGTCCGCATCGCCGCGAACGGCGCGATGGTGCTTGACCTCTCCGGAAGAGGTCATCGACCACGGTCACCTCGCAGCCACGTCGACGTCTTCGAGCCCGGAGCCATCGAGCATTCGGTCGACGAAGAGATCGCGTACGCACGCGCGCTTCAGGCGAGCGTGCGTCACTGGCACCACCGTCGGACGGCACCCAGCTACTGGACCTACACTCCGCCCGAGGGGCAGCTCGTCGTCTTCGTGCTCCGGCACTCGAACTACGAAGAGCGTGCGCCCGCCAAACGAATGGGACTCGTGGGCGGCATCGTGTGCCACTGCGCTCGGTGCGAAGCGGACGAGGTGCGCCTGCAGCGCGACCGGAAGGCCCGCACCCGGCGCTTGCAGCGCCGTGCGCGCGCCGAGGACGCCGCCAAGCGAGTGGCCGGCGCGACGGCCTGTCCACGATGTGGTTGCACGCCCGCACGGCCTTGCGTCGTCGTGTTGCCAGACGGCGCCGGCAGAGGAGCGTGCGTGCCGTCGGGGTGGTACGGGCAGACAGTCTGCTCCGAGTGCGCCTCGAACTAGCGGAGCGTACCAAAAGCCTCAAGTAAGCGAGCGACGTAGTAGTTTCGCAGCGGCTTCTCGTTGTGACCATCCGCGGCGCGCAGGCCGTCGTAGTAGGCCTCCGCTACGTCCGCGCCGCGCGGATCGCCGCCGCCGTCACCACGTAGCCCTCCATGCTCAGCGACTGCTGAATGCTCTGAACCATCTGTTCGCTGATGAGCGTGCGCACCGAACGCGTAGAGCGTGCGATCGCCTGAAGCTCGCTCAGCGGCGTGGAGGCAGTGACCATCGAACGATGCAGGATGCCACGTCGGCGCCGCCCAAGCAACCGCTGGGACGATGCGCTAGTCTACAGCCCATGCAGAGCCAGAAAAAGGAGGACGACAAGCTTTAGGGTCACGGAGGCCCTATCGCATGATCACGTCCCTTCCCTCGGTCCAGTTCTCTATCAAGCGCGCCTATCGCCACATCTACAAGGATGCCGCCAGCGCCAGGTGGCAGAAGACCCACGCCAACCGACGACACCGCCGGGCTCTGAACCTGACAACCCGCGCGATGCGCGTCGACCCCGAGCGGTTCTACGACGAGAGCTTCAACGCCCCCAGCCTCTCGGGCTGGGACATCGACTGAAACTCGACGCTCAATGGATCCGGAAGGCCACCTTGCCCTTGGGCAGGCCTTCGATGTCGTTGCTGGAAATCTCCTTGCCGTCGTATCCCGCAAGGAAATGGCCGCGCCCGTCCGCCGCGATCGCCTCGCGGACGAACCGCGTGAGGTTCTTCTCGCCGACGAGCTTCCGGATGATCGGGTTCGCATCCTCACTCATGTCCTGCTGCATCTTTCGAACACCGGCCGCCCCGCGATCGTCGAGATCGGCAAACCGGGCGATGAAGTTCGTGTTGAACGCCCAGAGCGAATCGAGGATGTACGCGGCGGCGGCCTTCGTGGCCTGCGCGGACGTCCCGACGGCGTACTCCCGGCCACCGTCCGACTCGTAGACCGACATGCCGAAGTAGTCGTGCTTCTTCTTGGTCATCATGAGTATTTCCTACAGGCGCTCGTACACGTGAGTGATCTCGCGGACCGCCCGCATGGCCGCGTCCGGACGCGCCTTGAGGCTCTTCGGATAGATCTGGACGATCACCGCCGGATCGCCGCCCGACGTATGGAACTCCAGCCGGCCGCCCGAGCCGATGTTCGCCCAGCCACGACCCGTCTTGCCGTCGTAGCCGACGTTGCGGAAGTCCTTCTTAAGGAGGTTGTAGAACTCGCGCCCCTCGCGGAAGATGTCGAGATCGGACCTCTGCGCCGCCGCGTTGCCACGCCTACTCGTACGACCGTTCTTCCGGGACGAGCGGGTGGTGCGTCGAGCGGCCATGTCTGATGGTACTCGTGGCGTGCCGCGACGGTCAAATCCTCGGGCGGTGCCAGCCCGCGGACGGCACGAGGCCGACGAGCCACTCCGGCTTGGATGCCACCCTCACCGGACAGCCCCGCGCGCGAGCCCGAAGCCGGCGCCGTGCCAGTCGTAGAACGACGCCCCGGGGACATAGGTCCGGTCTCCGGCGTACACGCGAGCGAGTCTCTTCACGATCCTCGCCTGCTCCGCGTCCTCCGTGCCTTCGATGTACGTGATCTCGACGATGTCCTTCTGCTTCACGTGGCAATCCTTCATGACCGCCATCATCGCCTTCCGAACGAAATTGGGCGGCAACGGCAGCGGTACGCGGAAGTACGTGAGCAGAGGCTCGTGCGCGATCACCTGGTAGTAGCGGTGGGTCGGGCTCCTGTACTCGCTGGCCAGACCCAGGATCTCGTGCTCGGTGAGCCAGTCTTCGTGCCGCCAAGGCTCCGAACCGACCGCTTTCCCGCGAGGCCTCTGGATGAGGACGCGGTAGTACGGAAACAGCCGGCCCGCAGGGGCGGGCTGGCGCTCCAAGACCTTGGCTTCGAGGGGGACGAGAGGCGCGGTGCGAGCGCCTGAGCGCCGTGTGACTACGACGACGTCGTCTCCCTGCTGGTACAGGAAACTCATCGCCGTCTCGATTTGCGGCGCTTGGCCTTCTTGGGTGGCGTCACCTGCACGTCCACGATCTGACCCTGCCGGAAGATCAGCACGTCCCCCGGATGCGCTTCGACGATCTCCGGCTGGCTGAACACCTGCCCGACCATCTGGCGACCCGCCTTCACGACGCGCAGCCACAGGTACTCGATGCCGTTCGACTCCTCGAACCGCACCTTCACCATCTTGCGCAGAAACCAGGCTGGGTCCTTCCGATGCAGATAGACGAGCGCCGCGTGCTCGATCGTGGGCTCGGCATCGCCCGGCTTCTGCACCGCCGCCGCAAGCGCCGCCGCATCGTGACCGAACGCCTTCTCGACACTCGCGACGGCGAGCTTCGACGCTTCCGACGTCGCCACCGTCGTCGCCGCGATGAGCGGCTTCAGGAAGAGAAGAGGCAGCGCCATCGCCTACCAGCCCTCTTTCTTCATCACCCGGATCACCTCGGGCGAGAGCACCTCCGACGGGCGCCCTTCCAGGTAACGAACCTTGCCGCCGCGGGTCCACACGACGCCCACCGCGCGCCCGCGCTCCAGCCACGCCACAAGCTCCGCGCCCGCCGCCCCCATCCTCACCGCCAGCTCGCTCTTCGGGACCAGCAGATCCGACGGCCGCACGCGGCCACGCATGTTGTCGGGCGTCAACAGAATGGCGTTGCGCTGCGGATCGAGCCGCCCCAGCAGCATCCCCGCAGCCACCGCCTCGCCGATCGCCTTCGTACTCATGCTCGCGCTTTCGAATCTACCACCACTCCGGGACCCGAGGCCCGCTCAGTGGAAGCCCCCGCCCCAGAACGGGCGCAACACGAGGACCAAGCCGGAGCTTCTCCCCACGAAGTCCACACCGTCGATCACAGCCCGGTACATGACCATCTCCGTCCCCTGCTCGTGCCTGGGCGACTGGTAGCGCCTCACGATGGCCAGCTTCGCGATTTCCTTGCGATGATCCGAGGTCATGAGCATGACCTCCCCCGTCTCCGGATCGTGAAACACGTGGCCCGTCACCGCGCCGCCCTGCTTGGCCAGCGCCTTCGGCCGCGGATCCGCCGGCAGACGCGGCGTCCGCCCCGGCTTGGGCACCGGATGCCTACGAGCTGCAGCTTTCGGTCGGCCCGGAGGCGCGCGACGTTTCGCCGTTTTCTTGGCCCTCATCGATCCCTCCAGGCATCGTCGCGGGCCACCATGCACCCCGTCAAGTCCGCGCGTGCTCCACCCCGACCACCGCCATCACCGATCCCCGTTTTCCCCCACCATCTCCACACGGTCCTCCCGTGGAGTACGACGACGCGCTGCGCCGTCTTCACGGATGCTCTCGGATCGTCGATTGCGGCGTCTGTGTGCGATTTGGGTGTTGACCAATGCACGACTCTGGCGTCTAGTCACTCTTCGCCGACTCGCTCTCCTCGCTGTTGTTGCAGACCGCCAGGGAAGTTCGTCGGGCCACGGATCGAGGACGCGGTTCGAGTGTAGGCGTGAGGGAGGTCCGGCCGCCGTGCAGCACGCACGGGACCCGCCGTTCTTTTCGCCCACACGAACTGCAACCGGCACTCGTGCCGCGCCCTCGGGCCGTGGTGTCTTCTCTGTTGGCCTCTACTCAGGCGGGACCCATGCAGACGGCTTTCGAATACGGATGCTCGCGCCTCTCCCCATGCCCTGATTGCAAGGCAGCGCTGGGGAGCACGGCGCCGTGACAGCTCCGGAGCCCCGAGCGGTGCCTCGTATCGTCGAGAAGCCGGATGTCCAGGACATCAAGGTCTCGACGAACCTGGAAGAGATGAAGGACAGCGCGATCCAGGCGATCGCCGCGGATCCCAACATCTTCCAGCGCGCCGGTCAGCTCGTTCGCGCCGTCTACGTCCAAGACCGTCCCGATCCCGTCGAAGGCACCACCGCCGTCCGCTCCAGCGGCCGCTACGTCATCACGCCGCTCAAGTCGAGCACGCTTTCCTCGCGCCTGAGCGTCGACGCCGCCTGGAAGTCCTACAAGGACGGCGCATGGAAAAGCGTCCTCCCACCCGACAAGGTTGTGTCCGCTGTCATCGACGAGGGGCAGTGGCCCAACGTCCGCCCCCTGGTGGGCGTCATCAGCGCCCCCACCCTCCGACCCGACGGCACGGTCCTCCAGCAACGTGGGTACGATCCGTCGACAGGCCTCCTCTACATCCCCAGCACGACCTACCCGGTCGTCGACGACAAGCCCACCCGCGACCAGTGCATGTACCACCTGGGCGCGCTCGCCGAAGTCGCGCGGGACTTCCCCTTCCACAAGCGCCACCACTTCTCCGCGTGGCTCGCCGGCCTCCTCACCTGCGTCGCTCGCCCCGCCATCGACGGGCCCTGCCCACTCTTCGCCGTCGACGCGACGACGCGAGGCACAGGAAAGACGCGCTTGGTCCAGGCCACCAGCCGACTGGCCTTCGGACAGGACGTCGCAGCGTTCAGCCAACCCGAAGACGAGGACGAGATCCGGAAACGCATCACCTCCATCCTCTACCAGGGCGATGCCATCGTCCTCATCGACAACGTCGCCAAGGCCCTTGGCGGCGCCGCGCTCGACGCCGTGCTGACCTCCACCACCTGGGCCGACCGCCAGCTGGGAAGCACCGCCACCATCAAGGTCCCGAACCTCGCCGTCTGGTGGGCCACCGGCAACAACATCGCGCTCCAGGGCGACTTGGCCCGGCGCACCGTGCAGATCCGACTGGAGTCTCCCATGGAGAACCCGGAAGAGCGCACGGAATTTCTGCACCCGGATCTGCTGTCGTGGATCGAGCGCGAACGCAATCGGCTCATCGTCAACGCCCTGTCGATCCTTCGCGGGTATTTTGTCGCGGGCAAACCAGGCAAGACCAACATCTGGGGCTCCTTCGAGAGCTGGAGTTCCCTCATCCCAAACGTACTCCGCTGGCTCGATCTGGAGGATCCCATGCTTGCACGCGCCACCGCCGACGACATGCTCGATGAGCATCGCCTGAACCTCATCACCGTCCTTCTCGCCGTCGAGAAACTCGACCCCAAGTGCACCGGCCTCACCGCGCGCGCCATGATCCAGACGCTCTTCCCGCCGCGCGAGCGTAACGAGCCGTACCCGAACGACGGCAAGGAAGACGTCCGCGAGGCGATCGAAGGGATCACCCGCTGCACCCAGGGACGCACGCCGGACGCGATCAAGTTCGGACGCTACCTCGCCAAGAACCGCGGGCGCGTTCTCCTCGGCCGCAAGATCGAGCGCGTCACCGTCGACAGCGACACCAACTCCGTCCGCTGGACCGTCGTCCGCACCGACCGCATCCCCAACGTCACCACCACGCCCGTCGCAACGCCTTCATGAGCAACGAGGACACCATGACTAGCGAGAAGACCACGGATCCGCCGCTGCGACCGTGGGAGATCGGCCCCATGCGCGACGTCGTCCAGCAGACGACCCTGCGTGCGACCACGAAGTCCGACAACCATTCCTGGCCCGATGGCGTGCCTCACACCGTCTGGACCTACGTCCTCAGCTGCAAGCACACCATCGAGTTCCCCATGCCCAACCGGGTGAAGTGCGCGTGCACGGTCTGCGCGGATGAGATGCGTGGAGCGGCTGCGTGATTGCCCTGGGGATCGCCGTGGTCTTTCTCCTCGTTTTCCTCCTCTACGAGGAGCCCGAGGAGAGACGCAAGCGCATGTCCGAGGGGCGGAGGGACGCCATGGCGGTCTCCTGGAACCTCGACCACGACGACAAGCGGTCGAAACGCCGCTTCTGACCGCGGCGGCGAGTGAAATCGCCCCCCGCACGCGTTACGCTCAAGGACAGCCGTGTCCACCTGCCGCGCCCTCGGTCGTCCGCGTCCACGACGCACGAAGCACCCCGAACGCTGGGCCGTGCGCCTCACCGACTACAACCGCAGCGTGCTCGTCGACATGCTGGGCATGCTCACCCGCCACGTGGGCGTCCTCGAACGTCAAACGCCCGTGAGCCGCAGGCACCTGCGCCTCACGCGGCTCTCGCGCTCCATCATCAAGACCCTGCTCGACCACAACCCGCACGAGTTCGTGCTCGATCCGGACGACTTCGTTCGCCGCAGCGTACTTCTCTACCTGGACGAAACCTGCTGGGGCCTCATCCTCAAGAAGCGCAGCGACGAGGCCGCGTTCGAGGAAGCTAGAGCGAGATCGCGCGGGCAGTCGTACTACGTGCAACAATGACGCTCGACGACAAGCGGACGCGGATGCACGAGCTGCTCGATGCAGCATCTCGCTTCAGGTCGGTGCGATCATGGGCCTGTTCGAGGAGAGCAACGTCGACGCGATACTGGAAGCGATGCCGCCCACATTTCGACCTCACTTCGTGGAGTGGTGCTCTCGTATGCGCGATGGCGGCCGGCCACTGGGTACATGGGAGCCCGATTTCAAGCGAGGGTTCGAGGTGGTGTGCGGCTGGCTCGCGCGCAACGGGTCAACGCCTCTCCGGGTGCGTGGACGCAGCTGATCTCCGACCTTTTGGCCTCGTCACCCCGACGCTCATAGGTCGACCGCACCGAGCCGCCTCTTCGACACCAGGAGCTGCGACAGCGACGCGTGCTCGGCGGCGTGCACGGAGAGAAGCCGGCACGCTGCATCCCATGCCTGCGCCAGCATGTCCGCTTCCGCGGATGTGCACCGCACGGCCAACGGCAGGGGGGAGCGCCAGGGACCGATCACGCAGTCGCCCTGGCGGCACAACGCCCGCACACGCGCCAGAGCATCGTCGATGTCTCGCATGAGGAGCGTACGCACCTCGCCGTAGCAGAGCGTCTCCGCCGCCAGCCCCGCCAGCGAGATGACCGTGTCCCACCAGAGCCGCCCACGGTCGGCCGGTCCGACCAGCCAGTCGTGCGTCACCTTGCCCCGCCAGAGCGCTCCTCCCTCCGTCGTGGGCTCGATCTCCGCGCCCGATACCCGACCCACCAGTGGGCAGTACTTCGCCGCGACCGCGTGCCCCGCCTCGTGCGTCGACAGCCACTGCAGCCGCTCCTCCGGTGTACCTCCGCGCCGCGAAGAGTCCCCAGACGTCGACCACCGGCCCGCGCGCCCGTGCGCGGCGACAAGACCCAGAAGCGCCGCGAGAACGATCAGGGCCGGCATGCGCTCACACGCAGAGACGCACACCGACCCCGCGGTGCGGCTGGGGATTCAACTCGTTGGCGCCATGCGTCTCGACCTGGAAGCGCCACACCTGGTTGCCGATCTGCTCGACCGTCTGCGCCCCCAGCGGCAACGCCGACGCCAGCAGCTGCTTGGCTCGGTCGGTCACCGCCTGTGGGATCTCGCGCTGCTGGGGCAAGTGCTGGTTCATGCAGGTGAGCGGTGCAGGGACCTGGGGCGAAGGCGCCTGCGGAGCGCCGGGGCCCCAGAACGGAGGCCTGGGCGCAGAAAAGTGCGCCCCGCGGCGCGACATCACCACGTAGAACACCACGCCCGCGAGCAAGAGGTACGGCATCGAGTCCCTCTCGGATACTACCACGGACGCGCGCCCTGCCGTAGAACCTGGACCACGGACGACGATTGACGGCCGTGGGCGAGCGCGTACAAATCGAGCCCGTGAATCCATCCGAAAAGCCGCCCGAGACGCCCTCCCAGGCGCCCGTTCCACACCTGCTCGCCGCGCGGACCCCGGTCGATCTGATGATCGCCAGCCCTGTCTACGGCGGCCTGTCGCACCACTACGTGCTCTCGCTCATCGACACGCGCGCCAAGCTCCGCGACATGGGCCTGAGAACCTCGGTGCTCTTTCTGCCCGGGATCGCCCTCGTCAGCCACGCCCGCAACGAGCTGGGCGGAGCGTTCCTCGCCAGCGGCGCCAAGCGCCTGCTGATGATCGACGCCGACATCGGCTGGAAGACCGAGACCGTGCTCAAGCTGCTGGAGCGTCAGAGCGACTTCGTGGGCGGAGCGCCTCCACACCGCCGGCTCAACTTGCCCATGGTCACCAAGGCCGCACTCGAAGGACGTCGCGATCCGGAGCGCTTCGCGCGCGACTACGCCGTCCGCCTCACCGACGAGGACCGCGCGCGCGGCAGCAAGACCAAGAGCGACAACGGCTTCATCCAGGTGGGCGCCGTGGGCACCGCGTTCCTGATGCTCACCCGCAAGGTCTTCGAGGACATCGTGCGTGCCAACCCGGACCTCCGGTACAAGTCGAAGGAGAACTTCAACTCCTGCGCGTTCTTCAACCCCTACGTCTACAAAGGCGAGAACCTCCCGGAGGACGGCGCCTTCTGCCGGCGATGGACCGACACGGGCGGCACCATCGAGCTATTGCTGGAGGCCACCTTCACGCACGAGGGGCCCGTCGCCATCACCGGCAGCCTGCACGAGATCCTCGACGACTGAGCGCCGCGAGCACTCTCCGCGTCGTGGCGGCTACACACCCTCGAACCGAACCGAATCCTGGAAGACGATCGCCCGCGCAAGGAGCGCTGGCGGCGCCACCTCGATGGGGATGAACGTGTCCGCGTACGTGTACTTCTCGCTCTGGAGCCCGCTGCACGCGTGGCAGATGGGCACGTAGAGACGTCCCAGTCCCCAGTCGACACCGGGACGACTCGTCGTCGGATGACCGCAGAAATGGCAGGCCTCGTACGGGCCGGGGCCGAGGTCGTGTTCACCGCAAGAGCACCGCATGGCCACCAAGTTTGGGCCTACCCACCACCTCGTCAAGCGCCAGTCCGCGCTCCCGCAGTGGCGCGGACTCTCACCGAAGCCTCTTGCCCCCACGCGTACGCGGCTTCTTCGGCTCCGGCATGCGAGGGCGTGCCGACATGGGCTGCCCCTTCGCGTCGAGGCCGAATAGGAACTTGCCCGTCGCTCCGTCTTCGGCCCAGTACGTGTTCCCGGGCAACCACGCACCGATCACCGTCTGACGGATGTGCCGGAGCGCGGCCGGCTCCCTGTCCGAGCCGGACGAGCCCCAGACGTTTCCGTCGCGGTCGATGTTGTGCACCGAGTACGTGAGCAGATCGTCATCCTGCGTTAGCCACGCATTGCCGTGACGACGCTGGCTCTTGCGAGCACCGCGACGTGAACTGCGACGGGACGTCCGTGACTTCTTGCGCGCAGGCATGGCTTTCACGGATGGTACCGCGAACGCCGCCCATCCGACAACTTTGCGTGACCACGTCGCTTCACGGTAAACTGCGCCCCGATGGCGTGGCGCAAGAACCTCAGTCTGGAGCTGGTCAAGCGAGCCAAGTCGGCCGCGGGCGGCGTCGACGCCTGGAATCGCATCCTCACGCCCGCACTGAAGCACGCGCTCATCGCCGAGCAGGTCTTGAGCGTCGTCATCTCGCAGGAAGAGACGATGGCGATCCGTTCCAACGACGTCCACGAGCTGTTTTTGGAGGCCCTGAGGGGCGCCCGGCTGGAGTAACGGTTCAGCCCTGCAGGGCCCGCACACCGCGTTCATTCAGACCAAACGCGGCCATCACGGGTCGATGGGTCGGCACCACCGTCGGGTACCGACCGAGCGCGTTGGCCCTGTAACCAAGCATCTCCTTCTGCTTCGCATAGTCGAACAGCCTCTCGGGAGGAGGCGGTCCCTCGACCGTCTTGGCTGCGTACCGGAAGACAGCCTTCCAGGTAGCGGTGGCACTTGGCGACGTGGACCGCTTGACGTCGTTCATGAGCCAGTAGCCCTTGATCGACGCCAGCTCCAGGGCCTTCAGGTACATGGCGAGGCCGTAGCCCTCCCCCTGGAAGTTCTTGCTCACGAAGACCGCGGTGACGGCGTACACGTACGCCCAACCATCACGCTTGAAAGCGGACTTCGAACCCATGAAGGCAGCCACGGCCTCCGGAGGAACGTGGTCCCGATAAATGAGCCGCCGTTCCAGTTCGAGCTTTCCAAACTGTCCCGGCTTCAGCTTGTGCGGTTCGGCTGTCCAGCCGCGGTCTTCTTCGGTCAGCGCGACCGGCCTTCCGGTGCTCACCAGGTTCACCGTCGGACCGAGATAGCCACGACCGATCGAGAGCTTCGTCCCCGACCAGTTGGGCGCTGTGGATGAACGCGGCACGACCAAGAGACTACCACGACCCGTGTCGGCGTCTGGACGGCCGCTCGCATTCCCGGTACCATGGGTTTCAGCATGGCAGCCAAGAAACGCGCGAGTCGCCGATCGTCACGCAGCTCCCGATCGAATGGGCGATCCGGCAACGCCCGTGTGCGCACGACGCGGGACATCTGGGTCGTTCAAGGCAACTACCGAAACGGCCATGGGTGGGAAGACCTGACGGCCGAAGACACGTGGAAGGAAATCAAGAAGCGCCTCAAGGAGTACCGCGAGAACGAGGTCGGCATTCCCTTCCGGGCGATCTCACGTCGTGAACGGATCCCGACCGCGGCAGCTGTGCAGGCCGATCCGGCCGAAATGACGGGCCACGCGATCGAGGCGGAGCTACGCACCTCTCCGGGCGCCGATCGTGCACGAAAGCTACGCGGAGAGCTGGAGATACGCGCGGACAACAGGGCGCGACACGGCCGCGCGTAGTACCTCACGCCACGACTTGCTCACGTGAGCCCAGCGAACCGCGCGAAGTTCCCCGTGAATGTGAACGGGCCCGTGTGCGTCATCGTGCAGTTCGGGAGGAGATGGATCTCGCCTCCGATGTCTCGCCACCGACGGCAGAACATCCGGTCCTCGCCCAGGCGCACGCCGTCGACGATGCCGCCCTCGAAGTAGCTCACCGTGGGGCGCCCCTCGACCGACTTGTACGTCAGCTCTGGATGCGCCTCCGCCAGCTTCTCGAACACCACCCGCTTCAGCAGGAGAAAAGCCCCGCCCACGCTCTCGATGCGAAGAAAGCCATGGCTGTCCTGCGCCCACTGGCTCCTCTCGACATCTCCCCGCAGCGGCTCGACGTAGAAGCGATTGATGCGACGTTCGGGGTGCGGGTCCCCACCACGCACGGCGTCCTTGAAGTGGTCGAGCTGCAGCGACCGTCCGGGCGGAGCCGCCGCCGCGAAGTCCACGTCCCGGTCGATCATCTTCATCGCATCGGCCGCGTCGTAGCCGATGTCCCCGTCGACCATCAGCAGGTGCGTCCAGTCCCCCTCCATGAAGATCCGAGCGATCTCATTTCGCACCGAGACGATGTCCGCCAGGTGCTGGATGCCGCTCCACTGGTACGCGATGCTCCGCTCCATGCAGTGACGACGGAGCTGCAAGAGGGCGTCGACGTACTGCGCCGAGAACCCCGCGTAGCCCGGACTCAGGATCCGCAGCCGGACCGTGGAATTCACCGACCGCCCTGGGGCCTACCCCACGAAGGATGGTCGCTTTCCAGGTGCGAGGTGTCTCGCTGCGCGGGGCGCCTGCCCGAAGGCGGATCGATGGCCCAGTCGCTGTGGTGCAGCTCCCGCAAGTCGAGCCACGGCATCGTCTTGAGCTTCGGATCGTACGAGAGCTTGCTCACGTCGTCGGTCGCGATGTGGGCCCAGACGACGTACTGACCTTGGCTGGCAGCGTGGCTGCGAGCACGCGGCTCCCCAACGTACACCGTCGTCCTGAGCTTCTTCGCCTCCCGGCGGGCGACGTCGATCGCCTTGTTGAGCGTCTTGGAAAACGCAAAGACGCGAGCGTATCCGCGAAACGGTTCTTCTCCGTGCATGATCCTACCTCCAACTCGTTTCGCTTCGCGACTGCACGCTCGGATCGTAGTGGGCTTCGCTCCGGCTGTGGATGAAAAGCGCGGCAAGCCCCAGAACTGCCGCCAGGGGGTTCATGCCGGCCATCAGCGCCATGGCGCCGCCCACCACGGGGAACACGACGAACCGCTCCCTGGGGTACGGCGCGCCCGCCGCCGACAGACCAATCGACACGATGTAGATGTACTGCGGGATCATGTGAGGTCCACCGGGTGCGCCGTCCAACCATCGGGTTGCACGAAGATCTGCGTCCAGCCGCACATCGCCTTGCCCGCGTAGCCCGGCGATCCGCCGCGCCCTTCCAGCACCACCGTGCCGTAGCTCGTACGCATCAGCGCCGAGCCATGGAAGTGGCCGCAACACACCGTCGCGTTGTGCGCCGCCACCCACGCCTTCAGCTTGTCCGCGTCCGGACACGGCGCGCCCTCGGCCACGACGTGGCTGCTCTCCGTGCCGTCCGGGAGGATCAGCCGGGAGAGAGACTTGTGCACGAAGACGAAGATCGGGTACGCGGGCCTGTTCGGCTGCGCATCGAAGGCGGTCAGGATGTCCCAGCCGGCGTCGCCGATCGCATCGCCGCTGTTGTCGAGGCCGATGAGCGTCACCCCGTACATCTGCCGGATCCACTGCTTGGGCAGCCCCCCCAACTTGGACCAGTCACCGGGCCCCTGGGTGTCGTGGTTGCCCGGGATGACGAGGAGCTTCGAGCTGCCTGCGGGCTCCGGGACCCCGGCCATCCAGAGACCACGATGTCCCGTGACGACCGTGTAGCCCGAGTGGTTGTCCGAAGAGTTCACGTCGCCCAGCTGCACGACGACGTCGCTCAACTTCAGCGCCGTGTCGAGCGCCTTGCCCAGCAGCATCGCGTCCCCCTGCGAACAGTCACCCACCAGGCCGAGCGTCACCATGCGCTCCTCCGCTGACAGCGAGCAATTTCCTTGTCGACGATCTTCTCGGCGCCCTCCTTGGCTTCCTTCATCGTGACGCCCAGAGCATGCCAGATGTACCTCTCGTCGTCGTAGGCCGTCGCGCGCCAGAACTCCGGCGACTCGCTCTCACGCACGATGTAGATCGTCGCGCCCCGGTGGGTGAAGTGAAACGAATCGGTGATCGTGTCCGAGACGCGGCTGCCGTAGTGCTTGCGACCGCGGCGCGGTGGCACGTGCTCCAGCCAGCTCCGGCCGCTGCCCGGATCGCGCCACAGCCTGAGCCTGGGACTCAGCTTCTGCAGGATGGGAGCACGGGTCGGCATGAGCGTTCTCAGGCGGCTCTCTTCCGTGGATCATACGACTGCAGCTCTCGGACGAAGTAAGCATTTTCGAGAGCATCCTGCCCGCGCGCGGCCCGGATGGCCCGAATCGCCTCGCGCGCCGGTACGCCCAGCGTGATGAGCGCGATCCCCGCCACCCAGCCCGAGCGGTTGCGGCCCTGCTGGCACGTCACCAGCACCCGCTTGCCCTTCCGCAGCCAGCCTGCCACCGCGCGACCCGCCTCGATCGCCGTCGCCACCTCGTGCGGTGTCGGCGGCTTCCCATCCATGTCGTCCAGCGGCACGTGGATGACGTGCGCCCGGCCGTACTCCCCCGTCTTCGTCTGGTACTCGTACGCGCAGAGAACCACCACGTCGAAGACCAGGCCGATCTTGTGATCGGGCGGCGGCTTCCGACCCATGAAGAGGTTCTGGGTCACGCGTGCAAACGGTGGCTTCTTCATCACACTCTCGTCCGTACCGGAACGCCTCGCTCGATCCGATAGTAGACGCCGTCGTGCACGTAGAGGTACGAGCCCACGTGACGACCGATCGCCGTCCGCCGCTCCTTCCAGGCCGTACGGATCTCGCGCCACGCCCGCTGGGGATCGGGAACGCTCCGGGCCACCTGGCGCACCACCTCGCGCGAGAGGCCGCCCCCACGGCGCATGCGCAGCTTCTTGGGCGCCTCCGACACAAACAGTTGCTCCACGGTCTTCCCGGACGGATCGACGAGCCGCACCGACGACTCCCCCGCCAGCCGAGCCTCCTCTTCCGCTCGCGCGCGCAGCCGCTGCCGCTGCTGGGCGTAGTCGCGCCTCTGCTCTCGCGTGAGCTTGAGGACCAACACGCGGCCTCCTACCTGCTCGTGAGCCAGTCGCCCTGGTGCTCGGTCGCTTCCTTGGGCAGGTTCCTGTGCGCGTACGCCCACGGCAGGCCCACCTCCTTCAGGTAGTCGTACGCCTGCTTCGCGTTCTGGAAGCCGCTGTCCTTGTGCATGCCGTACGTGTGAAACGACATCCACAGGCGCTCGTCCGACGTCAGCCCGTGCATCCGATCCGCCAGGTCCCTCAGCTCGTCGATCGTCAGCCCGGGCGCGTTCTTCGGCATCTTGCGGTGCCCCGGCTCGTAGATCTCCACCGGGACACGCCGACGGTGTCCGGGGTGCGTGTAGAACGACAGCTCCCATCCGTAAAGCCAGCCACGCTTCGGATCCTGCCCCACCGTGTGGCGCTTGAGACCCAGCTCGTGCTGCCGTCCGTAGGTGTCCACGAACTGTTGATCGACTCCGCCAGGACCCGCCTTCGAGGAGATCTTCTGTTTGCCCCAGGCCCCGACGATCGGAAGCTTGGCGATGGGCAGCGCTTGAACGGACGTCGGATAGGGAAAATCGCTCAGGCTCATCGGTGGCTCCGCTTCGCACGAGCGTACACGGAAACGTGTCGATCGGCCTAGAGAGTGGCTCGATGTATCGACGTGTCGCTACACGACAGTTCTGGCTAGCGCACCTATTTTTCTGGTCTACTTTTGAACATGTACGGCTACCGTCCCTACGGTCCTGTCTGGGGTCCCGCCTTCTTCGCTGGGCAGGCACCTGGAGGCGATCCGACGACCTCGGCGCTGCTCTCGCAGCAGCAACAGATCGACGAGCTGAAGTTCCAGCTGTCCGCGCTGCAGGGAGGACAGGGACAGGCGCAGCAGCCCGCGCGACCTCGGCCCCCTCCGCCCATGAGGCGACCGCCCCCTCCGCCGCCCCGACCAAGGCCCGCAGCACCACCGCCGCCACAACAGCAGCAGCAGGCCGCCCCGCCACCGCCACCGCAGCACCACGGGATGGACCTTGCGCAGACGATCGGAGACGTCGCCAAGGGCGCAGCCTCGGTCATCCCGTCGCTCGCCGCAGCCCTGGGCGACAACCCCGCGCACGCCATCCCCGTGAACCCCGTGTGGGCCACGCTGGGGCGCGTTCTCGCCGAGGCCAGCATGCAGGTCCGCGCCGAAGTCCCCTACGCGATGCAGAGCGAACTCTTCACCGCGTCACTCCTCGACCGCCTCGCCGTCCTCGCCTCGGCACTGGCGACCGATCCCGACAACCACCAGGTGCACGCGGAGTTCGACGAGCTGACCCGGTTCCTCGCCGTCCATCCCCACAGCCCGCGCCTCTCCGCCTTCGTGCGACAGCACCCCGATCTCGCCCCGTACCTGGGTGGTGGCTCAGGCAGCGCCAGCACCGGCTGCTCCGTCTGCGACGCAGAGATCGCCACCGGCATGCTGGGACGATGGGACATCGTCGGGCAGAGCGAACCGCTCGCCTCCGTGCGCGCGCTCGCCGCCACCATGCTCGCGAACATCCAGCAGAGCGCGCAGGTCTCGCCCATGAGTGACTTCCTCGCCGCGCAGCTGGCCTCGATCGCCAGCCCGACTTCTTCGATGCCCGGCATCCGGCAGGCCATCGGACTCATTCGCAGCCAGGGACCTGGCATCAGTGGCCTCGCCGACCAGCTCCAGTCGAGGCTCACCGCGCGCGTCACCACCTCGGGCATGGGCTGGCCCGAGATCGTCGGACAAGCCGATCCGCTGGCCGCCGTCCGCGCGCAGGCGAGCACCATGCTCGCGAACATCCAGCAGAACGCGCAGCCATCGCCCATGATGAATGCCCTCTCCGCACACCTGACCGCCGTCGCCAATGCGACGTCGCTGGGTACCGCTCGCGCTGCCATCGCGGCCATCCGCGCCCAGGGGCCTGGGATCAGCAACCTGGCCGACGCCCTTCAGGCACTGCTGCCGCAGTAACAAGGGACCGATGCCCAGCGATAGAACTCTCCGCGTAATCAACCCCGGCCTAAAGGCCGGAGCTTTCGAGAGGACGACGTGGAACACGTAGACCAACTCGTTTCCTGCTTCTTCCGGCCGCCTCAGGCGCGGTCCCGTCCACAG
>Ga0302326_10001339_pt1 | contig 62920 bp, 52 predicted proteins | sample Palsa_T0_3_FD_202264 | JGI IMG/M metagenome (GOLD analysis project Ga0302326, IMG submission 202264) | Peat permafrost microbial communities from Stordalen Mire near Abisko, Sweden - Palsa_T0_3 | ecosystem: Environmental > Terrestrial > Soil > Palsa > Peat permafrost | place: Sweden: Abisko...
TTCGTCAATCAACTCGTATCCTTTGTTCTGCCACTGTCCGCCATACGAATTCGGATACGACCGCTTCTGAATCTCATTCCCCGCAAACGCATACGCCGCATATCCCGCGCCCGTCGAAAGCTTGGTCTGGTGAATGTCCGCGCCCTCCGACGACGTAAACCACTGCTCCTCGCGATTAAAATTCAGGTTCGTCTCGGCCAGAGTAATTCCGGCCACCGAACACAATTCCGCATCAATCTTCAGCAGCAGCTCAATGTTCTGTTCCACAGAAACCGTGAAAGGATCAATCTTGTAAGGCGTACTCCACTCCGCAACCGCAGGTTTTTCCGGCGCCAGCCGCAAGTCTTCCCGCTTCACCCGCGCGGAGGCGCGTGCAATCTCCACCGCCCGCGCCGCCGTCGCCTCGACCGCCCCGCGCCCCAGTTCCGCGGAAGCCGCGAATCCCCAGGCCCCATCGGCAATCGCCCGCACGCTCATCCCCACCGATTCCGCATCCGACGCGCTGCCCACCTTCCCATTCTTGGTCGTAAGCGCGCGGCTCCGCTGCGCGACCACGCGCACGTCCGCATAACTCGCCCCGCGCAGCGCGGCAGTGTTCAGAGCCCAGTTGGCAACATGCTTCATGGAAGTTCAAATCTACCACGGAGGAAGATCTCTTCTGTGGATTCCCGCTCTGGGAACACTTACGAACATTGTGTTGATTGTCGCAACACTCGAACTGTCTGGCTCGTAGGATTGTATTTCACATAGCGGAGTTGATCTTCCCTGACGAATCAAATCGGCATGGCGGATCAAGGGTTCGCATGGCAGTTTGCATTTTCGCACTGCAGATCCGCACTTCCCCCGCCCCGCAGGGGCACAACAATTTAGCCCAGCGCTTCAGCGCTGGGTAGCAGCAGGAGATTCAAGCAAGTCCCGGAGGGACGACACAATGTCGCATTCATACTCCAGCAATCGGGTTCACCTGATCTTCAGCACCAAGGAACGGAGAAAATGTCTGACGGATGAACTCCAGCCCAAGCTCTGGGCCTATATGGCCGGAATCGCGCATAACCAGGGCTTCGAAGCCATGAACGTCGGTGGCGTAACCGATCATGTCCACGCCCTCCTGCTCCTTCCTCCGACCCTGCCTCTTGCGAAGGCGGTCCAGTTCCTGAAGGGAAGTTCGTCTCACTGGATCAACGAAGTTCGAGCCTGCGATGGACCGTTCGCGTGGCAGGAGGGATATGCCGCTTTCAGCATAAGCGCCTCACAGACCGCGGAGGTCGTTCGCTACATCCAAAATCAGCGAACCCATCACGAGAAGAAGAGTTTTGAAGTCGAGTTTGTTGAGTTTCTGAAGAAGTGCGGAGTGGCCTTCGATCCGGCACACGTACTAGGTTAGTTTTGCCGTCCCTCCGGGACTGATTCTCCCGCCCGTCGGCCTCCCAGCGCTGAAGCGCTGGGCTAAATTGTTTCGTCCCTCGCGGGACTGCCCTCCTACGGCGTCGCGTGCGCCACATCCAGCGCCTTCCTCACCGCCTGTAATTCTTTCAACACTCCACGCAGCTTGGTCGACTCCAGCGCGTTCGCCCCATCCGACTTCGCTTCCTTCGGATTGTCGTGGACTTCCATGAACACTCCGTCCACACCTGCCGCCACCGCGGCGCGCGACAACAACGGAATGAACTCAGGCTGTCCCCCACTCACCGCCGGCCCATTTCCCTCGGACTGCGAAGACGGCAACTGCACCGAATGCGTGGCATCGAAAACCACCGGCGCAAACTTCCGCATAATGGCAAGCGATCGCATATCCACCACCAGATTGTTGTATCCAAAGCTCGCTCCACGCTCAGTGAGAAAAACCTGCGTATTCCCCGCGTCGCGGCATTTCTCGACCGCGTGCCGCATGTCCCACGGCGAAACAAATTGCCCCTTCTTGATGTTCACCGGCCGACCACTCAACGCGGCAGCCACCACCAGATCGGTTTGCCGGCTGAGAAACGCCGGAATCTGCAGCACGTCCGCCACTTCGGCCACCCTGCCCACGTCCGCCGTCTCGTGCACGTCGGTCAGCACCGGCACGTTCAACTCGTTCTTGATCTTCTTCAGAATGCGCAGCCCTTCCTTTATTCCGGGCCCGCGAAAACTGCGAATCGAAGTGCGGTTCGCCTTGTCGTAACTCGCCTTAAAGATAAATGGAAATCCCAGCGCCTTCGTCACGCCCTTTATAATTTCCGCCATCCGCATGGCGTGCTCTTCGCTCTCAATCACGCACGGCCCCGCGATCAGAAACAAATCGCCCGACCCGATATGCACATCGCCGACTTGAAAAGATGCTGTCATCGAAAACCGATTGGCCACGGATTTTCACAGATCTCCACGGATTTTCTCTTGTTTTGTTTTTGATCCGTGTGAATCCGTGCAGATCCGTGGCGCTTTGTTCCTAAGCTCGCGCCCGTTCCGGCCGATGGAACATCTCCACCGCCGCCGTTTCCTTCTCCGCCCGCCGCTTCAAACCATACTCATACGCCGCTCCCACAAACGTGCTGAACAGCGGATGCGGCTCCAGCGGCTTCGACTTGAACTCAGGATGAAACTGGCAACCAATAAAATGCGGATGATCCGGCATCTCCACCATTTCCACGTAAGTTCCATCGGGCGTCGACCCTGAAATGCGCAGCCCCGCCGCCGTCATCGGCTCTTCATATTCGCGGTTGAACTCGTAACGATGCCGGTGCCGCTCGCTGATCTCCAGCTTGCCGTAAATCTTGTGCGCCAGCGTGTCAGGCTCAATCTTGCACGGCCACGCCCCCAACCGCATCGTTCCACCCAGCTCTTCCACACCGCGTAACTCGCGCAGCTTGTAGATCACGCGATGCGGCGTCGCCGGATCGAACTCGCTCGAATTCGCCTCCGCCAGCCCCACCACGTTGCGCGCAAATTCAATGCACGCTGTCTGCATCCCCAGACAAATTCCAAAGTACGGAACTTTCTTCTCCCGCGCATACCGGATCGCTAGCAGCATCCCTTCAATCCCGCGCTTGCCGAATCCGCCAGGCACCAGAATCCCGTCATAGCCTTCGAGCTGCGCTTCATAACCGTCGCCGTCCGCCGACTCCAGCCCCTCGGCTTCAATCCAGTTGAGCTGCAGCTTCAGGTTGTGCGCCAGCGACCCGTGCACCAGCGCTTCCTTCAGCGACTTGTACGAGTCCTCATACTCCACATATTTCCCGACGATCCCGATCGTCACCGTGTCTTTCGGGTTGTAGACTCGATGAACAATATCCTCCCACTTCGACAAATCGCGCTCCTTCGCTTCCAGATGCAGGTTTTTCAGAACCAGCGTGTCGACGCCTTCATTGGCGAACACCAGCGGCACTTCGTAAATCGAGGCCACATCCTTCGCTGTAATCACCGCCTCATCCGGCACGTTGCAGAACAGCGCAATCTTCGACTTGATGTCCTTCGCCAGAAAGCGATCGGTGCGGCACAACAAAATATCCGGCTGAATTCCAATGCTCAACAGTTCTTTCACCGAGTGCTGTGTCGGCTTGGTCTTCAATTCCTGCGCCGCCGCAATAAAGGGCACCAGCGTGACATGCACAAATAAAGTATGTTCGCGCCCCAGTTCCTGCCGCATCTGCCGGATCGCTTCCATGAACGGCAGCGACTCAATGTCGCCTACCGTCCCGCCAATCTCCACAATCGCAACGTCCACGTCCTGCGCGACCTTCTTCATCGCCGCCTTGATCTCGTTGGTCACGTGCGGAATCACCTGCACCGTCTTGCCCAGATAATCGCCGCGCCGCTCCTTGGCAATGATCTGCTCGTAGATGCGCCCCGTCGTCCAGTTGTTGTCGCGAGAGAGTTTGGCGTGGGTGAAGCGCTCGTAGTGCCCCAGATCGAGATCGGTCTCCGCCCCGTCGTCGGTCACGAAAACTTCGCCGTGCTGAAACGGCGACATGGTTCCCGGATCCACGTTCAGGTACGGATCGAACTTCATGATGTTGACCTTCATCCCCCGGCTCTCCAGCAGGCAGCCGATCGAAGCCGCGGCCAATCCCTTGCCGAGTGAAGACACAACTCCGCCCGTTACAAAGATGTACTTCGCTGGCATCTGTTCCTCGCTTTAAATTGTGTTTGAAAATTGGTGCAGGTGGGGTGCACGATCAATTATGCCAGAACTGCCTGTGGAAAGAAACGGAAGAATTCCAGATTTAAGAATTCCAGGAGGGGCCAAATTTTGATCGTGTGGAGCTTTGATGGTGTGGAGCGGGCACTCCTGCCCGCTGTTGCTGGCGCTGAAGAAGAAGCCGGGTGCCCCATTTCTCGCGCGTTCTCAGCGCGAGAAATGGGGATTTCTGAGTGGCCGCTAGCCCCCGCAAGCTGGCTATCTCAGCCAGTCGGGCCGTCCTGCCGGGATCGTGGTAAATTTGCGGCGTGCGCCAGTTCCTCTTCATCATCGTGGCCCTCCTGCTCTCCGGGCCTGCCGCAGCGCAAACCACCGTCTCCTTTCCCAGCGACGACGGTGGCCAGATCTACGCCGACATTTACGGAGACGGTGACCGAGCCGTCGTGCTCGCCCACGGAGGGCAGTTCAACAAGGAGAGCTGGCAGAAGCAGGCTCAGGCGCTTGCCGCGGCAAAATTTCGCGTGCTCGCCCTCGACTTCCGCGGCTACGGCAAATCGCACGGCCCCGGCGATTCCGATCCCATGGACGCTCCTCTTTACCAGGATGTCCTGGCCGCCGTCCGCTATCTGCGAAAGGCTGGCGCCAGGAGCGTGTCGGTGGTCGGTGCCAGCATGGGAGGATGGGCCGCTGGCGATGCCTCCATCGCCTCGCGCCCCGGTGAAATCGATCGCGTGGTCTTCCTCGGCTCCGCGCCCGGCCGCCCCGCCGATCAGCTCAAGTGCCCCAGCCTGTTCATCGTCGCACGCGACGATGCCAGCGGCGACGGACCCCGTCTTCCCGGAATTCGCGAACAATACGACAAAGCTCCCCAACCCAAACAACTGATCATTCTGGAAGGCTCCGCCCACGCTCAGTTTTTATTCCAAACGGATCAGGCAGACCGCGTGATGCGTGAGATCCTCCGTTTTCTCTCCGCGAAGTAATCTGCACACCCGGAGAGCACGAAAGATTCAAGAATGTAGCGGGATTGTTTCTGAATTATTTTGCGGGATGTTGCCGAAGTCGCAGGCCTTCCACCATCAGACCGGCCAAAGCATACGTTGCTGCATTCGCCAGAAGAACCCAAGAAAGGCTGATCGGATAAGAACGACCAAGAATTGCAATCGGACAAGTGACACGGACCAGCGCCATAATCGGGTCGGCAAAAGTCAGGGGCCTCGCTGCCACGGCGTACACTGCCCATCCGCCGGCCACCAGAACGCCCGCAATCGACCAAATAGCAATCCGCAGTTTCATGCCGCCGCTCCTGCCGTTCTCCCTGGCTAATCATCTCACAAGCGTTCACGAGCACCTACATAAATCAAAACCACGCGCCGTCCTGGTTTCCGCGCGTTGACTATCTGCCCTCACTCAGCGAGAATACCTAAGGCCGTCCGCAACGGACGTCTCGTAGTGTCCCCCAACAGTGGGCCTGTGGCGCAGCTGGGAGCGCGCTTCCATGGCATGGAAGAGGTCGTCGGTTCGATCCCGACCAGGTCCACCAAATCCTTAACAACGTAAACCCGGCGAACTCTGGCGGTCGTCCCAGGAATCTAGGGCCCGACTCTCGAAAGCCTGACGCCACACCTCGACACCATGCCTTATTTTCCGAAAACTACTTGCGTCAGGGGCAAGTCTTCGCGCAGAAATCCCGTGGGATGCGCGTACGTGACGTACTCGGTTTGCCCGTCGCCTTGGGCAAATTCGATATGCGCCTGACCGGTGTAGTTGACGCTGCCGGAGTATGGCGTTTCTCCCGTAAAAAGGAGCACGCCTTGCGACCATGGTCCCCACGGTGTGTAGGAAACCATGTAGTACATATCGTTGTTGAGTGCCGGGTTGTAGATGTTCATGTAGACGCCGAGGTAGGCGTTGTAGAAAACCTGATTCGCTGCCGCTCCGCCCTGGAAGATGATCGTCGCGTCGCCCGGATTGGCGCTCCACACATTGTTTCCGGCGTAGTACATCCACTGGGTAATGTCGAGAGCGTCGGCGAGTGGAACGCGCGCGACCATGCAGTTGTCGACAAGGAATCCGCCCACACAGCCATAGGAGTACAGATTGTCTCCGACAACCATTGCGCCGGAGTTGTACGCCTGCGCTGTCGCTCCCCACAGCAGGGTTGGATACCGGCTGCCGGGATTTTCGATCGGGCGTGTCACGCCGCTGCCTGGCGTGTAGACCGCGATGCCGGAGCCGAGAGTGTCCCAGCCTTGCACGTTGGGGCCGCGATAGAGTTCGTAATAATAGAACAGAACGCGACTGCGGGCCGTGTCATTGATCACGGGGCCATCCCACATGGCGAATTCTGCGCCGCAGGGCTCTGCGGTACAGTGATTATTGTCGTGCTCGTAGTTGTAGTTCCGCTCCCAGGACAAATAGGGCAAATATTCGGCCGGCGCCCCGGTACTGTCGAGCAAGTCGTAATTGAGGTCGATGCCCTGCGACGCGTCGAGATTGGTCGTCCACGAAAGCGAGTTGTCGTCCCAGAAATTGCCCAGCACGCCGGGCACGGACATCGGCGTATCGCCGAATGTCCAAACCGACTTGCCATCGACGAGGGCGCTGAAGGTGCCGTCGCGGCCATAGATGACAGGATTTTGTTGTATCGTGCCCAGCGGTGTGACCGAAACTACCGTTGGAATGGGTGGCACTCCCGACTTCTGAGCAGCAGCGGAAATGGTTGTGAATAGGGCGAAGGCGGCTAGTAGAGCGGATTTTGCTGGGGTCATTGGAGACAGTCGGCTAACCCGAACGAATATATCACGCGGTGTGCTCTTGCGCGCCTGCTCTCAAGAGCAGACCATACTATCCTAGACATGCCATGACGGACCCGGTCAAAGCCGAGGAGATGTTATTAGCGCCGACCTCGGGCAGTTCCATGTTTCAAGCCTTTTGCAGAGTCTTCTTTCTCTGCTATTGTCGGCTCACGGTGGTGGGGCAGGCTCACCTTCCCGCTTCCCCGTTCATCATCTGCAGCAATCATGCCAGCCACATCGACAGTGCCGTTCTGATGACCGCTTCGGGCCTTCCGTTTTCTGGGTTCGCGCTGCTCGGCGCCAGTGATTATTTCTTTGATGCCTGGAGGGCAAAATTCCTGGTCTCGAGATTTATGAATGTCATACCCATCGATCGCCACGCGCAACCCAAGTCACTGCGGCGGAGTTTGGCGATGTGTGCGGAGTTTCTGCAGAGCACGCGCGGAAATCTGATTCTCTATCCCGAAGGTACGCGCTCGCCAGACGGCGAAATCCGGCCATTTAAGAAGGGGGCTGGGCTGTTTGCGGTCGACCTTGGGGTGCCAGTCGTGCCCGCGCATATCGCAGGTGCTCATGAAATTCTGGCCAAGGGAAAACTCGTGCCGCGGCGAGGACCGGTCACGGTCCGCTTCGGAGAGCCGCTCCGGTTCGAATCGAATCACCTTGATCCACTGCGGCGGCGTGCCTCTCGGAGGGCTGCCATTGAATTGCTCGAACAGCGCATTCGCGGCCTGAGTCCAAGGCCTCCCGCCGGAAACTTGATCCGACTGCCGGAAGAGCCTCCAGGGGGAGAGCACGCTACAATTCCCCATGCCCTGTAGACCTGTAACTCCCGGAGGTTGTATGTACACGCCCAGGCATATGAAATGGTGGGGATGGGGAGAGGAAGAAGTCGGCTTCAACTCCAGTGCCCATCCTGGTTTGTGGCCCTTCGCCAAGGCAGTACTGGGCGTGGAAGAAGAGCACCGGAACACGCCGCCGGTTCCGATCGAAGCCGCCCAGTTGCGCGAGGCCATTCGTCACGACGGTTTCCTGGCTGAACTGCGCGTCACGATGCGCCATGACCAGATCTGCGACAGTCGTTACGAGCGTCTGGTCCACGCCTACGGCAAAGGCCTTCGCGATCTTTTTCGTATGCGGCGGGGTATGGCCGAGGGCGCTCCTGACTTGGTGCTCTATCCTGAAAACGAGCACGATGTGGTCATGACGATACGAGCAGCGGCTCGCCACGATGTCTCCATCATCCCATTTGGAGGCGGTTCGAATATCGCGGGCTGCCTGGAGCGAACCGACACTCGCCGCATGGTGGTATCGCTTGATATGCGGCGCATGCGGCGCGTGCTCGCAGTCGACACGGAATCATGCACGGCGCGCATTGAGGCCGGTGCTTTTGGCCCCGATCTTGAAGAGCAATTGCAGGCCCACGGCCTAACCCTCGGCCATTTTCCAGATTCCTTCCTGCACTCTACGCTCGGCGGGTGGATCGCCACCCGGTCCGCTGGAATGCAGAGCGACAAGTACGGCAAGATCGAAGATATGGTCATTGCGCTGCGCATGGTCACGCCCGCGGGCGTGCTGGCGACGCGAATCGTGCCCAAGTCTTCGAACGGCATCAACGTCAATCATTTGTGCATCGGCAGCGAGGGAACTCTGGGAGTCATTACGGAAGCCACCATGCGAGTGCATCCCCGGTCGGAGTTGCGCCGCACTCACGGCTACCTGTTTCTCGATTTCGAAAGCGGCATCGGGGCCATGCATGAATGTGTAAGGCAAGAGTGCGTACCCTCAATGTTTCGCCTCAACGATCCCGACAAGACGGCGTTATCCCTGGCCTTCAAACCGCCCTCATCGCGGCTGTCGCAGGCGGTAACCAGGGTGATGAAGGGATACCTGCGAGCCAAGGGTTTTGATTTCAAGCGGGCTTGCCTTATGCTCACAACTTTTGAGGGGAGCAAAGCCCGCGTCGCTCGCCAACATCATCAAGTCGGCGCAATCTACCGCCGCTTCGGCGCGGTGGACCTGGGCCACAGCTCAGGGAAGTCTTTCGAGTCAACCAAGTACGATTTTCCCCACATCCGCGATTTTCTTATGGACCGCGGCATCACCTCTGACGTCAGCGAGACCGCAACCGTCTGGAGCAACCTCGTTCCTCTGTATCGGGCGACGACTACCACCCTTGACGCTGCAATTTCGGAGAGCGGGGTAAAACCCTGGGTCGGATGTCATATCAGCCACACCTATCACTCCGGAGCCAGCCTCTATTTGACCTTCGCCTGCCGCCAGCAGAATGGGAACGAATTGCAACAGTATCTGCACGCCAAACGAGTTGTGCAGCAGTCGTTCATCGATCATGGGGCCACTCTGTCTCACCACCATGCGGTCGGGACCGAACACCTGCCGTGGCTGACCGATGACATTTCGCCGGTGGGTGTGATGGCGGTAGCTGCACTCAAACGAGGACTTGACCCGGGAAACGTCATGAACCCAGGACGGTTGCGGCCATCCGCAGCGCCCTTTGAGGAGTGGTCGAGAGTTGGCGGCGAGCCTGCCTCCCGAACCTCACTCAGTGCCCGCTAATCCCTCGCGCCAACTTAATTCCGATCCACGAAGGCCATTCGAGGATGAACATTCCCCCAGCGACCAGAGGCCCAGCACAAAAATCACAATCAATACCAGGAATTCCGCCGGAAACCACGATGGCCCCACCGCCGTGATCACGTTCGGAATCAGAAAGAACAAGCTTGCTCCCGCAACTATCACCGCGCGCCGGGCACGATTCGTCCCGGCGCCGGTCGAACTTCCTCCCGCGCTCCACCAAAGCCGCAGCGCCCGCACCCCGATCAGCAGCATCGGAACCGTAATCGCGGCCAGATCATACTTCATCACGCGCGGGTTCAACAGCGCCGTCCCCACCAGCGCCACCGGAACCCATGCCTCGCCAGGAAGATTCCATTTCCGCACGCGCCGGGCAAGAACCAGCAGCACAACTCCGGTCACCACCGCACAGACCAGGAAAAGAATCGTGGTCGCCGTCGCGGTCGGCAATCCTCGCCGCCACAAATACAAACCCAGAACGCTCGCCGGACCAAATCCAAAATCGTGCAGCCAGTCAAACACCAGCAGCAGGCTCGACAAATACTCGCGGTACAGCTCCGGCCACAGCAGCGCCTGCGCCGCAAAAATCAGCACTCCCGCAACCGCCGTCACCCCGGCGCGAATCCATTGCCGCGCATCCACCAGCACCGGCAACGCCAGGAACACAAGAAACGGCGTCTTGATCACCGAAGCCAACAGCACCGCGAAGTAAAACCATGTCCACCGCCCCCGCGTCCAGCCCGCAGTCGCCCCAATCAGGATCGCGCCATAAATCAGGTAGGCCACGTTGCCGCTCAGCATCACATCGTCGGTGACCAGTCCAGGAAAGAACACGACCGCCGGCAGCGCCAGCATCAGCCAGCCGCGTTCCCGTTGGTCCGCCATCTGGAAGCCGGCCCACAGTTGAATCGCCGCGCCCGCGGCCACCGCGGCTCCATACAGCAAGCCAACCAACCATCCCGGAAAAATCGCCAGCAGCCGCAGCAACGGCAGCGTCATCGGAGAGTACACATAAACAAACGGCCGCGGCTCCGAAGGGTTGGTTGCCAGACGCTCATGAAACCTCCGCAGCGCCGCCAGATCCTCGGCATACGGATCAGACCCGCGGTGAACAGACTGCGCAGCCTTCCAATATCCCTGCGCATCCCATCCCACCGCTCCGAAGTGTGCCATCGCGGCCAGCGCAATCAGCGCTCCCACCCAGAACAAAACGGCCAGCCAATGCCGGAAAAGCCAATCCAGCCGGGACGCCGAAGTGGAGCCGGGCAAGTTTTGTTTCGGCAAGTCGCTCCCTCGCGTCGTCAAGCCAGAATTTGATTCCGTTCAAAAAATCGCCGCGATTATAACCGGCGCGTCGTTGTTCGCCGAACGGCTCACCACAGTCTCGACTGCAACCCGCGCAATGTGCAAGAACTTGCGCCAGAAACCTGCAAGAACTTGCATCATCGCAGCATTTTTCGCCCGGCCCTCACGTTATTTTCCGGGCGCAAGTCCCGCCAATCGAAATGATTCCACGAAACGATTTTCCAATTTACACCGCACCGCGATTGTTATAAGCTTTGGCAGCTTTAGTGCTGTTCTCCCAGATCAGCCGGGCCCTTCACCCCTGCAAAAAATCGAAGTTCAAAAGGATTCTCGCCATGCCGAACCATTCCCGGAACTTCTTCGCCCCCATCCCATTCGCGCTTTTCGCGCTGACCTTGTTGATCGCGTCTGTGGCCAGCAGCCAGACCTCCATCACCACCTATCACGTGGATAACAACCGCACCGGCTGGAACTCGCATGAGACCACGCTGACTCCGGCGAATGTCGGCCCCACCACCTTCGGCCTGTTGAAATCCGTCAGGCTCAACGACCAGGTCGATTCTCAGCCCCTGTTCGTGCCCGGCGTGAACATTACCGCCGGAAGTCATCCGGGCGTGCACAATGTGGTGTACGTGGCGACCGAAAGCAACACGATTTACGCCATCGACGCCGAGTCGGGCACCGTGCTGCTCAGCCCCAACTTCGGAACGCCCGTCAACTATCCCCTGGGCTGCAACAACAACGGACCGAACGTCGGCATCAACTCCACGCCCGTCATCGACACCACCAGCAACACTCTTTATGTCGTCGTTTATACCCAGGATTCCACCGGGCCGGCTTACCGCATTCATGCCCTCGACCTTGGCAGCCTGACCGACAAGGTCGCGCCCGAGGTCATCGTGGCATCGCACACGTTAGCCAACGGCAGCACCTTTAATTTCAACGCCACCTACCAGCGCCAGCGTCCCGGCCTGCTGCTCACCGACGGCACCATCTACGCCGGGTTCGGCAGCTTCTGCGACCTTGGCGCAAATCTTTCCCGCGGCTGGCTGCTGGGCTGGGCCACCGGCTCGCTCACCCCACTCCCCGCCAACCAGATGTTCGACCTCCAGGCTACCTCGCCCGACAGCTTCTTCCTTTCTTCGATCTGGATGTCCGGCTATGGCCCCGCTACCGATGACTCCGGCAACATCCTGTTTGTCACCGGAAACTCCGATCCCTCCGGCAGTACCTATGATGGCGTCACCAACATTCAAGAGAGCGTCATCAAAGTGTCGCCGAGCCTGACCACCGTGCTCGACCTCTTTACACCCTCGGACTGGTCCGGCCTCGATCAAAGTGACAACGACTTCGGTGCCGGAGGCGTTCTCGTCCTGCCCGATCAGCCCGGCTCCACGCCCCATCTGGCCGTCGCCGCCGGAAAAGACGGCAACCTTTACTTCATGAACGAAGACGACCTCGGCGGCTACTCCTCCACCCGCAACAACGTCCTCGGAACCTACAGCATTGGCGGATGCTGGTGCGGCGAATCCTATTTCGTCGATCCCACCGACGGCGCCGGCCGCGTCGTCACCAGCGGCGGATCGAACATTCAAGTCTTCAAAGTCCAGACCTCGCCCATCCCCGCGCTGGTCCAGGTGGCCTCGTCGGTCACTCTGCCGAGCGGCGTGAACGATCCCGGCTTCTTCACCAGCATCTCCTCCAACGGAACCGCCAGTCCCATCATCTGGGCGCTCTCCCGGCCCAACGGCGCGAGCGGCGAACCCATCTATCTCGGCGCGTTTAATCCCGACTCGGTAAGCAAAGGCGTGATGAAGCTGCTCTTTCACGCCCAGGCCGGAAATTGGCCCAACATCAACGGCAATTCCAACCTGGTTCCGGTCGTCGCCAATGGTGAGGTTTTCGTCGCCAGCTACGACCAGCTGCGAATCTTTGGACTGAAGGCGGCGGCGGTGGCCAAGAAGTAACTGCCGCCCGAGAACGGTGAGCACTCGGATGCGTATGCCCCGCAAAGTGCTACGCTGTTCAGGTGAAGCTCTCAGATCGACAACGAATCATGTGGGGACTGCCGCCCTCGGCCGTCCGGCCGGGCGAAGCCCGGCGGCTGCGCCCATCCTCTATTCCCGTCATCGCGATCTGCGCGCTGGCCTTCTGCTGCTCCCTGGGCGAAGCCTCCGCCGCTACCTGGACCATCCGCTCCCAGCCCGCCCGCCTGGTGAACGGCGCGCCCGTCCTGTTTCAGGTTAAGTCCCCCACGAAACTCGAATCTCTCACTGGCACCTGGCTCGGCCACCAGCTCACCTTCAGTTACGACGCGTCCACGAAAACCTGGTTCGCCCTGGCCGGCGTCAGCATCGAGACCGCTCCCGGCAAATACACACTCGAAGTAACCACGAAACCCGCGGCGAACAAGTCCCTCACCATGATGAAAGCGTTTGACGTCGGCCACGCTGAATATCCGCAAATAAAAGTGGAGCTCGCGGTAGACAAGAAATTCACCGAGCCTACGCCCGAGCAGACCGAACAGATCGCCGAAGGCGTAAAGATCAAACAGGACTACCTGAGCCGCGTCACCCCCACCCGCGAGTGGGACGGCAACTTCACCGCTCCCGCCGACGCCGCCATCTCCGACGTCTTCGGTTCGCAGCGCATCTTCAACGGCAAGGCCCAGAGCCCGCACCAGGGCCTGGATTTCCGCGTCCCCAACGGAACTCCCGTCGCCGCCATGAATTCCGGCACGGTCCTGCTGGCGCGCTTCTTATATTACGAAGGCAATTTCGTGGTGATCGACCACGGCCAGGGCTTCCTCACTCTCTATCTGCATCTTTCCGAATTCAAAATCAAAGAGGGCGACACGGTCACGCGCGGCCAGATCATCGGCCTGAGCGGCGGCACCGGCCGCGCCACCGGCCCGCATCTCCACGTCGCCGTCCGCTGGCAAGGCACCTACCTCGACCCGGCCCGCCTGCTGCAATTGCCGTTGCCGTGACATCGGCGCGATGTGGATCACGGCCGCAGGATTCTCCGCTGGCAGAAATCCTTGGTCTGGAATCCCCCATGCGTTGTCATCCCGAGCAACGCGAGGGACCTGGGTGTTTGCCGGCGCTGGCACCGATCTCCGCCACAGGCAAGAACCCAGATCCCTCGCGTTGCTCGGGATGACAAATTTGGGGGCAAGCCTGTAGTAGGACAATGACGCAAATCTCGCGTCCCCCGGATTTTCGTAAGTTGTTGAGCCTTCGTGCAAGTTGTTGAAGATTGGTGTAAGTGATTGAAAAGTCGTAGAGGGCCCCTAGCAGCCCGCTAGAGGCATAATTTTTCGTGTCACGGCCCTGACCACGAGCGGGTAACAATTCGCGACGCCAGGGCCGTTTCCGGCCCCGCAATGGGCATCCTGTGAATCGGCCAGACCGCCATTGAGCCCGCCTCGGTCGTCCGGCGCCGAAATCGTCTCATTTTGCTACACGTTACATACAATCCTGTTTATACACTAATGTATGTACAAACAAACAGCGAAGGTAAATAAAATCGGCGCTACGCCGAAAACTTTTTCCCGCGCAACCCTTCCTGCAGACCTTCTTTCAATCCTAAATTCCGAATCAGGCGGTGAAGATAATTCGGATGCACGCCCAAAATCGCCGCCGCCTCCACGTAATTTCCCCGCGTCTGCTCCACCGCGTCGATGATCAACTGCTTCTTCAATTCCTTCACGCTGGCGTGATACTTGCCTTCATGCATCTCCGCCGCGGATTCCTGTTCCTGCAACGATTCCGGCAAATCCTCCAGCAGCAGCATGTCCGACGATCCCATCACCAGCGCCCGCTCGATGGCGTTCTCCAGTTCGCGCACGTTGCCGGGCCACTCATAGTTCACCAGCGCCGCCATGGCCTCGCGCGACACCGGCTTGGGCTTCACCTTACTGCGCTTGGCGTACTTCTGCACAAAATGCCGCGCCAGCATCGCAATATCTTCGCGGCGTTCGCGCAGCGCAGGCATGGTCAGCCGCACCACCGCCAGCCGGTAATACAAGTCCTGCCGGAACTCACCCCGGCGCACGGCTTCGTCGAGGTCGCGATTGGTGGCCGCAATCAGCCGGATATCCACCTTGATGGTGTGCGTGCCGCCGACGCGTTCAAATTCGCGCTCCTGCAGCACCCGCAAGAGTTTCACCTGCAGCGCCGGAGCCAGTTCTCCGATCTCATCCAAAAACACCACGCCGCCATCCGCAATCTCCAGCCGCCCTTTCTTCTGCACCGCCGCGCCGGTGAATGCTCCGCGCTCGTGTCCAAACAAATCGCTCTCCAGCAGAGTCTCTGGAATGGCCGCGCAGTTGATGGCTACGAAGGCCTTGTTCCCCCGGTGGCTGTTGCGATGCAGGGCCCGCGCCGCCAGTTCTTTGCCGGTTCCGCTCTCGCCTTCAATCAGCACGGTCGATTCGGTGGGCGCGACTCTGGCCAGAAACTGAAACACTTCCTTCATCCGCGGGCCTTCGCCGACCAGACTCTGTTCCTGCCGCACTTCGGTGGTCAACCGCTGGTTTTCCTGTTCCAGCCATTGCAGCCGGCGCGCGTTGTCCAGCGCCACCGCGGAAATCCCCGCGATCGCCGCCATCAATTGCAGATGGTCCTCCTGCAGCCGGTTCACCGAGTTTGTGGTGTCCAGGTAAATGCATCCGATCACCCGGTGAAACACGGTGAGGGGGACGCACAGCAGCGACCGCACTTCCGACGCCGCCAGGCTCTCCACGTCGCGCAGCGAGCCGCTCGAAGCTACATCCACTCCCAGAATCGCGACGTTGTCCGTCATCACCTGGCGCACAATCGTCCGGCTCACCCGCACCAGTTGCGGCTGTCCCGCCTGCCGCGTTCTCGCATACAGGCAGTGGAACTCCTGCGCCGGAGCGTGCGCGGCCGGATCTTGCCCGACCGGAGCGTGCGCGACCGGAGCGTCCGCCAGAAGAATCGCTCCCCGCCCCGCTGGAACCACTTCAAAAATCAGATCCAGCAACTGGGCCTGCAATTCCTCCAGCCCGCGAATGGCATGCACGATACGGCAAATCTTCAGCAGCGCATTCAAATTCCGCGCCACCTCCGAGGTTGGCGGCAGCTCTCGCAGCAGCCGGTCGGGCTGCAGGTAAATCACTTCTCGGGGCTGGATCACCTTGGTCTCGGCCGTGGGATGGCCGTCGTCGAACTCAACCCGGCTGGCCGCAGCCGCGTGATCTTCTTCTTCGATCAGAAACAAATAGGCCGAGTCGCCGGTTGCGATCTCGTCGCCGTGATGCAGCCACTGTTCCTTCACCGCCAGTCCGTTGACCAGCGTCCCGTTGCGGCTGTCCAGGTCCTTGATCTGAAAACGTCCGTCTTCGTCGCGCCGCAGCAGGCAGTGTTTGCGCGATACCGAGGCGTCCGCCACCGGCACCGCATTGGCCGGGTCGCGCCCCAGCGTGGCTTCGCCGGACAACGGAATGGTCGAGTCTTTCGCGGGGCCGGCAATCACCAGGAGTCGAGGGCGCAAATCAGGGGGTCTCCCATTCCGTGGAGAATTCTTATCACAGCGCGGACCGAAATGCATGCCCCTGCCAAACCTTTTCCAATATCCGAACGGTTAGCGCGACTATCCAATCAGATAGCGATTCCGCTTCGGCGCGCCCCTGGAATCGGGCTTCTGGAGAATCCAGGAACGAGCTGCAACAACCTGCAAATAAAGAAGTTGCCGAACTTCGCCGAGAGCTGCCCGGTGGTCTCCGCGGGAATGGAATTACGCATGCAGGGCAGTAGTTCGGACGCTCGGCAAAAAGCGACGGGGGAAGCGCTTTCAATCTGATCCAGCCGAGATTTCCGGTCAGAAGCTCGGGGGACCCCCTCATCGAGCTTCTGACCTTTCTTTTTTTAGCCGCTTGTGCCTGTCACACAGCGGGAGTTGTGGTGGCTACTCGCCTCGCTGCGCTTGGCGGGACGGGCGAAGGTGCCCGTCCCCAGACGAAGCGACCGAGCTAGCTTGCCGCCTGTTCGCTCACCGCACTCTGATCTGACGCGGCAATCGCAACCCCATCCCGACAACTCACCGTCCTGCCCGAAATTGCCGGCACTCTTTCCCCCGGCACCAGAATCCCAATCAGATTCAGGGGATCCGCCGCCGACAATGTCATCGTCTCGCCACTCAGCGGCAAGCCTCGCATCCCCCGCACGGATTCGACCGCAACCGGCAGAGCGAACTGCTCGCCCAGGAATCCATCCACAAACCGGCCGCCGCGAATTTCGCCGCGATCCTCGAGCCGACGAAATGCCATCAGCAACTCGCGCCACGGCGGCAGGTTCGATTCCCGCGCCAGCAAATCGCGAATCACAATTCCGTAGCGCCGCAGCAGCATCCAGCACGCGGCTTCCACCGCGCGTGGCCGCTCCGCCGCAACCTCGGCGTGCAGCAGCGCCCACCTTCCCGCACTGTGCCGCGGACGCGTACTCCGCCCGCTGCCCTGCCCCGCCCGCCGCTTGGGATCGATCAGCGCCCGCAGATTATCGAAGCCGTCGGCGGTCACCAGCCCGGCCGCGACCAGTTCCCACAGCGCCGTCTCAATCTCCGCCTTGAGCTTGCCCGTGCCGCGGACAATGTCGGCAAAGAAAACCGCTCCCCGCTGCCGCAGAAATTCCAACACCAGCCGCGCCCCGTGACTCAGACCTCTCCCCTCCGAAGAATCACTCGGGTGCCCCCTGGCCTGCCCTGAGCTTGTCGAAGGGTCTCCCTGTTTTTGGGAGGCATGGGGGTTTCCCCTAGGGATCATCCAATCCGCATCCTCGCGCACAAAAAAAGTAATGGGCGCGACGCTGGTAGGAATCACCCGCCGCTGCCGAACCGCCGGAGCATTTTCAGAAGTCCCGTTCGCCCCGCCCGTATCGAGCGTCGCCGGATGCGGCGACAACCTTCCCCACCCCACCGCTCCGGTCAGGCAAAGCTGATCGAGCCACGCGGGATCATAATCCGCGACCCGGCGCGCCAAAACCTGCCGCTCCCAGGCATTCGCCGGAATCTCAAAGCCCTGCAACTGCTGCAACACTTCCAGCGTCCCGCGCTCGCCGACAACCTGCGTCCCCGGAGCCACATGCTGCCAGCGCAGCAGCCAGCGCATAAACGCCGCCGCCGTCACCGGCTCAATCTGCTTGCGCAGCATGCCGACGGTCAGCCGATGAATCCGCGCCAGCAGCCTCCGGTCACACCACTCCGTCTCCGGCACATGTGGCGCGGGCACTCCCTTCGACACGCTCAGGGCAGGCACTGCCCGCGAGGCGGCGCCCGTGAAGCTGCCGCGCAGCACAGTCCCGCTGGCCTCCATGCGCAACAAGGCCTTCTCAACATCAGAAGCCGGAAGTCCGATCATCTCCCCGAGATGTGAAGCGGTCGCGGGCCCGATGTGCGACATCCATCCCGTGACCAGCGTCAGCAAAGCATCGTCCCTGGAAACATCGCTGCTCTCGACATCCGCCAACTTCTGCTCGAACGCAGCACCCGGAAACAGCGCCGCAAAACTCCGCCCGCGCTCTGCGGCCACCCAGTACCGCCGCCCGTTAAGCGACGCGATTCCCGCCCGGCCTTCGCCCGCCAATCTCTCGAAGTAACCGCCCCAGCATTCGGTGCGCAAGCAGAATTCCATCCCCTGAACCGCACTTTGATGGCTGAATGCCAAGCACTGAGTGCGGAATGCTGGTTCCGGCAGCGCCACCAGCGTATGCAGCACATCATGCAACTCGTCGGCATCGCGCACATCCGGCCAGGCTTCTTCCCTTACCTGCGCGATCGCTCCCGCGTCCAGTCCGCCCACTTCCTCGAGCACCGACTCCGGGAGCATCCGCCGCATGTTGACCGCTCGCGCCCGGCGCTCCTCCAGCGGCGCATCATCCAGAAACGCATACGGATTCGCATTCAGAATCTCGTGCGAAAACTGCGACGGCACCGGCGTATCCACCGCGAGCACGCGAATCTCGCCCGACGCCATGCCGCGCAGCAGCGTCTTCAGTCCCTCCACATCCATCGCCTCGGTGAGCACGTCTTTCATCACCTCGGCGACCAACGGATGATCGGGAATCTTCCGCTCACCTTCGATATTTTCAAAGCACGCGGCCGCGTCGGGAAACACCGACGCCAGCAGATCATCCGACCGCATGCGCTGAATCTGCGGCGGAACTTTCTTGCCATTCTGAAAGCGCAGCAGGGCCAGCGCCCGGTTCGCATCCCAGCGCCAGCGCGTGCCGAAGATCGGAGAATCCAGCGCCGCCTGCTCCAGGATCGGCTGCACCGTATCGGCCTGCAGAAAATGAAACACGTCGCCCAGCGGAAAACTGTGCTGCTCGGCCAGCGCGATGTTCAGGCCGTTGTCGGTGGCCGCCGCCTGCAACTCAAAATTGAAGCCCACGCAGAAGCGCTTGCGCAGAGATAATCCCCACGCCTTGTTGATCCTTCCGCCAAACGGGGCGTGGATCACCAGTTGCATTCCGCCGCCTTCATCGAAAAATCTCTCGGCGATGATTGTCTTCTGGGTCGGCACCGCGCCCAGCACTGCACGGCCCTGCAAAACGTATTCAATCATCTGCTCCGCGCCCGAATCATCGAGCCCGCATTCTTCTTTTAGAAAACCAACTACGCTGGCGACTTCCGGCTGCGTCGCGGAAAATCCGACCGGCGAGGTGTGCGGCAACTTTTCGCTGATCATCTCCCGCAGCTCGCCCACATGCGCTGACAATTCCTGCGTCCTCGCCGGCGCCTCGCCCCGCCAGAACGGCACGCTCGGCGGCGCCCCGTGCGCGTCCTGCACCAGCATGCGCCCCGCATTGGTCTCAATGCGGCGAATCATCCACGACGTATTCCCCAGCAACATGATGTCGCCGCGATTGCTCTCCACCGCAAAATCTTCGTCGACGGTCCCGACAACCACGCCCTCCGGCTCGGCGACCACGGTGTACAAAGAATTATCGGGAATCGCCCCGCCGCTCGTGATCGCCGCCAGCCGCGCCCCGCGCCGCGCCCGCAGCTTGCCATTCACCCGGTCGCGATGCACATACGCCCCATAGCGCCCGCGCTTCGCCGCAATGCCTGCCGAGAGCATTTCGAGAATCGAATCAAACGTCTCGCGCTTCAGATTGCGATATGGATAAGCGCGTGTTACCAGCGCGAACATCTCATCTTCGTCCCAGCCGGAATCCTCTGCCTGGCGTGGCGCGGGCACTTCTGCCCGCGAACTCTGACCACCACCCGCAGCGCATGCCGCCACAATCTGCTGCGCCATTACATCCAGCGGAGATTCCGGAATCATCAGCCGGTCCAGGTCGCCATGCTTGATGGCGCGCACCAGCGCCGCGCATTCCACGAGATCGTCGCGCGTGGTTACGAAGAATCGTCCTTTCGGCACCGCGCCCCGCCAGTGACCCGACCGCCCCACCCGCTGCAGGGCCACAGCAATCGCGCGGCAGGAATTAATCTGCACCACCAGGTCCACCGTTCCGATATCAATTCCCAGTTCGAGCGAGGCCGTCGCCACCAGCACCCGCACCTGGCCTTCTTTCAGCTTTTTCTCCGCGGCCAGCCGCAGCTTGCGCGAGAGCGACCCATGATGCGCCGCGACATTCTCTTCGCCCATGCGTGTGCCCAGTTCGTGACACAACCGCTCCGCCATCCGCCGCGTATTCACAAACACCAGCGTCGAGCGATGTTGTCCCACCAACTTCGCCAGCCGGTCGTAAATCGCGTCCCACAATTCATTGGACGCCACCGGCCCCAGCGGCATCGGAGGAACTTCAATCCCCAGATCGAGCTTCCGCTTGTGCCCAATGTCAACGATGACGGGAAGGTGCGAGGCCAAGATGGCCTCGCGACAGCCGGCGGGGACGCCGGCGCTACGTGTCGCGTCCACCGCGCCGGACGTTATTTCGGTTTCTGTTTCTGTTTCTGCGTTTCGATTGCCCGTCAGAAAATGCGCAACTTCCTCGATCGGCTTCTGCGTCGCCGACAGTCCGATGCGCACCGGCGGCCTGTAGCACAACGCCTCCAGCCGCTCCAGCGACAGCGCCAGATGCGCGCCCCGCTTGTCGTCCGCGACTGCATGAATCTCGTCGACAATCACGGTCTCCACATCGCGCAGAATCGCCCGGCTCTTATCCGCCGTCAGCAAAATGTAGAGCGACTCCGGGGTGGTTACCAGAATGTGCGGAGGCCGCTTCAGCATGGCCCGCCGTTCCGCCGGCAGGGTGTCGCCGGTCCGCACCGCGGTGCGAATCGCCGGCATCAGCAGCCCGCGCTCACCGGCCAGCGCGAGAATCTCGCTCAGCGGCCCTTCGAGATTTTTTTGGATGTCGTTGCCCAGAGCCTTGAGCGGCGAAACGTAGAGAACCTCCGTGCGGTCGGCGAGATCGCCCGCCAGCGCCTTGCGCACCAGCCGGTCAATGCAAGCGAGAAATGCGGCGAGAGTTTTTCCCGAGCCGGTGGGAGCCGAAATCAGCGTTGTCCGCCCCGCCAGGATGTGGGGCCAGCCTTGCTCCTGGGGCTCAGTGGGCGTGCCGAACTTTGCCACAAACCACTCCGCCACCAGCGGGTGGGCCCAGGCCAGCGATTCGGGAAGGGAGGGCATTCGGGTATTCTAGCCCGAAGCGAGATTTTCGTAAAATATTCGCCTATCCTAACAGCAGCTAGAAGTGACCAATGGCCAAGCAGCGCGACATAGTGGAACGCCCTAGCAGCAAAGTGGCTGCTGGTCCTGAAGGGGCAAGTGACCCTGACGCCGCGGCGATGATTGACCTTATCCGCCGCCTTCGAGGGAGTTGTAAGGGTAAGGGCTCGTTGGTTAAGGCGTTGCAGCACGAGCGCAGACGCGAGGATCGGATCAAGTCGCGTAAACTCCAGAGTTGGGGACGCGCGTAAAAGTTAGGAAGCGACGTGAGTCGTTTTTCCTGAGTTGGCTACCAAAAGAAAAACCCACCGGATGCTTGCTTGGGGCGTGCTCGGGTCAGCATCCGATGGGCTACCGTTTCTCCCTACTCACCCTGTTGTTTTCAGGAGTATGTGTACGAATTAAACACCGGAACCCGCCTTAGTTCCGTCTAATTGTGTAAACCTTTGTAAAACTTTCGGTAAGTGTACCCCGATGATGTTCATTCCGGGAGCGCCACGGTTTTCGCGGCCATCAGTTCCGTAAAGCGCTTATCTTTTCGCAATTCCGCGAATTCCACGTCCTTATAAACGTCCTTTTTCAGGTCTTTGTATCCGTCTTCCATCGCTTTCCGCAGATATTCCAGGGACCGGTCGGAGTAGCCCATTTTGGCGTAGAGCTTGGCCACGGTGAAGTCGTACCGCGCGCGATCTCCCGGGCTGGGCAATTGCGCCTGCACTCCCGCGTGCGAGGTTCTCTCAAACACGTCGGGATCGAGCGCCATGGCGCGATCGTACGCCAGCACCGCCCCATCGAAATCCTTCTTCGAAAACAGCGCCGCTCCCAGATTGCTGAAGAACGACGCCGAACTGCCATCCAGTGCGATGGCCCGCCGGTACTGCTTCACCGCCGCGCCGTAGTGCTGACCCTCATAAAACACCACGCCCAGATTGTTGTATGCGTCGGCGTAATGGCGGTCGGCCTTGATGGATTGATCGAACCACTTCCGGGCCTCGTGATAGCGCTGCATCATCAGGTCGGTGATGCCCATCTTGTTCATCACGCTCGCCGACTTCGGCTGCTTGGCCAGCGCGGCGTGGTAGTAATCGAGCGCGTCCAGATAAAGTTTCGAGGAGCGCAAGTCGTCACCGCGCGCCTCGAGATCCGCTGCCGAGTCTTGCGGCGCCGGAGCGTCCACCATCCGCAGCAGCGGCGGTTTCACTTGCACTTGTTCGGAATGCGCAGCCTGCGCCCACGCCCCACTCGACAGGCTACAAACACACAAGGTAAGAAGCGAAACAGGAACCAGCCAAACCCTCGGGCAGAACGACATAGGCCACCCCCAGCTAGTGCACACATTCTGGCACAGTTTTGAGCCGCCGGCGAAGAATTTTAGGGTGGAGTCCTAAGTTCTGAGTCCTAAGTCTTAGGCCCAGGGGTCTCATCCCTTCAGTGCGGCGCCGTCTGCCCGCTATCTGCAGGTTTAGACACCGGGGCGGCCGCTTTGTCGTCCTTAAAGATTCCCGCGATCTTGCCGAATATCCCCTTTTTTTTCTTGGGGTCTGGATTGTTCCCATCCTGCCCGCTCGCCAGCTGGGGCTGCTCGGGCTGCGCTCCGTTATCGTTGCCAAACATGCGTGACAGGATTCCCTTCATGCCCTGTTGCACGTCGCAGGTTTCGCGGGGCTCCGTGCCGGCCACAAACGCGGAAACATAATCATCCGTGCAATTGGGCGTCGCCAGCCGGTTGGTCACCTTATCCAGCTGCACGTCCACCACGCCGGTGGGCTGCGAAAACTCCTTCATGTCGGCGTACTGCGGCAGCGCCGCCGCCTTCTTCATGAATTCTGTCCAGATAGGCCCCGCAGTCATGGCGCCGGTCAGCCGAAGGTCGCTATAGTCGTCGTATCCTACCCACACAATGCACAACAAATTCGAGGTGTATCCCGCAAACCACCCGTCGTGCGAACTGCCCGTCTTGCCCGCCGCCGGAGGCGCAAACCCCCGCCCGCGCACCGCGGAAAATCCCAGGCCGTTGTTGATTACGCCCTCCAGCATGTTGGTCATGACGTAGGCAATCCGCGGATCCAGCACCTGCCGCTGGTCGGTCGTATAGTTCGCAATCACGTCGCCCTTGCCGTTCCGCACGGAGCGCAGCAGAATCGGCGACAGCCGCATCCCGCCGTTCGCGAACGCGGTATACACCCCGGTCATGTCCAGGGGCGACGCATCGTACGAGCCCAGCGCCATGGCCGGCGTCGCTTTCACCGACGCGATCCCCGCCGACCGCGCCAGGTCCGCAACCTTGTCGTAGCCCACCTGCTCCGCCACCTTCACCGTCGCATTGTTCAGCGACATGGCCAGCGCATAGCGCAGCGTAACTTCCCCGTGGTACTCCTCTTTATAATTTCGCGGCTCATAAATCTGGTCGCCATAGGCAAAGGTCGAGGCCTCGTCGGTGACCGTCGAGGCCGGAGTCAGCACCATCTGCGATCCATCCAGCGCCGAGTTCATCGCCGCGGCATACACCAGGGGTTTGAAGATCGATCCCGTCGGCCGCTTCGACACCGCGTGATTCAACTGGCTGAAGCCGTAGTCCCGTCCGCCCACCAGCGCCAGCACCGCGCCGGTATGCGGATCGAGCACCACCATGGCCACCTGCGCCTCGGGGCCCGGCGCCACCGTAGTCTCAAACTTCTTTCCCACCTTCACCCGCTTGGTCCGCAATTTCTTGACCTGCTCATCCACCAGCTTGATGCCCGACTCGACCGCCTGCGCCGCCGCTTTCTGCAGATCCGGATCGAGCGTCGTATAAATCCGGTAGGACTGGTCGTTCAGTTCACTCTCATTGAACTTGCTGATGAGCTGGTCGCGCACCATGTCCACAAAGTAGGGAGCGTCGCTGGCTTCGACATTCGGCGGAGCCAGTTTCAGCGGTGCCGCCTTGGCTTTGTCCGCCTGTTCGCGCGTGATGGCGTGGGTCTCCACCATGGCTTCCAGCACCAGATTCCGCCGGTCGAGCGCCCGCTCCGGATGCCGGTAGGGCGAGAGATAACTTGGCCGCTGAATCACTCCCGCCAGCAGCGCCGCCTCGGGAAGCGTGATGTCTTTCAGGTCCTTATTGAAATACGCCTTCGAGGCCTCCGCAAAGCCGCTGATCGCGAACGATCCCCGCTGCCCCAGGTCCACCCAGTTCGCGTAAAACTCGAAAATCTGCTGCTTGCTGAACTTCTGCTCCAGCTCCTCGGCGATCAGCATCTCCGTCAATTTGCGCTTGATCGTCTTCTCCGGCGTCAGAAAGAACCCGCGCGCCAGCTGCTGCGTAAGTGTGGAACCGCCCTGCTCCCTGCGTTGGTGAACGATGTCTCCATACGCCGCCTCGGCCGTCCGCCAGAAATTCACGCCGCTGTGCTCAAAAAACCGCCGGTCCTCAATCGCCAGCACCGCCTGCACCATCATGGGAGGAATGTCGTTGTACCGGACCAGTTCGCGTTTCGACCGCTGCTCCGCGTCGAACAGCGCCGTCACCAGCTGCGGCTCCAACTCATACGCCGAAAGCTCACTGCCGTTGCTGCTGATCTGGTCCACCTGTCCATTGTGAATGCTGATGCGCGCCGGCTCCGGGCTGTGGTAGGACTCCGGCCCCGGCGTGATCTCGATGCCATCCCTGGTCACGCGAAAACTGCCCAGCGCCGACTGCCCCTGTTTGTCTGCATACCCGTCCGCATACCCGGCGCGCCGCAGTTCCGTCGCAATCTCTTTAGCCTCGATATGCTCCCCGTTCCGCACCGCCTTCGGCAGGGCGTAAATCTTGGCGGAATTGGCGAACACCGGCAAGCGGAACCGTTTCTCGATGATGCGGTCGTACTTGATGTAGAAATACGAAAACAACGCCGTGAACGTCACCGCCAGCACCAGAAACACCAGCAGCGCCGCCCGCAGCAACGGGTCCCGCGGCAGCCCGCGGATCTTCCCCGCTTCCCTGCCCGCCTTCGGAATTTTGATCTTGATGGTCATTGATCTCGAATCTGATCTCGAATCTGGTTTTCGAATCCGGTCTCGACTCTGCTCCCGGACTCTACTCAGACGTTGGGCCGCCAAAAAAGGTTTGTCGGGTGCCCCATTTCTCCCCGGGTGCCCCATTTCTCGCGCGCTTTTTGCGCGAGAAGTGGGGATTTCCCTCCCGCCCGCAAATCGTCGCTGCTCTGCCCCATTGTACCGCCGCCCCCACAAACAAAAAGAGACCCGCGATACCCGCGGGTCTCTGAACTGTCAACAAGAAGCAAAAACTGTGCGGGCTACGGATCGGTCACCACCCAATAACCAGGCGTCACCAACGTTACTGGCGAGAGCGGTTGGGTAAGAACGCCCGTGGAACCGACCACAAGCGGCGCAATTTGGATTTCCGCCCCAGCTTGCTCAGAGGTGTACACCAGCAGATTCGAGCCTGACTGATCGAACTGGCCCCAATACCCAAGAGTCAAACCATTGCTGAAAGGCGATCCCGTAACAGCGGTGAGTGTCCCGGTTGACGGATCGAGTTGGTACCCCTCGATGCCGTTATAGCCCGTGTCGGTGTCGTTGATGCTGAACGAGTATACAAATTCGCCATTACTGGAAGCCGGCTGCACTGCAATCGTGAACGGCGAAAACTGCGTCGTAACCGGCGATCCTGTAGCTACCGAGGCTATCCCCGTAGTCTGGTTGATGCTGAATATATACAGGTGCAAGTCATCGGAGCCGTTCCAGAACACATTGCTTCCGCTGGTCCCGATCAGATAGTTCCCGCTGGCATCGCCCTGCACCTCCCACATGTTGACTGCGCCGCCTCCTACGAAACTGCCCGGGATCAACGTTAAGGCCCCGCCAGTCCCGATCGCATAGGCCACAAAGCCTCCAGTTGTTCCACCGTGGAGGTTGTCAGAGCATACATAGAGAAACCTGCCCAACCCATCCGTCGTGAGGTTGCCGGGCAGAATACCCGTGCCAGTCGTCGTAATCGGCGATCCCAGCGCGGGCGTTAGTGCACCCGTCGTGCTGTCTATGGCATAGACATAAATCTGGTTTGCTGTGGTGGAACTGATGAACAGGTAATTGCCGCCCGGATCAGTCGTCATCTGAAAATAATTTGCGTTACTCGAATCCAGGGTGACCGTCATCGGAAAGCCGGTCAGTGCAGTAAGGTCGCCAGTCGAGGCGTCGATGGACCAGCCCCCAATTTGTCCCAATTCTACGAACGCCGCGTAGACGAATTTCTTATTCGCCACGGCCATGGCGGCGCCCTCGTCATTAGGCCCAATGGTCGGTGCGGTATAGCCGGTCAGAGCCAGAAAGCTGGCGCCGCTGTTGCTCAAGTCATAGCCATCGATCGTGCCGTTCACATCCGAGCCACCGCCGGTATCATCCACGGCATAAACGAATGCCGTCGGCGTCGCATTTTTCCCGCCGCCACCACCGCCCCCTCCACCTCCGCCCGTGCCGCCGGTTCCGCCGCCCAGGCCCCCTGAGCCCCCGGGCGAACAGGCCGTCGAATCGCCGAAACTAGCTTGCGGGCAATTCAGAATCCCACTGCAGCCCACCAGCAGAAACAGCGCCAGCATCACCAGCACAACCACCAGCAGTTGATACCAATTCTTCATGAACCGCCTCCACCTGAGCTTGGCCGTCTGAGCTTGACCGTGTCCGCTGTCCAGCCGCACGCGTCAGGGAACCATCAAAACATTCCGGCCCTTGCCGATGCTCGCCGCTCGCGCCAACCCTGCGCCACGAGCCCGTGAAAAAACCTTCTCACCCAGTCGCGATAGTAGGAGCAAGGTAATGCAATGGCAACGTTACGAATGTCATTGACCCAATCGAGCGCGCACCTGCGAAAAGGTCAACGGCTTCAGTCGGGCCGTCAGGCCCGCGACTCACTGCCGGCTTTAGCCGCTGAGGGACGGCTGAAAGCACGCCGTAAGCATGTTCGTGCCTCTCTCAACCCAACGTAACTCCCGCGAAAACTCTCCCGTCCCCGCGCTCACAATCTCCATTTCACCCAGCATTCATGCGCCCTGGCGCACATCCCATGCGGCCGGTAATGCCCTCTGGTGACCATCGTACGTGCACTGTCGTTCCTTGCTTGCGAAATTGGAAGCTGACAACATGCCTATTGAAATCTCGCGGAGGAGTTTTCCCTGTATGAAACGTACATCAGCAGTTTTGGCTTTGTTGGTCGCCGCTGTCTCGCTCTTGTCGATCAGCTGCGGCACCTCGGACTACGTGAAGTCGCTCACGCTCAGTGCCGCTGGCGCCACCAGCGGTGGTACGTATAACCTGAACGGCGTTGACGGCACCTTGCAACTCACGGTCACTGCAAACTACAACAGCGGGAAAACCCTCGACGTCACCAATGCTTCCACCTACACTGTGACGACGCAGGGCGTCGACCAGACCGGGGCAGCGCTGCCGGCTTTCGGTCCCACCTCTGTGACCATCAACTCGACCGGCATGATGACGACGATCGAAGACATCTGCACCTGGCAGGATATTTTGGTGCAGTCCTCGCCGACCACCCCGCCCGCCCCGGCCAGCCCGCCCATCTGGGCTCTCCTTGGCTACTATCAGGTCACTGCGACTTACCGCAACTTCACTTCGCAGCCCATTGGCGTCGGCGTAGGATCTGCTACCAGCACAAATTCTCCCGACGGCGGCTGTGGCCCCTCGTAGTCAAACGGCAACTACAGGGTTTTCTTCGAAGCAAAAAGTGCAGCCCCTCTCCGCGGGCTGCACTTTTTTTGCACACGAGAGGGTGCCCCACCCTTCTCGCGTTCTGTGCGAGAGAGCCTGTCCTGAAAGAGACGCTCTTCCACGGAACTGCCAGCAGCATCGCTCGTCCCGGTTAACTTTCTGGCGAGGGTTGCATGCCGCGGGCGCCGGCGTCGCTGTGTGATGTGACGCGGAAGGGCCGCCCTTCAGGGCCGCCTGCGGTAACGTGGAAGAGCGGCGCTTCAGCGCCGCGTCCAGGCCCAGTCAAAGCGAGGGCTTTAGCCCCCGTGGAATCTCGTTGCATTGGAAATCGGAAAGGAATGTGTTGCGCAAAGCCCGGCAGGAATTCTGCTTAGAACGTCTTATTCCCGCTCGTTGGGGTGAAGTGCAAATTGAGGGTATAGCCCGGCAGACTCACCGGAACGCTGTAGTCCGCCGCCAGATAAACTGCCGGCGCTCCTACCGTTCCCACGCGGGTCACGGTTACGCTCTCTGGGGCCAGCGTGATCTGGCGATCCTGCGCTTTCTTAATCACCATGGCCACCAGTTCGTCGTCGGTGGTGTGCGGATTTGCCCCGCCCGTCATGGCCACGGTCTTCAAATCGTCTTCGAACGAATAATTATTCATCTCCGGCGGCGCGATCTGAAACCCGGCATACACGCAGCCGATGATGACCAGAAACCCGACAATCGCTTTAACTGTTCCCATGTCCCGCAATCCGCTCGCAGAACCAGGGTGCCCCATTTCTCGCGCGTTTTGCGAGAAGTGGGATTCTCATCCCGTCCGGCCGAGCAACTCCCGAAAAGATTCGACGATCTCCGTGATCCTAACATCGCGAACTTCGCGGGTCGAGCGCAGAACGACTTCCACGGTACCTTCGGTAACCTTCTTTCCCACCGTGATTCTAAAGGGGATACCCACCAAATCGGCATCCTTGAACTTCACTCCCGGGCGCTCATCGCGGTCATCGAGAATCACGTCATGTCCCGCTGCCTCGAGCTTCGCCGCGATGTCCTCGGCCGCCGCCCGCACCGTTTCATCTTTCACATTCACCGGCGACACCACAATTTCAAACGGAGCAATCGAGGCCGGCAGCCAGAACCCGCTCCCGTCGTTAGGCTGCTCCAGGGCCGACTGCTCCACCGCCGCCGTCAGAATGCGCTCAATCCCAATCCCATAGCTGCCCATGATCGGCGTAACTTCCTTGCCGTTTTTGTCGAGCACCCGCGCGCCCATCGATTCCGTGTAGCGATAGCCGAGTTTAAAAATGTGCCCAATCTCGACCGCCGTATCGATGCGCAGCGCCTGCCCGCAATTCGGACAAGCTTCACCCGCCGTCACTGCCCGCAAATCGACATACGCCGTGGGATGAAAATCTTTTCCCGGCGTGATGTTCTTCAGGTGATAGTCCTCTTTATTCGCGCCGCCGATCAGATTGACGCGTCCTTCCAGCGCCGTGTCGACCAGCAGCACGGGTCTGTCGGCGTCCTTGTGCGGGAAGAGCAACCTCCGAAATTCTTTCGCCCACTCGATTCCGATCGGCCCCAAGTATCCCGCCGGAGACTTGAACAGCGCCTTGATCTCCGCCTCATCCATCGGCCGCGTCGCCGCGCCCACCGCGCCATTCAGCTTGGCCTCGTTCAACTGATGATCGCCGCGCATCAGCACAACAATTCCGCGCAGCTTCGTCTTGCCTGACTTCTCGTCTTTCTTATCCAATACCGGCTCTTCCGCCATCAGCGCCAAAGTCTTGATCTTGTTCTTCGGCGACACTCCCAGAAATTTCGCCACGTCTTCAATCGTCTTCTGCCCCGGCGTATGCACTTCCAGCGGCGTCCCATCGCCTTCCGCCGCCAGATCCGCAACCGCCTCCAGCTTCGAAGCCGCCTTCTCCATGTTCGCCGCGTAATTGCATCCGTCGCAGCTCACAATCTGATCTTCCCCCGCCGGAGTCCTTACCATGAACTCGTGCGATTCCTTCCCGCCCATCGCTCCCGAATCCGCCTCGACCACCATGTACTTCAGCCCGCAGCGATCAAAAATCCGGCAGTACGTCTCATAATGTTTCTTGTAAGAAACATCCAGCCCGGCCGCGTCAATATCGAACGAGTACGCGTCCTTCATCATGAACTGCCGCACCCGCAACAACCCCGCCTTCGGCCGCGGCTCGTCGCGAAACTTCGGCGCAATCTGGTACCAGATCTGCGGCAGCTGCTTATAGCTGCGCAATTCTTTCAACGCGATCGAAGTCATGACTTCTTCTTCGGTCATGCCCAGGCAGAGGTCCGCGCCCTTGCGGTCTTTCAGCCGGAACAAATTCTCGCCCATCAGCGCCCAGCGACCGCTCGCCTCCCAAACCTCCCGCGGATGCAGCGCCGGCAAATAAAATTCCTGCCCAATCCGGTCCATCTCTTCGCGGACAATCGCCATGATCTTGTTGAACGACCGGTTGCCCAGAAAAAGATAGGAGTAGAGCCCCGCCGCCAGCTGCCGGATATAGCCCGCCCGCACCAGAAATTTATGCGAAGCTACTTCGGCATCCGCCGGCGCCTCGCGCAATGTAGGAATAAACAGTTCAGACCATCGATGCATAAGTGTGAGTTCTCGAATGAAAATAGAATTTATGATTGTAAATGAATGATGGAGGCAAGAGGTTTATGTGGGGACCCGCCCCCGGCTGTCCGCCGAGCGCAGCTCGGCCGGTTTTGGCCGCTCTACGAACTTTGACTACCCGCACCCGCAGACTAGAATCGCTACAAGTCCCATGGCCAAAGCCCGCTACCACTACAACATCATGCTGCGCCCGGAACCCGAGGGCGGTTACACCGCACTGGTTCCCGCCCTGCCCGGGTGCGTCACCTACGGTCGCACCGTGGACGAGGCGCGAGAAATGGCTAAGGACGCCATCTCCGGCTACATCGCCAGCCTGCGCAGGCACAAGGATCCCATTCCGACCGACGACGAGACATTAGTAGCTTCTCTCGACCTCGAGTATTCGCGCTGAATAATTCGGCCTCTTCCGTTATATAGGTTTGAGAGAAGAGGAAGCGGGATTCACCCGCGAGGAGTTGCTCGACTTTCTAGCTGGACGATAGACCGCGCGGGCTTCGCCCGGCGGACAGCCGGGGGCGGCTGTCCCCACAAAGACCTTACGCTCTCTACGCAGCCAACTGCCGCAATATCTCTTTGCCCAGCTTCTGCGCCTCGCCGAAAAACTTTTGATACTCCACAAACAGCCGGTTCAGCTCTAACGCCTTGTCGGTCGACGGATGCTTGCGCAGAATCATATCCCGCACATGCACCGGGTTCGGCAGCGTCGCATCCTCGGTCAATTCTTCCAGCGCCGTATTGGGATCGTAGTGATACATAAGAACCTCATTGAGTAATTTGGTAATTGTGTAATCGAAACACGATCGCCGGCAGCTCCGATCTTCAATTACACAATTACCAAATTTCCCAATTACTCAATTCCTAGACCAGCTCCGTAGTCCACAAATCATGCAGATGCACAATCCCTTCGAGCTTCCCGCCCGCATCCACCACCATTAATGAAGTAATCTTCTTCTCTTCCATCAACGCCAGCGCCGTCGCCGCAAACTCTGCCGCGCCAATCGTCTTCGGATTCCGCGTCATGGCTTCGCCCGCCGTGAGGTCCATCCCATCTTTCCCGCGCTTCTCCAGCAGGCGCCGCAAATCCCCGTCGCTGATAATCCCCACCAACTTCTCGCCCTCCACCACCGCCGTCACGCCCAGTTTCTTGCGCGACATTTCATAAATCACGTCCGGCATCTTCGTCTGCGGCGTCACTCGCGGCAGCGCCTCGCCCCGATGCATCAACGCTTCCACCCGCGCCAACCTTTTTCCCAGCTTCCCCCCCGGATGCAAGTCGGCAAAATCCTCTTCCTTAAATCCCCGGCGCTCGCTCAACGTCACCGCCAGCGCATCCCCCAACGCCAGCATTGCCGTCGTCGAAGCGGTCGGAGCCAGCCCCAGCGCACACGCCTCCCGTGCAATCGAACAATCCAAAGCCACCTCAGCCGCCGCCGCCAGCGTGGAAAGTGTGGAGCTTGCAAGTGCGGACTTTGCCAGTGTGGAGCGGGCACTCCTGTCCGCTGCTTTTGACTTTGCTCTTAATTCAACTCGGCCAGCCGATAGTCTCGCGGACTCGCCAACTTTCTTCGAGCTCTTGCCACCGCCGGCAGTAGCGGGCAGGAGTGCCCGCTCCGCACGAGCTGAGCAAATCTCATCTCCCGTCATCGCAATCAACGGCACCCGCAGCCGCTTGATCGTCGCCAGCAGCGCCAAAATCTCCTCCGTCTCGCCCGATGCCGAAAGCGCCAGCACCACATCCCCGCGCACCACCATCCCCAAATCCCCGTGCAGCGCATCCACCGGATGCAGATACAGCGCCGGACTCCCCGTCGAACTCAGCGTGGCCGCAATCTTCCGCGCAATCAGCCCGCTCTTCCCCATCCCCGTCACTACCACCCGCCCCGTACACTGAAACATCAATTCCACCGCGCGCTGAAACGCCTCCGCCATCGGCCCCGCAATCCGGTCCGCCAGCGCCCGCAAAGCCTCCGCCTCAATGCGCACCACATTCTCGCCCGTATGTTTCATGGTCTGGATTTCGATTTCAAAAGAAGGATGTTAGCACCCCTCGCGCCGGGTGCCCCATTCCAGCCGCGCTCTCTGCCGCTAGAGTGGAGATTCTGACTCTGGATTTTCAATTACACAATCGCCAAATTCCCCAATTACCCAATTCTCCTAGAAGTGTTCTTCCCCGGTCGGCACCACGACCTTCTGCCCCAGCACCGCCAACCCTCGCGCCTGAATCACCCGATCCCACGGGCCGCCCTGCCAGTTATCGCGCGCCTTCTTCGCGAACCGCCACGGCGGCAGCGTCAGCATCAGATTCCGCCCCGTCGAATGCACATACGGCTCATACATCGACCGCAGCTTCGCCAGCTTGTCCCGCGCATAGTCGTCGCTGCGCAGCCGCAGTCCAGCCGCCGCCAGCGCCTCCTGCAACTCCTTCAACTCCGCATCCGGCAGTCGCTCCGCAGCCGTCGAATCGTATCGCGCGTTCACTACCTGCGCCAGGTCCACCGCCGCGTGCCGCGCCATGGCAAACGTCAGCTTCGCCTGCCCCGGATGCACTCCCTCAATCCCCGTCAGAATCAGTGAACTCACGTCCAGCATGGTCGTCAGCGCCCCCACCCACGACTGGTTGCTATGCTGCGACCGGAAAAACGACAGCACCGGATACGAAATATGGCTCTCCAGCAACTCCGCCGACCAGCGTTCCCACTCCCGTAAAACTTCATCCAGAACTTTCTGGTCCACTCCCGGATCCTCCGACCGCCCCGCCAGCCGCAGCAGCAATTCGGCCGCCGATGGCGGCGATCCCGCCCGCGCATCCAGCATCGAAATCTGAATCTCGCGCCGCGAGAACGACGCGTACACCACCGGAATGTACCCAATCACGACTCCCAGAAATGCGAACCCCATGCCCGCTTCCAGCACTGAAAGCGCCCGCGCCCCGCCCGAGATCGGCACAATATCTCCGTACCCCAGCGTAAAGAATGTTTCCCCGCTGTGATAAATAATCCTCCCAAACGTGATCGGCTCTTTCCCCAGCTGCTCATGTCCCCCAATGCCGAACTGGATCAGCGCAAAGCCCAGAATCAGCCCAGACGCCCAGAATGCCAGCAGCAGAATCAAAGACAGCGGTCCAAAATATCCCAGAAAATTCTGCTGCCGCGAAACCGTCTTGATCCGCCGCGCAATATTCCTCCACGGAATCCACGTCCTCCGGTAAAACCACGCCGTCAGCCTGAAATGACGAAGTACCCGCCGCGGCAGCACCACCGTCTCAAACGCATCCAGAAACACCACCCACAGGATGATGATCCCAAACACCGTCGCGACAATGCTCCCGTGCGAATTCATGGGAATGGAGGTCGAAATCTAGATGCGCAGGAAAGCGTACCAGATTCCAGCAAGAGAGAGTCAAAGAGTAAACTGCGGCGGGTGCCCCGTCGTTGTCTCGCGTTCTTTGCGAAAACAAGCCACGCTCATGTGGCGAGGGCGCCCTCGCCACACACGCTCTCTGGCTCACTGAACACCTGGCCGCGCCCTTTGCGGCTAGAGCCTGCCTGAGCGAAGTCGAAGGGGTGGGTATTTCCGAAGCGGGGATTTACTGCGGTTTCGCCGGCGCCGCTGCAGGCGGCGTCTGCCCCGCCGGTGCTGCGCCCGGAGTCCCCGCCGGAGCCGCCGGTTTCGCCACCGGCTTCTTCTTCACCACCGGCTTTTTCGCCGGCGCATTATCATCCACCACCGTCTTCTTCAGCGGAACCGCCGGAATGGCCGCCTGCGCCGTCTTCAAGTCCGTTCGCAGCCGCACAATCTCCGCTTCCTTCGTCGACGACAAACCTTCCATCCGTTGCGCCATCTGCTTCCGCGTTCCGTCAAATCCGTTCAGATCGTTCGCCACCAGCTGCAATTCATCTTTCGTCCCAAACGCGCCCGTATCCTCCGCCACGCTCCCCACCACGTCACACAGCGCATCCAGAATGCGGTACAGCCGGAACGTCGTCGGCAAGTCCTCGGGCGCCGCCCGCAGCTGTCCAATCACTTCCGGCAGCGCGCCCTGCAGGTTGCGCTGAATGGAATCCACTTTGGCCAGCGTTTCCTTCTTCGACGCCGTGCTGGTTTTCCAGTGCTCGACCCGCAGCTTCACCAGGTCGGCTTGCGTGTTCTTCGAACTCGCTTCCAGTTGCGCCAGGATTCCGTTCAACTGCGTGACCGACGCATACGAAACCGGCTCCGCCCCCTGCGCCCCAATCCCGGCAGATGCCCCCGAGGACGCGCCCGCCGCCGTCGCCGGACCCGCCTGCCCCAGCGCAGCCGTCACGCTCAACAAAAATATGCTGAGTAAGAATGGAGATACGAATGATGAAGATACCAATGGCGGGATCGGAAGATTGCGTTTCATTTTGTCAGGGTCAGTCGCGACGACGATCAGCATACTACAAAGCCCAAGGACCGTTCATAATCCCGAGGGGGTGGCCCATCCTTGTCGCGTTCTTTGCGAGTGGGGATTTTGAATCTCCATATTGATCAGACGCCGGGTGCCCCATAAGTTTGGCGCGCACCACCTCCCGGTACGATAATGATTCAGCAAATGCGATCCCTCCACCAACTCCGCGCCCTGCTTCTGACCATTCTCCTCACGTTCCCAAGCCACGCCCAGGATCTAGCTCGCCGCCTCATCCTCAAAGACGGCTCCTACCAGCTGGTCACAAAATATGAGGTCAAAGGCGACCGCGTCCGCTACCTGAGCTCGGAGCGCGATGACTGGGAGGAACTCCCCGCCAACCTCGTCGACTGGCCCGCCACCGAAAAATACGAAAGAGAGCGCGCTGCCGGACAGTCCGCCCCCGAAGCCGTCCAGCTCGACAAGGAAATCGAACAGGAGCGCGACCGCCAGGAATCTCAACTCCCCCAGGTCGCCCCCGGACTTCGCCTGCCCGACGATTCCGGCGTATTTCTGCTCGACAGTTTTCAGGGCGAACCGGAAATTGTCGAAGTCCAGCAGACCGCCGGCGACGTCAACCAGGGTTCCAGAGCCAACATTTTCCGCGGTGCACTCACCGGCCTGAAACAAACCATCGAACTCCCGGGCGACCACGCCGCCGTTCAGTCCCACGTCGACGTTCCATCCCTCTACATTAATGTTGACGCCGCCCCCGATGTGCCCTCCGACTCCGCTCGCGTCAATCAGAGTCCGCAACAAGGTTCGCAACCAGGTCGGCAACCAGGTCCGCAACAGCCCCAGCAGGCCTCCGTGCCCTTCGACCGCTTCCACATCGTCCGCACCGAAGTCAAAAACGGCAAACGCATCGTCGGCGACGTCAAGCGCCAGGTCACCGGCAAAATCAGCCAGGAACAGCACGTTGTCAAAACCACCATCACCCGCGTCAGCGGAGGCTGGTTCAAACTCACTCCCGTGGATAATCTCCCGCCCGGCGAATATGCCCTCATCGAAACGCTCGGCCAGACCGACGCCGTGGGTAAACAAGCCATGAACCTCTACGTCTGGGATTTCGGCGTCAACCCCAAAGCCCCCGAGAATCCCAGCCCCTGGAAACCCAATGTGAAGGAAATCACCAAACCCGCGGCTGGGAAGCCAGAAGACTCAAGAGAATGACCCACTCTCGGCAGGGCTTGACAATATACTTTGCCAGTTCCATACTTTGCGCCTTCCACTTGTTGGGCCCTTAGGCAGTAGGCATTCGAGACTACAATTCAACGCAGCAGCTCCCTGTGGAGAGGAGACTCCCGATGAAAAGAGGAGTAGCGCCCTTGCTATGGATTTTTGGGGTCATTTTTGCTCTGATCCCGCTGGTGTTCGACTATCAACACGAGCGCCTCGCCAATCCAGCGGCGTCCTGGATCTCGGTGGTACTGCACGGTGAGCTTTTGTTGGTGGCACTTGCCATCCTAGGAGACGCAATCGCACGAGCCTGTGTCTCAGACGACAATCGGCTTCGGCGTGCAATCCTCGCATTGGGATCCTTTCTGGTTGCATGCCTTGTCATCAATGAAGCGGTCCAAATCCGTGAGGCAGTCGAACGCTTTCCGCAGCTGGATTTGGGCTCCTACCTGGCCGCCCGAATCGCCAGCGACTCGCTATGGGGGTTCGGCTTCGCGGTTATCCTAAGCTTAGCAACGCTCGTGGTAGTGGAGGATTAGCAATGTCGCAATTCGTGGCTTTGGCCGGTGGAATTTCGGCGCTCACCGCGATAATCGTGTGGGCGATGGCAGTGGCTGACCCTAAGAGGAAGCAACTTATCTGGGTTTCTATGACCGCAGGGAACCAGGAAATCCGGGTTCTGATTCCGAGGACGTCGGCGCTCATTATCGTGGCGAAGCTGAGGCGAACGAACCGACAATCCATGGAGGAGCCGCAGCGAGTCGCAGTGAGCTAGGTCAACATCCCCCGCCGGGTGCCCCATTTTCTCGCGCGCCGTTTGCGCGAGAAGAGCCTGCCTTGAGCGAATTCGAAGGGTGGGGATTCTCCGTGCTCCCCGCCGCGCAGTGGCGAAACAACTTGGCCCAGCGCCTCAGTGCTGGGTAAGCCTGAGGGAAACTAGAAGCAAGCCCCGGAGGGGCAAAAGAAAAATAACTTCCGCACCCGAACCGTGTTGTCGCACGAACTGACCACTGACCACTGACCACTAATCCCTGACCACTGACCCTACGCCACCGGCGCCAGCCGCCCCGCCTCGGCCGCGCCTTCCCGCCGCGCCTCCACAAAGAATCGGCGCCCGTCCCGGCGAAAACTTACCGCCGTGAATCCCGCGCGGCGCAACGCCGTCCGCATCCCCGCCTGCGTCTGGCAACTCTCCGCCACTCTCCCCAGCGCCATCATGCCGCCCGAAAAATGCAGCACCACTCCGTTCAACAAAACAAACACGCGGAACAGGCTCTGCTTCGGCCGCGGAAACGCCCGCCGCAATTCGCTCCAGGTAAATTTAAGATCGTGCAGGCTCGCCTTCAACCACCCACCCGGAACCAGCACCCGGTGCATTTCCTCAAGCGTGCGCGGAATGTGCATGTAGGGCAGCGCCACATTGCAAATCACCCCGTCCACGCTGCCCTGCGCCAGCGGAATCTCCTCCCCGCGGCCGCACAGGTAAGCCCAGCCCCGCCCGCCATTCTTCCGGTTGGCCGCCTGCACCGGCTCCCACCGCACGTCGATCCCGATCACCCGCCAGTTCTCCGCCTGCATTCCGAGCTTCTGCCACGAATCGCCCGCACCACATCCCAGATCAAGAATCCGCTCCATGAATACCACTCGCGCCGCCAGACTCACCCGAAAGTGCGAGAAGCCTATCCCACTTCCCTCCCTCGCACAAGCGCAGTCAACGATGAATCGCCATCTCCCGAGCGTGGACGCCCCTGAGGTCCTAAAGAAGAGAAAGGAGAAAAGAGGAGAAGCAGAAGTAGCAAGCGAGACCGAGCCGCGCAGCGGCGAAACAATCATCCCCGAGCTTCAGCGCCGGGCAAGCCCGAGGAAAATGAGAAAGAAGTCCCGGACGGGACGAAAGAAAAGAACTCCCGCGCCAAACCGTGTTGCCCACCGGAAGCCGAAAGCCGGAAGCCGGAAACTGAGCACTACTCGTTCAACATCCCCCGCTGCGCCACCCCAATATTATCCCGCGACGCATTCTTCACCACATACATCATCCCGTCCGCCTGCCGGATCACATCATGCGCCGTCCGCGCGTCATGCGGATACGTCGCCAGCCCGATCGACGCCCGCACATTCAGGTTCAAACCTTCTTCCCGGCAGAAACTGCTGGCCCGCAATCCGTCGCGCAAGCGCCGCGCCACCACCAGCGCCTGATCTTTGCCGGTCTGCGGCAGCAGCACCACAAATTCATCTCCGCCGTAGCGAAACGCAAAATCAATCAGCCGCAGCTGCCCCTTGATCAAATACCCAATCTCCGCCAGCAGCTTGCTCCCGATCAAATGCCCGTGCGTGTCGTTCACCGACTTGAAGTGATCCAGATCGATAAACAGAATGCTGAACTCATAGCCAAATCTCGACGACCGGTAAACTTCAGTCTCCAGCGTCTTGTACAAATGCCGCGCGTTATACAGTCCCGTGCAGTCGTCCGTAATCGTCAGTTCCTGGATCTTTTCCACCCAGCGCGCGTTCTCAATCGCAATTGCCGCGTAGTCGCACAGCGACTGCAGAAAGAACAGTTCTGCATCCTTGAACCGCTCCATGTTCACATTCACCAGTTGGATCACGCCCAGCACCCGCAGCTTCGAACGCAGCGGCACGCAAATCACCGACCGCGTCTGCCACTGGGTCGCGTCATCCACCCGGCTGGCAAAATCCGGATCCGCGCTCACATCCGGCACTACCCGCGCCTCTCCGTGTTTCGCCACCCACCCCGCAATTCCCTCGCCCACCTTCAGCCGCACGTTCTTCAGCGCTTCCGCCTTGTCGCCCACCGCGATGGCAAAGTACAGGTCGTTCTGCCCCTCGTCCACCATCAGCAGAGACCACGTATCCGGACGGAAATATTCCGCCATCTTTTCCATGATCGTCTGCAGAATCGAATCGAGATCCAGCGACGACGTGAGCGCCTTCGCTACGTCGTGAAAAATCGTCAACTCCTGGTTCTGGCGCGTCAATTGTGTGCCGGCCTCAGGCATGCGGAAATACCTTTACTCCTCACAGGGACGGGTGGTGTTCAAAAATTATATAAGTCACTTTCCCGCAGGGGCAATGAACGTTGGTAATAGGAACCCCTAAAGCCAACCGCATCAGTCCTTTCCATCACCCACACCCTTACTGAATTGTTATCCTGAGGCGCCCGGGCGCACCATTTCTCGCGCGCACGTTGCGCCAGAAACGGGGATTCCGATTTTGATTTCGATTCCGACTTCCGCACCGCATCCCCACTCCGTCTCCGGACTCGGAGGAAAAACTCCGCACTCTTGTCGTATCCTTAACTCCAAGGACAAAAACCATGCACCGCATCCTCGCCTTGGCCCTCCTATCTCTCGTCCTCTTCTCCCAAACCCCCGACCCCAAAGCCGACACCTCCGCCGTGCCTGTCATCGACGGCGCCATCGGCCCCTGCTCCGCCGACTTCACCATCACCAATCCCGACGGCGCGCCCGTCTACGCCGCCAGCATCAAAGTCCACATCGCCTACGGATTCATGTACCTCCGCAAACTCGACCTCGAAATCGGCACCAACAACGACGGCAAAGCCCGCTTCACCGGACTCCCCGACCGCAGCAAGCGCGGCCTCTTCTTCGAAGCTTCCTCCGCCGACCTCTCCGCCGAGGCCTTCGATGACACCGCCGCCACGTGCAAAACCCAACTCGCCGTCACCCTCCGCAAAAAGCCCTGAACGTCCGGGAACGCACCCCCAAGTTACCTCCCTCTAGAACTCTTGGCTGTGGCAAACCTCGCGCCGCATGTCCTATCATGTCCTCGGCAGACTAACGTGGGCGACTTCGGCAACAAATTCCGCAAAGCGCGCGAGAAGAAAGAACTCTCGCTCGAAGACGTCTCCAACGTCACCAAAATCGGCTCGCGCATGCTCCTGGCCATTGAAGAGGAGCGCTTCGACCAGCTCCCCGGCGGCGTCTTCAACAAAGGTTTCATCCGCGCCTACGCCAAGCATCTCGGACTCAACGACGAAGAGGCCGTCACCGACTACCTCGGCTGCCTGCGCCAGGCCCAGATCGACGCCCACGAAGTCTGGCAGCCGCAACCGCCCGCGCCGCCGCGCCCAGCCGCGCCAGAAAAACCACGCATATCCAAACCGAGCCAGCCTCAGCCCACGCCGCCCGCGGCCAAATCGCCGGCGCCGGTCGTGGAACTCCCCGAACTGCAACTCCCCCGCGCCGAAGACATTCGCCCGCGCCGCAACAATTTCATCCGCAACTCCAGTTCCGAAATTCCCTGGGGAATCCTTGCCGCCGCCGTCGTAGTGGTCGTACTCGGCGTCGTCCTCTTTATCCGCCATTCCCACAAAATGAACGCCGTGGCCGCCAGCACAACGCCCGCACAGGCAACGCCGCCACCGCCCCTCGCTTCGCCCAACCCGTCGCACTCCTCCGCTCCAAACTCACCACCCGCTCAGTCAGCAGCAGCCGCGCATCCCGCCCCAGTCACCAAACCGCCCGCCGCCCCTGCCAGCCTGAACGCCGGCACGAATAACACAAATACGAGTGCGACAAATACGAGCCCGATAAACGGCCAGACAAACTACGACAAGAACGACGTAACCGTTCGCTCCTTCGCCAAACCAAATCCGAAGTCCTCCGACACCTCGACTGCTCCCCTTATGCTCGTCATCCGCGCCGACGAAACCTCCTGGATCTCCGTCCTCGCCGACGGCCAACCCGTCAGCCAGGAGACTCTCATCGCCCCTGCCCACGCCTCCATCCGCGCCTCCCACGAAATCGTCGCCCGAATCGGCAACGCCGCCGGAGTCACCTTCCTCTGGAACGGCCAGGAGATCCCCGCCGCCGGCGCCGAAGCCGAAGTCAAAACTTTCGTCTTCGACTCCACGGGCATGCACACGGTCGCCTCCACTCCCCAGCAGTAAAAAATGTGGAGCGGACACTCCTGTCCGCTGCTTTTGATTTTGCCCTTGTCGTTGTTCTTGATCTTGATTTTTGTCCCCTTGCAGCTCAACGACAAAGGCTGCCCCACTTGTCGCGCCTTTCGACAAGCGGGCACCACGGCGAACGGAAACGGAAGACGTGCCCATGCAAACGCCTCCGTGGAAGAGCTGCGCTTCAGCGCCGCGTAGAGCCATGCTGAATGACCGGGCTTCAGGCCCACCCGCTATCTGCTTGACACCCCTCCTCCAACCTGCCAAACTTTTCTCCCACCGCGCCTCGGCCCTCAAAAGCCGTGTCTGGCGCGGCTTTCAACTATCTCCCCGGAGGCCCACCGAATGCCCAGCCCCAATACTTCTCGTCTCCTTGTCGTATTAACGATCTTAGTATTCGCGACGGCCGCGCTCGTTCCCGCAGCCTTTGCCCAAGGCCCCTACATCGTCGGATCATCCAACACCGTCACCGCCAATTTCCCCATCCCACGCCCCTCGACCACGCCCTGCGTGGTCACCCTTCTAAATAACGCCGAGTTCGACAACTTCAACCCCGCCACGTTTACCTACACCCCGCCCGCCGATTGTCCGGGCCCCTGGGCTGCCGTTATTTTCACGGCCAGCATCAACGTCACTCCCGGCATCCAGTACGACCGGACTGCCAACTTCTGGCTCGGCCCCACTCCTATCTACTTCGGAACCACGGCTGAACCTTCCCCGGACTTGGGCCCGTCCTGGTATACCGAGAGCGATCTCACGGAACTTAGCCCGCTCTTCACGACTTCGCAGCCCGGCACCGCCGACATCGGCAACCTGGTCAACTCCACCTACACCGGCATCATCTATGCCACGTCCACGCTGGAGTTCTACCCGCTCGCTCCCGGCCAGGCCGCTCCCACGACGGCCAATCAGGTGTACTCACTTTCTGCCGGACCCACCGGGGGCACCGTCACCCTCAACACCACCACCGACCAACTCTCCGGCACGTTTACTTTTCCGACCAACGTCACCAACGCCTATCTCGACATCTACTCCCAGAGCCAGTCGAACGACGAGTTCTGGTACACCTGCGTTCCCAACGACGTTGCCGGCGAACTCGAGAGCTGCAACAACACCGGCTTCCGTGAAACCGAAGTCTCGCTCGACGGAGCTCCCGCGGGCGTCGCTCCCGTTTCTCCCTGGATTTACACCGGCGGCATCGATCCCTGGCTCTGGTTCCCCTTGCCCGGCGTGCAGACTCTCAACTTCATTCCGTACCGGGTCGATCTGACTCCGTTCGCCGCCACGCTCAGCAACGGCCAGCCCCACACCGTTGCCATCAGCGTCTACAACGCCAATGGATACTTCTCCGACACCGCCAATCTTCTCGTCTATCAGGATCCCGGTTTCACCACCGTCACCGGCGCCACCACCAAGAACACTCTCGCGTCCGCTCCCAATCCCGTCACTACCGAAAATTTGAACGTCACCAGCGCGGCCATCACCGGAAACGTAAAGACGACTTCCAACCGCACTTTCACCATCGCGGGATACGTCAATACCTCAAAAGGCAAAGTCTCCACCACGGTCATTCAAACCGTCGACTTCACCAACGGTGAATCTTTTGTCATCAACAATTCCATCTACCAGCAGAAGATCAACGTCACCAGCAACGTGAATTCTTCGACTACCGTCTCCCCCAAAGGCCAGCCCACCGTCACCTACGTCCGCAAACAGCAATTCCCGCTCACCTTCGATATCTACGAGTACGTTACGGCCAGCGGCGGCATCAACCAGGCCAGCACTTCGTGGCAAACCTACGACGTGCAGAGCTCCACCAAACAAAGCGGCTCGACCATTTACACCGGACTGCTCACCAACGCCGTCTCCTCGACCGATACGCTGGAGTTCGATTCCAACTTCGACCTCCTCGGCAACACCGACCAGTCCTCCTCGCAACTGTTCAACAACACCACCTCGACCGGCGTCGGCCAGGTCTGCATTCTCACCGCAGCCAACAACGCTCTAACGTCGTTCAGTTCCACCTGCCCAACCACAACCAGCGAAGCGAAGACGGCAGAATCGACCGCTCATAAGCGGGTGTCCGCTCCGCTAGTCACTCCATGGGCCGGTCATGGCCTAATCCCCGCGACAGGAAAGAAATGATCCCAAGGCAGGTGTCGGGTGGCCCACTCAAGCCGTTTTTTGGCTTGAGTGGGAACGCCCAATGGCGGGTGGCCCAGCCCTTTGACTTCGCCAGCACAGGCAACAGCGTGGGTGCCCCGTTCTTCGCGTTCTTTGCGAAGGGCGGGAACCACGAGCGCCTGCACGATCCGGCATATTTAAGGACGGACGAGGGATACTATTGGCAGCATCTCTGCCCACCCTTGCAAAGAACGAAAGGATGCGGCACCCTCAGTTGAAATGGTGCACACGAAACATCACTCGCAGGCTGGGCCACCGCTCCCGCCCACCCTCCCATTCCACCCATCCACCCGCAAATATCCGCGCTTGAACTCATCCCCCGCCACTTAACCCCAAAATCATTGCGTGCCCCCAAAGGGTCTGATAGCCTTTTCAACAGGACTTCCTTTTCGCCGCTCGCTCCGTTGCGGCCGCGTGGATTTCCCTCCGGATCGCACCCGATCCAGAGTTCATAAGTTAGTCCATTAAGTTTTCTGCACGCACTCGTGCACCGAAGGAGACAACACAACTTGGCATCCAAGAACCGGTATCTGTTTACTTCCGAGTCCGTAACCGAAGGCCATCCCGATAAGATCGCCGACCAGATTTCCGACGCCATTCTCGACGCCTGCCTCACCGACGATCCCTCGAGCCGCGTCGCCTGCGAAACTCTCACCGCCACCGGCCTGGTCGTCATTGCCGGCGAAATCACCACCAAGGCCTATGTCGATTTCCAGCAGGTCGTCCGCGGCACCGTCCAGACCATCGGCTACGACAACGCCCTGCATGGCTTCGACTGCAACACCTGCGCCGTCATCTCCAGCATCAACAAACAGTCGGGCGACATCGCCATGGGCGTAGACACCGGCGGCGCCGGCGACCAGGGAATGATGTTTGGCTATGCGGTGGATGAAAATGAGGAGTTGATGCCCACTCCGATTTCTCTGGCGCATAAGCTGACCATGCGGCTCGCGCAGGTTCGCAAGAACGGAACCCTTCCCTTCCTTCGCCCCGACGGCAAATCCCAGGTCACAGTTGAATACGATAAGAACGGAAAAGTTCTCCGCGTGGATGCGGTCGTCATTTCCACGCAGCACTCCGAGACCGTGGCCAACGACGAATTGCGCGCGGGCATTCTGAAGCACGTGATTCAGGCCGTTATTCCCGCGCACCTGCTCGACGAAGATACGAAGTATCACATCAATCCCACCGGCCGCTTCGTCATCGGCGGCCCCATGGGCGACACTGGCCTCACCGGCCGCAAGATTATCGTCGACACCTACGGCGGCATGGGCCGTCACGGCGGCGGCGCTTTCAGCGGCAAGGATCCGACCAAGGTCGATCGTTCGGCCGCCTACATGGCGCGCCACATCGCGAAGAATGTGGTCGCAGGCGGACTCGCCGCGCGCTGCGAAGTGCAACTCGCCTACGCCATCGGGGTCGCCGATCCGGTCAGCGTGCTGGTCGAAACTTTTGGCACCGCGAAGGTCGATCCTGAGATCATCCCGGACCTGATTCGCGCCCACTTCAAGCTCACTCCCCGGGGAATCATCGAATCGCTCAACCTGCGCCGCCCGATTTACAAAAAGACCGCAGCTTATGGCCACTTCGGCCGCAGCGATCCTGACTTTACCTGGGAAGCAACCGACAAAGCGGCGAAACTCGCCAGCGACGCCGGGGTGCGCGAACCGGTAGCCGCGCGCAAGTAGAGAAGAAAAAACATCCACCACTAAGGTCACGAAGGATCACAAAGGAAATCCGATTCACCTTTGGGCATCTTAGTGACCTTCGTGGTTATTGATTTTCTTTGAACCGACCCGAAGTGCCATTCCGGGCGTAGGCCGAAAGGTCCACACCAAACGAGCGATCGGGCAAACTGACCGCACCGCCAAGTTCGTGTATCCTTACGAAAAAGAAAACCTGGACTTCGCAACACGCGTCATTAATTTTGCATTCGCCGTTTTGCATTCGTCATCGACTTAAGTTTTCTGCCGCTGTAAAGCGCGCCACACGCAACAGTTAATAGAGGAGGGTCATGTCAACAGCCGCCGTAAATTGCGACATTAAGAGCATCGAACTGGCCGACTTGGGAAAGAAGCGCATTGAATGGGCGAACCAGTCCATGAAAGTGCTGCAAATCATCCGCAAAGAGTTCATCAAGAACCAGCCCCTCAAGGGCGTCCGGATTTCCGCCTGCCTGCACGTCACGGCCGAGACCGCCAACCTGGCCATCTGCCTGCGCGACGGCGGCGCCGACGTGGTGCTGTGCGCCTCCAACCCACTCTCGACGCAGGATGACGTCGCCGCCAGCTTGGTCCGCGACCACTCCATTCCCGTCTACGCCATCAAGGGGGAGGACAACGATACTTACTACAACCACATCCTCGCCGCCATCGACCACAAACCGCACGTCACCATGGACGACGGCGCCGACCTGGTCTCGCTTCTCCACACCAAGCGCACCGACCGTCTGGCCGACGTGATCGGCGGCACCGAAGAAACCACCACCGGCGTCATCAGGCTCCGCGCCATGGCGAAGGAAGGCGTACTCAAGTTCCCTATCGTCGCCGTCAACGATGCCGACACCAAACATCTTTTTGACAACCGTTACGGAACGGGCCAGTCCACCCTCGACGGCATTATCCGCGCCACCAATTTCCTGCTGGCCGGCTCGAAGTTCGTCGTGGCCGGCTACGGCTGGTGCGGCCGCGGACTCGCTTCCCGCGCCCGCGGCGCCGGCGCCGAAGTCATCGTCACCGAAATCGATCCCACCAAAGCCCTCGAGGCCGTGATGGACGGTTTCCGCGTCATGTCGATGGCCGAAGCCGCCAAACTCGGCGACGTGTTCTGCACCGTCACCGGCAACAAGAGCGTACTCACCAAGGAACACTTCGACCTCATGAAAGACGGCGCTATCATTTCCAATTCCGGCCACTTCAACGTCGAAATCGACATCCCCGCGCTCGAAAAGATGTCGTCCTCCAAGCGCACCACCCGCACCTTCGTCGAAGAGTACTCCCTCAAAGACGGACGCAAAATCAACCTGCTCGGCGAAGGCCGCTTAATCAACCTCTCGGCCGCCGAAGGCCATCCCGCCTCCGTCATGGATATGTCCTTTGCCGACCAGGCTCTGTCCGTTGAATACATGGTGAAGAACCACAAGAAGCTCGACAAGACGGTCTACAAAGTCCCCGACGAGCTCGACAAGCGCGTCGCGAAGCTCAAGCTCGAATCCATGAGCATCAAAATCGACAAACTCACGCCGGAGCAGGAAGAGTATTTGGCGGGGTGGAACGAAGGAACGTAAGAACAGTGGTCAGGGGCCAGTGGCCAGTAAAAGCGGGTGCCCCATCCTTGTCGCGTTTTTCGCGACAGGATGGGGCTTTTGAATTTAGTGGGGAGCGGACACTCTTGTCCGTTGCCTTGATGTAAAGCACCCGCAGTTGTCAGTTATTTGTGCTCGCCGCCGCCGTGTCCACCGCCGCCATGCGCCGCTGCGGCATGGGGCGCGCCACGACCGCCTCCGCTACTGTGACCAGAGTGCGCAGGACCTGCGCCCCGTCCACGATTAGCGGCATAGCCACGTCCACCGCGGCCGGCGACGTAGCGTCCGCCACCGCCCCCGCTGAAGCGGTACTCACCCCAGCCGTGCCCGTAGCCCCAGTTCGCCCACGGACCCACACCCAGGAAGATGCCGTTGTGGAAATATCCCGGCCCATAAAAACCGCTGGGCGCGCATCCGTACGGCGCATACTCGTAGTAGCCGTAGACACAACCGGGCGGAGTCAGGCTGACCACAACCTGTGCGTTGGCCGCTGGCACCAGGGCCAAAGGCGCCAGCAGGATGGTTGCACCCGCCAGAAGCAGACTGCGTTTTGCGAATTTGCGGACCGATATTTTGCGGACCCAGGATTTGCTAACCCTGAATTTGCGGACCCAGGAGCCCGCGCGTTTGACTTGCCACATAGTTGTTGTCCTCCCAAACTTCCGCGTTCGAATCGAAAGTGGTATCTCCAGTGTCATCCGCTGGCGAAGGGATGACTGAGCAATAGGGACCGCATGACCGAATCTTAATGATCGAGGGTCGAATCAGATCGCGCGTGCAGAGCGCGATTCGGAGGAAGTAATGGCTGGGGATGCCCATCCTTTTTCGCGCGGCCACTGGGAGAACGGTTGTGGCGGGGATTGCGGGGTGGGGAACAGCTGCCCCGGAAAAGCAGAACGGCCGCGGGGCTGGTGGGCCGCCGCGGCCGCCTTCCCTGACATTTCCGGACGCTTCCTGGACGCTTCCCGGTATTCGGGAACCTGGAAGGTGAACGGGGGAGGACTTGTATTCATACATATAACAGTGTTATGTCTACGTCGTCAATAAAATACGACGACCGGCACGTTCCCGCGGCAAAGAGGAGGGCGCAATGCCCCGGCATCCTGATCCTGATCTGGAAGAACGCATTCTGAAGTCCGCGCAGGCGCTGTGGAAGCGCGGAGGCGACAAGGCGCTCACCCTGCGGGCGGTGGCGCGGGCGGCGGGCACGAACACGCCGGCGGTCTACCGGCGCTTCAAGAACCGGCGCGACCTGGTGCGGGGCCTGCTGCTGCGGACGGTGAGCCGCATCGGGAAAAGCTTCAGCGCGGAACAAACCATCGAAAGACTAGCCGAGACCTATGTGGAAAGCGCGCTGGCGGATCCGCACGATTACGAGCTGTTTTACACCTACGGGCGCGAGCTTTCGCCGCGCAAGGGGAAGGGAGCGGCGCGGCCGATTCGGGAATCGAGGCCCAACTTCGCCTTGGTGGAACGGCGGCTGGCGGAACGGCTGGGGGGAAAGCCTGAGGATCATACGCAGCTGGCGCTGGCGCTGTGGGCGTTGATGCACGGCAACACCATGCTGCTGCTGTCGGAGTCGATTCCAGACGGGCATGCCGAGGAGTTACGGGCAGCGTGCCGGGCGGCGGTGAAAGCGCTGCTGGACGGGGCGGCGCGGTTTTCAGAAAACGGAGACGGGAAACGTGCGGCGAGCCCGGCGGGGGCCTGAGAAAAATCTCATCCAGAGGTAATTGCTGCGTGACTGGCGCCCGCTGGTCTATTTCGCAGTTCTGCCGATTAAAGAGAGGAGGGATGGCCGAATCCAGGGCCGGAGTTCGCGCGGGGCGCGAATCATGAACGGCAGGAAGACTCGACCGCGAGTCACGAAAAGATGTGGGGAGAATGACGAAGATTCTGCTGGTGGATGACAGCAAGTTTCTGCGGCTGGCCGTGGAGCGGGCCCTGGCGCGGGCGGGGTATGAGGTCAGCACGGCGGCGGACGGCGAGCAGGCGCTGGCGATGGCGCGGGAACGAAAGCCGGACGTGATCCTGCTGGATATGTTACTGCCGAAGATGGCGGGGCCGGACGTGTTGAAGGCATTGAAGGCGGACGCGGCGACGGCTGGAATTGCGGTGGTGGTGCTGACTGGGCTGTCGCAGAAAAATGCGGCGCGGCTGCAGCACGATGGAGCTTTCGCATTCCTGGAGAAGTCGGAACTGGGGCTGGACAAGGGTTCCGAAAAGCTGCTGGCCGCGCTGGCAGAGATTGTGCGCGAGCTGAAGTTGGAAGTTCCGGCGGCCGCGGCTGCGGCCGGCGCGAAGTGAGCGGCACCCAATCCCGTCGCTTTCGTTGACTTGCTGCTCGCCTCCCGCCTAAGATTACGGCCACTCCATGATTGGCCAGACCATCTCGCATTACCTGATCGTCGAGAGACTCGGCGGAGGCGGAATGGGGGTGGTGTACAAGGCGGAGGATGTGAAGCTCGGCCGCTTTGTGGCTCTCAAGTTTCTGCCCGACGACGTGGCGAAAGATTCGCAGGCGCTCAGCCGCTTCCAGCGCGAAGCCAAGGCAGCGTCGGCGCTGAACCATCCAAACATTTGCACGATTTATGAAATTGACGACCAGCGCGAGCCGGCATTCATCGCGATGGAGTTTCTGGATGGGCTGACGCTGAAGCACCGGATTGCCGGGCGTCCCATGGAGACGGAGACGGTTCTCTCGCTGGCGATTGAAATCGCCGACGCGCTGGATGCGGCGCACAGCGAAGGGATTATTCATCGCGACATCAAGCCCGCAAATATTTTTGTCACCAAACGGGGGCACGCCAAGATTCTTGATTTCGGACTGGCGAAACTGACGCCGGCGACCGGCAAATCCGGTGAAAACGAAGCCACGGCGGGCGTCAGCCTTGAGTTTCTCACCAGTCCGGGCACGGCGATTGGCACGGTCGCTTACATGTCGCCGGAGCAGGCGAAGGGCAAGGAACTCGATATCCGCACCGACCTGTTTTCTTTTGGGGCGGTCTTATATGAGATGGTCACGGGGAACGTGCCGTTTCGCGGGGACACTTCGGCGGTGATCTTTGACGCAATTCTGAATCGCGCGCCGCTGCCGCCGTTGCGCTTTAATCCGGATGTGCCGGCGCGGCTGGAAGAAATTATCAACAAGGCTCTGGAGAAAGACCGGGACATGCGCTACCAGCATGCCTCGGACATTCGCAGCGACTTGAAGCGGCTGCAGCGGGACAGCGGGTCGGGACGCCAGGTTGCGGTGCAAGGCCAGGAGAGCGGAGAACATTCGCCGCTGAGTGGGAGTTCGTTGACGCCGGCGGGAGGAACGGTTCCGGCCGTGGCGCAGGCATCGTCATCCGGGCAAGCGTCATCCGGTGCTCAGGCGACATCTGGGCAAGCGACATCTGGCCAGGCGTCATCTCAAGGCACGGGCAGTAGTTCTAGCGTGAGTGCGGTGGCACGGGAACACAAGTTCAGTCTGGCGGCGATCGCGGTGGTCGTGCTGGTTCTACTGGCGGCGGGCGGATTCGGCGTGTACACGATGCTGAGCCGGAGCGGGCCAACGCCGTTTCAGAATTTCACCATCACGCAGGTGACGAACACGGGCAAGGCGCAGCAGGCGGCCATTTCGCCGGATGGCAAGTACGTGTTGAACGTGCAGAATGACAATGGCTTGCAGAGCCTGTGGCTGCGCAACGTGGCGACGGGGAGCGATACACAGATTGTGCCGCCAGCGGCGGCGGTGTATCGCACTCTGGCGTTTTCGCCGGACGGGAATTACGTTTATTTCCGCAAGGCCGGCGTGGGCACGCAGAGTGAGTGGGATGTTTACCGCACTCCGGTGCTGGGTGGCACGCCGCAGATGATTGTGCGCGACGTGGATACCAACATCACCTTCTCGCCTGACGGCCGCCGCATCGCCTACGTTCGGGCCAACGACCCCGAGGTGGGCAAGTACCGCTGGCTCACGGCGAACCTGGATGGCAGCGACGAAACGATCGTGCAGATCTTGCCGCTCGACGAACTCCCGCGGTTTATCGCCTGGGAGCCGGGCGGAAAGAAAGTCACCTTCAGCGCCTTCCGGCTGGGCAATGATCTGGGCGCGATCAAAGAGTTTGACGTCGCCAGCGAGCAGGCCAACAAGCAAGTAGAGGTTTTCGAGTCTTTCAACAGCGCCTTGATTTTTGACGTTGCGTGGCTGCCGGGAGGCCGGTGGATGCTGGCCCGGTACGACGAGAAAGGGCCCAGTTACCTGCGCTCGCAAATCGGCCTGATTTCCCGCTCGGGGGGACCGATCCAGCCGGTCACGCGGGATACGAACGGGTATGAAACATTGACGATTTCCGCCGATGGCAAGACAGCTGCGACCGTGCAGGTAAAGACCAGCAGCGACCTGAGCCTGCTTCCCGGCGCTGGGATCAATGGAAGCGCGGCGGTGCAACCGCTGGCGCAGGTGCAGGAAGTGCATTCCGTCGCCTGGACTTCCGACGGAAAATTGCTAATTTCCGACGGGCAGGCGGTGCGGCGGATGAACCCGGACGGAAGCCAGCAGTCCACGCTGCTGAACGACCCGAACTCCTGGATCGTGGACATGGCAAGCTGCGGCGAGCGTTACATCGTGCTTTCGTGGGCGTTCCACGGCGGCACGAACCGCACCGGGATCTGGCGGTCCAATGCCGACGGCACCAACCCGAAGCAGCTTACCAGCCGGGTGTTTGATCAGTATCCAGTCTGCTCGGCGGATGGAAGGTGGGTCTACTATCACGATTCGCAGGGGCCGCATTTTGCCATGCGAGTGCCGGTGGACGGCGGGACACCGGAACCGGTGCCGGCAAGCGACGTGAAGGGCATGTACGGGATGGGTGCCGAGGCCATTTCGGCGGATGGCAAGCGGCTGGTTTTCGAAGCGGAAATCAATGTCCCGGAAGGTCCGAGGCCAGCTGAAGACAGGCTTGCGATAGCCATTCTCGACTCCAGTTCGCAGACCTCTCCGCTGCTGCTGGAGCCCGATTCGCGGATTGCCGAATCCGCCGGGACCGGGTTCGCCAACAGCCTGGCCTTCACTCCCGACGGAAAATCGGTGGCCTACATTGTTCGCGCCCAGGGTGTGGACAACATTTTTGTGCAGGCGCTCGATGGCTCGCCAGGGCACGCGATCACGAACTTCACGTCGGAACACATCGCGCAGTTTCAGTGGTCGCCGGATGGAAAGACGCTGGCGGTGGCGCGCGCGCACGATACTTCGGACGTGGTGCTGTTGCGGGAGAAATAGGGCCGCTGGAATAATCGGTGGTAACCCTCGCCGTGTGACCCTCCCCGCCTTTAGACCTCTGTTTTTCCTTTCCCTGCGGGCTGCGTTTCTGGCGAGGCCATGTCACCCGCTGAAAATAAATCACTTGCAGGCGGGAACTCTGGGCGGGTGGGCGGAGTCTATCTTCTATTGTGAAGGATAGTAAAGGCTCCGGCTCGGCTGGCTGGGGTGGGGAATGAATTTTAGGGGTGCGGGCGGGCGTGGAGATCCTATAATGAGCCCCAGGTCCCTCGACTGCGCAGGACTTCCCGCAAGGCGGGAATTCCTGCTCCGCTCGGGATGACATCGGGACCAGGGATTACAAGGGGAGCAAGCGCCTTGGGTGATCTGGCAAGCGCAATCGGAATCCGGTCGCAGGAAGAAGCGGTGATCGTCGCGGAGCTGAAGGCGGGCTCGGAGGCGGCGTATGCCTGGCTGGTGGGAGAGTTCCAGCAGCCGGTGTACGGGCTGGTGTACCGGATTGTGAATGATCCGGCGGACGCGGCGGATACGACGCAGGATGTTTTTCTGAAGGTGTTTCGCGGGATGAAACATTTTCACGGCGGATCGAGTTTGAAGACGTGGATCTACCGCATTGCGCTGCATGAAGCGGCGAACCGGCGGCGGTGGTGGTTCCGGCATAAGGCGAAAGAGACCTCGATTGAGCCGGTGGAATCGGACGGAGTATGCGCCGGGGAACATGCGATGCAGGTGGCGCTGACGGATCACGCGGAGTCTCCGTTTGAGAGCGTGGCGCATCACGAGGTGCAGCACCGGGTGGAAGAAGAGTTGCGGAAGGTTCCGGAGCCGTACCGGACGACGCTGATATTGCGCGACCTGGAAGAGATGTCGTACGAAGAAATTGCCGAGGTGCAGGAAATTTCGCTGGGCACGGTGAAATCGCGGCTGACCCGCGGCAGAGACGCCTTGCGCCAACGGCTGGCGCCGTATGTGCGCGAGGTGGGAAACGAACTAGGGTTGACGGCACCGGCTCAGGATAAGCATGAGAGCCGGACCCGAATTTCGCAGAACGGAGCTGCTTTAAATCAGGCTGCTTCCAATCAGGCTGCTTCGAGTCAGGCTTCTTCCAATCAGATCTTGCGAAATCAGGTTGCAGGTGGGGGTAGAAGGGTCGAGGTGACTTCATGAAGGGCACAGTCAACAACAGGGAGATGCAGTGCCCCGGGGCGAAGCGTTTGTTTTCGCCGTATCTGGATGGAGCGGTGACGGGCACGGAGATGCTCGCGCTGCAGGGACATTTGAGGGATTGCGGGACCTGCGAGCATGAGTACCAGGCGTTGCGGCGGACCCAGCAGCTGCTGGCGAGCGTAAGCCGGCCGAAGGTTCCGGCGGATCTGGCGCTGAAGCTGCGGCTGGCGGTTTCACGGGAAGCGGAACCGGCGCGGCGGGCGCGGTTCGAGGGCTGGAAGCTGCGGCTGGAAAATGCGTTCCAGGCATTCATGGTGCCGGCGACGGCGGGGTTTCTGAGCGCGCTGATTATTTTCGGCATCGCGATGGTCTATTTTGTTGCGCCGTCGATGCTGCGCGCGGGCAACGATGTGCCGCTGGTGATGGTGAATACCGCTCCAGAGCTGCAGCAGAGTGCATTTGGCATGCGGCTGGATACGATTGACGCGGATTCGCTGGTGATTGAAGCCTACGTGGATGCGAATGGGCGGGTGCAGGATTACCGGATTCTGTCGGACACGGAAGCGTCGAAGGAAGTTCTGCCGCAAGTGAAGCAGATGCTGATCTTCACGACGTTTCGTCCGGCGCTGTCGATGGGGCGGCCGACGCCGAGCCGGGCGGTGCTGTCGTTTTCGAGGATTAGCGTTAGGGGGTAGGGGCTTCCGGCTTCCGGCTCTCGGCTTCCGCCTCTTGGCTTCCGGTTATCAGTATTTAGTTTCCTTCTAAGCTTCTGGGCATCCGCTTGCTGCTACAACGCGGTCCCCACTTCTCGCAAAGGACGCGAGAAATGGGGCACCCTGGTTGGGGTCGAGGGCGGTGGCGGGGCTTCGGCGGGATTGTCTGATTCCCGAGCAAGCTGGTGTAACGTGGAGCTGACTACTTCGAAGGTCTTGATGTAGGGAATTCCGTCCAGGAGTTCTTCGAGAATCTGCAAAACCTCCGGATAGCCGCTGGCGTTGAAGGCCTGCGCGCTGGCTTCCTGATCCCAGAAACTGATGGTGGCGACTTCGCTGCCGTCGGGAGCGGCAAGGATGATCCAATCGAGGAAACCTGGCTGCTGGCGGAGCCAGGGAAGGATTTTGGCGTCCATGAGACGGGTAAAAAGCGGGAGTGCGTTGGGCTGAAGAAGGACCGCCACCTTGCGAGCAAACACAATGAACCTCCGCGGTGCGGACTGCCTGCCTGCGAGGGAGCAAGTCCGCACGATGCACACTAATGAGTAGTGCGTTTCGGGACGCAGCCGTTACAGGCGGGGGCGAATTAAGTTGCGGCTGAGGGCGGTGGTACGGATCCGTCGAAAACCGCGACGGATGGGGCAGCCGGTTTCTTTTCGAGTAAGGGTGACCTGCTTGCCTTACAGGCTTGGCATACACGTTTACCCTAAAACGAAAATCCGGCTCATCGCCAGCCGTTCCGGGTCAGAAGAAAAGCGTGCTGTTGACCGTTGATCGTGCCATTTCCCACGATCTGGCCGGATAGGTTGATTCCCGTGGCGCTGGAGAGAGTCCACCCCGAGTCCGGCGGTATTAATGTATTCAGATCGAGCATTCCGGCGTATGGAGTCCACAGGAAAGCGCGGGAACCAGACGTGCCGACGACCTCGCCAAAGAAGCTAATCGCGGCCCCTGAGCTCACATCATCGCCGGGCAGAGTTCCGAGGTCTTTCATGCCGGCCTGCCTGGTCCACAGAAAGGCATGGTTTGCCGAATTTGACCCGACCACGTTGCCGGCGAAGTTGATGGCGTTCGCGAAACCTTCACCCAAGTCTTCGAGTCCCGATTTTTCGCTCCAGAGGTAAGCCTGGAAGGAGCCATCCTCGGTATCGTAATAGCCAACGACCTGCCCCCGGTCGTTGACCCCGCTCGCTACGCTGCCCAAACCACCGAGTGTCGTGTTCAAGTTCAGCTCACCGGATTTTTCCTCCCACACGAAGGCTTCCGGAGGTTCGACGGTCGTTGAACCAGCGACTTTGTCAAGGTCATTGATCGCCAGGCCTCCCTCTCCATCTCCGACAAAAACTATCTGTTGCATGCCTGCTTCGGGGGTCCACAGAAAGGCGCCGTTATCCGATTCGTCAATCCAGGAACCGCCCGTCACACGGCCCAGATCGTTGATAGCCGCAGCCCAGCTTGGTCCGCAAGCACACAGGGTTCCCAAATCCTGCATCCCGTGTGCTTTCGTCCAAAGAAAGGCGTGGCTACCATAGCCGACGACTTGACCGAATGAATTGATGCCAGTGGCCGCACTAAAACTATCTCCGGGCAACGTGCCCAAATCCGTTATGGTGTAAACCTGGGCCACCGAAGGGGACGCCAGGAGGCAGAGCCACAGCGCAAGCCGCGATGCAGGCCACAACGTAAGCCACGGCAGCGGGTGTTGCCAAGGAAGGATTCTTGCTTTCATCTGGGCTCCAATAATGAGGACGTCGTCTACATCCCAGCCGGGCCGGTTGATCCAGAAAGGTTCGCCCGGGCCGGGCCGAGAAACAGATCGGTTAATCAATTTTGGGGGAAAGCGAAGTCTGGCTCAGGTCGGGAGCGTTGTCAATGAAAATGAACGAGGGGCAGTTAGCCGGAGATGTGCCGGGTGAGATAACTCTGCCCGCTTGGCCCTCTTGAGCGAGACCGTGGGCTGAACGGTGTGCTCCGCCTATTTACTACGCCGCGTGTCTTCTTCTCTTGATGGGAGCGGAAGCGCAGCGCATAATGGCTAGTTCGAGAGATGGCTCTGCAGTCAAGGGATAGCGCTCGCGGAGGGATATCTGAGACAGCGAACTCAACGCGTATTCTTCATGTTCTCTGTGGCTTAGGGATTGCGGTTCTGGCGCTTGGGCCGGTGAGCACTCCGCTGGCGGCGCAGACCGAAACGGTGATTTACAGCTTCCCGGGCGGCGCGACTGGCCTTTATAGCCCGTTCGCCGGGCTGGTCATGGATACGACCGGCGCGCTCTATGGCGCGGCGTCGTCGGGTGGGCAAATGGGAGACGGAGGAGTGTTCAAGCTGGCTCCGCCGGCTGAGAAAGGTGGATCGTGGACCGAGACCTCGATCTACAGTTCCGCAAGTCCGGCTGAAGGCGAGGGCTTTTTCGACGCAGGTTTTCTTGTGCTCGACAAAACCGGAAGTCTTTACGGGACGGTTCGGTGGGATGGGACGCGCGGTTTCGGCGCTGTATTTCAACTGACGCCGCCCGCGTCGGGAGATACCTGGACCGAGACTGGGCTTTACAATTTTGGCAGCGGAAGCGACGCACAGAATCCTTACGCCGGCTTGATTGCTGCGGGCGGCGCGCTCTATGGAACAACACAGTGGGGCGGTTCATCCGGCGAAGGAGCCGTGTTCAGGCTAACGCCGCCCGCTCAGGCTGGCGGTGCATGGAGCGAGACCGTTCTCTACAGCTTCACTGGTGGCAACGACGGCGGAGAACCTCTCGCCAGCCCCACGGCACACGATGGCAAGCTCTACGGTACAACGCTGAACGGTGGCGCCGGGGGCAATGGCGTGGTTTACCAACTGAGCCCCCCGGCCAAGGGATCTACGGTCTGGACAGAGACTGTGCTCCATGCCTTTCCGGCCAACTTCACGAACGATGGGTCAAGCCCTCAGGGTGCACTGATCTTCGACAAGCAGGGTGCACTTTACGGCACTACGCCGCAAACCTACGGCGCGGTGAACTACGGAATGGTCTTTAAGCTAACTCCGCCCGATTGGGAGGAAACCATTCTGTATGCCTTTACCGGCGGAAACGACGGCGAATACCCCGCAGGAAGCCTGATTCTTGACGCCAAAGGGTCGCTCTACGGCACCACTGCGGGATATCCGTATGGAAATCAGACAGGAGCCAACGAAGGTTCCGTCTTCAGGTTGACGCCGCCAGCCGTGGCGGGGGGAGCATGGACTGAGACAACGCTGCACACCTTTACCGGAGGAAGTGATGGGGGCATACCGACGGACGGGCTGCTGCTTAAGGGCGACGCGCTCTACGGAACCACCACCAGCGGCGGGCCGGACGCACAGTGTGGTTGCGGAGTTGTATTCGAGATCACGCCATAGGCTTCGGGCGCCGGCGGTGGTGCAGTCTAGTCGTGACGGAAGTGACGATCCGCGCGAGATCCCTCACCTCGCCTGCAGAACGGCTTCGCTCGAGATGACGCCAGCGGCGATTTTGCTTTTCAGAATTCAAACTGCACCACTACCCAATCCTTTTCCGGTTTGACCCTCTAGGCTCAAGCCCTTAAACTGAAGTGGTTCTCCGCCTATCTCTTTTGAGGCCGTCGGGTGGCCGGTTTGCGGGAGGGTTTCCTGAGTCGTTTCCTGGTGAGTGGTTTCCTGGGTAGAGGGTTTCGCGGTTGGGTGGGAGCGGCCTGCGTGGGGCTGCTGGCGCCGGTGTGCGCGGCGGACAACAATAATCCGATCACGCTGGATACGAGTGAAACGCTGTTTGCGGTGCTGACGGCGATGAATACGTGCGGCTACAACGTGGGCCTGAATGTTTCGGACGCGCAGCGGCTGAACATCCGGGCGGAGGTGGAAAAGAGCGTCAAGAACTCGGCCGAGGCGCAAGAGGCGGAAGCCGCGATGTGCCAGTGGTATGTGGCGAGCCGGGCGAGGGATGCGGCGCACGATCTTTCGCAATACGTGTCGCTGGCGCTATATCTGCAGGGGCCGCCGCACTTTCTGCCGCGGGTAAAGGAAGACGACATGCCTCCGGATGCGTCGGCGCTGGCGGCGTTTGGGACGGTGCTGGAACCGTTCTACGACAAGGCCGGGTTGCACGCGATCTGGGAGCGGCACCGGGCGAACTATGCGGCGCTGGTGGACCGCTACCACGTGCCGCTGGCGAAGATGGTGTTCGACACCGATATCTACCTGAAAATGCAGTCGGGAGGATATCTGGGGCGGACGTTCACGGTGTATCTGGACTTTCTGGGCGATCCGAATGAAGCCAACGCGCGCAATTACGGGACGGACTACGACGTGGTGGTGTTTCCGTCGCCCGACCCGGAATCGACCGATCCGCTGAAGATGCCGCAGATCCGGCATGCGTATCTGCACTACCTGCTGGATCCGCTGGCGGACAAGCATTTCGGCGCGATCAAGCGGATCGAACCGCTGCTGCAGTCGGTGAAGCGCGCCCCGCTGGAAGAAGGATTCAGGAACGACATTTCGCTGCTGGTGACGGAATGCATGGTGCGGGCGATTGAAATACGGACGACCGGGACCAAGCAAACGGCGGAAGCGATGCGGTTGCAGGCGGTGGATGACGCGGTGAAACAGGGGTACATCCTGACCAAGTATTTCTATACAGCGCTGCTGGCGTTCGAGAAAGACCCGGCGGGACTGCGGGCGGCGTATCAGGATATGCTGGACGGCATTGATTTGAAGGCGCAGGAGAAGGCGGCGAACGACATCCAGTACATGGATGTGACGGCGCCGGAGCTGGTGCAACTGTCGCGCCTCGAAGACCGGCGGATGCTGGCGACGGCGGAACAGCGGCTGGCGGCGGGCGATCCGAAGGGAGCGCAGGAACTGGCGCAGCAGGCGCTGGATAAGAAGATTGGAGATCGGGGGCGGGCGTTCTTCATTCTGGCGAATGTTGCGGTGGCGAACAAGAATCGGGAAGGGGCTCTGGAAAATTTCCAGAAGGCGATCCAGGAAACAAAAGACCCGAAGGTGGTGGCGTGGTCGCATGTATACGTGGGGAGGATTCTGGACATGAAAGAGGATCGCCAGGCGGCGCTGACCGAGTACCGCGCGGCGCTGGCGTCGGCGGTGAGCCCGGGGGCGGAACTGCCGGAAGTGAAGGCGGCGGCGGAGCGCGGGTTGCAGCAGGCGTATGAGCCTCCGGCGAAGCCGCAGTAGGGGCTTCCGGCTCTCGGCTTCCGGTTTTCGGTTTTCAGTAAAACCTGCTGAGGATTGTTTCTGCTGGGATAGAATGCACGGTTGTCGCGTGGGGATGGGAAATCAGAAAAAGCGCTTGGTCGAGGAGAAAGCATGAAGCGAGCAGCGGTCGTCATCATCATCAATGTGGTGGCAGGGCTGGGAATGAGCGCCTGGAGTCTGGGGCAGAGCGGCGATAAACCGGCGAGCGGAGCGGCAGCGCCGGCTCCGGGACAGGCGGCTGCGCCGCAGGGGAAGCGGAAGCCGGCGGCCAAGACAAAGCCGGAGTACGACGCCTACAACGCGGCCATCGCGCTGACCGATCCGGCGGCACTGGAAAAGGCGGCCGACGACTTTGCCACGAAGTTTCCTGACAGTGAGTTGCGGGCCGGGCTATATACGGTGGCCATGGAGCGTTACCAGGCTAAAGACGCCAACAAGATGATGGAGATGGCGAAGAAGATCCTGGCGATGGATGCGGATGATCCGGCGGCCCTGGTGCGGATGGCGCAGGGATTGGCCGACACCACGCGCGATACGGATCTGGACAAGGACCAGAAGCTCGCCGAGGCGCGGAAGGACGCGGAGCGCTGCCTGGTGACGATTGAAACGGACGTTCCCACCTCTGGCTATAGCCCGGAACAGCTGAACGGGTTCAAGAGCGGCGTGCGATCGGACGCGTACTTCGTGCTGGGGATCCTGTCATTCAAGGCCAGTCAATGGCCGGACGCGGAGACGAATCTGCGAAAGTCGGTGGAGGCTCTGCCGCAACTGCCGGATGCGTACACGATCCTGCAGCTGGCCATCTCGCTGGACATGCAGAACAAACTTCCGGAGGCCATGAAGTATGTGGACCAGGCGGTGGACCTGACCAAGGAGCGGGCCGACTCGGGTGTGGGCAAGGCGGCGCGCGATGAGAAGAATCGGCTGGTGCAGCTGAGCAGTGGGACGGCGCCGGGGGCTCCGAAGAAGAATTAGGGTGCGAGCAGGGGGTCGGGGAAAAGCGGCGAGCTGCGCTTGCCGGGCAGCCGGGGGCGGCTGTCCCCACATAAACCCTGGAGGGCTGTCGCCAATTTAGCTCAACGGCGGCGGTTCCAGCATTTAGTTTCCCCACATTTCGCTGTCCCCAACGTATGAAGGAACGGGAAATCACGGCGCTGGAAGAGGGGCTGGGGTACCATTTCCGGCGGCGGAGCGTGATTGAGCAGGCGGTTACGCACAGTTCGCAGGCGCGGGAGCAGGAATCGCAGCAGGCGGGCGAGAGCAAGTACAAGGTCAGCGACAACGAGCAACTGGAATTTCTGGGGGATGCGGTGCTGGCGCTGGTGACGAGCGAGGAATTGTTCCAGCGCTTTCCGCAATTCCGGGAAGGCGAACTTTCGAAGCTGCGGGCGCATCTAGTAAGTGAGAGGCATTTGATCCAGGTGGCGCAGCAACTGGAATTGGGCCACTACCTGCGGCTGGGGCGGGGCGAGGAAAAGAGCGGAGGACGGGGCAAGACGGCGGTGCTGGTGGACGCGCTGGAGGCGATACTGGCGGCGATTTATCTGGATGGCGGCCTCGGAGTGGCGCGGGAGTTTGTAGTGCGCACCGTGATTGCGCCGGAACTGGAGCGGATGGAGCGGGGCGGCGGCACACTGCCGGTGACGGATTTCAAGTCGGCACTGCAGGAAGCGGTGCAGAGCCTGGGCTTGCCGCAACCGGCGTATGTGCTGGTAGAAGAGGCGGGCCCGGAACACAGCAAGACGTTTACGGTGGAGGCCCGGCTGCATCCGAAGAACGGGAAGGACTCGGAATTTGTGGGGCGGGCGCAGGGCTCGACCAAAAAAACGGCGGAGCAGGATGCGGCGCGGCAACTGCTGACGTTTCTGGCTTCGCGTTCGAATGCTTCGCATCCGAATGCGGGGGAGACGAAAGCGACGGCGCGGGCGCTGGATGGGGCAGAATCCCCGCTTCTCGCAAAGGACGCGAGAAATGGGGCACCCCTTCATCAGACAGTTGTTCAGCGGCCAGATAAGTAGACTTCATGGAATCGTCACACCTGCCTATTGCGGGGCCCGAGGGCCCGATTGCTGCACCCGAAGCGCCGCCGGTCGCGACGGATGCGCCGGGTGAGGCCTCGCCGGAAACCTTGCATGACCATCCTGTGTTTTCGCCGGGGGTGGGTGTTCCACTTACGCAGCGGCGGATCGTGACAACGTTTGGAGCGGACGCGATCGGCTCGATGCAGTCGCTGCTGGGCACGGTGGTGATTGCGATTTTCGTGATCACGTTCATTGTGCAGGCATTCCAGATTCCTTCGGAGTCGATGGAGAACACGCTGCTGGTGGGCGATTACCTGCTGGTCAACAAGCTGTGCTATGGCGAGGGCCGGGGCGGGTATGGATTGGGTAATGGCGTCATGCCGTACCAGAAGATCGGACGCGGGGACATCATCGTGTTTCATTATCCGGTGGATCCGCAGCAGCACTTTGTGAAGCGAGTAATCGGGCTGCCCGGAGACCGCCTGCGGATGGTGAACAAGAAGGTGCTGATCAACGGCAAGCCGCTGGATGAACCTTATGTGCGGTTTCTGGAGCCGCGGAATAATCTGTTCCGCGACGACTTTCCGCGAGTGGACATTGCCGCGCCGCGGCTGGAGGGGGACTGGTGGCTGGCGATGCAGAAGCTAGTAGTGGACGGGCAGCTGATTATTCCGGAGGGGCATTACTTCGTGATGGGAGACAACCGGGACAACAGCGACGACAGCCGCTACTGGGGATTCGTGCCGCGGGAAAACATTATCGGACGGCCGCTGGTGATTTACTGGTCGGTCGAGGACTGGGACCGGAGCCCGTCGGCGTCGATGACGGGGCGGCTGTATCATGCGGCGTACGCGATCACGCACATCTTCCAGCTGACGCGGTGGAACCGCACGCTGCGGCTGGTACACTGAAGGTTCGTGGGGCATCAGGGGCTAAAGCCCTGAGAATTGGGCGGCTTTAGCGGCACGGCTGAGGCCGTGCCCTTCCCGGAACCATTTTTCGAGCGGATTCAGAAGCGATTTGCGGGTGCGCTCAGAACGGTTTTATCAGATGAGCGGCAAGGTCGCAGCCGATATGGGAACGACTACAGTGGCGAAGAAGGAAAACGGCGCCGGAGAAAACGTGGCGGAAGAGAAGCCGAAGGAAACTACGGTGGAGTTTCTGTCGTCGCTGGCGGCTGTGCTGGTGACGGGGCTGTTCATCATCACGTTTGTGGTGCAGGCGTTTGAGATTCCTTCTAGTTCGATGGAGAACACGCTGCTGATCGGCGACCACGTTTTCGTGAACCGGATCCAGTTTGCGCCGAAGAGTTCGTGGGTGGGGGCGCTGCTGCCTTATCGCGACGTGCACTTCCGGGACATTGTGGTGTTTCTGCATCCTGACCCGCAGCAGAACGGCATCTACGTGGTGAAACGGATCATTGGCCTGCCGGGGGACCGCATTCATCTGCGCAACGGAGTGGTGTACCGCAACGGCGTAGCGCTGGACGAACCCTACATCGATCATGACGCCGACACCTTCGATCCGTACCGCAACGAGTTTCCTTCGGTGCCGGCGGCGGACGATGGGAACATGTCGGCGAATTGGATGGTGGATTTGCCTTCGAATATTCAGGGCGGTGACCTGGTCGTGCCGCCGGGGCGTTACTTTGCCATGGGCGATCATCGCGGAGTGAGCCTGGACAGCCGGTATTGGGGCTTTATTCCGAA
>Ga0302326_10001340_pt1 | contig 62843 bp, 54 predicted proteins | sample Palsa_T0_3_FD_202264 | JGI IMG/M metagenome (GOLD analysis project Ga0302326, IMG submission 202264) | Peat permafrost microbial communities from Stordalen Mire near Abisko, Sweden - Palsa_T0_3 | ecosystem: Environmental > Terrestrial > Soil > Palsa > Peat permafrost | place: Sweden: Abisko...
CTCCGGGGCCTCAAGGAGAGGACGTTTCTCGCCAAGAAGGGGGATGTCTTCATCTGGCATTCCGACCTCGTCCATGGGGGGAGCCCCATCCGGGACCCCGGCCGGACGAGGAGCTCGCTTGTCTGCCATTATTTCGGGGAGTCGGACTGCGCCGAGCAGGGCATGGACCTCATGCCGATGAACGGGGGCTACTGGATGATGCGGCGCCAGCAGCCGGTGAGGGTCAATCCCTCGGCGTTCGGGGTGGGATTCCCCTTCCCGGAGGAGGCCTACCTCGAGCGGTATCCCGACGTGCGCAAGGCGGTGGAGGCTAAGGCCTGCCCCTCGGGGGCATTCCATTACAAGAACTACGGGTACGACGAAGGGCGGGGGATCTAGGCGCTGTGGAAGGTGACGCGTTCCGCAAGGGGTACCCGGGTGGATTTCGGTACTTCGCCGTCCCGAGGGTAGCCGAGATAGACGAGGCCCATGGACGTGAACCTGGCGTCGAGGCCAAGCCATGCCGCGAACGCGCCACCGCAGGCGGCCGGAGACGTGGACCAAAAGGATCCCACGCCGCGCTGGTGGGCCGACAGCATGAGGTTCTGGACGGCGCACGCCGCGGCGCACAGCTCGTCCATCCTCGAGATCTTGCCCCCGCTTTCCGTCAGCGCCGACACGGCCACGCAGACGGGGGCCTGAAGGAGGCCTTCCCGAAGCTTCGTCCTTTTTTCGGGCCGGACTTCGCCCGGGGGCGTTGTCCGATCGTAGAGCGCCTGAAGGATGTCGGCCAAGCGGATGCGGGCGGCATCCGTAAACACGTTGAACCGCCACGGCTGGGTCAGCCCATGGGTGGGCGCCCAGTGGGCATCCTCAAGGATCTCCAGCAGCAGCTGGTGGGCGACCGCGCGGCTGCCATCCATCGACGCGGGCTTTATCGTGCGGCGGGTGCGGTAGGGGAAGGGCGAAGGCATAGGGGAAAGTGAGTGGCCCATCGGGGAACGGCCGGCCGCGTTGGGGCCCCATAGGCTATCGCCGGGGCGGCCTTCGCAATACCTAACAGTTGTCGGCCGGCGCCGGACTGCCCAACGTGGCCTCCCTTGGACCCGGACAACGAATACCTCAGGCAGGCCGTGCTCTCGATCCACGGCTTCATCAAGCGGACGGCGGAGCCGGTCGGGAAGGGGTATTGCTGGGAAACCATTGACTACGAGAACAAGCCCCATCGGAACCCGGGCCTCTTCAACGGGGTGGGCGGCATCAGCTTCTTTCTCGTCGACGCCTACCCGCACACGCGCGACCCCGAGGCCCTCACGTTGGCGCAGGGCGCCATAGACTGGTGTGAGGCGTTCTCGGGAAAGCACCACCGACGGGGCCTGCACTTCGGCAAGACGGGCCCCGCGCTGGCCGCCCTCCACAAGTCCCTTGCCCTGGGCGAGGCTGCCACCCCTGCATTCAGCCTCGCCAATGCCGAAGTGATCCTGGCGGAACCCCCGGGGCCGATCACCGACCTCATAGGCGGCGAGGCCTCGAACGGCCTTTATCTGCTGAAGCTGTGGGCCCGGACCCAGGACGAGATCCATCTGAGGGGGGCCGAGCGCTGCGCCGCGTGGTTGGACCTGAATATGACGCGGGACAAGGACGGCACGCATTGCCCCATGTGCCCGGGCGGATCGGATAAATCCCCGCCGCTCTCTTTCCTGGGCGTGGCCCACGGCATTTCCGGCATCGCCCATTTCGTGGCGTGCCTGGCCGAGGTGTCGGGCAGCGACCGCTGGGCCAGCCTGGCCCGGGAGCTCTTCGACACCCTGGCCCGGAACGCAAGGCCCGCCCAGGGCGGCCTGAACTGGCCGGCCGCCATCGGACGCGAGAAACTGGAGCGCTGCCAGTGGAGCCACGGGTCCGCGGGCATCGGACTCACGTTCCTGACCGCGCACCGCGTCCTCGGGGATTCCCGCTACCTCGACCTCGCCATCCAGGCGGCCGAGGCCACCTACCATTACGGCGACTATCGCAACAACGCCACGGTGTGCACGGGCCTCGCCGGAGGAGGAGGACTCCTGCTGGAGGCGTACGCCGCCACGGGGGATCCGCTCTGGAAGGAGCGGGCGCACGAATTCGCGCGGCGCTGCATCGCCTACAGGGAATCAACGCCGTTGGGCGATGCGTGGCCCACCGACGGCAAGGGGCTGTATTCCACGGACTTTGACTACGGCGCCTCGGGCGTGGGCCACTTCTTCCTGAGGCTGATGGCCGATGGCAGGCTGCCGATGCCCGTGATGTGAGCGTCGGGGAGGGTGGCCTCTGGCGTATCCTTTCGAGTTGGCCGCCGTCTTCCTTCCCATGGCGCGCCGCGTGACCCCTTCCCTTGCCGCCATGAGGTCATGCCTCATGCCCCTGATTGCCCTGGCATTGGCCACGGTCCCTGGTTGCACCTCGAGCCCATCCCCCGTCACGAGCGTTCCCACCTCTCAGGTTGAGGTGGTTTTCGACCACCCCGATAAATTCCTCGATATCAGGGACAGGAACAACCCGACCGACGCCGGAGAAAAGGAGGTCATGGCGACGTTGCGCGATTATATCGTCCAGCGGGCGCCCCGGTATCTTTCCCCGGGCTCGTCCCTTAAGATCACGTTTGTCGACGTGAAGCTTGCCGGTGTTTTCCGCATTGGGGGATTGGGCGACCGGAGGGTCGTGCTGTCCACCACGCCCCCCCTGTTCAAGTTTTCATGGTCCGTCACCGACCGAACGGGCCGCGTGGTGGATGGCGCCCGGGAAATCCTCGATGAGCCCGATTTCAAGGACCTCTTCAGCGATGCCGACGAGGGAGACCCCTATCGCTACGAGAAGGCGGTGCTGGACGACTGGATGCGCAACAGGCTTCAGTCCTAGGGCGCCGCTCAGGCGGCCGCCTTGGTGATCTCAGCCCACTCGGCCTCTGAAAGCGTCACGTCCGCGGCGCCCATGTTCTCCTCGAGGTGCCCGATGCTCGAGGTCCCGGGTATCGGGAGCATGACCGGCGAGCGCTGCAGCAGCCAGGCCAGCGCGAGCTGGGACACGGTGGCCCCATGGCGCTTCGCCGCCTTGTCGAGCACGCCGCCCGGCTGGGCGATCTTTCCTGCCGCGAGCGGGAACCAGGGGATGAACCCGAGGCCTTCGGCTGTGCAGTAATCGAGCACCTTCTCGGAGCTCAGGAACGAGAGGTTGTACTGGTTCTGGACGCTGACGATGGCGACGGTCTTCCGGGCGCTCTTGATCTCGCCGACCGTGACCTCCGACAGGCCGATGTGGCGGATCTTGCCCGCCTTCTGCAGGTCCTTAAGGGCCCCGAGGGTCTCCGCGGCGGGAACCTTGGGGTCGATTCGGTGGAGCTGGTACAGGTCGATGCAGTCGACCCTGAGGCGCCGCAGGCTCATCTCGACGCACTGCTGCAGGTATTCCGGCCGGCCGACGGGGGCCCATCGCCCGGGGCCGGACCGCGTGAGGCCGCCCTTGGTGGCGATGACAAGCCCCTTGGGGTAGGGATGGAGCGCCTCGGCGATCAGGCGTTCGCTCACCTCGGGACCATAGGCGTCAGCCGTGTCGATCAGGTTGACCCCGAGGTCCCAGGTCTTCTTGAGCAGGCGCCGGATGGCGGCGGGATCCTTGGGCTCGCCCCATACTTCCGGGCCCGTGATGCGCATGGCGCCAAAGCCCAGGCGGTGGACGGGGAGGTCGCCGCCAATCTTGAATGTTCCTGCAGGGGAGTTGGTTTTCATGGAAAAGAAAGGGAGTCGGAGACCGCCAAGGTACCCCGAGTCGGCCCGAAGTCCACAGACCCGCGCAAACGCCTGTGGATCGTCACGATTTGAGGTGCTCCCTGGGATTGATCTTGCCCGGCCTCAGACCTTAACCTGCCGCAATGGAGCGCCCCAACCGACCTGCGTCGTGGAGCGCCCTTCCATGGGGGTACGCCGCCGCCTTGTTTGGGGTGACGCTTGCGATCTACCTGCCGGCCCTGAATGGCGGCATGCTATGGGACGATGACGCCCACGTGACCCGCCTCGGCCTGCGCTCCCTTGACGGGCTGTGGCGCATCTGGACGGATTTCCACGCCACGCAGCAGTTCTATCCGCTGCTCCACAGCGCATTCTGGGTGGAGCACATCCTGTGGGGCGACGCGACGCTGGGGTACCACCTGGCGAACATCCTCCTGCACGCGACGTCGGCCTGCCTCTTTGTCCTCCTGCTGCAGCGCCTCAGGGTCCCGGGCGCCCGCCTTGCGGGACTCCTCTTCGCGGTCCATCCGGTCTGCGTCGAATCCGTGGCTTGGATCTCCGAGCAGAAGAACACGCTCTCCCTGGTCTTCTACCTGCTGGCGGCGCTCGCCTACCTGCGCTTTGATGCCGGCAGGGACCGGCCTGGCGCGCGGTCGAGCTATCTCCTCGCCTGCGCCCTCTTCATCCTGGCGCTTCTCACCAAGTCCGTCACGGGCACTCTGCCTGCGGCGCTCCTGGTCGTCCTCTGGTGGCAGCGCGGACGGATCGCATGGCGAAGGGATGTCGTCCCCCTGGTGCCCTGGTTCGCCCTGGCCCTCTGCAGCGGCGCCCTGACGTCGTGGATCGAGCGCAACATCGGGGGTGCCCGTGGCGGCGAATTCGACCTGACGCTCGTGCAGCGGGGCCTCCTCGCCGGACGCATCCTCTGGTTCTACGTGGGCAAGGTATTCTGGCCCGCGCACCTGATCCTCATCTACCCGCGGTGGGAGGTGCGCGCGGACGCGGCCGGATGGATCGGGTACCTCCTCGCCGCGGTCGGGGTGACCGCGGCCCTCTGGCTTGTTCGGGGCCGGTCGCGCGGCCCCCTGGCTGCGTGGCTCCTTTTCGTCGGCACGCTTTTTCCCGCGCTCGGCTTCTTCAACGTCTATCCCTTCCTCTTTTCCTACGTGGCCGACCATTTCCAGTACCACGCGATGCTCGGGATCCTGGCGGCGGTGTCCGCGGGCTTCGTGCGGCTCCTCGAGGGAAAAGGGCAGGCGGCGCAGGCGGCGGGCTGGGCCGCCGGGGCGGCGCTCGTCGCCGGCCTCGGCCTCGCGAGCAACGCCGACGCGGGCGACTTTGCGGACCAGCGCACCCTCTTTGAGGCGACGGCCCGGCAGAACCCGAATTGCTGGATGGCGCAGGACAGCCTCGGCCTCTGGTACAAGGACCACGCGGACGAGACGCGGGCCATGGCCCATTTCAAGGAGGCGCTTCGCCTGCGGCGGGACTACCCCCAGGCCCACAACAACCTCGGCCTCTGCCTGGAGGACCAGGGTGACATCGACCAGGCGATGGCGGAATTCCGCGAGGCGATCCGGATAAAGGGCGATTTCGCGGAGGCGCACAACAACTTCGGCAGCGCGCTGGCGCGGGATCCCGCCCGCATAGGGGAGGCCGTTGCCGAATTCCAGGAGACCGCACGGCTCCAGCCGGAGTTCGCCGGCGCGCACGACAACCTGGGGAGCGCGTTCCTCAGGATCCCGGGGCGCACCCTTGACGCGATCGCGCAGTACCGCGAGGCGCTGCGCCTCGACCCCAACCTGGCCGAGGCGCATGCTCATCTCGGCTACGCTCTCTCGGGCATGCCGGACCGGGTGGGCGAGGCCATCGGCGAGTACGAGGAGGCCATACGCCTGGACCCCGCGGACTCCCAGATCCGCAACAACCTGGGGCTGGCTCTGATCTCACAGGGCCGGTTTTCCGAGGCCGTGTCCCAGCTCAACGAGGCCCTGCAGGTGTCGCCGGGCTTCGTCGAGATTCGCCTGAACCTCGCCATCGCGCTCCTCAACATACCCGGCCAGAAAGCCGAGGCGGCGCGCCAGCTCGACGCGTACCTCCAGGTGAGGCCCGCCAACGACATGACGCAGCAGATCCTCGAGCAGCTCCAGGCAACGCCCTGATCTGGCTGCGTCCTGCACGCGGCCCCAATGACGAGGAAGGGAAATGGCTTCCCGAATTGCCAAGCCGGCTCCCCTGATGCAATTCTTGCGGCTGTCCATCTCCCCATGAGCAACCTCCCCAGGATCCGGTTGGCGTTCCCGTTGGCACTGGCTTTCGCGCTGGGCTTTGCCCTGCGCGCCCCGGCCCTGGACTTCGGCGGAGGCAACGACATCACGGCCGTCGCCTCCCGGACGAGCACGGACTATGTCCGCAGGAAGGGCGCGGACGGGAAGTACCCGGCGGAATTCTTCTCCTTCGCCGAGGGCGGGCAGTGGAAGGGCGACATGAAGGACGAGACCATCGACAAGCTGTCATTCCTGGACATCGCGCACATGGTGGCGGAGCCGCTGCGCCGCCAGAACTACCTGCCGGCGACGGACCCGAAGACGACCAAGCTCCTGATCATGGTCTACTGGGGCACCACCCATGCGCCGGAGCACGCGAGCGACTCGGCGGCCTACCAGAACCTCAGGGACGCCTCGACGGGCGCGAAGATCGCCATGGACCAGCTCAAGGACGCGAGCTCAAGTGGCATCGGGGGAGGGGGCGTGGGCCACTTGATGGCCGTCAGGGCGATGCAGAGCAGCTTCGAGTCCGCGCAGGGCCAGATGGAGACCGCGGCGGACCAGGTCCAGAACGAGAACGACATCCGCGACCAGGATGACCTGTTGAATGCGAAGATGCTGGGGTACGAGTCGTGGTGGGAAAAATCCGTAGGGGACCACCGGGGGACGGCCCTTGCAGCCGAGCGCGAGGACCTGATCAACGAGCTGGAGGACAACCGGTACTTTGTCGTGCTCATGGCCTACGACTTCCAGCTCCTGTGGAAGGAGAAGAAGCACAAGCTGCTTTGGGAGACCCGCTTCAGCATCCGCCAGATGCACCACCAGTTCGACAAGGACCTCCCGTCGATGGCCCAGTACGCCTCCAAGTTCTTCGGGCAGGACAGCCACGGCCTGGTCCACGACGCCATCCCGCTGGGCGACGTCGAGATAGGACCGCTCAAGTCGCTCGGCGCGGTCGACGGGAAGTAGCGGGGCCGCCCCGGGGCGGCGAAATCCTACGTAATTTCCCGTCAGGGCAAACTTGCCGCCGGTCCCGGCATTTGCTGGAATCATAGGCATCCGCCACAAGCGGGTACCTGCATCCCGTATGAAATCCATAGTGGTCCTTATCGCGCTTTTCATTGTCGGCTACTGGCTCTACACGTTTTACCAGGAGAATCCCGGTGAGCTGCCGTCGATCGGGCACAGGCAGAAGGACCTCGTGTCAACCCCCGTCCCCGTGACCCCCGAGCCCGCCAAGGTTGCGCCGCCGGACCTGGCCTCCGTGCCGGTGCTGAACGGGCCCACGCTCACCCACGTCAGGGTGAAGGACGCGCGCGCCAAGTCCCTCGTGTTCATGTGCGACCAGGGGCTCTTCGAGATCTCCTACGACAAGCTGTCGCCCGGCTTCAAGGCCTACTACACTCCGAAGGTCACGCCGGTGCCGACGGATGCCGATGGCAACCCCATACCCACGCCGACGCCGACCCCTGCGCCCACCGTGATCCAACCCGCGCCCCAGGTCCAGCGCACCTCCCAGCAGGAGGCGGACGCCAGGCTCAACTATGCGAACCAGAAGGCGGGCCTCGAGTCCCGGCAGAACCAGGACCTGGACACGATCAACCGCTGGTACAAGCAGTCCACCTTCGAGCCCGGCGGCGTGTCGCAGAGCCAGTTTGATTCGGCCCATGCCGACTATGACGCCGCCACGGTCGCGCTCAACCAGCTGATCGCGACCGGTCCCTAGCGCGCGTCCCCGCGCAGGCTGACCCAGAAGCGGCAGTCGTCGGAGAACGCCGAGACGGCGTGGCTTTCCTTCGCCAGGTCGCTCCGCATCGCGTCGTGCGCGTGATCCCATCCGGTCGCGGCCAGGTCCTCGAGGACCTCCCCACGGCTCGGGATGTTGATGAAGACCTCGCCGCTCTCGTCGCGGAACCGCCGGTCCCCGAAGTCGGACAGCCGCGCGTCCTGCCTGCCGGCGTCCCACTTCTCCTTCTCGGCGCGCCAGTGGCCTCCCTCGGCGCTCGCATGGTCGCGGTCATGCGACGTGAAGATCATCGGGGCGCCGGGACGGCACAGGGCGTGCAGGCGCACAAGCGCCGCGCGGCGGTTCTGCCTGCCGGGAATCTGCATGAGCCCGTTGAACATGAAGAGAGCCGCCGAGAACCCCTCGCCGGGCATCGTCGGGAATGACCTGCGGTCGACGAGGGTCGCGTCGGCGCAGGCGAACGCGATCGCCTCCGCGCCCTTTGAAGCTGCCAGGCTCTGCGCCTGGTCGAGGAGCTCGGCGGCAAAGTCGAAGGCCCAGAGCCGGTGGTAACCGAGCCTCCACAGGCCGAGCGTCACCCGGCCTGCGCCGCATCCCGCTTCCAGGATGGGCGCCTCCGGGTCGGGCAGATGGCTCTGGATCAGCACGCGCTCGGATTCCCAGAGGCCCAGGAAATGGGCGGCGCGGGTATAATAGAGGACCGACGGGATGTCATTGAAGCTGTCCCTGACCTGCCTGCCGGACCACGCCGCGGAGCCACTCATGGGTGCCTGCCTGATTACGGGCCCTAAATTTAGTGTCAAAGCTTGTCCCTCCGCGCGGCGGGCGCCGGGGTGGGCCCCGGGACGGGCGACGCAATCGCTCCTTCGCAAGTCGTTGTCAGGCCGAAGGCCTGCATAGGGTCCCGCGGCGGCCACTCCCGCCCCGTGGGGGGTGGAAAGCCTCGCTGTCTTCTCCGGAAACACCGGCACGGTGGGCCTCACGTAAAATGCCGTCTCAAGCCGGGTTAGACCAGTGTCGATACATTGGGGACTCCTTATGTCCGACGCCATCATGTCGTTTATCGGCGGCTGGTGGGCGCGGTGGTTCGGCCGCGCCGGACACGCGCATGCCCCTATGCCGGAGGCTGAGCGCCTCCCGACGCCGGAGCGCGCACCCGAGCCCGTCGTGGAGCCGGAACTCGCGGCGCCGCTGTCCGACCTGACCGTGGCGGTCGCCGAGGCCCCGGTCGTGGAGGCCGTGGTCGCCGATGGCATCGACGAGGCCGCGATAGAGGAATCCTTCCGCGAGACCGTCGGCATGAGCGAGGCCGAGGTCATTCCCGATTTCACGAGGACGCCATTCAGCGCCGAGCCGCGGGTGAGGCTCTCGACGATCGCCGCGCTGGAGCAGCTCAAGCAGATCCCGGCCCTCCAGTCGCTCGTCCAGGGCGTCGTCCAGATCATGGGCCGCGACGGCGTGTCCGTGGATGAGGTGGTCGAGGCGCTTGAGAAGGACTCTGCCCTCTGCGTGAGGGTCCTGACGATGTCCAATTCGGTGGCCATCTCGCCCGAGCAGCGGATCGTCGACCTGCAGACCGCCGTCCAGATGCTGGGCATCGCCCGGGTCCGGCGGGTCGCGCAGGCCGTCTTCACGATGCGCGGGGCGCAGCGGATGGTGGAGGGCCTCGACTGGCGCCACCTCTGGATCCACGCGCTCGCAACGGCGGCCATTGCCGAGGAGCTCGACCGCCGTGTCAGCCCGTCCCCGAACCCGCAGATCTACATCGCGGGCCTGCTGCACGACCTGGGGAAAATCGTGCTGTCGACGGCGACCGGCGAGGCCTACCGCGACCTCATCGTCTCCTCCTGGAACGGCCAGGGGCGCCTCGAGGACCTCGAGCGGGACCGCCTGGGCGTCACGCACCGCGAGGCGGGCGTCATCTTTGCGCAGAAGCAAAAGCTTTCGCCGCTCGTCGTCGAGGCGGTCGCCCACCACGGCTCGCCCGAGGGCGCCGAAACCTTCAAGACGGAGGTGGCGATCGTCTCCATCGCGAACTTCATGAGCAAGGCGAGGGGACTCGGCTTCAGCGGGGCCCGCCTCGACGTCAACGACGGAGACCTCGAGAACCTGCCCGCCTGGAAGATCCTGTTCGCCGAGATTGGGCGCGAGGTCAGCATCCCGCAGCTCGAGGCGGACATGGCCGACTTCTTCAGCGTGCTGCGCACCGACCTGAAGGGCCTGCGCTTGGCCGTCAGGTAAGGCGCAAGCGGGTCATTAGCGGTGCGGATAGGGGGGCCGCGGGCCGCCTTTCCACTGGAAGTTTGCCGGACCGCATGTAGGCTCCCGGCGGTTCTTCTTGATGCGAGCCTACTTTATCAGGCGTTTGTTGCTGGTGATTCCCACGCTGATCGGCGTCACCCTCCTCGTCTTCCTCATCACCCGTTTTGCGCCGGGCGGTCCCGTCGAACAGGCGATCATGCGGGCGCAGACCGCGGAGAATGGAGGGGGCTCGAGGAGCGGGGGCGGGGGCGCGCTGACGGAGGACCAGATCAACCAGCTGAAGGCCTACTTCGGCTACGACAAGCCGCCCCTGGTCGCCTATGGCCATTGGCTCATGAGGCTCGCGCACGGTGACCTCGGCGACTCCTTCCGCTATGGGGAGCCGGTGGCGCAGGTCATCGCCGACGCGGTACCCGTCACGTTCACCTACGGCATCCTGAGCCTGATCCTCACGTACGCCATCAGCATCCCGCTCGGGATCCTTAAGGCGATGAAGCACCGCACGATCGTCGACTCGGCGACCTCGGTGGTCATCTTCATCGGCTACGCGATCCCGGGCTACGCCGTCGGGGCGCTCCTGGTGGTGTACCTCTCGGCCCACCTCGGGTGGTTCCCGATGGGAGGCTTTGTCAGCGAGGACTGGTCCGACCTGTCGCGGGGCCAGAAGGCCCTGGACTTCATCCGGCATGCCGCGCTCCCGCTCACGTGCTACTGCCTCGGGGGATTCGCATTCGTCACGCTCCTGACGAAGAACCAGCTGCTCGACAACCTCGCGGCCGATTACGTCCGCACCGCCGTGGCCAAGGGCGCCTCGTTCCGCAGGGCGGTGTTCGGGCACGCCTTCCGCAACTCGCTGATCCCGCTCGTGACGGACTTCGGGCAGCAGGTGGCCGTGATCCTCATCGGATCGGTGCTGATCGAGACCATCTTCGACCTGAACGGGATGGGCCTGCTCTTCTACAACGCCGTCGTCGACCGCGACCCGATGGTCGTCATGGGGGTCCTCATGGTCGACGCGCTGCTGCTCCTCGGCTGCAACTTCATGACCGACGCCCTCATCGCGGTGGTCGATCCCCGGATCCGCTTCAAATAGATGCGCCTCTCACCGCAGGCCCGCACGCAGTTGAAAAGATTCCGCTCCCTGCGGCGCGGCTACGGCTCGTTCCTCGCCCTCGTCTTCTTCTCCCTCCTCGCGCTGCTTGCCGAGCTCTTCGTCGGGAACCGGGCGCTCCTGGTCCGCTACAACGGCCACCTCTTCATCCCGACCTACGGCTCGATCCACCCGGGCACGGACTTCGGCCTGGAGTACGCCTATGAGACGGACTACCGCGCCCTCCGCGAGCGGCTCGCGAAGGAGGCTGCGGGCAACTGGGTCGTGATGCCGATCGTGCCCTACGGGCCAAACGAGAACTGCTATCCCGGCCAGTCGTATATGCCGCGCGCGCCCGACGCTTCCCTGCGGCATTTCCTGGGGACCGACCAGATCAACCGGGACATCCTTGCGCGGCTGCTCTACGGCCTGCGCAACTCGCTCATCTTCTCGGTCGGCTTCGTGGTCCTCGTCTACCTGATCGGCGTCGTGATCGGCTGCGCCATGGGCTACCTCGGAGGCTGGTTTGATCTGGGTATGCAGCGGTTCATCGAGATCTGGTCGCTGCTCCCGTTCCTTCTGGTCGTGATCATCGTCCGCTCGGCCCTTCCCACGGGGACCTCCTTCGGGCTGGGCCTGCTCCTCACCGTTGTCGTGATTTTTGCGTGGACGGGGATGACCTACTACATGCGCAGCGCCACGTACCGCGAGAAGGCGCGCGACTATGTCGCCGCGGCGCAGGTCCTCGGCGCGGGACCGGGCCGCGTCCTGTTCCACCACATCCTGCCCAACATCCTCTCCATCCTGGTCACGTTCCTGCCGTTCACCTGCGCGGCGGCCATCGGCAGCCTGACGGCCCTGGACTACCTGGGCTTCGGCCTGCCGCCCCCCATGCCGAGCTGGGGCGAGCTCCTCAAGCAGGGCACCGCGAACCTCGACGCCCCGTGGATCGTCGCCTCGGCGTTCACGGCCCTCAGCCTGATCCTCATCCTCATCACCTTTGTCGGCGAGGCCATCCGCGAGGCCTTCGACCCGAAGAAGTTCACCATCTACCGGTAGACCCGGGCCCTCCCTCTAAAATGCACCTCACACGCACCCCTTTCCTGGCGCCGCTGGCGGCGGCGGCCTTGCTACTCTCCGGCTGCGGCAAATCCTCGACCGACACGGCGACCTCAGACAAGCCGGCGGACGGGTTCCCGGGCATGGAGGCCGACCTGCAGCGCACGGTGAAGGAGCAGTCGTCCTACTATTTCTTCAAGACGCCGGCGGACTTTGTGAAGGACACGCAGGGCCTGAAGTGGGACGACGGCTCGGACCTTCCCTCCTACGCCGACCCCAAGGCGAAGAAAGGGGGCACCCTGAACTTGCATGTTGCCGACTTCCCCGGGACGTTCCGCTACGTCGGGCCGGACTCGAACAGTTCTTTCCGACAGTTCCTCCTCGATTACGTCGCCCTGGGCATTGTCAGGACCTATCCCGACGCGCCGGGCCGCGTGGGTCCGGAGCTCGCCACCTCGTGGGCGATCGACCCGGCGACCAAGACCGTCTTCTTCAAGCTGGACCCCGACGCCAAGTGGTCGGACGGCGTGCCGTTCACGACGGATGACGTCCTGTTCACGTGGTACCTGCTGCGCAGCCCCCTCCTCGACGACCCGTGGATGAACGACTACTACATGAAGACGTTCACGGCACTGACGATCTACGACGCGCACACGTTCTCGGCGACGCTGAAGGATCTCCGGCCCGACAGCGTCGCGCGGGTGGGGGATCCCACCGCCGCGATGAGCCCAATGCCCCGGCATTTCTTCAAGGATTTCGGCCCCGGCTGGGCGCAGAAGTACAACTGGCGCATCACGCCGACGACCGGGGCCTATACGTTCAAGGACGAGGATGTGAAGCGGACGACGTCCATCACGATGACGCACGTACCCGACTGGTGGGCGGAGAACAAGCCCTTCGCCGTGGGCCGCTTCAACCCCGAGAAGATCCACTTCGTCGTCGTCCACGACCCCGACAAGGCCTTCGAGGCGTTCGTGCACGGCGACTTCGATTTGTTCGCGCTCACGACGCAGCTCTGGTACGAGAAGCTCACCGACACGCACCCGAGCGTTACGTCGGGCTTCACGGTCAAGGCGACGTTCTACAACCAGACGCCGCCGCCCGACTTCGGGCTGTGGCTCAACACCGCCATGCCGCCCCTCGACAATCTCAATGTCCGGATCGGCATCGCGTGTGCGACGGACTTTCAGCTCGTGTGCCAGCAATATTTCAGGGGAGACGCCGTGATCCAGAAGACGACGTCCGACGGCTACGGCTTCGACCCGGCCCCATCCGTCTTCCCGCGCCCGTATGACCCGACGAAGGCCCGCGAGTACTTTGCCAAGGCTGGCTACACCCAGCAGGGACCCGACGGGGTCCTCATGACGCCGCAGGGCCAGCGCCTGTCGGTTACGATCACGACGATCTATCGCCAGTATCAGGATGTCCTTGTCATCCTGAAGCAGGAGGCGCTCAAGGCCGGCCTCGAGTTCAACCTCGAGGTCCTTGACGAGACGACTGGGTTCGAGAAGGAGCAGGAGAAGAAGCATGAGATCACGCTGACGGCCTTCAGCCGCCAGGTGGACATGTATCCCCGGTACTGGGAGTCCTACTCCGGCGACAACGCCTATCACGACCCGTACCTGCCGGACGGCTCGCCCAACCCAAGCCGCACGATCAAAGTCAGCACCAACAACCTTTACTCCCTGGCCGACTACGACCTGGACAAGCTGATCGCCCAGTACGACAAGACCCAGACGATGGACGAGGTGAAGGCGCTCGCCGCGCCGATTGAGCAGAAGATCTTCGACGACGCCGTGTGGGTGAATGGATGGAAGCTGCCCTTCTTCCGGTTGGGCTACCGCCCCTGGATCAAGTGGCCGAAGGATTTCAATCCCGTGCAGGCGATCGACGCCTACCAATTCTGGTTGATGTGGATCGACCAGGACGAGCAGAAGGCCGACCTCCAGGCCAAGGCGGAAGGCCGGAATCTGCCGGTCCAGATCCTAACGTACGACAAATACAAGCAAAAGTGAGCGAGGATCCACTGCTTCGCGTCAGGGACCTTGTGGTGGGATTTGAGTCGGGCGGGACGTTCGCGCGCGCGGTGGACGGCGTAAACTTCGACGTCCACAAGGGCAAGACGCTCGGGATCGTCGGGGAGTCGGGCTGCGGCAAGAGCGTCACGGCCTTCTCCATCATGCGCCTGCTGCCGCAGCCCTACGGCGTGATCCTCGGGGGCAGCATTCAATTCGGGGAAAAGGACCTGGTGAAGGCGAGTGAGGAGGAGCTTCACAAGATCCGTGGCGGGCGCATTGGGATGGTCTTTCAGGAACCGCTCAGCGCCCTCAATCCCGTCCAGAGCATAGGACGCCAGCTGACGGAAATGCTGCTCCTCCACAAGCCGCTCACCAAGAAGGAGGCGATGGCCGAGGCCGTCATCCTGCTTGGCAAGGTGGGAATCCCGTCACCGGAGATTCGCGTCCGCGAATACCCCCACCAGCTCTCGGGTGGCATGCGCCAGCGCGTCGTCATCGCCATGGCCCTGTCCTGCAATCCCTCCCTGCTCATCGCCGATGAGCCGACGACGGCCCTGGATGTCACGATCCAGGCGCAGATCCTCGACCTCATGCTCTCGCTGCAGCGCGAGCTTGGCATGGCGATCGTGCTCATCACCCATGACCTCGGCGTGATCGCCCAGGTCTGCGACGACGTCGTCGTCATGTACGCGGGCCAGGTCGCGGAGAAGGGGCCTGTCGAGTCGATCTTCCGCAAGCCCACGCATCCCTACACGCGCGGGCTCCTGGCCTCCATTCCCCGGCTCACCACCCTGAGGAAGAGCCGCCTGCCGACGATCGAGGGCGCCGTCCCGGGGCTCCACGAGATGCCCGCCGGATGCCGCTACCAGAACCGGTGTCCCTACGCCCAGCCCCGCTGCGCCGAGGCGCGGCCGCCGCTCGAGGCGGTCGAGGAGGACCACGCGGTGGCCTGCGTGCGCTGGCGCGAGCTGCCGCCCTTCGAGCCCGTGCGAAAGGCCGCGTCGTGAGCGACCCGGCGCCGCTCTTGGAGGTCCAGGACCTGAAGACGCACTTTCCCGTCAAGGGCGGCATCTGGATGCAGTCGGTCGCCACCTGCAAGGCGGTCGACGGGGTCAGCTTCAGCCTGATGCCCGGGGAGACCCTGGGCCTCGTCGGCGAGTCCGGGTGTGGCAAGTCGACGCTCGGAAAGTCGATCGTGCGCCTCCTGAACCCGACCTCCGGGCGCATCCGGTTCGAGGGTGCCGACCTCGCCACGCTCCGGCGCGGCGCGATGAAGCCTGTCAGGCGGCACCTGCAGATGATCTTCCAGGACCCCGCCGAGTCCCTCAACGCGCGCCACACCGTGGCCCAGATCCTGGAGGAGCCCTTCATCATCCACGGGATCGGCTCGGCCAAGGAGCGCCTCGCCTCAGTCGAGAAACTGCTCGACCGCGTGGGGTTGCCCCGGCATGCCGTGCACCGCTTTCCGTTCGAGTTCTCGGGAGGGCAGCGCCAGAGGATCGGCATCGCGCGGGCCCTGGCGCTCCAGCCCCGCCTCATCATCTGCGACGAGCCCGTGTCGGCGCTGGACGTCTCCATCCAGAGCCAGGTCCTGAACCTCCTCGTCGATCTCCAGCGCGAGTTCAACCTCTCGTACCTCTTCATCACGCACAACCTCGCGGTCGTGAAGCATGTCTCCGACCGGATCGCGGTGATGTACCTCGGACGGATCGTCGAGCTCACGGACGCCGACGGCCTCTACCAGCGCCCGAGGCACCCGTACACCTGCACGCTGATCGCGGCCATCCCCGAGCCGGAGCCCCAGCCCGTGCGCAAGCGGTTCCCCGGAAGCGGAGACCTTCCCTCGCCGATCAACCCCCCGCCGGGATGCCCCTTCCACCCTCGCTGCCCGCATGCGACGGACCTCTGCAAGCGCCTGACACCGGTCCTCCGGGAGACGTCGGCCGCCGGCAAACCCTCGCATGCCGTGGCCTGCCATTACGACCTCTTGCCCGCGGCCGTTCCCTCGCCCTACGGGCCGCCCACCGCGGCGGCCCCGGCCTAGCCGAGTGCACGGAGCGCCCTGGAGCGTCCCAGCCGAACCGGCCGCATGCGCAAGCACGTCTATGGGCTCGACCTCCTGCGGGCGGCGGCGATTGCGCTCGTCGTGTTCCAGCACGGGGCACTGTTCTTCCACCTCTGCTACGCCAGCCCGCTGATCTGGACCAAGGCGGGCACGATCGGCGTCACGCTGTTCTTCGCGCTCAGCGGATTCCTCATAGGCGGCATCCTGCTGGACCTGGGCGGGTCGCTCGCGGACCCGATTGTGGCGTGGCACTTCTGGCTCAGGAGGGCGCTGCGAACGCTGCCGAATTATTTCCTGTTCATCGGGATCAATGTCGCCTTTTGGTACGCCTTCCAGCGGGCGAGGGGCTACCCGAGCCCTTGGCCGCTGCTCCCGCGCTATCTTTTCTTCCTGCAGAACTTTGGCGCCCACCAGGCCTGGTTCTTCGCGGAATCCTGGTCCCTCTCCGTCGAGGAATGGTTCTACGTCCTGTTCCCGCTGGGCCTGTTCCTCGGGCTTGCCGTCTTCAAGGTCCCCTTCAGGCGCCTCTACTGGATCCTGGCGCTCCTGATGGTATCCGTGCCCATCGCGCTGCGTGCCTTCGTGCTCTCGCCCGAGGACTGGCAGCTTGGGATCACCAAGGTGGTGCTCTATCGTCCCGACTCGATCGCGCTCGGCCTCGTGGCCGTGGCGCTCAGCCGGCAATTCCCCGTGGTGTGGAAACGCATCGCGCCCGCGGCGGCCTCCGCGGGGTTGGCGATGACCACGGGACTCTTCCTCTACATGGGCTGGGGCGACCCGGATCATTCGGGGGTGGCCCGGACGTTCCTGCCCATTGCCGTGAGCCTCGGGTGCGTGCTCCTGCTACCCTGGGCATCCGGATGCACCGACCTGGGCGGCGCGCTGGTCCACGCGCCGGTGAACGCCGTGGCACGCTGGTCCTATTCCCTGTATCTCGTGAACCTCATGGCCAGCAGCACGGTCCTGTCGCACATGCAGTTCCACTATGGGACGACGGTGGGCATCCTCTCGTACGTCGCGGCCTGCCTGGGTGCCAGCGCGGCGATCTACCACGGATTTGAGGCGCCCATCCTGCGCTGGCGGGACCGGCATGTCGGCCTTGGCCGCGGTCGGCCGCGGCCCGCGCCGGCGGGGTGATGCCCGCCCGGCTTGTCAGCTGAGGCGCGCGCCTCCTATCCTCGGGCGATGAAACCCCAAGTCGTCGTGGTGGGCAGCTTTGTCCAGGACCTGATGTGGAAATGCACCGCATTCCCAGGGGCGGGGGAGACGATCATAGGCTCGTTTGTCACCGGGCCGGGCGGCAAGGGTTCGAACCAGGCCGTGGCCTCGGGACGGGCCGGCGCCCGCACCGCCTTTATCGGGGCCGTCGGCGACGACGTGTTCGCCGAGGGGGCGGCCCGCTTCCACAGGGCCGAGGGCATCGATGCGCACTTTGTGCGCAAGGGCGGCCAGCCCACGGGCACGGCCGCCATCCTCGTGAATGACGCGGGCCAGAACGAGATCGTGGTCGCGCTTGGGGCCAGCGCGCTGCTTCGGCCGGGCGACGTGGATGCGGCGCTGATCCGCGGAGCGAAGATCGTCGTCTGCCAGCACGAGGCGAACCTGCCCGTCAACGCCCACGTATTCAGGGTCGCGCGCAAGGCCGGCGTCATGACGGTCCTCAATCCCGCCCCCATGCGCCCCGACTTTGATCCCGCCATCCTCAGGCTGACGGACGTGCTGATTCCCAATGAGTCCGAGTTTGTCGGCCTTGTGCGCAGGGTGCCCCGGTGCGCCGCGCTTGTCCGGGGCAAGGATTTCCGCCGGCGCGGCCCATTCTGCGAGGAAACGCTGTCCGACCTCCCGTTCGATTCCCTGCACCGTCTATGCCGGGTCCTGGGCGTGCCCACCGTGATCGTGACGCTCGGAAAGCGCGGGTGCTTCCTGTCCCAGGCGGATGGCGTCCCCGTCGCGATCAAGGGCCACAGGGGGATCAAGGTCATTGACACGACGGGTGCCGGGGATGCCTTTGTCGGCGGGTTCGCCGCGGGTTTCGTCAAGTCAGGGGGAAACGCGGAGGCGGCGGCGCGCCTCGGGAATGCGGTCGCGGCCCTGTCGGTGACGAAGCTTGGTACGGCGCCGTCGATGCCGTCGGCCAGGGACATCGCCCGCTTCCTTGGAAGCCGGGGCCGTCCCAGGTGACAGGCTAGGGGACCACCACCGGCTGCTGCTGGCGGCGGAGTGCCACGGCCGGCTTCACAGCGCGTGCGGCGGCGGGCACCGGTTGCGGCTCGCTCGACATCGAACTGGAGCCCGACACGATCCGCTTGAGCGTCTTCACGGCCTTGCGGAAGGATTCGGCACGACCCTCGAGCTTGAGCGCGGCCGACGCCGTCTTCTCGGCCGCCGTTGCATTGCCCTGCGTCACCTGGTCGATCTTGGCCACGGCCTCCGTGATCTGGTTGATGCCGGCGGTCTGTTCCACGGAGGCCTGGGCGATCGCATTGACGAGGCGGTCCATGTCGCACGCGCGGGTGAGGATGGAGCCGAGGGACTCCGCGACCTGCTCCGTGACCTTGGTTCCGGCCTTCGTCCTCTGGGAGGACTGCACGATCTTCTCGGTCGTGTCGCGGGCGGCCTGCGCGCTGCGCTGGGCCAGCGTGCGGACCTCCTCGGCGACCACCGCGAAGCCCGCACCCGCCTCTCCGGCCCTCGCCGCCTCGATGGCCGCGTTCAAGGCGAGGATGTTGGTCTGGAACGCAATCTCGTCGATCGTCTTGATGATGCGCGTCACGTCATCGCTGGAGGCACGGATGGCGTCCATCGCCTCGGTAAGCTGCTTCATCTGCTCGGCGCCCCGTTCGGCGGCGACGCGCATCGTGTTCGCGGAATGCTGGGCGCTCTGGGCGTTGTCGGCATTGCTGCGGGTGATCCCGGCAATCTCATCGAGCGTAGAGCTGGTCTCCTCGATGGCGGCCGCCTGGCTCGACGAACCCTCGGAGACGATGGCTGCCGAGCGCCGGACCGATCCCGCCTCGTCCGCGGAGCATTCCGCGGCCGTGAGGAGCTCGGACGTCGTGTCATCAATGGGTCCGCTGATGCTCTGGCCCAGGCGAAGCGTGAGCCAGAGGATGAGGGCGGTTCCCGCGAAGAGGCCCACGCTGGACCAGAGGCGGCGCTCCTGGGCCGATGCGGTCATGTCCACGCAGGTCTTCGTGAAGTCCTGGCGAAGCCCGTCGATCTCGTTGTTCAGCGTCGTGCGTAGGAACTCCCAGCTCGGACCCCAGCCGTCCTCGCCATCGATCGGGGGCGGGGTGTCGTTCAGGGCGGCCTTGCCATGCTCCGTCAGAAGCGTCGAGACCGTCTTCCATTCCTTGGACTCGTGGAGTGCGGTCAGGTGCTCGCGGACATCGCCCTGGCTGAGGGCGATCACATCTCCCCAGTAAATCTCGGCCAGCTCGGCCCCGTGGATCAGCATGAACGCTTCGGTGGGCGTGAAATGGCGCCCGGACTTGTTGGCGCGCAGCTGGTGGTAAAAGAAGATCATGCCCCCCGATTCCATGGCGATCTTGCGCACGAGGATGAGCTTGGGCAGGGCGACCAGCTTGCGCGTGATGACGTTGCTGGTCGTGACGTCAACCAGGAGCGGCAGGACCACGCTGATGTCGCGCCGGAAGCCGCGATAGTTGGCCATGATGTCGTTGCTCGTCGCTTCGCCCAGCTGGGTGTCGACAAGATGGCGCAGGTCGGGGAGGGCCGCGATGTCGCGGTCGACGGTCTCGAGCGCCGAGCGCAGGGGCGCCGACAGGTTGGGAAGGTCGACCTCGGACCGAAGTGACTGGTAGCCCGCGATGGACTGGTCCGTGTCAATGCGCCACTTGTCCTGCTTGGCGCGCTCCGAGGTGCGTTCCTCGGGCGAGGCCGCGAACGTCGGGGTGAAAAAGTACCAGTTGCTCGACTCGGAATCGATGCGCGAGTCCAGGTCGCCCAGCTTCCAGACGACCTTTGAGAGGTCGTTCAGCCGGCGCATCTCCTGGAGATTCCGATTGGCGTCGATGACCATGAAGGTACCCGGCACGAGGCCGCCAAGAATTGGCAGCATCACCAACATGAGGATGCGGGGCTTAAGACCCAAGTTGTGCATACGGTCCGTTCAGGTAGTCGTCACAAATGCCCCTTACTTTATGGCATACATGACGGCGTTTATAAGGAGCCGTGCCGCAACGAGTTGAATTTCCGCCAAACTCCTGCCGTTTCCTGGAGTTTTTCGGTGAATCGCGTATATTTGGGGCAACATGCGGTTTGGCCCATGTTTGCTTCCGGTGCGGTCTTCGGCTCCCGCAGGAGATCGAAGGGAACCAGTTGTCCCCTTTGGGTTCGATTGGAGTGACGTGACTGCGACTGGCCTCAAATTGACGCTCATCGGACTGGCTGCCGCGATTTCCGCGTCCGCCCAGGGTGTGGATCGGATCCTGGTCACCCAGGCGGGACTGGTCCCCGATCCGTACGTCTCCGGAGCGATGCCTGAAAGCCAGAAGCCCTTGGTGACCCCGACGCCCTTCGTGGCTGCGCAACCCGACCACGAGGTCCTGGCCAACACGAAGCCCATTGACCCACCGCAATTCTCATCGAACGACGATTTCCGGGCAATTGACGTCGGGCAGGGAGCCCGTCCCTCCTCACAGGTGATGTCCAAGTACGTCGTGCGGGGCGACAAGATCCCGGACTTCGCGCTCAAGGACGTCTACACGAAGGCGGGCGTCGTGGATCTCGTCTTCAAGGAGCACCCCGGCCTCCTTGTCGGGAACATCCGGAGCTCAAACCGGGAGGCGGCCTATGAGATGTTCCTCAACGAGGTCCGGTCCGAGGACATCCATGACTACAGGGACACGGCCCGCGCGATGGAGGTCGGAGGGGACCCGCGCGAGGCCCATGCGATTCTCAAGGCGACCTCAAATGCCTTTATGCGCGACGATTTTGATCCTGAGCCCACGGGAAACGTTTCGGATGCGCCGCGTCCGGAAAGCGGGTCCTTGATCAACAATATCGAGGAGATGAAGCTGACCTGGCTGACCGACAAGTTCTGACCGCCGGCTGCTGGTTACCCTAATTGGGGCCCGACGTTGTCGAAACCGCCTGGGTGTAGGATCCGTTGCTCGAAACCGTCCTCCCATTGGGAAGCGTGGTCGTCGCCGTCACGGTGCCGCTGCCAGGCGTGGAGGCGGCGAGCGAGGCGTTGGTCGAGACCTTCTGGCCATTGGGGAGCGTGCTTGTCGCCTTTGCCGTGGCGCCGCCCGGCGAGACCGTCGTGTCTACGGTGCGGTCCACCGTCTTGCCATTGGGATTCGTGAACACCTGCTGCTTCTGCCACTGGCCCGGGGCGACCCTCGTGTCGGTCGACGTGAACGTGACCTGCTTGCCGTTGGCGAGCGTGATGGTGCCGCCCGAACTGTAGGCGCCTGGCCCCGTGCGCTTTGTGGTGCCCTGCCAGGTGGACGTGTTCCCGTTGGGGCGCGTGGCCGAGCCCGCGAAGCTTCCGGACTGCGTGCCCTTGTTCCAGGCGCGCTGCCCCTGCCAGTTCCCTGTCCCGCCGGCCGCATTGGTCCACGTGCCCTTGGTGTTGGCCTGGCCCTTGGAATAGGTGGTGTCGGAAGAGCCGGAGCCCGAGGCGCCGGTGCTGGACGACCAAGTGCCCCTGCGGTCGACGACATCGTCGGCCCGGGCAATGGCGGAAAACATCGCGATCGAAGACACCGCAGCGACCGCTGACAGGACACGGGATAGGGTGCTGGTTTTCATTGGGCTGGGGTTGCTTGTTGCAGGCGAGGCTGAGCTTATCGCCCTTCAAAGGCAAACGGCCCAATGTCCAATGGGTAATAATACGACCGGATCCGGAACGGTTGTCCGTCATAGGGGTCAAGGGCGGATAGCAGGCATAGACCCCATAGGAATCCTTCCAACCCCCTGCTAACTTCCCTCCATGAACCTACTACTCCTGATAGTCGTCCTTCTCCTCGTTTTCGGCGGCGGCGGCTTTTACATGGGCGGCCCCGTCTACGGCGGCAGCGGTCTCGGGTTAGTTCTGCTGATCTGCCTCATCGTCTTTCTGATGGGCGGATTCCGGACCAAGAACTAAGGCGGTCCCGCTTGGCGTCCGCGGGTGCCCGGGCCGGTCCCTGTCGAACGTGGGGATGATACAGGCCCCTCAGCCAACAGGTTCACGGCCCTGTCCGATATGTGCGCCCCTTTTGGCAGGTCGAAATCCGGCGCGAAACGCCTGACTTAAGAATGGGCGAGAAACCGGGTGATTGCGCTAAGGAACGTGCGCCATGCACGAGCTATACGCGCGAAATCTGCCGTCCCGCACCTATTCCAAGCGCGACCTCAATTCCCCAGGCAAGCCTAGGATCCCCCCGCTAGAGATACGGACCCTTTGGCGCGCGGATATGATTGAGCGTGCAGCCCAACCCCCTGAAGCGGACGAAATGGCTGGCCCTGCTTCGGCTCGCCCGCTTGCGCAACGCTCTTCTCGAGCATTGCGGCCACGGATTTGACAAAGGGATTTTCAAGCTGTCCCAGATGGTCACCTTCTGTGAGGTGAAGCTCGACTCCGCCTTGGGCGAATGACTCCCAGCGTTTCTGGAGGTCATACCCGTAGAGTGCCAGGGCTTCGGGCGTCACGAAGAGCGTGATTCGGCCGGAATATTTGTCCGGGAAGTAACTCTTGGCGGCCGCGATGTTGGCGTCCGAGACAGCCTGATAGACCTGCTCGGTGTCCGTCGGATCGATGCCGGGAGATTTTCCGATGATTTTGTACAAAGCGACTTTGAGGGATCTCAGGGCAATGCCCACGACGCGGCGGTTCTTGCCCGAGAGTATGGAAATGCTCGGCGGCAATTCTCGCCTGCTGATTTTCCAAAGGTCGTGCCGGATCCGGTTCTTGAGGATGTCCAACTTCCGCAGCATGCCTGGCGCCGGGGTATCGAATGCGACCAGCAGCGCGATGTTCTCGCCCTGGGACGTCAGGATCCTGGCCATCTCGTAGACCACCAAGCCCCCGAAGCAGAAACCGGTGAGGTAATACGGCCCCTTGGGCTGTATACCCCGGATGCACTTCACGTAATACTCGGCCATTTCACGAACCGTATGCTGCGCCGGCTCCCCGCAGAGGCTCCTCGACCGCAGCCCGTAAAACGGCTGGTCGGTGCCCAGGTATCGGGACAACTCCACTGCGGCGGTGGGTTCGCCTCCCGAGCCATGCACGAAGAAGAGGGGAGGCTTTGCGCCCGCAACTTGAATGGGCACCACGAGCGACGATGAGACGGGTGTGCTGTCGACGATTATCTGGACCAGCTGGGGTATTGTGGGCGCCCCGAGAAGCACGGACAAGGGCATCTTGCACTGGAATGCCTTGTTTATCTGCCCGAAAAGCCGGACGGCGAGGAGCGAGTCGCCGCCCATCTCGAAGAAGTTCTTTGTGACGTCGACAGGGCGGGGCTTGAACGCGCCTTTCCAGAGTTCGATCATCCGTTGCTCCACGACGGACCTGTCCTTTGAGCTGGCCGCACTCTTTTCCTGCACAGGGAGCACGCTGGCGGTCGCGAGCTCGCGCCGGGCCGACACGGGGCTGTCGTTAATGCGCCTATTCGGTTCCTTCACCATCGTCTCGAGTATCGACTGATAGTCCGCAAGCAGCCGGCTCATGCTGGAGGGTGCGAATACCTGCGTGGCATATTCCAGCGTGATCTCGAGCCTGGGCTCGGTCTTCAGCCAGACGATGAGGTCGAGCTTGGACGTCGGCGTTTCTATGGGGGACCACTCCACCCCGAGGCCAGGAAGCTGCCATCGCTCCTTTGGCGCGTTCTGAAGAATGAACATTATCTGGTAGGACCGCTCGGCGCCGGAACCTTCCGGCCCACCGATCCTTTCAAGGACCATCCCGAACGGCACTTCCAAGCGCGACAGACCCTCCAGCGTGACCTCCTGGACCCGTCGGAACAGCTCGCCGAAAGTCGGGTTGCCCGCCAGGCTCGTCTTCAGGAGCATGCTGTTGCCAAACCGCCCGATCAGCCCCTCGACCTCCTCCAGCTGGCGGTTCGCCGCGCACGACGCGATTCCGATCTCCTCGTCTCCCGAGTAGTAATGCAGCAGGGCCTTGAAGCCCGACAGGAGTACCATGAAGGGGCTGACGTGCTCCTGGCGGCTCAATACCATTAGCGAGTCGACCTGCACCTGCGGCAGGACGACCATGCACTTGGCTCCCGCGCAGTTCCTGGCGGCGGGCCGCGCGAAGTCGGGCGTCAGGTGCTCGAATCCATTCTTGGACGCAAGTTGCTGTCTGCAAAATTCGAGGTGCTCCTCCGTCTCCGGCCCGCGGAGCCGCTCGCGCTGCCATCGGACGAAGTCGCCAAACTGGAATTGCAGGTCGAGGCCGGCTGGGGCGCCGCCGGAGGCAAATGCGCTGTACGCCTCAGACAGTTCATGGATGAGCACCCCGCTTGACCAGTCGTCATACACCAGCGTGTGGGTCAAAAGCAGCAGCGCCCAGTCATCCTCCGCGAGACGGACCAGATGACACCGCAAAATGGCGTCCCGGGTCAGGTCAAACGGGCGCATTGACTCCGCGACGAATGTCTCCCGCAATTTCCGCTCACGTTCCTCGGGAGGGCCGCTTAGCTGCGTTGCAGGCAGGCTCAGTTCCTGAGGCGACAAGACGATCTGGATCACCCGCCCCTCCATTACCCGGAAGATCGAGCGAAAGACACCGTGGCGGCGGACGATCTCCTGCAGGCCCTTGCGGAGCGCGCCCGGTTCAAGCGCACCCCGGATGCGCAGCCCAAGGGGAAAGTTATAGACGACCGTTTCCGAGCCGGCCGGATCCTCGACCCATTTCTTCTGTTGCGGGAACCAGGTCGGAACTTCAAACGCGTCCTCGGCCTTCAAGTCGGGGAATGCTCCCCGGACAAGCTGCAGCATCCCTTCCCGATCCTCCGGCAACCCCTGCTTTGTCTCACGGGCCTCACTTGTGGCGGGAACATGTGAGTCCGGAGCCACGAAGTCTTCGCCGTCCGTTGTTGAAGTCGCGATCATATGGGCTTTGCTTCGGGAACCTGGGAGGAGGCGCCCGCATGTTCCGGGGTACCGGAGTCAGTGAAGTTCACGTGAAGAGCTGTCAGGCCGCGTATTCCCAGGTTGGTGCGCCAGGCAACGGGAACCGGCTCAAGCGCCCAAACCGGGAAGGACGCGAGCATTTCCTCGAAGACAACCTGGGCCTCCAGGCGGGCTAGGGGGCCGCCAAAGCAGAAGTGCGCCCCCCAACCAAAGGCGAGGTGCCGGTTGTCCTCGCGGGCGATATCGAGACGGTCCGGGTCAGGGAAGCGGTCCGGGTCCCGGTTGGCCGCGGCCATGACTGCGATCACCGCCTGGCGCTTTTTGATCAGTTTGCCGTCAATCACGGAGTCCTCCGGGGCGATGCGGGCGGTGTGCTGGACGGGGCATTCGAAACGCAGGAGCTCCTCAACCGCCGAGGGAATCAGGGAGAGGTTTTTGCGGAGCCTATCAAGCTCGGCCGGATTGCGCAACAGGCTAAGCGTGCCGCTCGCGATCAGGTTCGTCGTCGTCTCCTGGCCGCCGATCATCGTGATGATGCAATTGGCGATAACCTCGTCCTCCGTGAGCCGGTCGCCGTCGACCTCAGCGTTCGTCAACGAACCCACGAGCCCGTCGGGCCTCAAATTCTCCTTGCGCATGGCCGCCCTGAAATAAGCCGTCATGTCCTCCGTGCTCTTGAGGATCCTCGGCACGCAATCCGCATCGTGCTCGAAGTTACCAAGCATTTCGGCGAAGTCCTGCGACCAGACCTTCAGCCGCGGGTGATCCTCCGTCGGCACCCCAAGCATCTCGGCGGTGATGATGCACGGCAGGGGCTCGGCCAGCTCGGAAATGAGGTCCATCGTTCCTGTCCCCTTCAGCTTGATCTTGGCGATCAGGTCCCGTGCGATATCCCGGATGTGGGACCTTAGGGCCTCAACCTTCTGCGGGGTGAAGGCCGCTGCGCAAAGGCCCCGGATGCGTTTGTGCATCGGCGGGTCCATGAAGAGCATCTGCTTTACCATGATTCGGGCCATCGGGTTGATCTCCGAAAGGTCCAGCGCATCGAGCTGCTCGACAGTCCTTATGCGCTCCGCGGAGAAGTCCCGCAGTACGCGGACGACATCCGGGTAACGTGTCACCACCCACGAGTGCATGTACGAATCCCAGAAGACGGGGCTCTGCGTCCGAAGCCGGTGATAAAGGGGGTAGGGGTCCGCCAGAACGTCCGGGTCCAGCAGGTGGAACAGGCTCGACTCCGAGTCTGCGTGACCCGAGCCGACCGGATGCTGTTTTTGCGCCAACATGTGCCGGTGCGACGGTCAGGCCTGTACGGCTGGTTGCTGCGCAAGGACGCCAACGGCGCCGCTTGCTGCCTTGTACTTTGCCGCCTGCAGTCGCTCGATCTCCCTCGATAGCGCGGCAACGGTGGGAGCCGCAAACAGGACGCGAAGACTCATCTCGACCCCGACGATGCGGCGGATCCGCGCAATGAGCTGCGCCCCGACAAGGGAGTGGCCTCCGAGCACGAAGAAGTTTCCTTCGACATCCACCTTTTCAACCCCAAGGAGTCCCGCGAGGATGTCGGCCACGGTCTTCTCCAATTCCGTTCGCGGGGAGGTGAAGGCATGTTCCTGGAGGATGTTTGCCTCGTTGGGCTCGGGCAGGGCGCTGCGGTTCAGCTTTCCGTTCGACGAGAGCGGGAGGCTGTCCAACCGGACAAATATCTCGGGCACCATATAGTCGGGCACACGAGCACGCATGAATTCCCGCAGCTCGCCCAGGGTGAGCCGGCCCTCGGGCTTGGAAACCACGTAGCCCACCAGGTGGCGGTCCCCGTTCGAAGATTGGCGGCCTGCAACGACGCTCTGCAGGATTCCCGGATGGCGATTCAGGATAGCCCCGATCTCGCTCGGCTCGACGCGGAAACCGCGCACCTTGATCTGGTCGTCGATGCGCCTGACGAAGGCAATCTGTCCGTCGGGTAATTTCCGAACCAGGTCGCCCGTCTTGAAAAGCCGCCCGCCGGGTGCCTCGGACCACGTGTCTGGTACAAACCGCTTGGCGGTCAATTCGGGCCGGTTTCTGTACCCCCGGGCGACACCGATACCCCCCACATAAAGCTCCCCTTCGGCTCCGTCCTGAGCGGGCTGGCCGGATTCGTCCAGAATGCGGAGGTATGTGTTGGCGACCGGCAACCCGATGGAGGGCAGTCCCTCCCTCGACTCGCCGGGCGGCACGAGACCGGACGTGGCCACCACCGTGCACTCGGTGGGACCATAATTGTTAATCAATTGAAACGGCAAGCCCTCCCTGGGGTACCGGTGAAGGGTGTCGGCCCCGATAAGCATTCGGCGCAACGCCGTATCCTCCGGCCAGCTAAGGTTGATCAGGAGCTCGGCCCACGGCGTCGGCAGGAAACAGATCGTGATGCCCTGGGCCACGAGCCAGTCTCGCAATAATTCCGGGTCACGAATTACGCTGTCATCGGGAATATGAACGCTGGCGCCAGAGGCCAAGTAGGGCCAGATCTCCCACACCGCCGCATCAAACCCCACGCTCGCGATCTGGCTCGCCCGGTCCCCAGCAGACACCTGGAATTCTGACTGATGCCAGGAAATCAAATTGAGGAGATTCTCATGGGTGACCTCGACCCCGTTGGGATTCCCCGTGGAGCCTGAGGTATAGATAATGTAGGCGAGCCTCTTCGGGTCCGCCTCGACGGCCTCAAGTGAAGCGTTCGGGACAATCGGCGCATGCACGATCCGTCCGATTTCGTCTAGGACAATGGTGGGTCGATCCGACCGTTTCACCCTGTCTTCGCTCCCAACTCCAGCCACAATCGCGAGGACTTGCGCGTCTCCCGCCATTGACGCCAGGCGCGCATCAGGATTGTGGGGATCAAGAGGCAAATACGCTCCTGCTGCCTTCAACGTGGCGAGGGCTCCGATTACCATCGCTAAGGACCGATCGGCAAATATGCCGACCACGCCTTCCGGACCGACGCCAAGGCCCTTGAGAACCTTTGCCAATGCGGAGCTCCGCTCGTCCAGGTCCCTGTAGGTTATAACCCGGCCGGACTGAGACAGGGCCACAGCGTCGGGATTCGCAGCCGCTTGCAACGAAACCAACTCATCAATGAAGGAGGCTCGTGTGGCGTCCAAAAAATTCACGGAGTCTGAATTGCTATTCATTGATATGTTGGTAGTTATAAATTATTTATGTCCCGATGTACAAGCCATTATCTGCTCAAAGCCGCAAAAAAATCACTAACGCCGCCGTTGGACATAAAGATGAAGTTGAAACATCAAAATTCTTGACCTCCCCTATCAAAAAAATGTCCCCGATTGGACAGATTGTAATTCTATTTGTTACCAAGCAAGGATTGCGCCGGAATTGCCGCACCAGTGAAACAAATCACAACTCATTTGCGAGCACATCGTGGCTTCATTCGGAATATGTTGGGAATGATAATCTTGGCAGCTTAGATTTTCGCCTGTTCTTGGGCTCCCTGCGCTCAATTTTTGTTTGTCGCTCGCCTGATCGTCCTCATTTTCACACCGCGAAACAGCATCAGAAAACAGCGGCGATCGTCAGGGCTTCGCCGATCCTGTAATGCCCCGCAAACTCGGTAATTATACGGGCTCCGATTGTGATCGGTTGCCTCGGCGTCAGGCGGCATCGGCTCGTTTGCCCGTCCAGCACCACGTCCACGTCCTTGAATTCGAGCCATAGGTGTGTTTGGGGATATTGAAATTTGTAAAACGCCTCCTTCAGGCAAAAGAGTGCGGTGGCGATCTTGTCTCTGCCTTTCTCAGGTTGCGAATTTACAAATGCCATCTCGCTAGGCCGCAATATGTCCGCCCATACGTCTCTCGTGACCGCACCCGTCAACTCGATATCCAGTCCAAGCGCAGCGAGAGCGTCGGAACGCGTCGCCGCTGCGACGGCGATCCCGCCCGCGTGTGAGATGCTCCCAACGGTCCCTTGAGGCCAGAGGGGTTCGCCGCGTGGGCCGACGGGTATTTCAGCGTCGAGAATTCCAACGTGGGCCAACGCTTCGCGGGCAGCGCTCCGGCCGGCGATAAAGTCCGCCCTTCTTGTATCGCCCGCGGTTTTCATCCGGCTGATTTCCGCCGTGGTCAAAGTATCCGGCTGCGGCTCCCGGCACCTGCAGGAAACGCCGCAGTCCCCAGGCAACATTTCCCGCAATGCGGCTATCGTCCAAGTGACCATGGCCTCCATCTTCTTTTTTTGGTGAATCTTGCGGCAATGTCGAGCCATGCAAACCTTGGCTCGTTGCCAGGGCCCACTCCGAATCCCAAAGGGAAGCATGCGCGCGCCATCGTTTCGCCGGGTTCGGGGAATGGACCGGCTCGAAAAGAGACCTTAAGTTCCCTTCTACAGGCCAGGGTAAACGTAGAAGACGGCACTGGACTCGAATCGGTAAGTTTCTCCGGACTAGCCGGAAGCGGAATCATTTTGCAAAAAAGATCATCAATCCGAAAGTCATACGGACAGGCGCCGTGGAACGGCAAACCGGATGCAATCAAACAGAGTGTATTATCCCTGCGTTTTCCTCGTGACGGCTTACGTGTGCGCTATGCTGACCAACTCCTGTTCGAGTCCCCCGTCGTCCCGCCTAGACAGTCCCAAGAAACCACTGTGGGACTGGACGGGGATTATCGGCACAGGGCAGAGCTTATCCGTCGGCGCCCAGGGGCGGCCCGTCCTCTCGACCACTCAGCCCTATGGCAATCTCAAGCTTGAGACTGATCACCTTCCTTGGCCGGTCGACCCGAACGCCCGCATTTTGAAGCTGGTGCCGCTGGTTGAACCTGTTGGCAGGCTCGCGCCGAGCTATCCCAGCTCATGGCCTGAGAACATTGACGGCGAGACGCCACATTCGTCGATGGCCAACGAAATTACCGCCTTGGTCCGCGCCAATCTGGGACGCGACTTCGTGAGCGTCCACAGCGCCGTCGGAGAAAATGGCCAGGGGATGGTCTTCCTGAGGAAGGACGCTGTGAAGAAGGGCCTCAACGGTCGGTCCTTCGAGGCGGCATTGATTGAAACGCGGGCAATCGCCCTGCTGGCGAAAAGCGCAGGCAAGACCTACGGAGTAGGGGCAATTATCGTGACCCATGGCGAGGCGGACGCGGGCAATCCGGATTACGAGAGGGAGCTGCGCCAGCTGTGGCAGGACTTCAACACGGACCTGTTGGCGATTACCGGTCAGAAGCAGACGATCCAAATGATCGTGTCCCAGCAGAATTCTTGCAACGACCACTCGCCGTCCACGCTTGCCCAGTGGAAGGTCGGCGACGATTTCCCGGCAGACATGGTTTGCTCCGGTCCAAAGTACCAATACCCGTCCGCCGAAGGCGTCCACCTAACCGCCGAGGGCTACCGACAATTGGGTGAAAAGTACGGACAGGTCTACTACCACCGGGTGGTTCTTGGGGAGAGTTGGAGGCCCCTGGAACCCACCGGCGTTGAGCGCAACGGCAAGGTTCTTACCCTACACTTCCATGTGCCGGTGCCGCCGCTCGTATGGGACGCAGATCTCGAAAAACCGCACCCAAGCATTCCCGAGTGGACGAACGGCAACGGTTTCGAGGTGACAAGGGAAGGGGGCGACAAGGTGGCGATAGAATCCGCGACCCTCTCCGACAACGTTGTCCGAATCACCTGCTCTTCGGATCCCGGACCAGGTGCGCGCGTGGGCTACGCCATGATCGGGGAAAAGGCCCGGATGTCGGCTCCGTTTGCCGGGACCTTCCGTTGGGGGCTCTTGCGGGATTCCGATCCATTTATTGGCGACGCAACGCGGAAACCGCAACCGAACTACTGCGTTGCCTTTGATATCACGGCTCCATGAGCGCCGTCACGGGGGGCATCGGCCATTGGGAAGGTGGACGCTACTGGACTCGATTCGGTGACTGCATTCACGCCAGGACTGAGGGCGCTAATTCGCAGAGAAGCTACCGTGGGTTTCATGTGACTCTGGATGTCTCGGATAAACATTATAATTCATACCATGACGGTGCGAAATTTCGGGAGCAGTGCGGCGATTTTCGCCTTCATTTCCGCGGCCACGGCTGCGTCGGGCTTGGGAGGCGGCGCGATCCGAGTGGCAACCCGTACCCCAACCGCGAGGAAGAGTTCCTCCTGCCCGGCCGGCGAACAGATGCAGAGCAATCGTGCCGAATTCTTGGAGGCATTCGTGAAGGAATGAGGTGCGTTGGCAGGAATGTTGACTGTTTCCCCTGATCGCACGACTGACTTCTTGCCGCGGAAGGTGGCTTCGATTTCGCCTTCGACGACAGTAAACGACTCTTCAAAGTCGTGCCGATGAGCAGGGGGGCCGCCGCCCGGCGGAACCACCATGTCAATGAGGCAATATCGCCCATCGGTATCGTCGCCACTGAGCAGAACGGTATAGGTGTCTCCCACGACGCCGAGGTGAGGCAGGCTTTGCTCCATCTCGGGGCGCGCAAACGCGAGGTTGCGCATAAGGCTGTCCGCCGGAATGGGAGAGAGCGGCTGCGATGTGATTGAGTGAGAATTCATAATGTTGGCTTCGCTTGCGGGTTAAGTCCCGATTGAGGCCGGTTGCGGGCCTTCGGGGCCATGAATGTGGTCCGTGCGCGGCACTCCCCAGATATGAGATCGCAAAAATTGCGAATGGCTGCGCCGAAAAATTACGCCCACGCGAGAAAGACGTTTCACCGAGGGGTTCCTTGTGGGTACGCAGATCAGTGACGCCGCCGGCGAAAACGTGCACCGAGCTCGGGTCACCCGATCAAAGCAGCTGGCAGGCTTCGTCGAAGTCGAGGCGAGGGCCGCGCGGACGAAGCTTCGTTGCGTCGCCATAGCCGAGATTGCACAGGAAGTTAGATTTTACGGGGCCCGCCGCGATAAATCCCCCATCGATCGCTCCTGTCCAAGGCGCGGACACGGGGAAGAATTCCTGATCGACCTTTGCATTGTCGAAGCCGGACATCGGGCCGCAATCGAGACCGAGCGACCGCGCTGCGAGCATGAAGTAAGCGCCTTGCAGGCTGCCGTTTCGAATAGCGGTGGAGTCTGCGAGTTCCCGGGACTTGGAAAACATCTCCCTTGCCCCTGGCATCGCTGGGAAAAGCCGCGGCAGTATTTCGTAGAATTTCGAGTCATAGGCGATGACGGCAGTCACTGGGGCCTTCATCGTTTTCTCGACATTGGCCGGCTGTAACGCGGGCCGCAGCCGCTCCTTGGCCGGCTGTGTGCGCAGGAAAATGATTCGCACCGGGCAACAGTTGGCGCTGGTCGGTCCCCATTTCATCATGTCGTAGAGTTGGTGCAGAAGGCCGTCGTCGATCGGACGGTCCAGCCAGGCGCTGTGGGTCCGGGCCTTCCTGAATAGGGTATCACATGCTTCGTCACCGATGCGGTGGGTGGTGGTATCTGATGCGGTTGAGTTCATAGCGGCGATATTGCGCGTCCCGGTTTCATTTCGAATGATTATCTTTTGTGCACGTCGGCAGCTTAGCCTTGGGAACGCACAAGCTCTATGGGGTCTTACCCATCATTCCCTAAATTTTGCGGCCCATTGGTGGCCTCGAGCCGGAGTATCAACCACCACGAGGCAATTGATCACGCGCCTCCGCGCGGCCGCTTCTCCGGCATTAGGGCCCTCAAATCTGGAGCTTGGCCAAATTCACCGCAGCGACGCCCTCGACAGGTCTTCCGTGCGCCAGGGCTGGCTTGAACAGGAGTCCCCTCACGGTCGTCTCGAGGTAGGGATCATCGATCTTCCTCGTGCAGGCATCGTCGGCAAAGAGTTCACCGGGCAGGCCCCGCTTCGTGACCTGCACATAGAACGTGTCGGGATACTTCCCGATCGCGATCTTCGTGGGAAGGTCGGCCGGTAGGTTGCCCATGACAGGGACCGGCGGGAGGGTGTCGCTGTGGTGCACGCTCAGGTATTCCATCTTGACGTATTCGAACGCCTCGTCGCGGGTCATGTCGACCCGCTTGTCGGAGATGCTCGTCGCGACCTCGTCGCCCTTGTTGTAGAGGTGGAACTGGAAATCCAGCAGCTCGTATTCCGGGGGATAGCCAGTCTCGGTAAACTGCACCCTGGTAGGGTGGGCGTCGATCGGATCAAGTGCCTGCGCATAGACGAGGTTTTGCACCGTGCCGGGCTTCGTTCCCGCCGGATGAAAGCGCGCAATCGTGACGACATAGGGATTGTGGAGGGGCCTGTTGGAGGAAACGTCAAAGGCGATGTCCATGGCGTCGCGACCGAGCGTCGTGACGCGTCCCACAGGCTCGTCACCATTGGCCGCCATCGCCGCTGCTTCGTTGGCCTCATGCTGGGCGAGCTGCTGTGCGTCGAGCCCCGTGGAATCCACAAGGGGATTGACCGGGGCAATGCTGCCGGGCTGCGCCTTGGGATAGTGAACGATCGCCCCCGTTATCTGTGCCGTATGCATGAGCGCTGCGTCCCCGAACTGAATGCTGGCCTCTCCCGCCATCATCGCGGCCCCGCCCAATGCTTTATTTCCGATTGTGTCCGCCAGGGCCTGCCGGTCGCTCGCGACGCCCTGCAAAAAGGCGCTCGTCACCGCGGCGCGGGTGAGGCCCTTCGTAATCTTCACGCTCGGGTCATTGTCGTAAGAGTAGGCCGGTGTCTTCATGAAGCCCGCAATCGTCGCGAACCTGTCCGTCAACTTGAGAGATGGCGTGCACTGGATACCTACTGTCGCATCCTTCGTCGCGATATGGCGCTCCTGGCCAGCCACGAGGATCACCCACGATGCGCCGAAGACGTCCTTCACGGGACATAGGTCGTCCTGGAAATCCACGGAGATGTCGGCGCCCATGAAGAGCGAATGGGTCTTCGCCTCACTGACCACCACGCTCTGCATCACGACTGCCGGTTTCTCCTCGATGTCGGCGCCGCAGATCCGCACCGCCGCAGAGCCGAGAATTACCGCTGAAATGAGCCGGACCGAGTCGGCCGACGAAAGGCCCTTGTGCCTGGGAGTTGGGATCATGATGTTTTTTGGTGTGCGGAAGTTTAGACCGTCGACGCCGGCGGCGATGTTCCCGTGTGAACGCGCGGGATTTTCGTGCATGGGGTGTGCCACGAAACTGGATGATTTTTTAAGTGCCTCTCCCTTAATTTCTAAGAGCTTTAGCCTGGCTTCTAGTCCCGGGGGCTATCGTCCATTGTTGGTTGAGATGAACCGGGTTTCAGACCGCAACCATGGGAAATTCGGGCCCAATCTGGAGGACCTAGGGCGCACCAGACCACAGGAAATGGACGCGTGCAACGACAGGCTGACGGCTTCCGTTCAGCCGACAACGACCGCCTACATGTCATGGCTCAGTGCGGCGAACCCACAAAATAACTCACCAAAGCCTCTCCCCGCGCACGTGTTCCCACGGTTCCAATCAGCTGGAACTCGTGAATGCGCGCTCCGACCTTTGTTCAACTCAAAGTATTCTTAATTGTAGCCACGGCATGGCTATTCGACGGGATGGATCCGATAATGATGCCATTCGTTCTCGCCCCGGTCGGGACGAGGTATTACCTCACAACAACCGAAAGTGGACTGCACGGCAGTTCGATCCTGATTGCGGCGCCCTTCGAGGCAGCCATCACCGTCCTCGCCGACCGGTTTGGACGAAAAGGGTTATTTCGACGGAGCATGATTGTCTTGAGCTTTTCTGCCAGCGGCTTGACGAAGGGATCTTCGAGCTGCCGCAGGTGCTCGCCGTCCGAGCTGTGAAGCTCTATTCCTCCGGTTCCATACGCCAACCAGCGTTCGTATAGATCATTCCCATAGATCGCCAGAGCTTCAGAAGTCAGAAAGAGAGCAATTGGACCGGCATAGGCGCCCGGAAAGTAATTCTTTGCTGCGGCAATGTTGGCCTTGGAAACTTCCGCCTTTGCCTGCTCAAGGTCCTTCGCGTTCTTGTCAGGGGACTTTTCAGCGATGCCCCAGGTGGCGGCCTTGAGGTTTCGTGAGGCAATACGGATCGCACGGCGTGTCTTGTCAGCAAGGATCGTGAGACTTGACGGGACTTCATGCCTCCGAAGTCTCCAAGAGTCATGCCGGATCCGTTTCTTGATGCGGTCCAGTGTCCGGAGTGTTCGGATCGAACCTGGTACGGGGGAATCGAATAGGGCAAGTACCGCAACGTTTTCGTTCCTGGAAGTCAGTAATCTGGCCATCTCGTAGGCCACCAGGCCCCCGAAGCAGAAACCGCTCAGGAAATACGGCCCCTTTGGCTGGATTCGGCGGACGCACTCCACGTAGTATTCGGCGATTTCGGGAATTGAATGCTGGACGGGGCCTCCGCAGAGACCCAGCGACCTCAGCCCATAAACGGGTTGGTCGGAACCCAGGCACCGGGACAACTCCAGGCTACCCGTAGGCTCACCTCCAGAGCCATGAACAAGGAAGAGTGGGGGACGGGCCCCGAGGGGTTGAACGGGGACCAACGACGAAAATGGGAGGGACGATCGGTCGACTATGATCCGCACCATCTGGGTGATCCTATCAGTCGGGGCCGCATGCACTTTCGCAATTTCGGTATTATGCGTGGCCGGGGTGTCTTTGATCCGGCTCGTCGGGTGCTTTGCCATGGCTCCGAGGATCGACCGAAATTCTTCGTGCATGTTCCTCATGTTTGAGGGCGCGAATTTCGAAGTGAAAAGGGGGTTTTCACGGTCTCCGTTCATTGTAACACGGGCACCTATGCTTAATGCATGCCATGCGGCCCCATTTCAAGCTTATGCAACATTTCGCGGGGGCATCAAATAGTGCCCTCCGGCCGCTTGCCGGAGATTCGTTCAATGGACTTAGCGAGGTTGTAGGCCTGGACCTTGAGGGTATGGATCTCCTCTTGGATCTGCTTCCCGCGTTCACTTACGACCTTCCCCAGGAATCCCGGTCCTCGATTGCTCAATGTCCATAACTCATAGTCTGGGGTCTCGCGAACTCCATCGAGGGCCCTACGAGTAGACTCGATCTCGCCTAAAAGTGCCTCGTGGAGATTCCGCATGTAGGCCAGGTCGTCCCTCTCGCCAAGATCCACGCTCAACCACCCCTTCCTCAGTATGAAGCCGTTTGGATCGTCAGCTATTTCTCGAAGGATCTGGATGTTTCCGAGTAGCTTTGCCTCATTGATAGCGGTCGTAAGCTTCTGGTAGGTCTCGAGCTTTTCGGGCTCGTTGGCAAAGCGGTCGGGATGGTAAAGCTTGACCAGCTTTTTCCAAAGCGACGAAAGCTCGGCCTCCGTATCTGCAGAAAGTCGCTTCTTCTCAGAACTGGCCGCCAGCTCCTCGTAATCCCTGTCCACCTGACCCATCTCCAGCTCCAGCTGTGCGGCAGCCTTATGAGCTTCGTCTGGTCTCTTGTGCAGAATCGCATCAAGAAACTTCTGGCGGTAGTGCACGATCAGCCTCAGGCGATCGCGCTCCTGATAAGCCGGGCGAAGGGCAAGAAATAATTCAGTCTGAACCTGGTTTACCTTCGCTCGCTCCTTCGCAAGTTCGGCCTCAAGACTCGCGAGAAGCGACCGCGCGTCCGATACGAGGGTTTTCCATCGGTCGAATTCAGGGTCACAATAAGCCCGGATTGACTCGCCCATCGGGATGCTCAGGTCTGCGGAAATCCTCGGGCCACGGCATCGTGAACGGCTTGCCGGAAGATCTCCATTGTGGATAACGGCACGCCATGCCACGGGTGCACCGCTTCGGGCGGGCCTTCCCCGCTCGGCTTTCGGTACCCGATGACCGGCACGTTCAAGTATCGGCGTGACAAATAATTGAATATGTCCTCGTCGGCGAAGGGGCGACCCCCGTTTTCCAGGTCCCATTCAAGATGGTCAAGGTTGAGGCAGATCAGATGAATGGGCCCTCTCCCTGCCACAGCCACTATTTCGGAACCCTTCTGCACATAGGACAACCTCGGGTCGTACCTTTTCCCCCACAATTCCTGTGCCAAGAAGCCGTGGAAGAATTCGCGGCCGGGGGGATGTCCCGCGACAATGGCCATGAAAACAGTCCAGGCAGGGCCGGCCTTTGCCACGGCGAGTGTATCTGCAACGATTCCCGAAAGGATCAATTTCGAGCGCTGCGGGGCCACCACGATGGCATTCGAGCCAATGGGGACGAGCCCGCCGCTCCTCTCGGTTTCGTTCACCCGATGATCTATCATTCCCCCTTGAGGTATGCAAGTTGGGTGACGTATTTTGAGCGCTGAAAGCCGTCCTGCGAGGATCTACACATCGTTAGGGCAGGCGGTATGCAAAGCAGCATTACGTCAGCTGTGCCGACGCACAGGCGCTACAGACATTAGCCTCAACCCGCTTCCACGTGACTGGCATAGCGTCTCAGGCCGCCCATCCACCCTCCGTCGGAGTCGAGCGCGGCGCGAGTCGCGTTGGCATGCACGCCATAGCGTTCAAGATTTCGATGCTCAAGAGTAACCCGGGTCGAATTCTCCCCTGCGGGCTCGAAGCGCACCTCTACCTCGGTCATGAAGGCGGGATTAAATTTGAATTCATGGTCTAATTGCCACGCGAAGACGACGCGATGAGGCGGTGACCAGACTAGGACGCGCCCCCATTCGCGCTCGGAGCCGTCAGCTGCGCGTTCAAACCAGCGGCCACCTTCAAGAGGCTCGGCGACGACTGCGATTCGCTCCACTGCGGCGTTGAGCGAGTGCTCACGCGGCCACCATTGGTGCATCCCATTGGTGAAGATTTCAAAGGCCCTCGCAAGCGGGGCGGAAACAACGACGGACTTACTTACGGGAATCAGGGCGGCGGTCTGCATCGGTAGAGGGTTCTTTGGTTTGACGATTGACCTCTTGAGCAAAGGCATCGAGTGAGCGGGTCCAAAATCGATCAAGCCAAGTGCGCAGGGCTACCAGCCCAGCAGGATCGACGCGGTAAATGTGGCGGGTATCTACGAGGCCATCGGCGCCGAACCGTTTCGTTCAGCCGTCGCCCGCGATTTCCTCAGCAATTGGCCCGAAAAACGCAAGGCCGACATGGCCGTGCGCACAGCCCAGGCTTACGCCCAGGTGGTCCGCGATTTTCTCAAATTCCTCGGACCGCGCGCCGACATAGATATTGCCCAATTGACCAAGGCCGATGTCGTCACGTACCGGGATGAAGTGCTTAGGCGCACCTCGGTGGCGAACGCGAATAAGTCTCTCAAATATCTGCGCGTGGCCCTCGGCGCCGCCTACAAGGACGGCCTGGCTCAGGATAACCCAGCGGCGAAGCTCGACGTTATCAAGCGGCGCGAAAGCGACCGTGCGGAGCACCGTCCGTTCAAGCTGACGGAACTCAAGACCCTTCTGGTTCACGCCTCGGGCGAATGGAAGGGTATCCTTCTGTTCGGCCTCTACACCGGCCAGCGCCTCAAGGACATCGCGCGTCTGACGTGGCAGAACATCGACGCGGAGACTGACGAACTGCGTTTCGTCGCAGCAAAGACGGCTCGACGGATGACGATTCCTTTGGCAGCTCCTCTCCTCGCCCACCTCGAAATCCTGCCCGCAGGCGACAATCCCTCCGCACCCCTTTTCCCAGCCGCCTACGCAATAGCCACCAGGCAAGCCAGCGACAGTCGGCTTTCGCAGCAATTCCATGGCCTGGTCGTGGCCGCAGGTATGGCCACGGCCCGGACCAAGGAGGAGACCGGCGAGGGCCGCTCACATCGGCGGCCGGTCAGCGAGATTTCTTTCCATTCTTTGCGCCATACCGCGACCAGCCTCTTGAAGAAGGCCGGCGTTCCCGAGGCCGTCGCGATGGACATCATCGGTCATGACAGCACCGCCATCAGTCGCTATTACACCCACGTGGAAATGTCCTCTAAACGAACGGCAATCAATAAGTTACCTAATCTGATTTGAGTCGGAGATTGAACGGATGCCGAACGCAAATCAGAGCCTTGCGTGCCCTCGAGGTGCCTCCAAAGTACTCCCATGGTTGCGGTCAATCTTCCCATCGCCATAGACGCCGAAAAGCTGGCGGCCTTCTGCCGCGAACGGGGCATCCGTAAATTGAGCCTTTTTGGTTCAGTGCTCCGCGATGATTTCGACCCCGATCGGAGCGACGTGGACGTGCTCGTGGAGTTCCAATCCGAGCGAATCCCTGGCTGGGATTTTTTTACCTGGGATGAAGAATTGGCTCGAATCATTGGACACAAGGTCGATCTCTGTTCTCGAATTAACCCGATTGTCTGGCCCAAGATCGCGCCGACGCTGTTGACGGTGTATGAGCAGACATGATGCAGGCACCACCCTTCGCCAAATCGAAGATGCGGCAAAGCGGGCTCAAGAACTGTGCGCCGGGCGGGACCTGAAGTCCCTCGTGTCCGATTGGCGGGACATCGCCGCTTTACAGCATCAGCTTCTGGTCCTCGGTGAAGCGGTAAAGCGCCTACCCGACGAACTCAGGGACCATTACACCACGGTAAATTGGCGTGCCATCGCGGGAATGCGGGACGGATTGATCCATGGCTACGATGATGTCGATCACGCTTTGCTATGGAAAGCTGTTACCGAGAACGTTCCGTCGCTCCTTTCCACAGTACGCCAAATGCTGGCCGATCTCGACGCCGCGCCGAAGTCGTGAGCTGCGATGAGAACGGTCACGGTGCCTCCGCGTCTGCGCGCCGGATGAATGCGCGGACCGAATCGTAGACGACCAGGCGCACACCGCGGAGTGCATCGCGTTGGCGAACTGAGATCATCTTTATTTCGCCGAGGGCCTCGGCCTTGTAAAACCGTGCGCGCGACAGGCCGAAGTACGGGTCGCGCTTGCCGGGCGCCGGAAGTCGGAAGAATTCCACACAATGCGCTACCGAAACGCCGTCAACGATGTCGAGAGAATCTGGATTCATAGATATGGCCCTTTTTTATTCCGCGGATGATATCCGATTTTCCCGAATAAAATAGAGGATCTGTTGCACTCGGACTTACCCTCATTTTTTCGCGCGCGTCCAAGTCCGGAGCCACGCTTCGCACCTGCGATTCCGGCCGATGTTCGGGCGCACTTATGAAACGCAGCCGCGTTTCCTTTCCCGGGGAACGCCTTACTCCTTACGCTAAAGCGCAAGGTTTGAGATCGCATAAATATGTGCGGACACCAAAACCGCCGCCCGCGCGCAGACACCCTTGGAAGCCGATGCTCCAATCCTGCAACAATGCCCCCGGCGGCATTCAGAACAATATGTTCTGAATAAAATGGCCAAGATGGTCAGGGATTTCCCGATTGCGCCGCACGACCGCCACCAATTCACGCTCAAACCGGTCTGGCCAAGCGACCCGTCGAATATTTTGCTTACGTCCATAGAGAGCCAACGCGCGGATTGGCACGCAGCTGACTCCCATTCCAAGCGCCACCAGGTTGATAATGAGATCGAAACTATCGAGTTTCATACTCGGCTCGATGCCGATCCCCTGTCTTTTCATCCAGTTATGGAGTCGCCTGCCGGTATTTCCGACTTCGTCGAGCAGGAGCCAGTTCTGACTGAGAGCCCATTCAATGCGTTTTCGCTTTGATTCCGAATCGAGGCTTCGCGCGATATCGGCGGGGGCGATAAGGGTGAAGGCATCGGTGAATCGGTGTGTCACGTGCAAGGTTTTTGGCATCCTCGCGGGTGGGCAAAGGACTCCGAGATCGATCCCATTGGCCTCGAGCGCCGAAACGATTTCCGCGCTCGGCTGGTAGGACACGCGGTAACCTATTTCGGGGAATTGCCGCATGTTGGCGTGGAAAAATCCAGGCAGATACGCGAGTCCGACGGAGCGCGAGACACCGACGCGTATCTCTTTTTTCGCACCCGCAAATTCCTCCTGAATGCGTTGCAGTACATTGTCCACGCTTCCGAGCAATTTCTCGGATTCATCCAGAAGAATCTTCCCGGCGTGCGTAAGATGGACGCTCCGAGTCGTGCGTTCAAACAAGGCGACTCCGAGGCTTTCCTCAATTCCCTGCACTTGGCGCGTGACTGCGCTTTGGGTAAGTCCGGCGATTTCTGCGGCCTTGGTGAAGCTATGGTGCTCCGCGACCAACTGGAATAGATGCAGTTCGTAGATGTCGAAAGGTGCCGTCTTTAAGAAGTCATGCATAAAAGGCATTAAAGGCTTCTTTTAATGAATTTCACGCCCAAAGCAGAAACGGCTATAGTGGACCCATGGCCATTTCATCCGAACGATTGACCGAAAACGCCCTCGGGCGTTATTACGTGGACTCGAGCTGCATCGACTGCGATCTCTGCCGCTCGACGGCCCCTGCTTTTTTCACCCGGAATGACGAGATAGGTTTCTCAGTCGTCCACACACAGCCTGTGACCGCCCAGGAGTTGGAGCTAGCGGAGGAGGCGCGGGTGGGCTGCCCTACCGAGTCCATCGGCAATGATGGCGATTCCGGGTAGCCGGCACGCCAAGCGAATCATCAATCGGCATCAATCAACATACATGTATTTTAGGACGCATGTTGCCACTGGGCGTTGCCACTAACCGGTCCGCTGGCTGTAAGTCACTGATAGTAAACATGGTGGACGCGACTGGACTCGAACCAGTGACCCCCTGCGTGTGAAAGGCTGAATTCTCACAGGGATCCGAAACGGAAGAGAAGAAAAGGTGCCCTGAACAGGAGAGACCTTTGAGCTGTGCTAGGAACACTGGTGCCCTCTATTGGTCAATGGCGATGTGTCCATAGACAAGGAAAGCAATGGGATACCGGAATTTGATGCCGGTCGCCGCACCACAAAGGTGAATCTCTCGATGATTGTGGCCGTAGGATTATTTTTTGTCTTCGGGGTCATAGCCTTCATGTATTTCAAGAGACATCATGGGGGCTGATTTCCGATGAATTTCACCATGGGCGCTACCCTATACTGCTGATAACCGAGGCATTGTACACATTTGGTCACTCGCAGGTCCAAAGGTGGAAGCGACGAGCCACGTCCCGGTGAAGGGAGACTTCCAGACTCAGCGGAGCGCAAGAATCCGAAAAGCAGAAAAGTGCCTGGGCAGGGCTTCAAGGCTTGGCAGGCAACGGGATTTGGACAGGTGCGATGCAGAGGAGCCATGGGGCGAGGATGACTTATGGGCGGCACCGGAACGGGCGGCCGGCGAGAAGGACACAAGCGAACCGCCTGTCTGGACTGCTATACGTCCTCGTACAGGTCGTGGGCCCCTTCCGGGCGGACCGGCCGACGGCCCTTCAAGAGGGCCGCTGCGGCGATTTTAGGGAACAGGTGCAGGTCGGACGTTACCACGTCCTAGCCAGCCGGCTCTCACAAGCTCCCTTCCCCGCCATGGTCATCTCCAAAATACCTGCCAAGGGCATCGGCGAAACCTCCCTGAGCGCGGCACCGAATGGTCCCGGCGGGGAGCCCCGCTGGACTTCCAGCGCCAAGAGCGGGGTCGGAACGAGCGTGGGCGCCGAGAGCGAGCTCTGGTTCACACTTTCACACGGGATCGTGAACGAGGTCTACTATCCCCGCCTGGACCAGGCGAACATCCGCGATCTTGGACTCATCGTGACAGACGGGACGGATTTCTTCTCGGAGGAGAAGCGCGATTCCGACTCGGCATGCACGCCGGCGAGAGAGGGGATTCCGTCCTACAGGATCGTCAGCACCTGCAAGCGGGGACGGTACCGCTTGCACAAGCACATCTTTTCCGATCCTCGGCGGCCCTGCCTCCTCCAGCATGTCCGCCTGGAGTCCCTTGTCGGTATGGTCGGGGACTACCGCCTCTATGCGCTTCTCGCCCCCCACCTCTCAAACCAGGGTGCCGGCAATGACGGATGGCGCGGCGACTACAAGGGCTTCCCGATGATGTTCGCCGAGCGCGATGGCGCCTCCCTCGCCTTCGCGTGCTCTCATCCTTGGCTGGAATCCAGCTGCGGTTTTGTCGGGGTGAACGATGGATGGACCGACCTCAAGGCAAACCGGAAGCTCACCAATTCCTATTCGGACGCGAGGAGCGGGAACATCGCGCTCACGGGGCGGATTGACCTCAATCAGCCGGGCGGCAGCTGCGTGCTCGCCGTGGCCTTTGGACGTAATCCGATCGAGGCCGGGGAAGTGGCGCGGGCCAGCCTGCTCGAATCCTTCGAGGACCTTGCGGCGGAATACGAAGCCGGCTGGGATACCTACCAGAAGCGGTGCCTCCCGCTCGCCACGAGTCCGACGGGAACGACGAACTTCTACCGCGTGAGCACGGCCGTGCTGAGGACACACCAGTCCAAGCACTTCGTCGGGGGCATGATCGCCAGCCTCTCGATTCCCTGGGGTTTCAATGCAGGCGACAACGACCTCGGCGGGTACCACCTGGTATGGCCCAGGGACTTGGTGGAGTCGGCGGGTGCGCTGCTCGCCTGCGGGGACACCACAGGGGCGCTCGATGCCCTGCGCTACCTGCTCTCGACCCAGGAGGAGGACGGCCACTGGCCGCAGAACATGTGGCTTGACGGGAGATCCTACTGGAAGGGAATCCAGCTCGACGAGACGGCTTTTCCGGTTCTCCTTGCCGACTCCCTCTTTCGCCAGGACGCGCTCCGAGGCGTGGACCCTTGGCCCGAGGTCAGGCTCGCGGTCGCCTTCATCGCCATGAACGGCCCGGTGACGCTTCAGGACCGCTGGGAGGAGGACGGAGGGTTCTCACCCTTCACGCTTGGGGTCGTGATCGCCGCGCTGCTCGCGGGCGCCGACTTTGCGGACCGGGCCGGGGAGGGGGCCGTGGCGCGCTACCTCCGCGAGACGGCCGATCTCTGGAACGATCAGATCGAGCGCTGGACCTACGTGACGGGCACCCATCTGGCCGCAAAGCACGGAGTCGAGGGCTATTACGTCCGCATTGCCGACGGCGCGGTCGCCGACTCCGAACCGCCGGACAAGGACTCCGTGCAGATCAAGAACCGTCCGGCGGCGGGAGACGAACTGCCCGCGGCCGACGTTGTCAGCCCCGACTTCCTCGCGCTTGTGCGCTTCGGGCTGAGGGCCCCCGATGACCCGCGGATCCTCGCCACCGTAAAGGTGGTGGATGCGCTCCTGCGCGCCGACACTGACACGGGGCCGATCTGGCACCGCTACAACGACGACGGTTACGGCGAGCACGATGACGGGAGTCCGTTCGACGGCACCGGTGTCGGACGCGGCTGGCCGCTCCTGGCCGGGGAGCGCGCCCATTACGAGCTGGCCGCGGGGAATTTTTCCGCGGCCGACGGCCTCCGCAGGACAATGGAGCTGCAGGCGGGAAAAGGGGGCTTTCTCCCCGAACAGGTCTGGGACGCGGCGGACATTCCGGCGCGCGGGCTCTTCAACGGGCACCCCTCGGGCTCGGCGATGCCGCTGGTATGGGCGCACGCGGAATACGTGAAGCTCGTCCGGTCGCTGAGCGACCGGAAAGTCTTCGACATGCCTCCCCAGACCCACAAGCGGTACGTCACCGACAGGGTAAGGTCGCCCTTTTTCCCGTGGCGATTCGGCCAGAGGGCGCGGAGCTTCCCGCATGGCAAGCAGCTGCGGATCGAGACCCTGGCCGCCTGCCGGGTCCATTGGAGCTCCGACGCCTGGCGAACGGTGCACGACCAGGACTCGGTGCAGACCGGCCTAGGCGTCCATGTGGTCGACCTCCCAACGAAGACTCTTCTTCCCTCGACGAACGTCGCGTTCACTTTCTTCTGGCTCCAGTCGGGGCGCTGGGAAGGCTCCGATTTCTCGATCCAGGTCGCCTAGAATCCCGGCGTGGTCCGCTTCCCGCAGAAGATGCAGGCGTGAGTGGAGCGGTGGTGGAGCTTGCAACAGCGGACCGCGTTGCGGCCCCCCGCCCTGGCAAATCCCTCGGCGCCCAAGAGCATCCCGAGCGGCGGAACGATGGCGTAGAGCCAGAAGGCCGTCCACGTGCCGCTCGGGAGCGCTGAGGAGAAGGTCCGGGCTGGGTTCATTCCAAAGCCCGAGTAGGGCGATTCAAAGGTGACAAAGAGCGAAATCAGGATCCCCGCAAGGAGTCCTGTGTATTTGGCAACGCCCGGCCGGTTCGAGGCCCACAGGATGACCGCCATCATGAGGACGCTGATGACCCCTTCGCCAATGGCGGCGTCGGGAATGCCCGCCGGCCCCGGGACCGTGACCACGAAATTGACCGGGGGACGACAGAAAGCGGCCCCGAGGACCGCGGAGGTGAAAAGCACGCCTCCGAGGCCGCCGAGGATCTGGAAGATCGCATAATACAAAGCGTCCCAGGGAGGAATCCTCCCCAGGCGAAGGAAGGCGAGTGTGATCGCGGGGTTCATATGGGCGCCGGACCGCCTTCCCCACGGCGAGTAGATGATGCCCATGGCGGTTCCTCCCATGGCGACTCCCACGAGGGCCCGGCGAAGCGCGGGGGACGGCAGCAGCGCGAGAAACGGAAGGTCCGGTGAGTCGACGAGCGTCGTGACGGCCCCGGCCGAGACCATGAATATCCCTAGGGCCGCGGCCTCCATCAGGTATTCCGGCCAGTGGCCCCGGAGGGACCCGGCGCCCCCCAGGCGCGCGAGGGGCTTCGCTGCAACCTTCCCGCTCTTCACGCAGCCCTCACGTGCAACGGCCGAGCAGGTGGTCGCCCACCCGTAGCGCGTTGGCGATGGCGGTCAGGGACGGGTTCACGGCCCCGATGCTGCAGAAGAAGCTCGTGTCGACGACGTAGAGGTTGTCGAGCTCGTGCGCCCTGCAGTTCGTGTCGAGGACGGAGGTCCGCGGATCCGTGCCGAAGCGGCACGTGCCCGACTGGTGCCCCACGCCCGCGATCGGGATCTCCTTGCCCATGTAGGCGGTGTTCGGGATCAGGTGCTTGTGCATGCCCAGCATGCCGAGCATCGATTTCAGGCGCTCGAAGAGGCGCTTCGTCGGAACCTCATTGTTGAACGTGTAGCTCAGGATGATCCTCTTCTGCGCGTCGAGCGTGATGCGGTTGCCGGGGTCGGGAATGTCCTCGGTCGTGAGCCAGAAATCGACCGCATGGAGCGCGATCTCGTCGAGCGCCCAGCCCGGCGCGAAAGCCGGGGCGTCGCCCTTGAACATCGGGCCCTTTGACTTGCCGATCATCTGGATGTTGCCGAGCGGAAAGTCGAAGTCCCGGTCGCGGAAGTAGAAATCATTCAACGAAACCGTCTTCTGGAAGACGGTGGGGTTCCTTTCCAGCGAGAGCGCGACCACCGCCTGGCTATTGTGGAACATGTAATTGCGCCCCACCTGGTCCGAGGCGTTGGCGAGCCCGTTGGGATGCTTTTCGTTTGCCGACATGAGGAGGAGGCGTGCGCTGTTTGCAGCCCCCGCCGCCACGACGACGATGCTCCCGCGGTAGGACTGGATGTTGCCCTGCTGGCTGATCACCACCTCCGTGACCTCCCGGCCCGAAGGGCTTGTCCTCAGCTGGACGACTTCCGCGTTCGTGAGGAGGGAAACGTTTGGATGGCGCAGAGCGGGGCGGACGGCGATCACCTCGGCGTCCGCCTTTGCGTGCACGAGGCACGGGTAACCATCGCAGGTGTCGCATTTCAGGCAATGGCTCCGCGGACGGTTCGACTCATCCAGCATGACGGCCGTCGGGGCATGGAACGGATGGTGGCCCGCCTTGATGAGGTCGTCGTTCAGCCGCTGGATCCGCGGCTCGTGGGCGATCGGCGGGTGGGGGTACGGCTTGCTGGCGAACGGCTCCGTGGGGTCCTCCCCGCGCAGGCCATGGACATGGTAGAGGTCCTCGGCCTGGCAGTAGTAGGGCTCGAACTCCTCATAGGGAACCGGCCAGCCCGGGGATATCCCGTCGTAGTGCCGCACCTCGCCGAAGTCCTCCTTGCGCAACCGGAAAAGCGCGGCCCCGAACATCTTTGTCGCGCCCCCGACCATGTAGTGGATCCCGGGTTGGAATTTCTTCCCATCCTTGTCGTGCCATGGGTCATCGGCCACGTACCGGTTCCCAACATACACCGCGGTCGGATCCCAGTTCTCCCTCTCCCGGGGCAGGTAGTCCCCGCGCTCGACTATCAGGATTCTTTTTCCCGAGGGCGCCAGCCTGAGGGCGAGCGTGCCGCCCCCGGCGCCGCTGCCGATGATGATGAAGTCAAAGTCGCGGTCGGCGGTCATGGGCGAGATGGGCCGCAAGCGCGGGATTCAGTAGCTGCCGGACTGCCGGAGCATGCCGCCGTCGATGAAGTACGTCGCGCCCGTGACATAGGCGGCCTCGTCGGAGGCCAGGAACACCGCCAGCCCCGCTATCTCGTCCGGCTTGGCCCACCGCCCGAGGGGTATCTCCCCCATGAGGGCTTTCTCCACCTCCGGCTGGGCCTCGATGTCGCTGTCGATCGGCGTGTACACGGCCCCGGGGCCGATGTTGTTCACCGTGATCTGGTCCTTCGCCAGCTCGACGGCGATCGTCCGCATCAGCATCCGTAGGCCGCCCTTGCTGGCGCAGTAGGCCGCGTTCGTCGGCATGGGAAGGTCCTCGTGGACGGACGAGATGTTGATCACACGGCCGCCGTGGCCCTGCAGGATCATCTGGCGGGCGGCCGCCTGGGCGACCAGGAACGGCCCGACAAGGTTGATCGCGAGGATCTTCCGCAGTTCATCCAGGGGGTAGTCGACGAAGGGCGCCTTTTTCTCGACGCCGGCATTGTTGACGACGATGTCCAGTCGGCCGAACGCCTTGACGGCCCCGGCGACGAGGGCCTGCACGTCTTCGGGCTTCGAAACGTCGGCCTCGATCGCGACGCACACCCCGCCGCCTGCCGCGATGGCCGCCTCCGTGCCTTTGGGCGAATCCTGTGTTCCGACATAGTCGATCACCACCCGGGCGCCCTCGCGGGCGAAGCGGCTCGCTATGGCCTGGCCGATGCCGCTGGCTGCGCCCGAGACGAGGGCGACCTTGTTCTGGAGCTTCATAAGGGTGGTGTTGCCTTCTGGGACACGGAAGCGGCCCAGCCCGGAGACCTTGAGGCACTGAACGTCGCCCGCCTTGCGGGTTCCACGAGCCACGGCGTTTCTTCGCATTTTTGCGACGGCGCACCCGCGCTTATCGCGCCTGGATGGCGATAGGTGGTTTTCGCCCCGAAAGGCGACCCGCGCGGCAACCTAAGGCCGTTAAACGAGTCTGTGGAATGCCGCATTCCCGCAACGGTCCCCTGCTTCGTGCCAGGACGATCGTCCTTCGTGGCCCGGCTCAACGCGCGTCGCATGACCATTCCTCCGCACCTTGCCGGTCAGGCCGCAGGCGGCATCCCATTCGGGAGGTGGCGATCGGCGGCGTCCCTTGCGCCATGACCCCGCCTCCCCGACCGGATCCGCAGGAGGGCCAGACCGAGCGCCCGTTGTTTTCCTCGGCGGCGACCACGATCTACCGCGTCGCCCTGTTCGGAAGCGTCCTCCTCCTTTCGCTGTCGGGCGCCACGGCCTATGCTTACTTCCACTCCACCTACTGGAACCGCGTTGGGCTGGCGCAGCCCCAGCCGATCCTCTTCAGCCACCGGCACCACGCATGGGAGCTGCACATCGACTGCCGCAACTGCCACGCGACGGTCGAGACCTCGGCTTTCGCCGGAATGCCCTCGACCCGAACCTGCCTTGCCTGCCATTCGCAGCTCTTCGCGACGACGACCATGATCCAGCCGCTGATTGAGAGCCTCGGCCGCGACGTCCCCCTGCAGTGGACCCGGGTGAACCAGCTTCCAGCCCATGTCTACTTCAACCACGGCATTCACGTCGCCAAGGGCGTCGCCTGCACCACGTGCCACGGCGAGATCGGAGCCATGGCGCTGACGGCCAAGGGCGAGCCGCTGACCATGCGCTGGTGCCTGGACTGCCATAAGGATCCCGGTCCGCGCCTGAGCCGGCCGGAGGAACTCTTCTCTCCGTTGTCGGCGGCTGCGCAGCCCGCGATGACGCATCCCGACCTGATGGCACTCTACCATGTGAGGACGGCGTCGCTCACGGACTGCTCAACCTGCCACCACTGAGTCATGGCCGATCCCTTTGATTATTCGTCGGGTCAGGTCGGACGGATGTGGCGCAGCTTGGGGGAACGGGAACTCGCGCCCGAATGGCGGTCGCTCGGCACGCCGGAGTTTCCACTGGGGGCCGACCAATGGCCGCCGGGAATGGACCGGAGGGATTTCCTGCGCCTCATGGGCGCCTCGCTTGCCCTGGGCGGCCTCGCCGGCTGCACGCGCCCCGCGGGCAGCCTGGTGCCGTATGTCACGCCCCCGGAGGAGGCGCTGCCGGGGAGCCCCGAGTTCTACGCGACCTCGATTCCGGTGGAGGGGTACGCCCGCGGCATCCTTGTCGAGACACACCTGGGTCGCCCGACCAAGATCGAGGGCAATCCTGACCATCCCGAGAGCAGGGGGTCGACCGACGCCCTCACCCAGGCTGCGATCCTGTCACTCTACGACCCGGACCGCTCGAAGGCGCCCCTCTATCGGGGCGCCCCGCAATCATGGGAAACCTTCGAGGCCGAGTGGAGGGCCCTTCGCCCGGGCCTTCTCGCTGCGGAAGGGCGCGGGCTGGCACTCCTCTCCGAGCCGACCACGTCGCCCACCTTCCTGCGGCAGATCGGCCAGCTGCTTGCGGCCTTCCCGCGGGCGCGGTGGTACCAGCACACGCCACTCGCCTCCTACGGCGTGGGAGGCTCCCAGCCGGACTACGATTTCCGGAGGGCGAGGGTGGTCCTCTTCGTCGGATCGGACTGCCTCTTCCGGCACCCGGCCTGCCTGCGCTACAGCGGGGACTTCGCCTCACGGCGACGCGTCACCGGTGCGGCCGCGCCGCTATCACGAGTCTACGCGATCGAGGCAACGCCGACGCTCACGGGGGCCGCCGCGGACTTCCGCCTGCCGGCATCTCCCGGCCGCATCCGGGTTGTTCTCGACGCCGTTTCCGGCCTCATGGACGGTGCCCCTCCCACGAACGGCGCCCCGCTGACCGCGGCGGAGTCCGCCTTCGCCGCCTCCCTTGCGCACGACCTGAGGAGCGCGGCCCCGGAGGTCGTCTGCGTCGCAGGTCCCGAGCAGGACCCCGACGTTCAGGCGTGGGCCCTGGGACTGAACGCGAGGCTCGGCGCCGCCGGCGCGACGCTGCGCCTCCTGCCGCAGGTGAGATCCGACGACGACCCGCGGAGCGCAGGCGCGCTCGATCGCCTGGTGGCGGCGCTGTGCGGCGGCGAGGTGCAGGCTCTCGTCGTCCTCGGATCGAATCCCGCATACACCTCGGCGGAATTCAGGGAGGCCGCCCAGGCCCTGGCCCGCGTCCCCTTCACGGCCCACCTGGGGAGCCATGCCGATGAGACCGGCGCCCTGTGCGGCTGGCACCTGCCGGAGGCCCATTTCCTCGAGGCTTGGGACGACCGCCGCGGGTATGAGGGGACATCCTCGCTCATCCAGCCGCTGATCGAGCCGCTCTACGAGGGGCGCAGCATGCTCGAAGTGATCCACGGCCTCCACGCGGAGCTCCCCGCCACGTCCTATGAGCTGGTTCGCCAGACATGGGAGGGCGCGGGAGGCGCGGACTTCGAGGTTCGATGGGCCCGGTGGCTTCGGGAGGGGAAGGTTGAAGGGACGCAGAATGCCGCGCTGGTCGCCCCGCGTTCAGCGGCCCTCCCAACCCTGTCCCGCCCGGCAGCGGCCGCGGGCCTCTCCCTCCTGCTTGTCCCCGACGCGAGCGTGCTGGACGGCCGGTGGAGCAACAACGCGTGGCTCCAGGAACTTCCCCGGCCGCTGACGCAGCTGGTGTGGGATAACGCGGCCCTCGTCAGCCCGTCGCTGGCCGCGAGCCTCGGCGTGCGGACGGGGGACATGCTCCGGATCGAGGACGGATCGGCCGCCGTGGAGGCGGCGGCGTACGTGCTGCCGGGGCACGCGCCGGATTGCGTGACCCTTTCACTCGGCTACGGCCGGACGCGCGCCGGAGCGGTCGGCAACGGCCGCGGGTTCGACGCCACTCCCATTCGCAGGGCCGCCCTCTGGGAGAACGCCGGCGTCAGCGTGCGCAGGACCGGAGGCACGTATCCGCTCGTCACGACCCAGCACCATTTCACGATGGAGGGCCGGGACCCGGTGCGCCTCGTGCCGGCGGGCCTGACTCCTGCCGGTGCCGCCGATCCGACCGAATCCCTCTACTCGGCCTGGAAGCCGGGGACCCACGCCTGGGGGATGTCGATCGACCTCGGCACCTGCATCGGGTGCAACGCCTGCGTGGTTGCCTGCCAGGCCGAGAACAACTCCCCGGTTGTCGGCAAGGACCAGGTGTCGCGCGGCCGCGAGATGCACTGGATACGGATCGACCGGTACTTTGACGGCGACGCGGACGCGCCCCGGATCCTCAACCAGCCGGTCCCGTGCATGCACTGCGAGAACGCCCCCTGCGAAGTCGTATGCCCGGTCGGCGCCACGGTCCACAGCAGCGAGGGCCTGAACGAGATGGTCTACAACCGCTGCGTGGGCACGCGCTACTGCTCCAACAACTGTCCCTACAAGGTCCGGCGGTTCAACTTCCTCGATTACACGGACAGGCGCGACTCCCCGGTCAACCTGCAGAAAAACCCGGACGTCACGGTCCGGGCGCGCGGCGTCATGGAGAAGTGCACGTACTGCGTGCAGCGGATCAACGCCGCGCGGATCGACGCCGCGAAGGCCGACAGGCCCATCCGGGACGGCGAGATTCGCACAGCCTGCGAGCAGGCCTGCCCCCTGGGGGCGATCGTCTTCGGCGACGTCGCCGATCCCGGGAGCAGGGTGGCGGCGCTGAAGCGCGAGCCGGCGAATTACAGCCTCCTCGGGGAGCTCAACACGCGGCCGCGGACCACCTACCTGGCCCGCGTCGTCCAGGATCTGCGGGAGACCCCGGCATGAGGCGCCACGAACCCGCGACCCCCGACAGCCTTGAGATGGCCGCCCCGGGGCAGACCATGGAGTCGGTCTCGCGCGACATCAGCGCGATTCCGCTCAACGGGCCGCACCCGCGCTTCTGGTGGATAGGCTTCTCGGTCTCCTTCCTGGCGATGATGGTGCTCCTCGTGTCCCTGGCATGGATCCTGACGAAGGGCGTCGGCGTCTGGGGCATCAACATCCCGATCGCCTGGGGATTCGCGATCATCAACTTCGTCTGGTGGATCGGGATCGGGCACGCGGGCACGTTCATCTCGGCCATCCTGCTCCTGCTCCATCAGGAATGGCGGACCTCGATCAACCGCTTCACCGAGGCGATGACGCTCTTCGCGGTCGCGTGCGCCGGCATCTTTCCCCTGATCCACCTGGGCCGCCCGCAGTTCTTCTACTGGCTCCTTCCGTATCCGGACACGATGGGGCTCTGGCCGCAGTTCCGCAGCCCGCTCGTCTGGGACGTCTTTGCCGTGTCCACCTACGCCACCGTATCCCTCGTCTTCTGGTACGTCGGGCTGCTCCCCGACCTGGCCACGATGCGGGACCGCGCGCAGGGGCTTGGCCGCCGCCGGATCTACGGGCTCCTTTCGCTCGGATGGAGGGGCGACGGCGGGCACTGGCACCATTACCGCAAGCTCTACATCCTCCTCGCCGGGCTGGCCGCCCCGCTCGTGGTGTCGGTCCACTCGATCGTCGGCATGGACTTCGCGATCGCGATCCTCCCAGGCTGGCACTCGGCCATCTTCCCGCCGTACTTCGTCGCCGGGGCCATCTTCTCCGGCTTCTCGATGGTGCTCACCCTCATCATCCCGCTGCGCTCGGTCTACCGGCTCGAGGGCATGATCACCGCCCGCCACCTGGACCTCATGGCCAAGGTGATGATGGCGATGGGCTGGATCGTGGCCTACGGGTATTTCTCGGAGTTCTTCACCGCCTGGCGCAGCGGGGACATTTTCGACCGCTACGTGGCGCTCAACCGGGTCGTGGGGCCCTATGCGCCGTACTTCTGGGCCCTCATGGCGTGCAACATCGCCGCGCCCCAGTTCCTCTGGTCGCGCCGGATACGCCAGAACCCGGGCGCCCTCTGGGCGGTCGCCCTCTGCGTCAACGTCGGGATGTGGATCGAGCGGTTCGTGATCGTGATCACGAGCCTGCACCGCGATTTCATGCCTTCGGCGTGGGGCATGTACCACGCGACGTTCTGGGACTACTCGACCCTCTTCGGCACCCTCGGGCTCTTCGCGTCGCTGCTGTTCCTGTTCATCCGCTTCCTGCCCATGATCTCGATGACCGAGATGCGGGCCCTCGTCGTGGCTAAGCAGAAGGAGAGCCCTTGAAGCGCGACCTCTACGGAATAATGGCGGCCTTCCCCTCTGAGGGGTCCTACCTCGCCGCGCTTCGGGCGCTGAAGACGGCCGGCTTTCGCGGGATCGAGACCTTCACGCCCTATGACGTCGAGGCAGAGGAGGAACTGGTGAGCCGCCAGGCGACCCCGATGGGGTGGATCATGCTGGTGGCCGGGCTCGTCGGCGGGGCCGGAGCTTTCTTCATGCAGTGGTACGCCGCCCGCGCCTACCGTCTGAACGTCGGCGGCCGCCCGGTCGACAGCTGGCCGGCCTTCGTACCCGTGACCTTCGAGCTGACCGTCCTGACCGCCGCACTGGTCGGTGTCGCCGCCCTCCTCTGGCTTTCCGGCCTCCCGCGTCTCGACCATCCGGTGTTCTCCGATCGGCGCTTCCGGCGTGCGAGCCAGGACCGTTTCTTTGTCTGCGTGCGGGCTGACGGGCCCGGCTACACGGAGGGGGAGGCGAGGGCGGCGCTCCTGGCGGCGAAGCCCGAGTCGGTCGAGGAGGTGTTCACGTGAGTCCCGTGCGCGCATGGCCGTGGGTGCTCGCCGCGCTCGCTGCGGCTGGATGCGACAACATGCAGCACCAGGAGAACGTGCGCGCCTACGAGCCGTCGAAGTTCTTTGCGGACGGTGCGTCGGCCCGGACGCCGCCGGCCCATGCCGTCTCACGCGACGACCCGGCGCCGGACGACCCGGTCGCCCACGGCCGCCTGGGCGGCGCCTGGGCGACCGCGATTCCGCTGCGCATCACGCGCGCCTTGGTCGAGCGCGGCCGGCAACGGTACGGCATCTACTGCGCGGAATGCCATGGGGCGGACGGCTACGGACAGGGCATCGTCGTCCGGCGCGGGTTTCCCGCGCCGCCCTCCTTCCACGGGCCGCGCGAGCGGGGCGAGCCGGCGGGGCAGGTATTCGAGGTGCTCTCAAGGGGGCAGGGCGTGATGTACGGCTATGCCGACAGGATCGTCCCCGCCGACCGCTGGGCGATCGTCGCCTACATCCGCGCGCTGCAGAGAAGCCAGAACGCCACGGTCGCGGACCTGCCCCCGGGCGAGCGCCGGAGGCTCCTCCTGCCATGAGCGCCGCGGCCGAATTCCTGGGATCCGCGGAGCGGCTGTCCGCCCGCTTCGCCCTTCTCCTTGCGGCATGCGCCGCACTTCTCTCGTTCTTCGAGGCGCCGTGGCTGGCACTGGCCTACCGCCTGGCGGTCTTTACCTGCCTTGCGCCGGCGATAGGGTCGCTCGTCCTCGTCCTGATCCACCGCATCGCCGGCGGCCAGTGGACCGCGGGGATCGCGCCTTTCCTGCGGGCGGCCGTGGCCCTGCTGCCCTGGGTCTGGCTCTTCGCCCTTCCGCTCCTCGTCATGCCGAGGCCTGTGTCGAGCGGCTCCCGGCACCTGGCGCTCACGTTCCTGGACTACGAGGGCCTCCCCATGACGCTCCTGCGCGCGCTGGCCGCGGCAGTCCTGTTCTTTGTCCTGAGGTCCTGGCTCGCGGACGGGGTCGGGCTCCCCAGGGGCCCGACGCGGAACCCCCGCCCCTGGGTGGGGCCCTTGGGCCTGATCCTCGTCTTCTTCATGCTGACCTTTCTCGGCGACGACTGGCTGGAGTCGCTGGAGGCCGGCTGGCACTCGACGGCCTTCCCGGTCACCTGGACGGCCTCCCAAGTCGTGTCCGGCCTCGGCCTCGCCCTGCTCTGCGGGCTGCGATGCGGCGCAATGCCGGCTAGGGACGGCGTGTCCGGTCGCCCCCTCGGCATCGACTGGGGCAATCTCATGCTCGCGACCATGATGTTCTGGACGTACGTGACGTTCTGCCAGTTCCTGATCATCTGGGCCGGGAACCTGCCCCAGGAGATCAGTTGGTACCTGCGCCGCGAGGCAGGGGGTTGGAAGTACGCGGCGCCTGCCGTCGCATTCTTCGGCTTCGCCCTTCCGTTCCTGCTTCTCCTTATGCGGCGGCTGAAGCGCAGCGTTCCCGGCCTGTCCCTTGTCGCGGGTCTCCTGCTGGCGTCGCAATGGGTGTACCTCCTCTGGGTGATCGCGCCGGCCCAGGGCGTGCCGACGCTGCCGGCGCTGCTCTTGCTCCTCGCCGGATCCGGAGCCGCGGCTGCGGTGTTCATGAACCGCTATGTCCGCCTCGTCCGTCTGGAAGGAGGCCTCGCATGAGCGCCCAAGCAACAGGATCCCGGCCCGGGCACGAGGACAGCGACGCGAGCCCGGGCGTCGTGGGCCTGATCGCGTGCTCCATCGCGGCGCTCGTGGCGGCCGGTCTCCTCATGGGGTGGGGTTTTGTGGCGGCAGGCAGGGGGGCTGCGTCGAGGCCTCGGGTCTCATCGCCCTTCCAGGACGGCCCGCAGGCCCGGACCGGTGTCGCCCAGGCGTGGGCGGATTGCGAGCGCGACACCCGCTTGCACCTTGCGGGTTACGGATGGATCGACCGCTCCGCCGGCGTTGTCCGGATCCCGATCGACCGGGCGATCGACCTCATCTGCGCCGAAGCGCCCAAGTCAGCCGCCCCCGGGGAGGGCCGCCCGTCGCCATGAGGCGTTTCCTCCTCATTCTTGCCTTCCCGGCGCTCGCCGCGGCTGCTTCAAGCCTTGCGCCCGGCGGCGTGGGCTTTGAGCAGCGCATTGGCGAGCAGCTCCCGCTCGACACCCGCCTGACCAATGCGAACGGCGTCAATCGCCCGCTCGGCGACCTCTTCGGGACGCGCCCGGTGGTCCTCATCTTCAACTATTTCCGGTGCCCCGAGATGTGTTCCCTGGTGTCGGGCGGGGCGATCGACGCCCTTCGCGCCCTCCGCGTGAGCGCCGGACCCGATTACGAGGTCGTTACGGTCAGCATCGACCCGACCGACACGTCCGCGATGGCGGGCGAGCGGGAGCGTCAGGACGTGGCCCACTACGGTCGGACGGGAGCGGCTGCAGGGTGGCACGCGCTGGTTGGCGCGCAGGACCAGGTCGCCGCCCTCGCGGCGGCCGCCGGCTTCCACTACCAATACGATCCGCGCTCGCGGCAATACGCCCACCCCAGCGGCCTCATCGTCGTCACCCCGCGCGGCGTCATCTCCCGGTACTTCATGGGCGTCGACTTCCCGGCCGGGGACATGGCGGCGGCCCTGAGGGACGCCGGGGCCAACCGAACCGGCGACTCGGTGTTCAGCCTCCTTTTTGTCTGCTTTCAGGGGGACGCCCCCCAGGGACAGTACAGCCGGGCGATCTGGATAGTCCTCTGGGCCTCGGTCGCCGCCACCCTCCTCGGCGTCTTCGGGGCCATCGCCTGGATGCTGCGCCAGGAGCGCCGCGCGCGGACGGGAGGCCTGCAATGAGCCGCATCCTCGCGCCCTCGGGTTCGATCTTTGGCTGGCTGCCGACGGCCAGCTCCATGGCGCCGAGGGTGGACGGGGTGCTTCGCGGGCTCCTCGAGGCCGGGGCCGTGGTGGTCGTCGTCCTGACCGTCCTCACGCTCGTCATCCTGGTGCGCTACCGGCGCGGGTCGGCGGCCAGCCGCGCGCCGAGCGGGATTGCGACCTGGAAGATCGAGGCGTCCTGGATCATCGGAACCGTGATTGTCTTCCTATATTTCTTCTTCGAGGGGGCCGGCGTCTATGCCGACATGGAGAGGATTCCGCCGGGTCTTCCCGAGATCACGGTGGTCGCCCGGCAGTGGATGTGGGACGTCCGCTACGCGGACGGCAGGCGGGAGTTCAACACGCTTCACGTCCGGCAGAACACCCCGGTGCGCGTTGTCCTGAGCTCGGAAGACGTGATCCACAGCTTCTTTGTCCCGGCCTTTCGTGTGAAGCAGGACGCGGTCCCGGGCAAGATTGTGAGCACGTGGTTCAACCCGACGCGGACTGGGACCTACACGCTCTTCTGCGCCCAGTACTGCGGCACAGCCCACGATCAGATGATCGGCTCCGTCGTGGTGCTGTCGCCGGATGACTTCGCCGCCTGGGCCCGTGGGGATCCGCAATCCGGAGGGGGCGCCGCGGAGGCGAGGGGGCGGGCCGTCTACCTGCGCTTCGGGTGCGCCGAGTGCCACGAGGATCCCCAGGGCCGGCGCGCGCCGCCTCTGGGCAGCCTCTATGGCAGCGTGGTCACGCTTTCCGACGGCGAACGGATACGCGCCGACGACCAGTACCTGCGCGATGCCATCCTCCTCTCGCCCCGCCTGAGGATTCCGGGGTATTCGCTCACGATGCCGACCTACGACGGGATGATCGGGCCGTCCGCCGCGCTCGATCTCATCGCGTACCTCAGGTCCCTCAATCCCTCCCCGCGGGCGCTGCGGCCATGACACCTCGGACCCGTGCCGGACGGCAGGACGCGGCACCGAGCTATCTCGGCGGAGAAACGACTGTGGCCTCGTGGCTCGGCACCTTGGACCACAAGCGAATCGCCCTCCTGTACCTCTTTGCGATCACGGCATTCTTTGTCGTCGGGGCCGTCGCAGCCGCCCTCATGCGGTGGCAGCTCGCGGTGCCCACGGCGGACCTCGTGACCTCCGACACCTACAACCGGCTGTTCACCCTCCACGGGGTCGTGATGGTCTGGTTCTTCCTCATTCCCTCAATCCCGACCGTGCTCGGAAACTTCATCCTGCCGCTCGCCATAGGGGCGCGGGACGTGGCGTTCCCGAGGCTGAACCTCGCCAGCTGGTACATCTTCGTCTCGGGCGGCCTCCTCGCGCTCTACGCCATCGTTGTCGGCGGGGTAGACACCGGCTGGACGTTCTACACGCCCTACAGCAGCACCTACTCGAACGGCCACGTGATGGTGATGGCCACCGGCATCTTCGTGGCAGGCTTCTCGTCCATTGCCACCGGGCTCAATTTCATCGTCACGGTGCACAAGCTGCGGGCGCCCGGCCTCACCTGGTTCCGGCTGCCGCTCTTCGTTTGGGCGATCTACGCCACCAGCATCATCATGGTGCTGGCGACGCCGGTCCTTGCGATCACGCTCCTGCTGATGGGCCTCGAACGCGTGCTCGGGGTGGGCATCTTCGATCCCAGGATAGGGGGGGACCCCCTGCTCTTCCAGCACTTGTTCTGGTTCTACTCCCACCCTGCGGTCTACATCATGATACTTCCCGGCATGGGCGTCGTCAGCGAGATCATCACCTGCTTTTCCCGAAAGAGGATCTTCGGCTACCCGGTGATGGCCATCTCGATCCTCTCCATCGCCGGGCTCGGGTTCCTGGTCTGGGGCCACCACATGTTCGTGAGCAGCCAGTCCGTCTACGCCGGCGTCGTTTTCTCGTTCCTCAGCTTCATGGTTTCAGTCCCGTCGGCCATAAAGGTCTTCAACTGGATCGCGACCATGTACCGGGGATCGATCACGCTCTCGACCCCCCTGATTTACGTCCTCGGGTTCCTCGCCCTCTTCACGATCGGAGGGCTCACGGGCGTCTTCCTCGCGACGCTCGCCGTCGACGTCCACCTCCACGACACCTACTTCGTGATCGCGCACTTTCACTACATCATGGTGGGTGGGGGCGTGATGGCTTACCTCGGAGGGGTCCACTACTGGTGGCCGAAGATCTCCGGCAGGATGTTCCCTGAGGGGATCGCGGCATTCGCGGCGGTGACGATTTTTGTCGGCTTCAACCTGACCTTCTTTCCCCAGTACCTGCTGGGATACCTGGGGATGCCGCGCCGCTACATGACCTACCCGGCGGAGTTCCACACCTTGAACGTGATCTCGACCCTCGGGGCCCTCGTTCTGGCGGTCGGCTATGTGCTCCCCCTAGTCTACCTGACCCGCTCGTTCTTTTGCGGCGCGCCCGCCGGTCCCAATCCGTGGGGCGCGACGGGCCTCGAATGGCAGACCTCCTCGCCACCGCCGGAGGAAAACTTCAGGGAGACTCCAGTCGTCACGGGGCCGCCCTACGACTACCCGCCCCTATGAACGCCCCCTCGACGCCCTCACTGCCTGCGGCCTACGGGGACGCTCGCCAGCGCGACCTCGCCAACCATCTCGGCATGTGGGCCTTCATCGCGACGGAGGTGCTATTTTTCGGCGGCCTCTTCCTCGCGTACGTCGTCTACCGGTTCACCTATCCCGCCGCCTTCGCGGCGGGCAGCCACGCCCTCAATTTCTGGCGGGGCACGATCAACACCGCGGTCCTTTTGACCAGCAGTCTCACGATGGCGCTCGGCGATGCCTATATCAAGCGGGGCAACCGGACAGGCCTTCGCAACTGCGTGTTCGCCACTGGTTTGCTCGGTGCCCTCTTCCTCGCCATCAAGGCCTCGGAATACCACGAGATGTACACGAAGCACCTCGTGCCCGGGCTGCCATTCGACCCCCACGCCCCGCCTGCGCTGCAGCTCTTCGTCTTCCTCTACTTCGCCATGACGGGTCTCCATGCAGTACACATGCTGATCGGCCTTGGGCTCATGGCGTGGCTGCTCCGCCAGAACCATCGCGGCCGCCTGACGGCCGCCCGCCACGCACCAGTCGAGATGTTCGGGCTCTACTGGCACTTTGTGGACTGCGTATGGGTCTTCCTTTATCCGCTCCTGTACCTGATTCCGCAGCGATGAATGCGCAGAACCCCGCCTTGCGCCCCCTCTTTGGCACCTTCGCCGCGCTGATCGTGCTCCTTGCGATAACAGCCGGCGCGACGGCGCTGCCGATGGGGTGGTGGTCAACGCCCCTCGGGCTCGTCGTCGCCGTCGCCAAGGCAACGCTGATCTTCACATTCTTCATGCGGCTGCGGAGCCAGGTGGCGCTCGTGCGCATTTTTGCCCTGGTGGGATTCTTCTTCCTGGCAGTCATGCTGGTGCTCACCTTGGCGGACTATTTCACCCGCTTATTGCCGGTCTGACGGCCTTGGAAATTAAGAGGTCGCAACATTGAGGTCGCCTCGATTTGTTGGATTTGGACCCAAATCGCATCAGGAATGATTACTTAATTCGTGGCTACGGATTTGTCGCATTCGATGGAGCGGCTTTTCTAGGGTCGGCTCCTAGGCCATTTCCAGATGAGACCTCGAATCGAGATTGAGCCGGACTCAAGGCCATTTCCGCGCTGGAAAGGTCATTATTGAGGAACGAACGCAGGCCCGTCACTTGGTCCATCGTAAGAAACGTACCGGTGCCCGGGGATGCCAAGCAATTGCGGACCGATAAGCCGTTTCCGTCCCTTAGGACCAAGGCGGCCCTCGCAGAGGATGTGGGCGCCTGCCGTCCGACGAATCCGTCGATGGTAAGGTCCATAAACCCATCGCAGTAAAGTGCGTCGCTGAAATATTCTGGAAGAGGGTCTGCCCATTCCACCTCAAGGCCGGAGATCGCCAGGCCTTCGACATTGCGAAAGTAAAGCGCGGGGATGTCATGCCTAACAATGGCGCCGGACACGGGAATGCCGGTCGCTCGCAGATCGAAGTTGCCTCCCACTGAAGAACTGGCCGGGCCGCCCTTAAGCCGAATTCTCAAATGATCGAATGTGAGATCCCTAATTGAGCCCAACGTCTGGCCGCTCACCAAAATTCCTGCCTCACTCTCGATAGTGATGTTGGAGAAGTGAACGGACTTTACTTCAGCGGTTTCAGTGACCCCGCCGTAGCTACCGTTCACGCCGGTCGAAATATAGATAGGCTCAGCCTTGCCCCACCAACTTCCGTTGAAGAGCCTCGTTTGTATCAGTATGTTGGAAAACAAAACTTGGTCGGCGTTCCAGAAAATCCCTATGCCACGGTTGGAGTCGCGGATCACAATGTTCTGGAAGATGCTATATTTGCCTGCAAAGCGGATTGCCGAGGAGCGCGAATTCAATGTGCAGTTGCTTGCGGTTACGTTCTCGCCGTAAACGGCAATCGCGTCGTCTCCGGTCTCGATGTAGCTGTCCGAAATGCGTATGTTCTTACCTTCGAGATTGAGTCCGTCGTTGTTGGGAATCAGGACATTGTTGAGAATCCTGATTCCGCTGATCACAACATCATCGGCTCCGTTCATATCGACCGTCCAATTGGGAGCGTCGCGAATCGTCACATCGCGAACGACGACATTCTTGCATCCCGCGAAGAGGATAAGCGCCCCGGGTCGGTCTATCCAGGCCATGGTAGGTTTTAGCGGTCCATCCCACGGTATGGATTTGACGCTCATGAAATCCGCACCTTCGCGAGTCGCGTTCGGATCGTAGTCGTCGGGACGGTGAGGGCCGTTGAAGAAGTACGTACCGCGCCCATCGATCACACCCCTTCCGGTTATGGCGACATCTTCCACATTGATGCCCAAGATTAGACCCATTTTCTTGCCTTCACCGCCGAATTCGCGAGCGTTAAAATCCGACTTGGGGAGATAGTCAGCAAGGTTGGTGCTGCCCTTGATGACTGCCCCAGCCTCGAGATTCAGAGTTACATGGCTGAGCAAGATGAAGGTGCCGGTCACATACTCTCCCGGTGTGAACAGGACGGTTCCTCCTCCAGCCTGATTGCACGACCGAATCGCCGCATTGATAGCCTGCGTATCTATTGTCTTTCCGTCTCCAACGGCGCCGAAGTCCCTTACGTTATAGACCGGTGCGAACCCCATTTCCGAGGACTTCGTCTGCGGCGCGCCAAACGATAACACAAAAATGACTGCGCCGAGAGCCAGCGCGTTCTCAAATGGTGTTAATGAGTTTCTCATGTTGGTGAGCATGCTGGGCGTCCAGTCAGGCGCGTCGACCATTTCGCGCCAGCAGACTTCACGCTCAGACCTCTGCCAAGCGTTCCTCAGCCACGTCGGACTGGGTCTCGTTTGCCTTCTTTCCGGAGACCCGAGATCGCCCGAGGGCTAAGTCTCAGGAGAACAGGCTTGCGCCCGGAACCGACCCTTGCCCCGCCTTTTCCAAGCTCCGAGGAATCCATTGAACGGGATCCGAAGTTCAGCCGCGCCACTAAAGCCAGAGGCAGACTGTACAAACCATGTTAGCGATGATCCGCAGTTGTTACCTACTGCTGTTTCAAGTCCGCCTCTTTCTTGTATCGCACTGCACGATAGAAATTTAAGTGAGATGGTGGACGCTACAGGACTCGAACCAGTGACCCCGTGCGTGCAAAGCACCGATCAAAATTGATGCGGACGGGGAGAGTCGAACTCCCATGCCTCTCGGCACCAGCTCCTGAGGCTGGCGTGTCTGCAATTCCACCACATCCGCGCAAGAATAGGGAGGACCCTTTGGTTTAGCGCAAACGAGCTAGCCGTGTTGCGGAGTATGAGCGCGAGGCAGGTATTCGACTCGGTCTGACCAA
>Ga0302326_10001345_pt1 | contig 62776 bp, 60 predicted proteins | sample Palsa_T0_3_FD_202264 | JGI IMG/M metagenome (GOLD analysis project Ga0302326, IMG submission 202264) | Peat permafrost microbial communities from Stordalen Mire near Abisko, Sweden - Palsa_T0_3 | ecosystem: Environmental > Terrestrial > Soil > Palsa > Peat permafrost | place: Sweden: Abisko...
GTTTTTCAACGGCGAAAATAATTCCCGCCGCCGCGTCCTACAACACAAAAATGTCCGAGTATTTCTTGCCGTACGAGGAAGTGAGGAAATCGCCGTCCCCGCGGCAAGCTCTCCTCGACTTTGCGGAGTCCACCTACGTCGCCGGCGCAACTCTGGGCAATTGGGATCGCGCAGCGTTAGAGCGAACTTCCGTACCGAAGTGAATCGCAGAAAAGTAGTATCTGGGCACGGTCACTCGCCGTAGGAAATGGCGATTCACTCGTATCGCAGCGCGACCATCGGGTCCACGTGCATCGCTCGGCGTGCCGGTACGTAGCAAGCCAGCAGTGATATCGCGACGAGAACAAGCGGCACAATGATGAACGTGACAGGATCCGATGGAACGACGCCGTACAGCAACGACACTAGCACGCGAGTCAGCCCCAGCGCTGCGATCAGACCAACCGCGAGCCCTGCAAGTGTCAGCATAATTCCTTCTACCAAAATCAGCTTCAGCACATCTCCTCTTTGCGCGCCGAGCGCAATCCGAACTCCGATTTCCGCAGTCCGCTGTTTCACAGCGTATACCATCAATCCATAAAGACCCACACTAGCCAAAAACAATGCAACGCCGGCGAACACAGCCAGCAAAAATGTCTGGAATCGGCGTCTTGCATTCGCATCCGCAAGCCGCTGATCCATCGTGCGAATGTCCGACACAGCTAAAACGGGATCGATTTCCCGAACCAACCCGCGAATAGCCGGAATCAACTGCGCAGGCGGGATATTCGTTCTTATCGCCACTGAAGCGCGAGCCGCATCTCCCTGCCAGAACGGCACATAAACTTGAGGGTTTGCCGCATCCTCAGGACGCGTGTGCCGCACGTCCGCGACGACGCCGACGACTGTCTGCCACGATCCCTTTTTCTCCTGGTCAGGGCTGAAACGAAAATGCTGGCCAATCGCATCACGGCCGCCGAAATATGCGCTCGCGAAGCTTTGATTGACGATCGCAACCAGTGAGGCCGCGTTGGAATCACCGTCGTTGAAAACTCGGCCCTCGATCAATGGCGTGCCCATCGCCTTGAAATAATTTTCCGAGATTCGCCGGAGGGCGACTAATTGATCCCGCTTGTTCGCAAACCCTTCCACTTCAAACGTGCTCAGGCTCTCAGCAGTGGTGAGCGGCAAATCGTCCACCAGACCGATCGTCTGCACGCCCGGCAACTCTCCGATCCGCTCCAGCACATTCTTGAAAAACTGGCGGCGCTGTTCGGGCTTCGCATAGCGGGAATCCAATGAAAAGCCCATCGTCAGAGTCGATTGCGAGAAGCCCATGTCTACCGATTGCAATTTCAGATAGCTGCGAATCAGCAACGCAGACCCCGAAAGAAGAACCACAGCCAATCCGATCTCGATTACGATCAATCCATGTCGCAATCGGTTCGACGATCCCGCGATTCCTCTCAAGCCGCCCTGCTTCAATAATTCCGAGAGGTTGACTCCCGAGACCGCGAGAGCTGGAAGAATGCCAAACAGAATTCCAGTGAGCAGCGACAGCCCTAGACTGAAAATCAGTACGCGCCCATCGAGAGATGTTTCATTCAGCCGGGCAATATTGCCGGGATCAAAGCGCTGAAGAATTCGAATCCCCACAAGCGCAATGATCACGCCCAGCGCTCCGCCCACGCACGACATCAACACAGATTCGGTCAATAATTGGCGAATCAGCCGCTTGCGGCCCGCGCCCAGTGCGGATCGCACGCCGAGTTCATGTGTCCGGCTCGCCGCTCGCGCCAGTAGCAAATTGGCGGCATTGCCGCACGCAATCAGCAGCACCAGCGACACCGCGCCAAACAAGAGCGACATCAGCGGCCGCAGCGGCCCAGTCGCGTGACTGAGAAACGGCTGCACAAACGCGCTCCAGCCTCTCATTCCTTCCATATGAAGTGCATCGAGCCGCGCCATGATCGTGCTCAACTCTGCCTGCGCTTGCTCGGCAGTTGCGCCCGGTCGCAATCGCCCGATCGCATCGCCGCTCGAATTGTCTCGATCAGTTTTTTGCTCGGCAGTCAGCGCCAACGGAAGCCACACGTTGGTCGACTTCGTCGCGGACTCCACGTCGTAGGGCAAATCGCCGGAGCCCGGATACACAAAGCCCGGCGGCATCACGCCAATAATTTGGTACGAGCGCCCATCAAGCTCCAGCGATTGCCCCAGCACGCCCGGATCGCCGCCGAATTTCGATTTCCACAGCGCATGGCTGATAACAACAACGTCGTCATGCCCCGGCTGATCGTCGCCCGAATCAATCGCGCGGCCCAATTCAGGCGCGGATTCCAGCGTCGAAAAGAAATTCCCCGACACTTGCGCCCCGCCGACACGATCCGCCGAACCTCGCGCCTCGAGATTAAACGCGCTGACATTGAAAAGCGTGATCGCCGAAAATGAACGCGCCTCGCGCTGAATATCGTAGAAGTCGCCGTTCGCGGGCCCAATCGCGTCTACAGGCACCTGAGAAAATCGCGCGATCGGCGTCCAGATGTAGACGAGCCGTTCAGGATCGCCATAAGGCAGCGAGCGAATCAAAACAGCATTCACGAGGCTGAAAATCGCAGTCGTCGCGCCGATCCCGAGCGCCAGCGTGAGAATCACAATCGCGGCAAATCCCGGATTCTTGCGCAATGTCCGCGCGCCATATCGGACATCCTGCCATAGCGTCTCAAGCCACATAAAATTCCCCATTTCGCGGCAACGCTACTTCGCCATACAAACTGCGTAGGTGCATGATCCGCACAAATCTACTAACACCGCAATAAGAACTTTGAATTCTCCGCCTAATCAAGAAGATTCACGCGATTCCCCGCTCAAATCGAGTTCGAGAAAAGCTGTCCCAGGAATTGGACTCTCGTAATAAGGAGCTATCGCGCAAAACCCGAGCGCCACATACATCGCCCGCGCCGCCGTCATGCTCGGAAGCGTATCCAACCGAATCGCACGGTACCCCGCGCGCCGCGCCTCACGCAAAACCGCCTCGATCAGCCGTCCTCCGATACCCAAACCGCGCCACCGCGGCCGCACATACAATCGCTTCATCTCGCACACGCCCTCACCCAGCCGCCGCAAGGCCACGCACCCCGCACACTCCTGCCCCAAGAAAGCCAGCAACAGTGCCCCTCCGGGCGGAGCATAGTCCCCCGGCAGACCCGCCAATTCCTCCCCAAAGCCCTGAAAACTGAGGTCAACTCCAAGCGAGTCCCTATACTCGCGCATCAATTCGCGAGCCAAAATCAGGTCGTTACCCCCCAAGGCAGCCCTAATCGTCGTCTCGAGCGGCACTTCGTAACCCCCCAGGGACACCCGGTAAAGCCTCAGCTTGCGCCCCGCTAAGGCCGCCTACAAGGGCCATATTGGCGAGCCCCGAGGCATTCGGCATCGAGCTCCCCAGCGCCCTCCACCCCATCAAATCCTTTGAATCCTTAAGGTTGCAGGAAGCATCTAATGAACTAGCGACAAGTGTCCGTCCCGCTTTTTAACGGATAGCAACCATCAAAAGAATGCTTACCCGGCTGTAATGACAGAGCGGCTATAGTGTAGTAGTTGTGGTACCAAGCTAGAAACACTCGAAACCGCTGTTATCCGCAAGACGTAAGGAAGGAGCGTTCGAAATGGTTAAGCAGTACATCCTGGCGAGTGACTTCGACCAAACCCTGAGTTTCAACGACTCAGGGGCTCTAGTGGCCGAGATTATAGGCGCGTCGGGTTTCGACAAAAAGGTTGCCGGCCTCTCTCAAATCCACCTGGTTCAGCAAGGCGCGGAACTCGCCTATCTGATCCTTCACGACCCTGATTTTCGCAAGGTTCGCCGCGACGATCTGATTGCCGCGGGCAAGCTCGTCCGTCTGAAGCAAAATGTAGGCCTATTCGCCCGCCTGCTCGACAACCTCGGCGACGGCTACAAGTTTCACTTTTGCGTTATCTCGGCCGCGCCGCAGGAAATCGTTCAGTCGGCTCTTGAAGGAATTGTTCCGCCCGAACGCATTTTTGGCACTAAATTTGTATACGACGACTCAACCGGCGAGGTCCAATCCATCGTTCGCGCATCGGCCGGATGGGGCAAGGTCGCCGTCCTCGAAGAACAGCGCTCGAAACTCCATCTCAGCCCCGATTGCGTCATCTACGTCGGCGACGGCAGCTCCGATCTGCCCGTGATGATGCACGTCAATCAAAGCGACGGCCTAACCATCGCCGTTTCCGAGAACGAATTCATCACGCGCGTCGCCAAGCGTACCGTGCTCAGCGACAACGCCATGAGCGTCCTCGTTCCCGTGCTCGAAGACGTTCTCCGCTGGGATTCGACGCGCATCCGCAGCTTGTTCGCATCGCAAGGTCTCGCCGTCCGCGATTGGGACAAGCGCCGCACCGATACGCTCTCGATTCACGCGTTCAGCGAATCGTTCGAAGCCGCGGAAAATCGCCCGTAACTCAAACCCGACCCACATAGTTCTTGCAAATAGCGCACCGCCGGGCCCCTCCCCGGCGATCGGCAGTTTTGCGCCCGCACCGCACGTCACCGTCCGTTTTTGTTAGCTCTCTTCCGGACAATTCGGTTGCTCTCGCTCGCCTGTTTGTATACAAACGGGAGCGCGACCGGAGATCTCCAATGGCTCATGAAGAACCAACGAAATCCACGCCGACCACAAAACTTCTAATCCGCAACATCGGTCTTATCCTCAGCGGCGATCTGGCTCACCCGATTCTCGACGCCAACACAGTTATCGCCGTCAACGGAAAAATCACGTCAGTGGGAAAAGAGAAAGATCTCGACACCACAAACGCAACAACGACCGTCGACGCCAATGGCTCCACTCTCGCTCCCGGCCTCATTGATAGCCACGTCCATCCCGTAGCCGGCGACTGGACACCCCGCCAAAACCAAATCGGCTGGATCGATAGCTGCCTGCACGGCGGAGTCACCACAATGATTTCAGCCGGCGAAGTGCACACGCCCGGAAGGCCTCGCGATGTCGTCGGCCTCAAGGCCATGGCAATCACGGCTCAGCGTTCGTTCTCGGCGTTGCGGCCAAGCGGCGTCAAAGTACACGCCGGTGCGCCGGTGATCGAGCACGGAATGGTCGAAGAAGATTTCAAATCTCTCGCGGAAGCTGGCGTAACCCTGCTCGGCGAAGTCGGCCTGGGAAGCGTGAAGGACGGAGAAACCGCGCGCCAAATGGTCGCTTGGGCCCGCAAATACGGCATTCAGAGCACGATTCACACGGGCGGCCCGTCAATTCCCGGCTCGAGCCTCATCGACAAAGACATCGTTCTCGCGGCCGACGCCGACGTCATCGGCCACATCAACGGCGGCCACACCGCGCTGCCCGACGATCAAATCACCGCACTATGCGAGCAATCCCCGCGCGGCCTCGAGATCGTTCACAACGGCAACGAGCGCGCCGCGCTCCTCACGCTGCGCCTCGCAAAAGAACTAAAAAATCTCGATCGCGTAATCCTCGGAACCGACGCGCCCGCAGGCTCCGGCGTCCAGCCGCTCGGAATCATCCGCCTGATCGCAATGCTTTCATCGCTCGGCGATGTTCCAGCAGAAATCGCATTCTGCTTCGCCACAGGAAACACGGCGAAACTCCGCAAGCTCGATTGCGGAATTATTGAGACGGGACGCGCCGCAGATTTTGTTTTTCTCGATTGCGCGCAGCACTCGGCAGGAAAAACTCTTCTAGAAAGCGTGCGCCTCGGCGACCTGCCCGGAATCGGAATGACGGTAATTGACGGCGTAATCCGTTCCGAGCGCAGCCGCAACACCCCGCCCGCAACCAAACTCCCGAAGCTCCTCTAAAACGAACAACCTCGAATCCTGATAACGCGCACGATGTCGAACTGGCACGAACGTCGCACCGGCACTTGTAGCGCCCAGCTGCACAGATTGCGGAAAAAGTACAAATGTTGTCATCCCGAACGAAGTGAGGGATCTGCGGTTCGTGTGGAGCTCTATCTATTTGCATCCTGGCAAGCGCGCAGCAGCACTTGTAGCGCCCGGCTTAAGCCAGGCAGCCTTTGACTTCTTTTCATGCGAAGAAGAAAAATCACCGCAATCCGTCTTCGCCCTTGATCTCCTCTTTCTTCAATCCCCCCACGCGCGCCAGCGGCCGTCCGCTATCCGTCACCGCGACGGCAACCATAATTTCATTCGCACGCGGCGCATCGTTAATCCTCACTTCCATTCCATCAAAATGACTCCGCACAAACGCAGCATCTTTGTGCCCAAGAGGAATATCGAGTGCGACGCCGAGCCCTCCGCGTTTCTTCGAAGATGGAATGAGCGCCGCTCCCTTGCCGAGAGTTTTTCTCACGGGTGCGCCAAGTTTCGGATGCAGAATCGCTGCGGCATGTTCAAGTTCGCCGTTCTCTCCAACGGCCGCAGCCTTGCCGTAGCTTTCAACGGACGTCCCCGGAATTCCAAGCGCCACCACCGCGCGTTCCGTCAGCAACCCACCCAATTCTTCCCCAATGTCGATCAACTCACTCAAATCCTCGACAAATTTCCCCGCGCAAGGATTTTCAATCACGGCGACAGCGGCAGCGCGCCGCGTCGGCGGATCGATCGCGCGCCCCATTTCGTTTCGCGTCTCTTCAACGAATGTAACCAGCTTCCGGATTTTCGCCTTCCCCGTCGCCGTCATCGCAGGCCGTCCTCTCCCTTGATCTCCGAAGCTTTGAGGCCGCCGACCCGTGCGTGAACCCGCGGCCCGGTCGTCATCACTAGCGCGAGCAGAATTTCGTCCGCTCGCGGCGCCTCGGCCAAGCCGACCTCCATCGAATCGAAATGGCTGCGCACGTACGATGCGTTGATATGCGTGATCGGAATATCGAGACGCGCGCCCGGGCCGCCGACTTTTTTCGACGAGGCCACAATCGCCTTTGCGCCACCTAGAATTTCTCGCATCGCGTATCCGCCGGGAACATGCCACAGCGCCCCATGCTCCAGCTCGCCCGCCGCGCCGACAATCGCGCCTTTGCCGTAACCTTCAACGACGTGAGAATTGCCGCCGAGGGCCGCGACGAGTGCCTTCGCCATCTCAAGTCCCAGCGGCTTCAGATCGTCCATAAAGCCAGCAATATCAGCGACATACGAACCTGCTAATGGATTCGCGATAATGGCCAGTGCCGCCGCCCGGCGAGGCGGAACTTTCGCCGAAGGCCCGCCCTCGTGAAAGATCTCCTCGACGACAGTCACGAATTTTCGAACTCTAACTTCCGGCAACGACCATCCTCCTCAGATTTTCATCCGATGCCGCGGTCAAAAATCTACCGCTCTCACCCTGCGAGTAAGCGACGCGAGTCTCTCCCTGAAGACAAATCGCCGCCGCAACTACGAGTCCTCGAGCGATGCATTCCTTTGCCGCGGCCAAGCCCGATGCGAGAGCGATATCAATTTCGTAAGCGGCCAGCTCACCAACATCACGGGTCACCAGCCGCTCGCCAAGATCGTTATCCGGAGCGATCTCGCAAGCCGCCACGCGAGTGATCGCCGGATTCCCAGGCAAATCCACCGCGTTCGCAATAATGGTGGCCGCTGCGTCAGCCATCGCGGCGCGATCTGCCAGAACCGTCACCGCATCCGCGATGCCCAGCGAAAAACTTCGCCCGCGCCATCCGCTTGTGGCAATTCCGCGCACGCGATCGTTCGCTTCAAGCCGTACGGTGCCAAATAACGAAGGCCGGTCCGGCCGCTCGATCATTCCAATTCGAAAATTCTCGCCCGCAGAAAGATGAATCGCGATGTCGCCGCCGTCATTCACGTACGCTCGCGAAAGCGAAGCAGCTTCCGTCATCACCTGCAGAATTTCCTCCGCCACGGCGCCCGCGACTGCCGCCATCGGCGTGATAAAAGTTTGTGCTGCAAACGGCACAACAGCCTCAGCCATCCTTCGCGCCACGGGGCCTGAAAGTTGCAGACCATCCACTCGCGCGGCCGATCGCAAGAGCGGCAACTCGCCGCACAACTCCTCGAGAACAGTGACGAATCGCCGCGCCGCCGCGCGATACGCCGCTTCGATTTCCGCGCTTTCGCCGAATGCTTCCACAATCAAATCAATCGGACCATCGTGCAAATGCAACCGGCGATTGTCTGGTAAGAAGCGAACGACCGGCGGCTCTCTCATCGCTTCGCGCTCCGCGGAGAATCAGCCCCGAGCCGCCCTGACTCGACCCGCACAGATTCGACTGGCGCTGGACTCCGCGATAGTGATTCCGGCTGCTCGCGATTGTTCCCGCCCAGCGAACTGAGCGGACGAACGTGATCCATGTGCCCGCCGAGCGCCGCATAATCCTCAAGCTTCAGTGTGAATTCAATCGGCGCGACCAGCGCCGGCGTCGGCACGTAGCCGAAGCCGTTCTCCGGCATTCGCGTAACGTCAACCATGAACGTGATTCCGCCGCCGGGCCAAACATAAACCGGCGCTCCGCCGCACGTCACTCGCGTGAAATTGTGTTTCACCGACCGCGTAAGTTTCACGGGGTTATCCGTAACTCCCGCGCGCAAAGATCCTCCCGCGCCTCCCATAAATAGCACCGTCGAAAGCGCTGGCTCGCAGTTTTCCCTGATCCGCTCGACGGATTCAACAAGCGACTCAGGCAAATCCCGCGCCACAGGCCGCAAATCCTCATCGAGTTCGTAGTAGGCGTGCTGCTCTCCGGTTGTGCTCACCATGAGCATTCGAAGATGCGGCCACGCAATCTTCGGCTTGAAAGTATCAATGATCGAAAGCGGATCGCTGATGGATGTCCCGCCCCAACCCGTCCCAGGCTCCGCAACTTGGAAATAACGCCCCGGCGTTGACCGTCGCCCCTTGATGCGAATTCCAGTCGCTCGAACTCCCAGAAGCTTTCCGGCTTGATGCTCGGAGAGAACGCCGGTGATGTGATCGTCCACCACAACCACTTCATCCACCGCGCCGAACCACTGCCTCGCGAACATTCCAATCGTCGCCGAGCCGCAGCCGACGCGCATCCGCGCTTCAAGCACGCCATTCACCACCGGCGGCTTCCCGGCTTCGACAATCACGCGCGCGCCATCATCAATCGTCAATTCCACCGGCTTGCGATTGCAGAGATCGAGCAGCGTCTCGCACGTGACGCGCCCTTCCTTTTTCGTTCCGCCCGTCAAATGATGAACGCCGCCAAGCGAAAGCATTTGAGAGCCATATTCGCCGGTGGTCACGTGCCCGACCGGCTCGCCTTCCGCGCGCACAAGATTCCGCTCCGCGCCGAGATGCCGGTCCGTATCAATTTTTACTTTCACGCCGCAGTAACTGAAAATTCCTTCGGTCACCACCGTGACCATGTCCACGCCTTCCACTTCGGAGGAAACGATAAACGGCGCAGGTTTGTAATCGGGATACGTCGTCCCCGCGCCGATTGCCGTCAGGAATGTCCCCGCCCCTTTTACAAGCGTTCCGTCCCAATCGCGATCCGGTCCGAGAAATCGCACCAGCGGCGTGCCGTGCGATTTCGCGCGATCGAGAACCACCTGCGGATCTACGCGCACGAGCTGCCCGTCGTGATTCGCGTACCGGTCGCACGCGCCGGCCATGCCGCGCTTGATGTAGCACAGCACCGGGCACGCATCGCAGCGAATCGTCTCTTCAGCCATTGCGGACTCCCGCAGCAGCCGCGGCAAGTATTTCCGCGCGCATGCGATCGGGCGTCGCGGGAATTCGGCGAATGCGCACGCCCGTTGCGTGGTGAATCGCGTTCAGAATTGCAGGCGCCGTGGGAATCAGCGCTTGCTCGCCCACGCCCTTCGCGCCGAATGGCCCGATCGGCGAAGCATTTTCGATGAGGATTGATTCGACCGGAGGAACGTCGCCCACGGATGGTATGAGGTAGTCATGCAGATTTTCGCCTTTGCCCGGAAAAAATTCTTCCATGAGCGCAAAGCCAAGTCCTTGCGCCGCGCCGCCTTCGATCTGTCCTTCAACAAGCGTCGGATTAATCGCGCGCCCAACATCGTGAGCCGCCGTTATTTTCGACACGCTAACTGTGCCGAGCTCCATATCCACGCTGACTTCCGCCATGTGCGCGCCAAACCCGTACACTGCGTAAGGATTTCCCTGGCCGTCAGAATTGAGCGGGCTCGTGGGAGGATCGAACGTCGCTTCCGCCGAAGCGACGTAACCCCGCGCATCGAGGGGCAATTCGCGCAGGGAAACTGTGCGGCGCTCGCCGCGCTCGTCAATCGTGATCGCGCCATTCTCGAATTCAATCCGCGCGCAATCACATGCATTCGCAAAACGCAAAATTGCTTTTCGCAATTCCGTTCCCGCCAGACTCGCCGCTGTTCCCGAAACAAATGTCTGTCGCGAAGCTGAAGTTTTTCCGCAGTCCGGCGTCACGTCCGTATCCGCCGGGAGCAAATCGAATTTTTCTAGCGGCGCGCCAATCGCTTCAGCGCAAATCTGCGTCACGACCGTCGCCGAGCCTTGTCCAATGTCCACAGCACCTTGATGCAGCACAATTCGCCCGTCGCGCTTGAGCCCAACGCGCATCGTCGACGGATTCGGCAGCGAAGTATTGCCGCATCCATACCACATCCCAGCGACGCCGACGCCGCGACGAACCGATCCTTTCGCCGCAGCGTTCGCAGCTTCCGCACACGCGCGCGCCGCGATCCATTTCGAACGCAGCGCCTCAAAACATTTGCGAATTCCCACGCCGCTTCCAAAAATTTGCCCAGTAACGGTAGGACTTTCGTCGTCGAGCGCATTCAAAATCCGGAATTCCAGCGGGTCCATCCCAAGCTTTTCCGCAAGCTCGTCGTAAAGTTGTTCCTGCGCGACAGTTCCCTGCGGCACTCCAAATCCGCGAAATGCGCCCGCCGGAACAAGATGCGTATGAATCGCGCGAGTGAGCGCGCGGTAATTCGGAACTTTGTACGGCCCCGACGCGTGAATCGGCACGCGATAAGCCACCGTCGGCCCCCACGAAGCGTACGCGCCCGTATTGAAATCCGCCTGAAAATCCATCGCGACCAGAGTTCCATCGCGCTTCGCTCCCGCTCGCGCGCGAATCCGCGCCGGATGCCGCTTCGTCGTCGCCATGATGGATTCCGGCCGCGAATAAATCATTCGCACCGGCCGCCGCAGGTGCCAAGCCGCCACCGCGAGAAACGGCTGCACGGAAAGATCGAGCTTCGTTCCGAAGCCGCCGCCAACCGCCGTCGGCAAAATCCGCACCGAGCTCTCAGGCAATCCGAGAATCGCAGCGATATCTTTGCGCGCCATATACGGCGCCTGCGTGCAAGATTGCACTTCGATCCGGTCGCCAACGCGCCGCGCAAATCCGGCTTCGGGCTCGATGCAGGCGTGCTCGACAAATCCTGTCTCAACTTCGTTGCTCACCACTACATCCGCATCGCGCAGCGCGGCGTCGACGTCGCCGCGCACTACGCGGCCGCGCACCAGCACATTGCCGGCGCGATGCGCGTGCACGAGCGGCGCATCAGCGTCGAGTGCCGCTTCAATCGTAGTCAGCGCCGGCAATTCTTCCCATTCGACGGGAAAGCTCGCCGCCTCGAACGCAGCAATCGCATCCGCCTCGCCAACAATCGCCGCCACAGCTTCACCGCGATATCGCGCTTCGCTTTCCGCGAACACCGGCTGATCGGCGCAATTCGGAATCACTCCGTAGCAATTTGTGCCGGGAACATCTTTCGCGGTAAACACCGCGTGAATTCCAGGATGACTCGCGACGAAAGCGTCGAGATCGCCGAAACGAAAGCGCGCGTGATTGTGAGGGCTGCGAATGACGCGAAGCGTCAGCGCGCCGGCCGGCGCTTCATCCGCGCCGTAAATTTCCGTGCCGTTAATTTTGCGCGCGCCGTCCACACGCGCCACCCGCTGCCCGACCGCCCCGGACAAACACTCTTCCCGCGACGCAATCGAGCCGGAAGCCGCCGCGAGCACGGCGGAAATAATTTTGCGGTAACCGGTGCAGCGGCAAAGCACGCCGCCGAGCGCATCAAGCACCTGCGTCTCATCAGGCGCGGAATTCGATTCAAGCAGCGCCGTCGCCGACACCAGCATCCCCGGCGTGCAAATCCCGCACTGCGCCGCGCCGTGCTGCAAAAATGCAGCGCTCAGCTTCTCAAAATTCGCGGAGTAGCTCCCGAGCCCTTCCACCGTCGTAACTTCCGTCGCGGCGCCGTCAAGCCGGCTACCATTAAGCTGTCCGACGGCAATCAAGCACGAACACGCCGCTTTGCCGTCAATCAGCACCGTGCACGCGCCGCAATCGCCCGCATCGCATCCGACCTTCGTTCCCGTCAGCCCCAGCTCATCGCGCAGCACTTTCGAGAGCCGCGTAATCGCCGGCACGCGCACCACAGTCCGCTTGCCATTCAGCTTGAACACGATCGGCGAGACACTCGAGAACGCAACCGGCGCCGCACAATCGCCCATGTTTATGCGGCTCCCACGCATGCATCGATCGCGCGCTGCACCAAAGTGATCGAAGCGTCGCGGCGATATGCCGCAGTCCCGCGAACATCGTCAATCGGAGAAAGCGCGTCGAGATAATCCGCAGTAGCTAATTTTCCGAGTCCCGGCCGCGCCGCAGCGCCAACAAGCGACGCCTCCAATCGCGTCAGCCGCCGCGCTTGCGCCGAGCACGACCCCACAGCAACGCGCGCCTCAGCGACGCAACTTCCCTGGCCATTTCGCTCGTCATTTACATCGCCATTCCACTTGTCATTGAGAATCGTCACCGCGACCATCACAATCGAAATCACCAAATATCGCCGCGCGCCAAGTTTCAAGAACGACGAAGCGGCATCCCCGAGCCGCCGCGGCACAGCCACGCTCGTCAAAATCTCGTCCGCGCGCCGCGCCGTCTTGCGATTGCCCAAAATAAAATCCCCCAGCGGCAGCGTCCGCGTCCCCGACGCGGAAGCAAGCCGCACCTCCGCATCGAGCGTCAAAAGCGGCGGCACGCTATCGGCGGCCGGCGACGCGTTACAAAGATTCCCCGCCACCGTGCCGAAATTTTGAATTTGAATCCCGCCGATTTCCCGCGCGGCGCTCTTCAGCCCGTCGAAGCCTCGCGGCAGCGCCACGCTCGCAATTTCGCTCCAGGTCGTCCTGCCGCCGATAAGAATGCGATCCGCCTCGAAAGAAATTCCCTTGAGTTCGCGCACACGGGAGATATCAATCACAGTTTCCGTGATGGGACGATCCACGCGCGCAGGAAAAAAGTCCGTGCCACCCGAAAGCACCACGCCGCGCGTCTCCGCAAGCGCCTTCACGGCTTCTTCCAAATTGGCGGGCTGGATATATGTCATAACTAGGTGGTTCAGGGCTACCTTATGTATTTATGCCGGGGACGTGCGCCACGAGATCATTTGTATACCAACAAACGGCATTTGTGAAGGGGCAGGCATCTTTCCAGTAACGTGAACCGTGCCGTCAGCGTAGGGGCGGGTCTTTTACCCTGAGGCCCTCAACCGAAGGGCAGACCCGCCCGGCCTTTCTCCGAATCGTCCCTCACCGTCAGGGCACGCTTTCAAGCGTGCCATCGCCGAACCCAACCGCCGAACGGGTTTCAACCCCTGAGGCTCAGCACATTCGCTTCAACAACCTCAACAACGTCCCCTGCTCGGCCTTCGACAGCGGCTCGAGCGTCTCCTCCGTAATTCTCGCGGCCTCGCGCATCGCCGATTCCGTAATTTTGCGCCCACGCCCCGTCAAATGAACCATCAACAGCCGCGCGTCCTGCAAATCCGCGCGCACCTCCGTGAATCCGCGCTTGGTCAACCGGTCAATCACGCCCTTGATCGTCGCCGCATCCATCGCCGTCAATCGCCCCAACCGGTTTTGCGAGCACGGCCCCACTTCGTAGAGCTTCGCCAGCGCCGCAAATTGCGTCGGCGTAAGCTCGTAGAGCATCCGCTTGGTGAAAATCGCGATATGCCGCTGCACCACTTGCCGAAGAATGAATCCCGCCTGCCGGTCAAGAATGTATCGCTTCGCAGGCGCCGCAGCTCCGCCCTTCGCCTTAGCCCCCGCCGATAGTCCTCGCCCCAAAACGGCCCCCGGAACAAAAATAATGCAGCTGCAAATAGATGCGGGAGTATACACCGCGATGCAAGTAGTCTTGCCGAAGGAAGCCGAAGCAGGGCTACTCCATGCAGCAGTCAGCAACCGCTAGGCGGCTTTGAACGAAGAGGATCGCTCTTAACGCGGATCACCTAAGCCAATAGCCAATGACGACACCTATGAGGCCGAAAGCCCATTCTTTCGTCGCATCAGGGTATCCGTTTGATAAGACTACATAGAGGCATGCGGTGAGGACGCCCACGGAAACGACAGCTTGAATTACAAACTTCCATCGTTCTCGAACTGTGAACTGCTCATCGGCCATTAGTTACGGCCTTTTCTTCCAGTCCTTGATGATCGCCACCGCTTCGCGTAGATGCGTACCAAACAACTGCGACTCAGCAGATGGCGGTGCTGCGTGGCTTTCTTCGGGTTGGACATTTGCCAAATGCAGATGCATTAGTACGCCTTGTGGCGGACGCGCAGTCTCAAACGTAGTCGAATTAATAATATTTCCTGACTGGATTGCGAAAGGGAGAGGATTCGCCTCTGAACTATTATTATCTTCGACGTGGGTCGTGCTTTGCTCCTTATCCATTCGCTTCCTCCGGCGGATTCAACGCTCGATCAAAGAAGAATTTTCTCTTTATCCAACGAAATCCTTCGTGCTTGCTGATAGCTGCGATTTCGATCGGCCCACCAACCACAGGTGCGCCGGGCGCAAACCGCCAGAAATTAATCGTCAGATCAGCAAGGAACTCTGCCAAATCAATTGCATCCTGCAACGGCATCGCAGGCAAGGCCAGCGGAACTTGAAGTGATTGCTTTACAATTTCAATCGCAGGCTGAATCTGGTTTGTCGCAACGCCGAGATTCTGCTGCATCACGTTGCCCAACATCGTGCCGAATCCAAGGACCAGTCTATTGAGAGGCTCGCCCGCGCCCGCCCACGAAATACCTGAGTCGTCGTTCTTATGCAACAGCTTAGGCGGCGGGCAATTCCCTTTGGAAATTTCAACGAGATATTCGTCCGCAAGTCCCGCCCCTGCCGAATATCCCGCCACAATGAAACCGAGGTCTGGTATGGCTGGCCACTTTTCGAGTGCGTCTAAATAGTTTTCTTCGAAAATGAACTTTCTTAACTGGCTTGCGACCTGTTCAAGGGTGTATCTTTGACTTTCCAATTTCCAGTCTGGGTGTTTCGGGTCATCCCCCGAAAATCTCTTGCGTAGGTCTTTCACGAGCGACGAGATCGATGCGTTGCCGATGCCGCCAGCACCCCATGTAATCGCCCCGATCGGAAGGCCTTTTCGCAAGTTAAACGCTTTGTTTGCATTATTATAGATATTCGAGACGGCAGTCACTCCCGCCTGTTCTGGATTTATTCCCATGACTGTTGACGCGCTATCAGTCGCCAACACCACACCGTCGTTTATTTTGACCGAAATTGCGATAGTCATTGCAGGTCATCCTTGCCCGCGATGCCGTTTTGGGCACGGTGCGTCATTTGCGAGGAGTCGTAAGATTATAACAATTCTGACCGTCGTCCAAATTTTCGAAGCCTCAGGACCGGTTTGGGTCTGGTGAAACCGGAATCGATCGCGCGCGTGTTGCTGGGAACCACGCATGCTACCCGCTCGCACCAGAGATTTTATCGAGCAACCAGTGACTGATGTTAATAAGATGCGGCGGGCCAACAATGAGCGCGATTCCGACCGTCCACAAAACTTTTTTTTGATTGAAGATTCCAAAACGGGCGAGCGCGTAAAGTGGGCGATCGATGAGCCGCCACGCAGCTCGGTGCAGAAGCATTAAGAGCATGACAGCTGAAACCATAGAGCACACCACGAGGTCAATAAGGCCCATAGTACCTACGGAGATAAATACAGAAACTATGAACCTGCGCAGAATATTAGAGCTCGCCACGTCAACAAGAGCAAGCAGCCAATCCGGACGGAAAAATACTAACGGCGTCGCCAGAAATGGAATAATTCCAAGCATCGTGTTCAGAAGCAGCAAGCCGCCAATTCGTAAAGAACTCGTGAGATTAGCGGCACGCCTTAGCAGCCAGCGGGTCAAGACTATGAATAGAATGTCTAGCGCGAAGCTAAGAGCTATTGAAAGAGCGGTCGCCAGAAGATGCATGAGCTCTATATTTCTGGACTGAGGCGCGAGGAAATGAATGTAATAGATAGTCCCTAGAATGCACACGACCAGCCCGGACGTCCAGACGATTAGCCAGTTGCGATTCTCAATCGAAGGTCGGGCTATACCGAGGCTCGCGAAAACCACGGAAAATATCACGTAGCCCTCAAGAAAGGACGGCGGTAAGTCGCTTGAATTCACCACCCCTTGCTGAATCCAAACCACCGCTACCAAGAGTTTAAAGAGCGAGAACGAGGCCATGGAATAACAAACCGAAATTCCTATTGCGCGAGCCGAAAGCAGCCGCTTGCCAAAGACGTTGGTGAAACCCTGGTCGGTGACATTGGCCGCGACTTTGAGGAATGCCGTGCTTTTAGAGATGGCTGACTTGCGGAAATCGTCTACCTTGATCCACCATCGTTCGATACGATTTTGAAGCTCACCTTCTTGATCTTCGTAAAGAAAGAAGGCGCTGTAGACGATCAGCAGCCCAACCAATCGAAGAGACAAGACGCCGACGTCTCGAAGATACATATATTTCTATGTCCGGAAGAGTATGTACTGTAGCCGCAGTATATGTCACAGCCAGAGCAAATTCATCTAAAATATTGGAGAGGCGTAGAGGGCGCGGGCGAAAATCCAGACCCGGCGAGTCCCTGCAAGAATTCAAGAAGATCTACTTGCCCACACTTCCGAAGTGGCTTACGCGCAGTTGCGATTGCGTGAGTTCTTTGACGTCGAGCTCGCCATCCTTTTTCACATCGAGCCTGTCGAACTCCGCTTCCATGAAGCTCATCCACTCATGCTTGGAGATTTTGCCGGTTTTGCCGGTATCAATCAGCAGCAGCAACTGCCTGGCCTCGTTCGCTCCGAGGGCCACGTTATCCTGCGGCTTCGGAACGGATGCCTTTTGTGCCACCGCAGTCCCCAACATGGCCCAGACCACCGCCAAGACGGCGAGGACCGCTACGCCTTTCCATACGAACCGCAGATCCCTCACTTTGTTCGGGGTGACAACCAATCTTGCGGCAGGACTGCAGTCATGTCGTTTCAGCATGTTCAACTCCCCACACGATCAACTTCCAGGACGTTCTGCGTCAGGCGCGCCTCTCCGGGCCGCCTTTGGGCGCGCCGTCTGCCGATAGAATCGAACGAGAGCGCGGGTCGAGAACGCGCGCCAAAAAGCAAATCACGGCGAAAACAACTTCCGCCATTCTGGAATTCTCCCCGGTTGGTCCCTCAGCGCCCAAGACCGAAGAGCGGGACGCCGGCGGTGCGTGGGCCCTTCGAAAACTCAGGGCAGGCGAACAGTAGTCCCGCCTGCCTTAGGAAAGCATAAGGAATTCGTAACATTCCTATAAGGGATCGCGCCTATAAGGATCGGGGGAAGGGCAACCTTGCACATCAAGCGTTCAGGGCAAGCGACGATTCCTGTTCATCACTGCGCCGCAATTTGGTATCGTTATACTATGATTACGTGCCTAGAACATACTAGGCGCTGCCGGGGGGCTGTAATGAGCGTTGAAGAGGAAGAAAAGAAGGCGCGCGCGCCGCTTGAATTTATTGAAGCGCGGCATAAGTATGTGTTGCTGAGGCATAAGGCCGACGCGGTGGCCAAAGGGCTCGAGGCGATGGCTAGGATCGTGCGAGACCGGCCCGAAACGATTGCGTTTGAACGCGACGACGCAGCATTAAAAAACTATATGGGGCTGGGCGCTCTCGTGGATGACATTCAGAAGACCGGAGAAGACCTGCAGAGACTCACCGACTTGATGGAGCAGCTCGGCTTCCCTGATACTCTTGCCGAAAATAGATAGTTACAGCCTGGCGCTACCGGGTGTATACATGGGGCTCGGCCGAACCCCCAAAGATCCGGCTTAGAATCGGCCGAAACAGGCTCCGAATCCCATTCGGAGCCTTTTTTCTGCGTAGAGTACGCAAGGGCAGAATGGGAACCGGCAAAGAATGGATATTGGTGGTATGCGCCGCCGTTTTTCGGGACGGCTGTTTGCTATTTCTTGCACCGCTAAGTACAAGCGAGAAGCACGTCAAGCCGCTGGACGTTTTGGCCTACGGCGCTTCCGGACTTGGGTTCGGACTTCTGTCGGCGTTCGGATGGCGGGTATTCCACTGGCCTCTGATCGTGCCGATGGCCGCCAGCGTCGCGGCACTTTTTATTCTTGGGAGCCTCGTTAGGCGGAGACGTTGTTCGAGCGAATGAGGCTCGATTCCAAAATCTTACATACCCGGTCATTTGCGCGATTGATTCCCGTCTGCTAGGCTAGTCACAGCAACATCAGCTATCGAAATCGTCAACATGCGTGAGAATGGAGGAGGATCGGCGGGGACGCTGCTTGTCCCGCCTGCGTTTACTATGGCTGCTGCCTCTATTTACCCCGTTCGCGCCGTTTACCCTGCTTAGCCAGAGCGTCGAAGGGAGCCTAGAAGGGAGTCCCGAATCGAGCCTCAAAGGGAGCCGGAACGACGCAGCAAGCAGCCAATTCTAATCGACAGTCCAAAACGATTAAAAATCGCCGTAAGCCTAACAAAACAAACGACCGAGGCCGTTTCTAATCGTATGAAAATAGACGCCCCTCTGCTGGCGACCGGAGGCCGAAAAAACCAAGCACCCGGGAGGCGCCAGGTGTTGCCTTCGGGAGGCTTCGGGTGTATAAAATGACTCGCGGTCGAATACCCAGTGAGGCTCCGTGCCACCCCTTCGGAGCCCTCTCTTTTTGGCTGCATTTTCCCGCTTCTTTTCCCGCCTTCGCCAGCCGCCTTCGCACCAGCACGCCGCGAATGCTCACGACACCAATCGAAATTCCGGAGGTTTCGTGCTCGCGCGTGGATGATAGAATACGGCTATTCCATCGGAGCCATGATGTGACTGCCGCAATCTTGGGAGTTCGCGGAGACGGCATGGCCGGAACTTGGACTCATGGCGACGAAAGAACGGGATCCGCTGCGCTGCCCATCCTGCGGCAGCCTGAATACTCGCCGGTCGAAACGCCGGCTCCTTCTCGACCCGCTGTATACAATTTTCGGATTCCTGCCCTACAGATGCGAAGACTGCAATCACAGATTTTTCAAATTTGGTTTCGTGCGGCGGCCGGAGCGAAGGTCTGACACCGCGCCCTGAATTTTAGTTGGATTTTTGGAAAGGATTATTTGATGGCCGACTATAGGATCGAACCGGATGGCCTGGTGGTGAATTATCTCAGCGAGCGAGCCACGCAAAGAGGACTGGGGCCCAGACCGAAAATAGGGGCGCGCCTGGCGTTCAAGACAAATTCCGAGATGGCGGAATTCGTGCGAGCGGGAGAAGCGGCGGGGTTTGTCTTCGAGGGAAAACAATATCTCGCGGGCAAATCGTAAAATAGCGGCTATCGCGCGACTGAGGCCGGGCGTTGCGCAGAGGTGGGAAGCGGTTGCGAGCGATCGTGGCGGATGATTTCGAGTTGATCGCCGATGCATGTGCCGGTGCGGCCGACGGTGTGAGTGGGAAGCTCGAGGACGCTGCGTGCGTTGAGGCAAACTTTTGAGATGCGGAACGGGCGAACGTGCTCCTCGACGTGCACCACGCGCTTTTCGCGGTCGAGAAACACGAGATCGATCGGGAACATCATGCCGAGCGTGTGCACGCCGTGGCAGGGAATGATCCACAGGCCGCGGCCGGGGCGATTCCACGTGCCCGTCTTGCCGAGCAAGCCGACGAGACGGCGCACGTAGGTATCCGCGGCGCTCACTTCCGTGGCCACGAAGCAATCGCGCGTTTTGTTGTAGACGTAAACTTCTGAATTGTGATTCAAGACACCAATGCCTCAATTTTGGAATGCCCAAATCAATTTTTACTGGTTCATTGAAAGGCGGGACTTACTCACCAGTCTTACGACTGCGCCGCCAAATAATGATCCCCAAGACAGCCACAGCGAGCACGCCTGCGATAATCCGAATTGTGCTTACATCCATACCACCCATATTTCCTCCTATGAACGGCGACGAACTGGGCTTACGTCGTTCTCAGCGCTGCGGTGAATTGCAGAGCTGCTCCAGATCTTTTCTACCGTAAAGCTTTACAAGCTCTATTTGCTGAGCTGCGGAAGCATCTGATGGAGCACGATGACGACCGCAGGCCCAAGTAGCACGACAAAGAGAGCCGGAAATACGAAAAATACCAGCGGCGGAACCATTTTCACGCTGGTCTTGGCTGCCATTTCTTCGGCGCGCTGGCGGCGCTTGGTGCGGAGCGAATCGGCGTGAACGCGAAGCGCCTGCGCCAAGTCGGTTCCGAAACGATCGGTCTGGACGAGCATGCCGACGAGGGCTTTGACGTCGTCGACGCCGGTGCGATCGGCCAATTCTTGAAGCGCTTCGAGGCGGCTTCGGCCTACTCGCATTTCGAGATTAATGAGATGAAATTCGTCGCTGAGCTCCGGGTGCGTGTATTCGAGCTCTTCGGCGACGCGGGCGATGGACTGGTCGAGACCCAAGCCGCCTTCCACGCAGATGACGAGCAGATCGAGAGCGTCGGGCAGAGCCAGCACCATCCTGAATTGGCGATGGCGCACGCGCCAACTGAGCCACATGTCTGGAAGCAGAAAGCCGAAGACGGCGGCGCAGAGAAGGATTGGAATCGGGCTGTATACATACCAGCCGGTGAAATAAACGATGCCCAAGAAAAGGAGAGGCACAAGCACCTTGGTGCCGCGCAATACAGCGACGAGTTCGGGCCGGCGATATCCGGCTCGAATCATCAGGCGGTGGAACTGGGTAACCTCGCGCGCGGAGGGAGGCAAGAGCTTGCTGACGTCGGTGAGGACGCGCTCAACTTTTTTGCGGCTGGGCTCGCGCTTTTCGCGGACAACAGCCTGCCCGCCCGGGCCCGCGCCGCCTGTTCCGAGCTGAGTGAGGCGGTCAACGAGAGTGGAACTGTCGGTCGAAAATAAAAGAACGAGAAATACACCGACGAGAACAACATCGAAGAATATCGCGAGAGCGATTACAAGAGTCATGGTTTAGGTCCGGCGCTGCTGCTTAAACCTCAATATTTACGATCTTCCAAATGATCAACGAACCGAGAATCTGAAGAAACGCGCCGACTCCCAACAGCGTCCGGCCCAGGGGATCAGTAAACAAAACACTGGTGTATTCCGGATTGATGGCGCGAGTGATCAGAAGAAAAGTGGGCGGCAGAGCAATCAGGATTGCCGCGGTGAACCGGCCCTGGGCGGTCTTGGTTCGAACCTCGCCGCGAATTTTGAAGCGCTCGCGGATCACGGAGGCGAGATTCTCGAGAAGTTCGACGAGATTTCCGCCGGTTTCTTTTTGAACCACGAGACCGGTCACAAAGAAGCGGACGTCAACGAGCGGGACACGCTCGGTGAGATTGTGTAGCGCATCGCGAAGCGGCAAGCCGAAATTGTTTTCTTCAAAGACCATGCGGAATTCGCCGGCAACGGGCTGAGCCGTCTCTTTGGACATCATTTCGAGGCCCGCGGTGACGGCGTGTCCGGCGCGAATGGCGCGCGAAAGAAGGTCGATTGCTTCCGGGAAGTTCTTCTCGAACTTACGCAGACGCTGAGTCCGGCGAATGGCAACAAACATCGCCGGAAGCGCGAAACCGAGCAGGCCGAACAAGACAGCGGTGATAATGCCCCATTCTTCGACATAGCAAATGAAGTAGATCGCGACGCCTGAAATGGCGCTGAGAAGCGCCAGAACACCAGGCTTAATCTTTAAACCCGCCTGAGCGATGTAGGCGTTGAGCCTCGCGAGACCCGACCAGGACAGCAGAAGCTTGTTGAGGGCCGGAAGATCGCTCACCGTCGAGTCGCGGAGCATCGACTTGTTGACCTGCTGGACACCGACCGCGCCGACGCTGACGTCTTGCAGGCGGCGCTGAACGGCTTCCGACTCCGAATCACCGCGCGTGGCAAAAAGCACGGCTCCGGCGATCGCCAGGATCAGTATGAAAACGATGATTGCTGCAAACAATGCCATCGCGAATCCTCTAGCGCCGCACCGGCGCCTTTTCAAACATTTCGAAGGGCAAATGAACTCCGGCCATCTCCAAGCGCTCAGCGAGTTTCGGGCGAATTCCTGTCGGCTGGAACTCGCCGAGGACCTCGCCTTTTTCACCGATGCCGCGCCGTTGGAACACGAAGATTTCCTGCATGGTCACGACATCCGATTCCATGCCGGTGATTTCCGCGATGGTCATGACCCGGCGCGTTCCATCGCTAAGCCGGCTGATCTGTACGACGAGGTCAATGGCCGAAGCAATCTGGCGGCGAATCGCCTTGTCGGGAATGTTCAAGTTGGCCATGGCAACCATGGTTTCCAAGCGGCTCAGAGCATCGCGGGGCGAGTTCGCGTGGACGGTGGTCAGCGAGCCATCGTGGCCCGTGTTCATGGCCTGCAACATGTCGAGCGCTTCCTCACCGCGGACCTCGCCGACGATGATGCGGTCGGGACGCATACGCAAAGCGTTGATAACGAGTTGACGCTGCTTGATGACACCTTTGCCTTCGACGTTGGCCGTGCGAGTTTCGAGCCTGACGACGTGTTCCTGGCGCATCTGCAGTTCGGCCGCGTCTTCAATCGTAACGATTCGCTCGCGATTGGAAATGAAGGAGGAAAGGACATTCAATAGCGTGGTCTTGCCGGCGCCGGTGCCGCCACTGACGAGCACGTTCATGCGCGCGCCCACGCAACCCTGGAGCATCTCAACGCCAGCGGGGCTGATGGTTTTATTACGAAGCAATTCTTCAGCGGTCAGGCGATCACGGCCGAAACGCCGGATCGAAAGACAGGGACCGTCAATGGCAAGCGGCGGGATGATTGCGTTAACGCGCGAACCATCGGCCAAACGGGCGTCCACCATCGGCGAAGATTCGTCAATTCGACGGCCGATCGCAGAGACGATGCGATCGATGATCAACATCAGGTGAGCATCGTCGCGAAACTGAACCGCAGTTTTTTCGAGCTTGCCGGCGCGCTCCACGAAAACCGATTTGTAAGTGTTGACGAGAATATCGGAGATCGTCGGATCCTTCAGCAGGGGCTCTAGCGGACCGAGACCAAAAACCTCGTCGATGACTTCCTGAGTAAGGCGCTGGCGTTCCTGAAAGGTCATCGGCGTGGTTTCGCCGGCGACCAACCCTTCGATCACTTGCGCCAATTCGGCACGAACCGTCTGACGATCACCCTGTGTGACGCGCTCCAAATTGACGGCCTGGAGCAGCTTCCGGTGAATCGTAGCCTTCAGCGCTGTGAAATCTGATCTAGTTGAAGCAACTGGTTGCACGCTGCTACCTCATTTCTTAGGAGGAAATGCGAAGAATCCGGCGCCGCGCTTGTCTTCAGCACTTTCCGAGCTGACACCTGCCAGCTGACACGCCATATTGCGAAACTTTGTAACCAGAGGATCGTTGTGATTTCGCGAGAGAAGCTTCCCGACGCTCTCGGCCTCGCTCACTTGGCGGTAGTCATTCGGCAAACGAGCGAAAATCGGATGCTTGATTCGCTTTTCGATGTTTTGCAGAGCCTCGTCATCTTCCCTGCGCCAACGATTGACGATCACGCGAATCCGCGAAGGATCGGTGCCTTGTTCGATAAGAGACTTCAAACGGCGTTCGAGACCCCACAGCGCCGGAACGCTCATAACCGTTACGATGACAATGGCCCGGGCTGATTTGAAGGCTGAACCGCCTTCGAGGAGGTTGGTGACACCGCCGTCAACGATCAGATAGTCGCAGCTGCCTTGCGCGACGTTAACCACTCGCTCGACCGCCTCGGCCGACACGCTTTCCCACTGCTCGGGACGAGACGTCCCGGCGAGGACGCCGACACCACTCGGGTGCTGCGCGATCAGGCCAGTAAGAAAATGACTATCCAGGTGCTCGAGATTATCAACCGCGTCCCGGACGGTAAATCGAGGATGAAGATCCATCAACAAGCACAGATTTCCGAGTGGGCGCGCGAGATCGAACATCTCGATGTGCTTCCCAGTGGCCTTGGCCAATTGAGAGCCCAGATTGGCGGTTACTGTGGTGGTGCCGACGCCGCCCTTCGTGCCCATGACTACGATTAACTTGTCCTGCTGGCGGAGGTGCGTGGACTGGCGCTCTTGGGCGAAACGCGTGAGAGCTTCGCGCAGAGCCGCAATTTCCACCGGTGCGGAAAGGAACTCCTGAACGCCGCTGCGCATGGCTTGCAGCAGCAAGGTGGGATCAGGTTGTTTGAAGGGTGCGCAAGCAATAATGCAAACGGACGGATAGCGCCGGCGCCACGCGGCAGCGGCTGCAAGGGCCGCTTCGAAATCGCGGCCAAGGTCGAGAAGGAGAATGTCCGGAGGGACTTCGCCTGCTCGCATTTCAGGGGATCCAGACGCCGGAAGTTGCTGTACCCGCCCTACGAGACCGGATTGCTCCAGACTCGCGCGCAGAACACCGCTGACCTCGGCATCACCGCTAAGAACCGCTGCTGTCAGCATCTTTCAAGAGCTCCCAAGCAAACAATATGCTTCGTTGGTGTCGAGTGCAAATGCACCCATTACGGCTTTGTGGGCCCTTTGCCCTCAATCTGTTTATCGAACTCCGGCCCCTTCATGTACGGCACGGGATATTCCGGCAGCTTCGGCTCCTGGCCGACACCGAGAGGATGCACGATGTGCGGGGTCACGATCACGACCAATTCGTCTTTGCTCTTCTGAAATGACTTGCTGCGGAAGAGTTGGCCGAGGACCGGTAGATCGCCTAGCACCGGCATCTTGTTGATAATCTCGCTCACCGAATTGTCCACTAGACCTGCGATTCCAAAACTCTGGCCGTCGGCCAGCTCCATTTCGGCATCAACGCGGCGTGTCGATAGCGCGGGGATGAAGAATCCCGAGAGGGTGATCGCATTGGTATAGTCGAGCGAACTCACTTCCGGCCGCACGTGCAGATGGATTCGATTGCCCTCCGTCAGAGTCGGCGTAAATGTGAGCTTCACACCATACTCACGGAATTGAATCGTGACGGTCGGCACAGTACCGGCTCCTCCGCCTTGCACGACGGGGAATGGAAACTCTCCGCCAGCGAGGAAGCTGGCCTCTTTGCCGGTTTCTGTCAGAAGGTTCGGCTCAGCCAAAGTCTGGAGCAAGCTATGCTGCTCGAGCGCCTGGATGGTCAGACCAACGTTGACGTTTGGGTCAAACAAAAAGATGTTCAACAAACTGCTGAGCGAAAAGCTCGGCGTGACCGACGGAGCAACTGCGCCAGAGCTCGAAGTGCTGGTAGTAGAAGTGGTGCTGCTCGTGGATGAAGTAGAACTCGTCCCCGTCGGAAGCGTCGGGAGCGACGGCGGGCCGTATTGGCCGGTAGACGTGGCGCCGGCCACCCTGGTGCCTTGGCTGAATAAATTCACGCCGAGCTGCGTCAGCGCGGTGCGGTTGACTTCAGCAAACTTTACTTCGAGCAGAATTTCACCGGCCGCGGGCGGCACGGGCACTTCCATCATGTTTACGACTTTGGTGACCGCGGCTGAAACGATCGCGAGAATGCGGTCCGCCACGATCTTCGATGAAATGTGACCGGAGATGACCACCACATCTTTAATAGCTTCAACCTTTACGTCTTCGCGCGGAAAGACTTCGTGAATCTTCTGGCTTAGCCCGAGAATGTCGAGGTCCACCAACAACTCGAGTGGCTGACTTTGATCGGCGTCGTTCCAGAGAACCAGCGAAACGCCGCCCGGGCTCTTACCGTTGATCATGATCTGAGTAGGGCTGATGATGATGGCGTCGGCGACATTGGGATCGGCAATCGAAAGGCGCTTGACGCGGGTCGGCGAGGTGATGAGAAGCGAGCGACCAACCAACACGTGGAGCGTTTCGCCGGCGGAGGTGACATTCGCTGATTGAGCTGCCGCTTGCGGATCCGCACCCGAGCTCGTGGGTGGCGCAGTCTGCTGGGCGTGCAGGCTGCTCGCCGCTCCGAGCGAGAAGAGCACAAGGGCCGAAAGCGAGAGACCGAAAGCGAAGCTCCCGGCACATCGCTGAATACGTCCGCGTATCATTCTCATCGATTTCCTCTGCGTTGCCGCGTAATTTGAATTTCGTTCCATTATTGGTTCGGAAACTCGCTTGTTTCACGCTTGCTCGCGCGGATCACTTCAACCGAGTAAGCCGGCGGAGCTGGCGGTGCAGCAACCTTCGCATGAATATGGGCCGATACGGGCACAGGCGCCGGAGCAGGACCAGAACCAAGCAACGTTCCCTGGAATAGCGGTGGCGGCGCAGTCTTGTTCGGATCAATGGCATTGCGAAGAGCCAACTGAATGCGGCCCATGGTATTAGCCATCGCGAGCTTGTCCGCGTCTTCAGGAGTCACCAGCAAGGTGATCACGGTTACTGTCGTCGCTTGGCCTTGGCGATCCTGTTCCGTCTTCTGGCCGGCGGCTAGAACGCGAACGTCCTCAAGAATCGTGCGAGTCACATTTTCCGTAGGACCGCCGCCCATCGATTGGCCGGTCACCATGACATCCACGGAAGTTCCCGGCTGTGCGAAACCGGCGACGGCGACCACATCGTTGACGGCCACCGACACGGCTCGCATGCCTTCCGGAATGACTGCAGGCAGGCCTGCGCCAGCGTCTTTGGGAGCCAGTTTGCCTTCCAGAATGGGCTCGCCAGGCAAAACCGGCGTGATCAACGCGCGATCGACGCAGTCTTGAATTCTCGTGAACACGCCCTGGATAGGCTCGCCAGCGGGCCACGAAATTAGTTTTAGATCCTGCGCCTGCAAGCGCGTGCCAAGGGGCATCTGCGTCGCAGCGACAACGATTTGACTTGTTGTCACAGTCTGACGTGTAGTGGCTTGAGACATTGCCTTGTAGACAACCTCAGCCAGAATCAGCCCCAGGATCAACGCCACCGCAAGTCCGATCAAAAGACGGCCCCGTTTCATATTTTCATCTCCGCTTCGAGTTTACAGACGGATCGTTCCAAGCCCGTAACAGATCAGCGTTGCGGCCGCCGCCGCGACACCGAACGGCAGATGCGAGGCGCGGGCATTGCCCAACTGGATCTCAGGGTGGGGCTTCAAACCGTAGACGAAAAATCCACGGAGCAATTCCCACATATTCGAGATCGTCTCAACGATTCGCCGCTGCCAAATCATCTGCACTAGCGCCATCACCCCGGCAATTAAGATTGCCGTGAAGAATACGTAAAACACGTTGCGCAAGCCCAACACAGCGCCCAGAGCGCCCATTAATTTCCAGTCGCCAGCTCCCAGACCGCGCAGTAAAACGATCGGAAGCAGAATGGCCAACATGGCCAGAGCTCCCGCGAGGCTCCACTTCAGCCCGCTCCATCCGTACACCAGCTGATTCACGATTAGCCCTACGAAGAATCCGGGAATAGTCAGCCAGTTCGGGATGCGGCGGGATTTGACGTCAATGCCCGCCGCGATCCCTGCAATCGTTAATGCTAAAAGCCAAGTCATCTGCCGCTCCATCCGATGCCTCCAGCACCCGCCAGGTGCATGGAAACGTTTGTTCCGCCCCACTCAGAGATCCCGTAGCTGTTGCCTTGACTGCCCAAGTGTGTTTTCCCCTAGTGCAACAGCCGAACACGGATCATGCCGGTTAAGAGGCTGTAACGAGATTCGAAGCAGCGTTCGCGAACACGGTGCTGATTGTGCTGCCAAGAGTTTGCATCGTGGCGATTGCCACCAATGCCACCAGCACCAACAGCAAAGCGTATTCGGTGAGGTCTTGACCTTCCTCTTCCTGCCACAGCTTCTTGATTATCTGTTTCACAATCAATCTCCTAGAAGTCTTCGCAAGATTTTGACAACCCGAACGGACAGTTCGCGTCTGATACAACCAAATTTCAAAAACGCTGCACTGTTCCTTACGTGCTGGCCTCGCCGGCTATTCACGCCGAAGAATCCTATTTTTCGCGAATCACTCTCTGGCCGCCGAAAGAACCACTAATATTCTTGCGACGGCCAAAGAGCGAAAGCGTGGATCTCGGGCACCTGCGGCGTGGTTGGAAGCGGAGTCGATGAGACGTTGCACATTGAGATGCCAAGCGTCTTGATCGCAGTAATCGCCACCAACGCAACGAGGGCTAGCAACAGGCCGTGATCGGTAAAGTCTAATTCCATCTACACGACACGGCCTGAGCTTCGGTTTCCGTCGTCCGTCTGTCTCCTAGGCACTCCAGGGGCGAAGAGAACACCCACCAACAACCCGCAGTTGTGGGGCCACTTAGCCGGGGGAGTGTTAGCTAGCAGTCGACAGGTTCGAGGCTGCGTTCGCGAAGACGGCGCTAATTGTGGTGCCGAGCGTCTTCATCGTGGTAATCGCAACCAAGGCAACGAGAACCAGCAACAGAGCATATTCCGTGAGGTCCTGGCCAGCGTCCTCGCGATAAAGCCTGAGCATTAGTTCCTTCATGTTGTAATTCCTCCTTGTAAGTTTCGAAACTGGGACGAACACCCACTTGGATAGTGCAGGTACGGTGCCAAATGCGGAAGCCACCCGAAAAATCAAAGTGCCGTAATTTCAAGCGATTAGAACAAGAGGCGGCCTGGTGCAGTGGAACGGTTCTGCTCACATGGGCGAATCCGTTCTCTTCGTGTGAACCGGCGGTGTGCGGGCGCGTAACGTGTTCACTTTTGTTCACATTACGGTCCCAAAATGGCCCTGAATGGCTACAGAGAAATGCGCGCAAATCTGTAGAATTCCGTGAAGAGAAGAGGATCGGAGGGTTGATCATGGGCATCAGCGGAGTGCCGGTCTAGCGCTGCGAAACTAGCGCGAGGGTCCGTGATTCGGGCGTGCCGGTGCCTGAGACTGGGTGCAAAGGCCGATGTAGAGTTCGGTCACGAACGTATACGACGGCGATGTCGTCGGAGTAGACGACTTTCCATTCGGGAAGCCGGCCGAGGACGGTTGCGAGTATCGATTTGCGCGGGATAAAACACACTCCGATATCGTAGCGATCAAGCAAGCGGAAGGCGTCCGGGTCGAGACGCATGATATCGAGATAATCGGAAAAAACGCCGGCGTACTCGTAAAAATCGGCGCGTCCGTCAATGAAAACCTTTTGCTGAGGATAGAGCTCATAGATGAGGTAACCGCCCCAACCATACTCGTTCAGCATCGGGGAGCTCTGCGGGTGATCGCGGAGATAATCGACGGCCTTCACGGGATAGGTATCGAGGAAGGGCGCAGATAAACGAGATGGAGTACTCACGTAATAAACGGAGCCGACGACTATACATATCGTGATGATCAAATTTAAAACGGGCTTGTCCTTGGCTGGCTCGTACTCCGGAATCCAACGGCTCAGGAGCTCGGCGATTTTCGGCGTCAAGAAGAGAAGGAAAAAAAGCAGAAAACGAATGTGCGCGTAAGCCGCGAAGGCGCCGGCCATCAGCAGAACAAATGAAGTCAAACTATGATTCATGCGAAACAGTACTTGCGCCAGGACGAGCAACAGAAGCGCGACCATCATGATCTTTCCGAAGGGAAGCGCGAAGCTGAGAGGCTGCCATTCGATAATGCTGGCTACGTTGAGCGGCTGCATAAACGCCATCTGAAGTGGATACGTCGCGAGGCGAGTGCCGTAGGGCGTAAGCGGCAATAAGGCAACAGTGACAAGGGCCACTTTAAGCATGTGCAGACGCTGTTCCGGAGACCATCTTTCCCCATAAAGGCTGCCATAACTGAAATTCGCGAGGCCGGTGAGCCAATAGATTCCGAAGACGCCGAGGCCGAGGAAAAATGTTCCGTGCGTGTTCACCCAAAACAAAAAGAGCACGGGCAGCCACCACAGCGAGCGCGACAATCCTTGCCTGTAGCGCTCGAGTCCTACCAGCATAATCAGCATGAAGATGTAGCCGAGAACTTGCGGGCGCAGCGTGAAAAAAGCGCCAAACATCACGAGCGCAAAAACGGTGGCTAAAAATGCCGCTTTTACGTTCTTCGAACGCAGATAAGAGAAATAAAAAGTCAGGACGGTGAGCGCGCTGGCCCAAATAAATTGCAGGGTAGCGAGGCCGGAAAATCCGTAACGAGCAGCGAATGCGATGACAACTTCGCCAAACCATTCGTAAGCAATCCAGGGCGCGCCGGATGCGGTGAAGGAATACGGATCCGTGGTGGGGAAATGATGCTGCAGAATCATTTCACCTACGCGGATATGCCACCAGGTATCGGGATCCACGAAACGAAAATGGGCGGCGACGCAGGCTCCGCCGGCCAGTAGCGCTCCGAGGAACACGGGAAAAGACATCCAGCGGCGCAGGATATCGGTTGTCACGGTGCGCTGGCCCGGCAGATTGGTAACGGCTGAATTCAGTGCTGGCATCGATAGTTTACTTTTTTCGAAAAAATTCGCGCTCATCCGCACTGACACACTCAGCTGGCAAGCTGAGGACATTGCACGCGTGAGCCGCGAGGCATCTTCGAGTGACAATCGTCAAATGACAATCGTCAGACGAAATGCGCCATCTCAAAACGGCACACCAAACCCTCTGCTAGGCGCAGAGGACCAACGAGGTAGCAAGCGGTGTTCCATCTCAGTTTGACTTAAGTCCAATGGAGAGATGGCGAAAATCATCCAGAACCGCGAAAGAGGTCTGCACCTGTTCTGGTTTTTCTCCGATTTGGAGAATCTTTTCCTCGTGGAGATGGCCGAGCAAGAGCCCTGCACGACGTAAGTAGTCGATCCGCTCCGGGCGGAGGCCCATCACTCGGGCGCAAGTCGCGTCCACGGCGACGGGGTCATTCCCTAAGATTAGCAAACCGCAGGACTTAGGTGTGCCTTGGATGGGGCCGTTGCCTTCCATTCCCGTGATCCCGTCCACAATGGCTAAATGAGGCCGCACGGCGCTATTGATATCCAGAATAGAGTTTGCGATGCCGGCCCAATGAAGGATGTTCTTCGGCCACCCGTAACAACTGCCCGGCACGATCCCAAACATGTTTTTGAGCGAAAGGGTCACACCCGACCAATGGTGCGTCTTCATTTTCGGCATGGAAACGACCAGATCCGCGCCGAGAACGGTCGCCGGGAGATAGAGTTTTTTCAACGTGGATGCACGAGTCTTCAAAGCAACGGGGTGGACGTCGTCGGTGTTCAAGTCAACGAGCGAGGTTGAAAGGGATGGAATGAAATCGCGCAAACGCATGGACTCCGCGATGGCCTCGATGTCGCGTTCGAGACCGGGCCCATCCGCGATGGTTACGCTCGCCGCGCCGAGACTTAGAAACGCCTCGCGCGCAGCTACGACAACCGCGGGATGCGTGCTGATGGCGCCGAAGGGATCGTGGCAGACGAAATTCACTTTGAGCAAAACAGATTTGCCCTGGAGCGGCAAATCGAACTCGCGAAGCGTCTCGCGTAGAATCGGCAGAAGATCCACGTCGTAGGATGCGGCGCGGCGAATCGCGACGCGCGAAGGCGGACGCGCGAATGACGGCGAGAGAGCGGTGTTCGGCGAATTCATAGCGCCGTGACCTCTTGCGCTGCTGGCGGAAAAAGATTTCGCGCGGGATTCAGTTCGAGCGCTGCGAGCGCGGTCACAGAAATATTATTGAGGAAGCGATCGGTTTCGAAACGGGCTTGCAAATGCGGATCGATCGCAGAAACAGGGCGTCCATAGGCTTCAAGACACATGTGCGCGATGGCCACGGAGACGCTGCCACGAATTTGCGGCATGGATTTCTCAAGCCACTGCAAACTGGCCCGAACTTGAGGAAGTTCACCGGATTCACGCAGAGCCAACAATGCCCAGACCGTCGGGCCGACGAGAGACTCGCCCGGAACTCCATACACAAGCGGATTTCCGGAGTTCCATCCGCCGCCCGGGCACATTCGGTCGCACAGCATGGCCTCGGCTAGCTCTTTTCGCTTCAGCGCCAATCGCGATAGGCGTTTGGGCGCAAGCCGCCGCATTAATATCAGTGTGTAGGAAGTGGGTTCAACCCAACTGCCTGTGCTGTTGGTCCAAGGCCAACCGGCCAGCGAATTGTTCTGGCGCGACACTACTCCAGATTGTGAAAGACGCTGACGCATGCGCTGCCAAAGATTCGGCGTGCGCGGCCACGTTTGACACAACCATGCGAATCCGCGGGCGACGGCATCCGATTCACCGGCGATTTCGTGTAAAGCCAGGCAGGCGAGAGAGGTTACCCAGCAGCCTTCGGTCTGCGATGCGAACGACGGCCAGGACCCGTCGCCGAGCTGATTCCGCAGCAACCAATCTTTTCCGAGGGAGATTTGTTTGCTCAGCGCGGAACCACGATCTTCATTGTGGAGAGCGCAAAGCGTCCATGCGGTGGGTTCCGTTGCGCTTTGGCCGGCACGATGATAGCCCCAGCCACCGTCCGAATTCTGCGCTTCGACGAGCAGCTGAATCAGAATATTTCTAAAGGATTGAGAATCGGGTGCGGCGGAAAAGTTGGTGGTCACGTCGTTAGGGGCCGAGACGCCTCATCGACCACACTAATTTTAAGGCAATTCCTCAATAATGATTGTTTCTTTTGACGTTTCCGTGCCGTTATCGTCCGCATCCGAGCGAATCTGATATTGATTAATCAAGCGGTGGAGATAATTTCGCGCGATCCCGAGATTACGCGCGGCCCGCGTCTTGCTACCGCCGCATTGATTGAGCGTGCGGATGATCAGGCGCCGTTTGAATTCCCGGATTTCGCCCTCATAAGACTGTTCAATGGGCGGCGGAGTGGTGAAATTCTCGAGCAGCATGGCGGGCAAATGCCACAGTTCGATGCTGGTTCCATCGGCGAGGGCCACGGCGCGCTGAATCACGTTCTCGAGTTCGCGCACGTTGCCAGGCCAAGCGTGCTCCTCGAGCGCATGCATCACCGACCGCGACATCCGCGTGACTTTTTTCTGAAATTGCTCGGCAAATCGCTTCACAAAATGATTGGCCAAGAGGGAGATGTCGTCGCGGCGTTCGCGCAACGGCGGAACGTGAAGTTGGACGACGTTCAACCGGTAATACAAATCCTCGCGAAATTTTCCGTGCTCGACCATATCGGAGAGATCGCGATTTGTGGCGCAGACCACTCTGATATTCACCGAGACCGAGCGGTTGCTGCCCAGCCGCTCGAAATTGCGCTCCTGCAGAACGCGAAGGAGCTTGGGCTGTAGCGCAATTCCGATGTCGCCGACTTCATCGAGAAACAGGGTTCCGCGGTCGGCAGCCTCGAGACGGCCGCGACGCATGGCTTGCGCGCCGGTGAAAGCGCCGCGCTCGTGGCCAAAAAGCTCGTCTTCGACGAGCGTGTCGGGGAGATTGGCGCAAGAAAAGGCGACGATCGGATAGACGGAGCGCGGACTCAGGCGATGAATCATCCGCGCGACCAGCTCTTTTCCCGTTCCCGTCTCGCCAGTAATCAGAACAGAGACGTCGCACGGAGCGATGCGCTTGGCCATGTCCAGCATTTGCGACATGGATTCTGAGGTGGCGATGATTTCGGGCATCAGCCGAGGCTGCAGCTGCTGGGCGCGCAGCCGGGCCGCTTCTTTCAGCGCGCTATGGTGTTGGTGGCCGCGTTCAAGGACGATGCGCAGATCCATCAGGCTTGGGGGGCTTGCCAGGACTTCGTAGGCGCCCTTTTCGAGGAGATCGAGCGTGGCCGTGCGCTCCTTGGTTTCATTTATCACGATGATCGGGGGAGGGAGCTCCGTCTTGGATACCAGTTCAAGAAGCCGGAGGGCGGACGGCAGTTCGAACTCGCTGCGGGAGGTGTGCAAATCGAGAAGAATGGCGTCAATGGAGCGGATTGCATCGACGTCGATCGCGAAACTGCCGCGACATTCGACGTCGAAGCCTCCGCCGAGAAAGCGAATCAGCGCCTTAGTGAAATCCGGGTCTTTGCTAACGAATAGGATCCGCATTAAATCTCGCATCCTGATCTCCCAAAGCCTGTGAAAGGTCAGGGATAAAGCCGAATTTTCAACATCGCTGTTGCGCCACCAACGCACGCCGGACAGCTCGAGAAATATGCACCGCGCCGCCGGCCCTGACTGGAGCCGGAACGTATTCGACTCTATTCCGAACCGCGACTGGGTCTTCAGAGTTCGGCGGGGACACCGAATTGCCGGGTATGATACCGCCCCAGGGAGGAGATAGGGCAAGCGAAAAGTGCTGCTGTGTATCCCTGCTCCGTGAGTAAGTTCAAGGCCCGAATTACCGAAATCTCTTCCTAGTGGGAATTTCCTTGCTCAACTATGCCGCGATGGCGGCCAGCCGTAATGTCTCATAGTCGCCCTAATTCGTCATCAGCAATGTTTTGGGATGTGCACAGTCGGGCAGGAGGGCGTCTCCAAAGCTGAACAAACGATGCCAGACAGTGACGGAATTTGTTAAGAGCGAAGAAATCAGATGGGACTGTGAGCTACAGTACGTCGATCGAGACGAATTTTTCCACAGATTTTCGCGATGCAAATCTATTCCGCGAGAGACAACCCATAAGTATCATGTTATGTCTAAATTGGTTGTGCAGTGCGCGCTTTCCGTGACACCCTATCAGTTCCCGTTGAATATGGCCTACGAACTGCTTCTATCAAAGCGAGCTGTGAGTGTCACTATCCGCGGAGTTGAAAACATGCGATCGGTGCGGTTCGGTCCGCGCGCGGAATCGCCGGTAACGTACTGAAATGCTGACTCCAACGCCACAGACCCTCATCCCGAAAGAACCACAGAAATCGAAGCCGGTTCCGCTTTCCTCATTGCGCTCGCTCAACACGACGCAATCGGAAGGATTTGGACGCAGAATTTACATGCCGGTCCTTCGTGGACACACGCCGAGCGGAACAATCTTTACTTCGGTACTTATGCACGTTGCGTTCGGGATTTTGCTTCTGCGATTTCCATTCGAGCTCCTATCGGGCCCGCCGCCGCAGCCTGAACCGCAAAAGGTCACAACACCGATCTACTACACGGTGCGTCCTGCGGACCTCGCGAAGCTGCTGCCGTCGCTCTTACCTTCGGGGGCAGGTGCAAAACCGGGCCATGGAATTCACAAGGAAAAGCCCCCAGCTCTTGGCAGCACGAATTTCCATCCGAAATTGACAGTCGTTCTGACGCCGCCTCATCCGGACAACAACCACCAGACGATCATTCAGCCCAGTTCTCCGCCGGAATTGAGGATTACGCAGGATCTCAAGTTGCCGAACATTCTGGTTGGCAATCCGTTGGGACCAGCGAAGCCGAAACTCGACCCGAAAGCTTCGAAGGGCACGCTCTCGCGAACAAATGACAAGCCAGCTCCTGATGCGCCAAAGATTCAAGCTGACCCGACGGTCTCCGTGGTTGCCCAACTTTCGCCAATCGCTCAACCGCATCTTCTTGTGCCGATGAGTTCCGGATCAGTCGCCACGCCGAGGGCTGGAAGAGTGGCCACGGGCGGCGGCGGCGCGGCGGACGAATCGGGCGCGAATGGTCTTTTGGTGGTGTCAACTGATCCGGCAGGCGCGGCGCAACTCTCCGAACTGCTGGGCGGAAATCGTTATGGCTCATTCACACTTTCTCCCGCTGGCGGGCAGCCTGGTTCACCGGGCGGCGTGGCGGGCGGAGATCCTCACGGCGGCACAGGCGGGCCGGGCACGGGAGGAAATGGAAGCGTTGGCGTTGGCACCGGAAACAGCGGGGGTGGCGGCGGCGGTGCGGAATCGAAAGGTGATTTTGTCAGCATCAAGGGCGGAAATGGAGGGAAGGCCGGAATGGCCGGCGGGGACATGAGCTATACGCCGGAAAACATGGTTTATGTCGTGGCGCCTCCCCCTGGGATTCGTAGCAATACGCTGATTGTTTCCGCCGGGCCAGTGGGCGGAGGCGGGCTTGGCGTTTATGGCGCGCTACGGTGCGGCCGCGTTTATACCGTTTTCCTGCCTATGCCCGGGAAAAGCTGGATTCTGCAATATTGCGCGACGGGTGCGCCCGCGGAAGACGTTCAATACCAGCAGCAGAGTTCTTCGGTGCAACTGGACAAGGGCCTGGTGCCGCCGCATCCCGACGAGAAATACGATTTCAAGCGCCAGCCGGTTCCCGACGAGATGAGGGACAAGATGATCGTGCTGCGCGGCGTGATTGGCGCGGACGGTACGATGACCAATCTGGAAGTGTATCGCGGGCTTGTGCCTGAGATGGACTCGATGGCGCTCGCTGCGTTCACGAAATGGAAATTCAAGCCGGCGCTGCAAGACAACAAACCGATTTCAGTGGACGTGTTGATTGGCGTGCCTGCTCGAGTTCCTTCGACGAAGTAATCGGCGGTTTTGATCATTCGACAACTTCAGTAACTCGACGTCTTCAGTATTTTTCGAGCTTCGAGACTACGGAATCTGGCAGACCTGGACGGTGGAATTCTTGTAGGGACAGTTGAGTCCTGGCACGCCTGGACTTTCGAGGATTACCCACGTCACGCCGTACTTGCTCTTTAGGCGTTCGAAATCTGCGGCGGAGAAGTGCGCCCAGTTCGCGGTGCCGTCGTTCTCGAGCTTCCATTGCCATGCGAGTTCGGGGAAAACTTCCACAACGGATGTGTCCTTGGAGTTGTCGGCGAGGGCGCTGCGTTCCGCGAAGCCGCGGAATCCGTAGAAATCTTCACCGGGACGGTCCATGTATTTCGGGTCGAGCGCGAAAAGAGCGTTGCGCGGTGTGTTGTGACTTGCCCAAATGAAAGACTGTACCCACGGATTTGTCGAGGGCGCGCCGGGAAATTCGATGTGGCGGCTCGAGGGAAATTCGACGCGCTGAAAGTAGAACATGGTGAGTGAAAGTGGAATGAAAAGAGCGGCCCATCGCAGCCAGTTTTCGCGAAGGATATATTTGCCGAGCAAGGCTCCCGAAATTAACGCGAACACGACGTACGTGAGATGGAGAACTCGCATTGGCTCAACTCTCGCCCACGTTTGAGATTGGAATCCTTGCGTCAGGATCACCGCGCCGATTATTCCGAGGGTGGTTGAAATCACCATTCGGCGGCAGACACGTTCGAGGACTGCGAGGCCATCACGGCGGGCGAGGCTTGCAAAGTAGGCGAGAAACGCGAGCGGGCCGACGGCGCCGAGCCACTCGTACCACGCCCATCGGAATGGATATTGAAAATCGCGATGAGACATTACTTGCCGCCAGATGGGATTCGCGGGAGCGGAAAACGGAATTGCGGGAAAAAGGACGGCGGATTGTGCGATGGGCCGAGCCAAGCCGAGTATGGCTACGTGGAAGGATCCGTACAAAGTCATTGTGGGATGGCACAGGCCGGCCAGGAAAATCCATACGAGAGTGATCGGCCGCCACTCGAGAACGTCAACCATTGCAAAGAGCAGAAATGCTGTCGCGAGCGTGCGCGGGTGCATGTGCTGATCCACGACGAAGAGTGCGGTGCCGGCGACCGGCAGCGTGAACAGCGCGGCGACGAGCGTAACGCCGGCCCAATGCGCCGCGGGCTCCCCGAAGCATCGGCGGCTGAGTCGAAGACATCCGAGCAGCACGAGAAAAATGCTCGTCAGATGCCAGAGAAGCGCGACCCATGGAAGCGGGAGGTGCGTCGCGCGCACGATTCCGGCGACGGCTTGATGGAACAAAGTGACGCGGATGTAGAGCAGGAAAAAATTGGCGTCGAAGGGATAAAGCTCCGGATGAATTAGTTTTTTGATGGCGGGTAGGTACACCGCCATGTCTTCGACGCCGTAGTGGTAGCCGCTGACCAACACTGCCGCCACCGTGAGCATCAGAAGCCGGAGGACATCCTGCGCGCCTTGTCTCGATGGGGGACGGATGATAGAGTTTCCAGACGGGGAAATTGAAGCTGAAAAATCCCGTTTTCCCGCGGAACCGGAAGGCTTTCCTACGCTGAATCCCGACAAGAAAATCGCGTGCATCGTTCTCCCGACTTACAACGAGGCGGAGAGCATTCCTCGTCTACTGCCGTTAATTTTTCGTGAATCGGAAAATATTCCGACGCACGAACTGCACGTGCTGGTGGTGGATGATAATTCTCCCGATGGCACGGGCGAATGCGTCCGCGCGGCCATGCGATTGTATCCTCGGCTGCACTTAATCTCCGGAGAAAAAAAGGGGCTGGGCGAGGCGTACAAGCGAGGCATTTCTCACGCGATGGCCATGCTCGCGCCCGACCTGATCCTTCAGATGGATGCGGATTTTCAGCATGACCCTGCGCTTTTGCCTCAGTTCGTTCGGCTTTGCAATCAGGGATACGATCTGGCGATCGGTTCGCGATTTGTGATGGGCACGGACATCGAAGGGCTTGCGTGGCATCGCAAATTCATCAGCGTGGGCGGGACGAAGCTCGTTCATTGGTTCAGCGGAATTCCGCCGGTCACGGACTGCACATCGGGTTACCGATGCATACGCACAGAACTGATCGCGAAGTGCGACTTCGGACCGTACTCGACGCGCGGTTATTCGTTTCAATCGTGGTTTTTGTGCGAACTGCTCAAGAATGGCGCGCGGTACGTCGAGATTCCGCTGCCGTTTCCAACGCGGCTTTATGGGCACTCGAAATTGACGTTCCGCGACAAAGTCGAATTCCTGGTTTGCCTTTTTCATCTGCCGAAGTGGAAACCTGCGCCTGCTGGAAAATTTGCGCGGGTGCGGGAACGCGCTCCGGCTGCGGCGATTGAGGAACGCCTGCCAACTGAAGTTGGCTCACACGCACAGAAGTAAATTCACATTTTCGATTCGCCGCGCCAGGAGTTACGCGCGGGATCCATCGCGGCACTTCCATGCAGCATTCTACTTGTGAATTGAACCGCGGCGCGAAACACCGCGCGACAAATATGCTACAGTTCACCGCGGAATAAATATCACTTGAGAGCGGAAAACTCGATGCGAAAATCTGCGGCGTTGCACGATCGCTGTTTCGATTGCATTCTTCGATTAGCTCTTCTCGCACTTATTTCTTCGATTCCTTCGCCAATGTCGGCGCAGGCGCTCGTCCCCAACAACAACGCAGCTCCACAACCGAACGCGGAACAGCGCACGGCCCACGCATTCGAAGGTGCGCGAGCGAATCCACTGGACCTGCACGCTTTTCTCGTGCGGATGCCGAAGGGCGCGGACCTGCACAATCATTTGAGCGGGGCGGTCTATGCGGAGTCCTGGATCCGTGTGGGCTCCGAAGATCATCTTTGCGTTGATCTCAATACACTCTCGTTTGCAAAACCACCAGCCGCGGCGACCGCCAACGCGCCGCAGTCTACATGCGGCGAGCGAAAGATCGCGGCGACGGACCTCTATCGCGACGAGCGCGTCTATGACGCTGTGATTGACGCATTTTCGATGCGAGGATTCGTTCCGGCCACCGGCGTCACGGGCCACGATCACTTCTTCGACACGTTCGGCAGATTCGGGGGAACGGACCGGCGGCACAAAGGCGAGTTCCTCGATGAAGTAGCCACGCGCGCGGCTTCGCAGAACGAGCAGTATCTCGAATTGATGGATACGCCGGATTTTTCACACACCAGCTCGATCGCGCACGCAATCACGTGGAACGATGATTTCGCGCAGCTCCGAAAAGATTTACTCGATAAGGGTCTGCGCGACGATGTAGCGGTCGCGCGCGGCGAATTCGATCGAGCGGAGGCGCTTCGGCGGGAGCGCGAGCGATGCGGGCAGAAGGATGCGTCACCTGCCTGCGAAGTTCAGATTCGATATCTCTATCAAGTCTTGCGGGGATTGCCGAAGGAGCAGGTGTTCGCGCAGGCGCTGCTGGGATTTGAAATCGCTTCCGCCGACCCTCGCGTTGTGGGCATCAATCTCGTCCAACCCGAAGACAGCTATTTCTCAATGACCGATTATGCGCTACAGATGCGGATGGTCGGCTTTTTGCACGAACAGTACCCGCACGTTCACATCAGCCTGCATGCCGGAGAGCTGGCGCCCGGCCTCGTGCCGCCGGAAGGGCTATGCTGCCACGTTCGGTTGGCGGTCGAGCAGGCTCACGCGGAACGCATCGGCCACGGCGCGGACATCATGTATGAAAATCAGCCATACATTTTGATGAAGGAAATGGCTGCTACGCACGTGATGGTGGAAATCAATTTAACGAGCAACGATTTGATTCTCGGGATGAGCGGCCGCGAGCATCCGTTTCTGGAATATCGCCGGGCCGGAGTTCCCGTTGCGCTGTCGACGGATGACGAAGGTGTCTCGCGGATTGATCTCACGCATGAATTCGTGCGGGCGGTGACCACCTACGGTTTGCACTATCTCGATCTCAAGCAGATGGTCCGAACAAGCCTCGAGCACAGTTTTTTGCCCGGTGCGAGTATTTGGAATGAGCCGGATATATTCACGCATGCAATCACGGCGTGCGGGACCGACACACTCGGCTCCGATAAACCTTCCGCCGATTGCGCGACGTTCCTCAAGGGTAGCGAGAAAGCACAGCAGCAGTGGGAACTTGAGCGGCGGTTCCGTTCGTTTGAGGATGGATTCTAATCGCTCGAACGCGTCTCACTCCAACCACGCGGTAATTATTCGAGACCGCCGATCAACCGCGGACTCGGTACGTTCTCGAGCAGCACCCACTGAATTGCCTGTGAGGATGGTCACTCTTGGGCCATTCGGCGTTGCGCCCCGCCGTGAGCGACAATTCTTTTCGCTACAATGAACGGTATGTCTTTTAGGCGCGCCCTGCCGTGGGTGATTCTGGCGGGTATTCTGGTCGTTTACGTTGTTTCCATCCTGCGAATGCATCCCGAGAATTTTTTTGGGATGACGCAGGACGACACGATCTATTTCAGTTCCGCCAAGGCGCTTGCCGATGGGCGCGGATATATTTTGCCGAGCATTCCCGGCACGCCGCCTGCAACGAAGTATCCCGTCCTTTACCCGTGGATCCTCTCGTGGGTGTGGCGATTGAATCCGTCATTCCCCGCAAATCTCAGCGATGCGATTCGAATCACGATTGGGTTTGGCGTCATTTTCGTGGCGCTGACATTTTATTTCCTTCGCAGCTTGAAAGGTTTGAGCGATCCCGAAGCGCTTCTTCTCACCGCGGTCTGCGCGCTACATCCGGTTGTGCTGGGTTATAGCGGCGGAGTGCTGACCGATATACCGTTTTCCGCGGTGGCGCTCGCGACGATGGTTATCGCAGAAAAGGCGCTCGCGCGAAACGCGAAAGTCTCAACAGCCGTCGCTGGCGGGATTCTCGCTGGCCTTTCAATGCTGCTGCGAATACTTGGCGTTCCGATTGCCGCGGGGATTTTCATCGCCGGGATCACGCGGCGCGCGTGGCGGCAGACGGCGCTCTGGTCCCTGAGCGTGGCGCCATTCTTCGGATGGTTGGTGTGGCGAACGCTTACATCCGCGCGCGCGATTCCGCCCGCCGGCATGGCAGTTGCGGGCCCTGGATTCCAGCAAACCTGGACTTTCTACACGAGCTATATCGGAATGCGCAAACTGAGCATGGTAAATGCTCACGTTGTCTGGGAAATGCTTCTGAGCCAACTCGTTTACTTGCTCGCGCATGTGCCGGGCCTCTTCATCGGCTCGATGTTCGGTGAACACATCGTGCCGTGGTTTATCGGAACGCTGGTTGTGCTTGGCACGATTGTTTTCGGATTAGTGCGGCAAGCGAGGCTCGGCGGCTGGCAACCGATTCATTTCGCACTGCCGTTTTATCTCGCTGTGATTTTGATGTGGGATTATCCGGAGATTAAGAGATTCTTGATTCCATTTCTTCCTTTAATCGCGGCGTCTTTGTGGTATGGCGGAAAAGAAATCGCGCGCGAGCTCGCGTCCGCTCTGCGTGCTCCGCGCCCTATGTTCGAGAGAGCTTTCGCAGCTGTGCTAGGAGTTGTGGCGATTGCTCTCGCGCTCGGAATGGCGTGGAACTTTGCGTTCTCCGGACGCGCGGAAATGATGACGACAAGCGAAGACGCTGCAAGTCTGCTCGCCGAGAAGAAAGAAGCTTACGAGTGGCTTCGCGCGAATACGCCGCCGGACGCGCGCGTTGTGGCGGGCGAAGATGTCGCACTCTATCTCTATACGGGCCGGCAGGCGATGTCTCATCTGACGCTCGTGCCTGCGGGGGCCTACGATGCGAAGCAGTTGCGCGAAGATCTCGATCACATGACCGACGTCGCGCGAGCGATCGGAGCCGGCTATTGGATGGCGTCCCCTGACGACAGCAGCAAGCAACGGAAAGCCGCAAAGCCACCGCTCGAAACACGCTTCGCGGAGATCGAGGGCGTTCTGCCGGAATTATTTCGAAGCAGCGGCGGGCGAGTGAAAATCTACGGCACGAATTGCATTCTGCATCCGGAACAATCGGCCTGCGCCTCGGCCGATCGCGCGTTGTTTCCCGCGGCCAACTCCAGTTCAAGCCGCTAAAGAATCCCCGGCGCGCTGCGGCGCGCTCAACTTGGCGACCGAGATCGCGACTACCGCAATGAAATAGCAGCAGACACCGGTCCAATACGCCGCTGAAATTCCGGCTACCAGAGCGATGATTGCCGAAATGACAGAGGCGCAAACGGAAGTGGCGCCGTTAACTCCCCACAACCAGGGTGTCAACGCGGGAGATTTGGATGAAGCAAGTTTCATCCCCATCGGGAATGGCATGCCCATGAAGAATCCCAGAGGAAACAGAATCGCGCCGGCCACCAGGATACGAACCGGAGTTGTCGAGCTGGCAAAATGAGAGAGAGCGTACGGCGTCAGCGGGCCAAAAAGAGACAGAACAATCAGCAGCGGGATGAGCGGCGCAACAATTGCGCCATTGTTGCTTCCGTTGCGCGTGAAAAGTCCGGTGCAAAAACTGCCGAGGCCGCTGGAAATCAGGAGCACGAACAAGACCACGGATAGCGCATAGCTCGGGTGGCCCAGGAAAATCATCAGCCTCTGCATCTGCGAAAGTTCGATGAGAATGAATCCGGCGCCGATGGCCGCGAAGAAAGTCAGAAGCGGAACCGCGCCGCGCATCGCGCTCCCTTGTCCGGCGAAAAACAGCGGCAGCAAGACACAAAGAACGGTGAATACGATCACGGTCACGGATAGAACAGCCAGGACGAACATCGCATCCAGGTTGACCGTGAACACCGGCGATTCCCACAACTTCAAATTCCACAAGTCCGTCGGCCGCAGCGTGAAGAAGAAAAACGGCTGATCGTCGGTGGGCGGAGCCAGATTTAACGGCACATTCGCCGATGATTTTTGCGGAATGTCGCCGGCAGCGAGCGCCGCGAAAATGGGATCAGCGGTGAATCGCGGGCTCAACAAAATATCAAATCCCATCTTGCGGCTGACATCTTCGAGCTTGTTGAGATCGTCGCTCGAGAACGGCTGCCTGCCGATGAGCATCGTGGCGATCCCCAGCGGGATGCCGTGGACCACCCTCGGGCCGTTTCTGCGAATGATGACGAGATGATTCCGTACGTCCTGAATTCCGCGCTGGCGGAGCGCGGCGCCGGCGAGAGCCGTAGCGCGATACACCTCGCCGGATTCTTCTTGGAAGCTCCAACGCGATACGGACAGGATGCCTTGCGGCGTCAGATGGTCGATGAAGCTTCGCCACGCTTCGAGCGTATAGAGTCCGTTTTCGGAAAAAACGAAGGCCCCGGCGGTGGTGGCGGCCCACGTATCAATCATCGAAATCTCGATGACGTCGAAATGCTCGGAGGAACGAGCGACGTAGCTGCGCGCCTCGTCGTTGACGAATCTCACGCCGGGCATTCGATCCAAATGACCGGTGAAATCGCCGTATCTTACGTTCAGCATTTTCAAAATATTGGGATTGAGCTCGACGGCGACTACGGATTTCGCGTCAAACGAGAGCGCTGAAAGGACGTCTCTGCCGCCGCCCGCACCGACGATGAGAACGCTTGCGTCGGGACGAACCTGGTACACCACGTTGGTGACGTCGTACCGCAAATAATCGAGCGGCTTGAAATCACCGTCGAAGTGCGTCAGCACAGTGTAAGCGTTCGAATCGATATCGAGAGAGAGCTGCCGCATGGGCTTCGGATCGTAGTTCGCGCTCAAGCCCCAGCCGAATGTTTGTGTGGGCACGTCGCCATTCCCCAGCACGCGAATGCGCGAGAATGAATTCCACTTCTCATACAGCGGTATCAGTCCCTGATCGTCCTTAGACCACATGAGACGAATCATAGGATGGTTGATCCAAGCGGAGCCGGTCTGCGCACAAACGAGGACGAGGAAAAACGCGCTGTCCATCCACGCGGAGCGCAGGCGCCGCGATTGAGTTTCAGAACCGAAGCAGACCGCGCCGAGGCTGGCGAGAAATGCGACGACGAAGACGGCTCCCGCCGCATCGGTGACGTCGAGCGTATAAAGCAACACAATGCAGCCCATCGCCGCACCGGTAAGGTCGGCCGCATAAATCTTGCCGATCTGCTGCGGAAAGCTGGTCAGCGCAAGGCACACGCAGATGCCGCTCAACACGAAGGGGACCGCGATTACCGCGTAGGTAAAGACGATAGACGCAATTCCGGCGAGCGTCCTCTCCGGAATAAACGGAACGGTCACGTGGGCCAGAAAGCTGGTGATCGCGGCGAGCGCGAAAAACTGAGTGAACCGCGCCATGTGTTCCTTTGCGCGCTCGGGGGCGAAATATTTCGGGAACAAGTAGACGAGGGTGGCGCCGACGCTCAGGCCGAACATGGCGACGGAAATGGCGACGAACGCGAAGTGATACCACATGGTGACGCTAAAGATGCGCGTCAGCAGCACTTCGAACATCAACGTCGCCAGCGTAATGAAAAAGACACCGGCATACGTTCGCTTTGTTGGGATTAGGGCCGGTGTTGGTATCAAGTCGGTTTGTCCGCCTGGTTCGTCGTGGATAATATGGACAGGCGCTGAAGAAGTATGGCAGGCAGTCGAAACGGCGTGGCGCCCTTGTCCTGAGCGTGTGTCCTAACAGCGATTACCGTATTCAATGCGCGTTTGCTCCGGGATACGGTTAGAAGCCATTATTACAGGGGATTCGAAGCTTGCGAAATCGAATAGCGATTTTTGTCGCCATAATTCAGTCGATTCTTTTCTTCGGGCACTGGTTCGTCTACGAGACATGGATCCATTTTTGGGGAGCGCTCCAGGGCGCGTCGTCCACAATCGTGCCGGTTATTGTGGCACTGTTATCGATCAGCTTCGTGTTCGCGTCTCTTATGGCTTTCCGTTCATTCAATCCCGCTGTGCGGGTCTTTTACAAGATCGCGAGCGTGTGGCTCGGAATGTTGAATTTCTTCTTTGTGGCTGCATGCTCGTGTTGGATTGCGTATGGCTTGGTGCGGCTTGTCCACTTGCGTGTGAGCCGTCCCGCTATCGCGGTGACGTTCTTCGCGCTCGCAATCCTGGTGAGCATCTACGGAGTCATCAACGCAGCATCGATTCGCGTAAAGCGAATCACGGTGAAATTGCGCGGTCTGCCGGCGTCCTGGCGGGGACGCGTGGCGGCGCTTGTGTCGGATGCCCACCTCGGGCACGTCAGAGGCGCCGGATTCATCACGCGCGTGGTTTCCAAACTTCGGGAATCGGGCGCGGAAATCGTCTTCATTTCCGGCGATCTATTTGACGGGACTAAGGCAGACCTCAACCTGCTCGCCGCGCCGTGGAAGAAACTTTCTCCACGGCTTGGATCTTACTACGTGACTGGAAATCACGAGGAATTTACCGACCCGTCGAAATATCTCGACGCTGTAAGCCATTTCGGTATTCGGGTCTTGAAAAGCGAAAAGGTGATCGTTGATGGGTTGCAGATCGTTGGCGTGCACTACCACGATTCGACCGATCCACGTCATTTTCGCGCGACTCTCAAAAATATGAACGTGGACCGCACTGGGGCGAGCATATTGCTGACGCATGTGCCGCAGTCGCTGCAAATCGTTGAGAGCGAGGGCATTTCGCTGCAGCTTTCGGGACATACGCACCGCGGGCAGATGTTTCCGTTCACGTGGTTTACGTCGCGCATTTTTGGTGAATTCACGTACGGGCTGCATCGCTTTGGCGGGCTCAGCGTGTACACTTCGAGCGGAGTTGGGACTTGGGGGCCACCGTTGCGAGTGGGGACGTTTCCAGAGATCGTCTTGATTCAATTTGAGTGAGCGGGGTGACTCGCTTTCGATGTTCACGCATCACGGGAGACGGCGATGAGCATGTGGCTTGCGAGCCGCTACAACGGCTTGACTGGGAGACTTATGCGAAACATTCCGTTCAGAGAAGGGTTGATGTTGGCGGTACTGCTGGCTGTGGTGGTATTGCCGGGATTGGCGCTGCCGCAAAGCGCGCAGCAAAATTTGACGCTGATTGTGAACGGCCGGGCCGGAGGCGCGCCAATTGTGAAGATGAACGGACGATCCTATGTCGATATCGAAGACTTGGCGCGCGCCGGTGGAGGCACGCTCGGCTTTAAGGGCAATCAAGTCATATTGACGGTGCCGGCTCCCGCCACGAGCACGGTGTCGGCTCCCGCGGCAGCAACCGAACCCGCAAATCAGGGATTCACCAAAGAATTCCTGAGAGCAGGCATCGAAGAAATGGCATCGATTAGAGAATGGCGGACTGTTCTCACGAACGCGGTCCAGCGCGGATACCCGGTGACGGAGGAGGGGTTGTCCGGCTATCGCATTCAAGCCGCGAAGAACCTGACGCTGACGTCCGTGGCGGCGTCAACCGATTCCGATCGTGACGCTCTTAGATTGCTCACCAGCGAATTCGACAACATGCAGTCGTTGAGCAATAAAATTCTGGGATTAAGCAAATCCATGGAATTCATAGCTCCTGATACGCTAAGCAACGATCCGTTGGATCAGAGAATTCTGAATTGCGCGCATTCTTTGGCGGCGATGGCTGCCAGCGGCCAGTTTCAGGATGATGGGTCGTGTCATTAAAAGTGATCTGGCAACACTAAGATTAGATCTGCCCTTCAATTTTCTTCCTCTCGTGCGTTCGGATCGCGCAGCAGCGGGATGGCGGATACCCGCGATGTGTCCCGTTTGTGACAGCGTCGCTTTCCCACGGATGTTACGGTACGTCTCGTCAGCTTAGCGCGGACAAACCTCCTTCGATGATTGAGACTCCGCGTGCCGGGCCTGCTTGGAAGTGAAAGCAGAAATCCTGGTTCACAAGCTGAATGGAGACTTTCGATGGGAATGTTACTTCTGATTATTGTACTGGTGCTGTTGTTCGGCGGAGGCGGCGGCTACTACGGATATAACAGGTGGGGCACAGGCGGAGGCGTAGGGGTCGTCGGGACGGTCCTGGTGATCTTCCTGGTGTTGTTCTTAGTCGGCGCGGTGCATCTACCTCATTAGATCGATCTGAAACTGATGAAGAGGCATTCGCAACTGCGTTGATGGTTGCAGGTTGTTTGCTGTAGCTCGTATCTCGAAATAAGTCGAAGGAGAAAAATCATGACACAAGGCGATAAGGACCAAGCAAAGGGCACGTTTCACGAGGTAAAGGGCAAGGTCAAGGAAGCGGTCGGGCACGCAACGAACAACTCCGACCTGGAAACCGACGGCATCGCCGAAAAAGTTGGCGGGAAAATCCAAAAGAAAATCGGCCAAGTGGAAAACGTTTTCGAAAAACGGTAAGCCGGCCCGGCTTTGCACAATCGAGCCGCGACGCGTCCTAGATTTGGGTTAACGGAGAGATTGGGAGCTGGAGGTATGTCATGAATTTTTCAAGTCTATCAGCATTGACCACGACGCAAATCGCAGTCGCCATAGCGGTCACGGTGATAGTGGTCGCAGCAATCATCATGTTCGTTGTAATCCGTAAGCGCCGAACAACCAGACTGCGCACTCAGTTTGGTGGGGCTGAATATGCCCGGGCTGTGAAACAAAGTGGAAGCCGGCGGCAAGCAGAAGCGGCTCTTGATGAGCGCGCAGATAGAATTGAACGCTTGCACATTCGTCCACTCGCTGCAGGAGATCGTGCGCGGTTCGTCGAGTCCTGGGACAGAGTCCAAGCGCGATTCGTTGACGGCCCTGGAAGTGCGGTATCGGACGCCGACAAACTGCTTGGCGACGTGATGTCCACGCGGGGATACCCGGTAAGCGACTTTGAACAGCGTGCTGCGGATATTTCTGTGGATCACCCATTAGTTCTCGAGAATTATCGTGCGGCCCACCAAAGCGCGCTTCGCCAGACGCGAGGGCAGGCCAGTACCGAGGACTTGCGCCAAGCGATGATTCACTACCGCACACTTTTCGAGGAGTTGATCAGCGAGCCAGAGCCGGCGCGTCCATAGGTGCGAGGTGCGCTATTCCGGGCGTTCCGAAACTAGGAGAATAGAAATGAGTTCTGAAAAAGCTAAGAAGTGTGCACATCCAGTCTGTTCCTGCGTCACAACGTCGGGCAAGTACTGCAGTGTCGAGTGCGAAGCGATGGAAAAGATGCCAGACATTGATTGCACTTGCGGGCACGCCGTGTGCAAAGGCAAGACTTCCTAGGCGTCGCGTGCGCGCCATTTGAGATTGCGTCTCGAATTCGTCGAACGAAAAGAAACAAGGCGAGATTGAGCCCGCTCATCCTGATGTGGTGACAAGTTGATTTCTACCGGGCGACCGATGCGGGCGCATTCCGGATTGCTCTTCCGTGAGCGCGCAGGCTGAATTCTTGGGCGAGAATTGCTACGGCTGGTTCGAGAGGGAGATGCTATGTCGTTCGGCCTTTATTCGATTGGATTCGCGATCGTGATTGGCGGGCTAATTTATGCCGCGTACTTGATGCACGTGCCTACGCACTGGATTGCGGTGGGCGCGGTCGTACTTCTTGGAATCGGAATTTTGTCCGGCGTAAAAGCCACGCGTCAGAAAGATCCCGTTGGATAGCTGCATTGTCAGAGTCCGACTCTCCTTTCGCTCTGTAGACCAGGCAGGACAAGCCGCTTAGATTTCCCGTTTTTCGTTTTGCTCAGTTTATCCCAGCCCCCAAGTTTCAGCGCGACGGCCATGCACGCGTCGCGCAATTCATCCGCAATTTCCCTGTTGACCATTGCACGGGCCACGACCATGCCTCCCACGCACAAAGCAGCGGTGGCTTGAGCGGTGATATGACGAGGCCGGCCATTCTCAGTCGAACTTCGCTCGAGGACGCTGACCATTGCCTGGAACACGGTCTCGAATGCCCGCTTCGCACCCACGCCGCTGCGCGAGACGTCCGACGGCAACGCGACCATCGGACATGAGTTCTCGACGTCTTCGAAATGCTGTCGAGAAAGATAGGCGCGCACGACTTGCGGCCCTACATCAGAGGATGACAGATCCACTTCCACGCCTTCCCAGCAACTCTTCCAATTCGGATCCGTGAAGAAGCAGCCCAACACGGCGGCGTACAGGTCGCTCTTGCTCTCGAAATAGCTGTAGAAGCCGCCGTGGGTGAGTCCCGCGCCGGCCATGATCTGGGTGATGGAAACATTGTCAAAGCCGCGCCGATTGAAAAGACGGCGAGCGCTTTGAACGATTTTCCCTTTCACCTCGCTGTGGTGGCCTGCGGCATAGGGCATACGTCCTCCTTATCACTGGCGGCATGAAGTATCTCTCGAACCGCATTTTAGTTTCCAGGGACAATATGTTCTTGAACATATTTTGGTTGCGTGGTCTTATGCCGGCACGGGCCAAACGGAGAATCTGAAAGGACGAACGATGAGTGAGAAAAATAATCCGGCCACGCTGGACAACACAACGACACGCCGGCAAATGATTGCCGGCGCCGCCATCGCTCTTGGCGGTCTGGCTGCAGGCTCCGCAACTTGGGGCATGACGCTGCAGGATGCCATGAAGCAGACACCGAGCACAGCGGCGAATCAGAAACGCACATCTCTTCACCACGAAACCGATTTCAAAGCGAGCCCTCAGCGCATTTATGAGGCGCTCCTGGATTCAAAGCAGTTCACGGCGTTCAGCGGGGTGCCCGCCGAAATTGATGCCAAAGCTGGCGGCGCTTTTTCGTTGTTTGGTGGAATGATCGTTGGGAGAAACATTGAGCTCGTTACCAACGAACGGATCGTGCAGGCGTGGCGGCCCACGCATTGGGATCCGGGCGTTTACTCGATCGCCAGATTCGAACTGAAGGCGCAGGGTTCAGACACGCTGCTCGTTTTCGATCACACCGGTTTCCCCGAAGGCGAGTTCGACCACCTCGACTGGGGTTGGCACAATCATTATTGGGAGCCGCTAAAGAAATACCTCGTTTAGGTGGTGGCTAGCCGCCGCAGTATGCACGCGTGCGATTTAAGCTTTGGATTCGCCTTCCAACGCAATCGCGAGATCTTGGACGCCGCGCCGGATTTCACGCGCGTCCAGGGCGGCAAAACCCAGCTGTAACCCCTCGCGCGCAACTCTGCCCCGTGTGTATCGGCTCAGCGGAAATACTTCCACACCGTGGACCGCTGCCGCGCGCATGGCCGATTCGCCGTGGATCCCTTCGCACAACCATCCGACAGTCTGTAGGCCAGCCTCGATCTCTGAGATTTCCAGCAATCCGGCTAATTTTTCGCGCGCACTTTCGAGCAAAATCGACAAACGCTCCGCGTATACTTCCCGCATTCGCCGCAAGTGGCGGCCGAAGTGCCCCTCGATTATAAAATCACACAAGACTGCTTGTTCCGGCAGCGGCGCGTGCCGCGTTGTCAGCGATATCGTTGCCGCGTAACGAGTCATCAGATCGGGCGGGATCACCAAATATCCCAGCCGCAACGATGGGAACAAAACTTTGCTAAAACTCCCGGCAAAGATCACTGACCCATTGCGATCAAATCCTTGCATTGCGGGAATGGGACGCCCTGAATAGCGGTACTCGCTGTCATAGTCATCTTCGAAAATCAGTGCACCGGACTTTCGCGCCCACTCCAACAACTCCAGCCTCCGAGACAAGCTCATGGTTATTCCGAGAGGAAACTGGTGACCGGGGGTGACGTAAACCAGCCGCGAGCCAAGCAGGCTATTGCCGCGCACTATCATTCCGTCGTCGTCCAAACTCACCGCAGAGACTCTTGCGCCCACCGCTTCGAACGCCATGCGCGCCCCGGGGTAACCTGGGTTTTCCACACTCACGCGATCTCCGGGATTCAAGAGGAGCCTTGAGGTGAGATCGAGCGCCTCCTGCACGCCGGAGACAATTGCTATCTGCTCGGAACTGCATTTCACGCCGCGCGACGTGCTGAGGTGGTCGGCCACGGCATCGCGCAGTGGTCCGTATCCCATCGGATCGCAACCCAGCAGAAATTGCATTGACGCGCGCCGCCATCGGCGAGCGGTGATCTGTGTCCACAAGGCCGTGGGAAATAAATCGAGCGCCGGAACATTCGGGCGGAAAGCCCGGCTGGGACGAATTTCAAAACCAGAAAACAAATTCACACGCCTGCCGTAATCCGATACGCGAGAGCGTTTCTTTCGTTGCAGGACTGATGCAGGGCCGGTGGCGCGTTTCACGTGAAGCAATGCGTCGGGCAACACTTTGCTCACGTAGGTGCCGGAGCCGATCGTTCCTCGCAGGTAGCCCTCTGATTTCAAGAGCTCAAAGGCGCTAACGATTGTTCCCCGAGACAATCCGTATTGAAGAGCGAGATCGCGGGTGGCCGGAAGCTTCGCGCCGGAGCGCAGACGGCCCTCCAAAATCAGGGCCCGCAAGGACGCATACAGCCAACGGTACGCGGGAGTTTCCGAATCCCGCGGCGGAAGCGCCAATGCAAACGCGGTGGCTGGTTTCGACATGAAAGTGGTACACCCGTAATTCTGTAAGTGGAGCTATACGACAGGTCCACTCTATCTTAAATTGTCGTCGTGAGAAAGGAACCGAACACGAAAGCGATTCGAATGTGGGCCAGCGTGACGTTAATGATTTCATGCATTGCCGTGACGAGCGGCGACCGAGCGGCAGCGCATGCTGCAACTCACACGACTCAGCAGAAAACCGAACGGGCCCGCGTCACGTTCTCGCACCATTTGCCTAGGTTAAACGGTGACAAACTCGCTGTCACGATCGTCGACGTCAACTACGGGCCAGGCGAATCCTCCATGCCGCACAGTCATCCTTGCCCGGTGATTGGCTACGTTCTCGAAGGAACAATCCGGACGCAGGTGAAGGGCGAACCCGAAGCCATCTACAAGACCGGCGAAAGCTTCTATGAACCCCCCAACGGAGTTCATCTGGTATCGGCGAACGCTAACGACAAAGAACGAGCTGAGCTCCTTGCGTATTTTGTTTGCGACCACCAAACGGCGCTCAGTGTTGACGTCCTGGTCGGCAAGCCTGCAGAGGAGAAATAATCATGGACGACGCATTAAGCGCTGCAACGGACCCCATGCGGAGTCATTCAGCGGAGCACAGACGCACGCAAACTTTGGAGCGCGTGGGAATTTTCTACGCTCGCATCGCTCTCGGCGCGGCCTTTCTTTCCGGCATCGCCGATCGCTTTGGCCTCTACCGCGGCAGGAACGTTGGTTACGGAAACTTCGACGGCTTCATGCGCTACACAGCGCAGGTAAATTCCTTCATGCCTCCGGCGACAATTCCATTTCTTGCTTGGGCCGCGACCGCGGCCGAATTGTTTCTTGGAATCGCGCTGATTCTCGGCATCTGGACGCGGTGGGTGGCTCTCGGCAGTGCCTTGTTGCTCGTATTATTCGGCGTCGCCATGGCCATTTCCTTCGGGATCAAATCGCCGATGGACTACTCCGTCTTTTCCGCATCCGCAGGCGCCGTGTTGCTTGCGCTCTACCAAAACCGCAAACATGGAGTGAACTCATGAGTACGTTCTGCTGGCGTTCGCCGGGGTGATTCGTATGAACGAGCTGATACACAAATCGAGTTGGAACCGGAGCGCCTTATCCGCAGACTGGCTGCTAATCGCAATCCCCGGACTCATCTGGGGCGCGTCATTTCTATTCATCGCTGAGGGGTTGAAGGCGATAGGGCCCAACGGCATTACCTTCGTCCGCCTGTTCATCGGTTTTGCGACGCTGGCAATGTTTCCGGCCGCGCGAAAGCCAGTTGAACGGGCAGCATGGGGGCGCATCGCGCTAGTCGGTGTTTTTTGGTTTGCCTTCCCGCTGAGCATGTTCCCATTCGCAGAGCAGAGAGTGTCGTCGGCGTTGACGGGCATGTTGAACGCCGCGGTGCCACTCTTCACTGGCGTCGTAGCCACAGCCATTGCTCGTCGAGTTCCCGAAAGACGCGTGATCGCGGGTTTAGCGATCGGATTGATGGGAGCAGGGTTGGTTGCTTGGCCGGCGATTCATGAAGGCCATAGCAGCGTCTCCGGCGTCCTGTTGATACTTGCGGCGGTTGTCTCCTATGGATTCGCGCTAAATCTTGCACGTCCACTGCAGCAACGGTACGGAGCCCTTCCGGTGATTCTCCGGGCACAGATCGTTGCCGTGATTTTGACCGCACCGCTCGGCGTGACCGACGTGTTCGCGGCGCGATGGACACCGGCGCCCTTGTTATCGTTGCTGATGTTGGGAGCGTTCGGCACCGGAGTTGCGTTCGTGTCTCTGGCGACGGCCGCTGGAAGAGCCGGAGCTACGCGCGCGTCGTCCGCAGCTTTTTTGATACCCGCGGTCGCGTTACTGCTCGGAATCATCGTGCGAGGCGAGAATGTCGCGAAGCTTTCGATTTTTGGCAGCGTAGTCTGTGTGGCTGGTGCATGGTTCATGCGCCGCGCGCAGAGCAGTCCGGAACGTGACGTCAAGCTTTCCCCGTCGCCGGGGCTCGTCACCCGAGGATGCGAATCATGAAAAGGGCCATCCGACAGCTCCAAATGTGGTGCTTCGCAGCACCCGACGAATAGTCGGCCTCGTTATCGTGAAATCCTGCACTGTGCTTGGTTGAGTTTGTCTCTGAGTTTCTGGGAGGAAATATGCGTCGCGTATTCTGGACTAGTTTTGTAATGACTGCTGCAGTGGCGGCACTGTTCATCTCGGGTTTGGCAGCGCGCCCGGACGACCGAACGGAACTTCTGAAATCGCGCGAAGCAGTTTGGCGTGCCTGGTTCGTAAACGATACAAAAATTCTCGAGGCGTTGGTCCCGCCGGACACGATTGTCATTAGCTCCGGCGAGGAGAAGTGGAAGAACCAGGCGGATATATTTCAATCCGCCGCTAAGTTTCACGCAGCGGGTGGAAAACTGATCCGCCTGGAATTTCCGCGCACCGAAGTCCGGCGCTTTGGCGATGTTGCGATTACCTACAGTCAGTATCTTTATGAGACTGAAGTGGAGGGCAAGCGATCGGTGACTTCCGGCCGCGTTACAGAGATTTTTGTTTTACGCAATGGGAAGTGGACGAATCCCGGCTGGCACACGGATACGGAAAAATGAGAACTACTTTTGTCAAATCAAGTGACGGCAATGCCATAATTCCTTTCTCATGATCGTTCTTGTCATGGGTGTCACCGGCTCCGGAAAGACTACCATCGGGAACCTGCTGGCGCGGGGCTTGGGTTGGATTTTTCTGGACGCAGACGATTTTCACTCGAGTGCGAACCGGGAGAAGATGCATCGGGGCATTCCGCTCAGCGATGCGGATCGCACGCCTTGGCTCAATGCCATTCACGATGAATTGTCGCGCCGCAATCGCGACGGCGAAAATATTGTTCTCGCCTGTTCCGCTCTGAGGCAGGAGTATCGCGATGTGCTCGGCGCGGGGCTGGATATGAAAACTGTGTATCTCCGCGGGACAGCCGCTCAACTTCACCGCAATTTGGCCACGCGCAAGAATCATTTCGCGGGCGAGAGCTTGGTACCAAGCCAGCTTGCCACGCTCGAGGAACCTGCCGGCGCGATCACCGAAGATATTTCGCACACTCCCGAAGAAATTGTTGACGACATCCTCGCTCGTCTGAATTTGTAGCGCATTGCGCCGCTGCACTTTTGTCCGCGCTCGATGCGGCCACTGTGGGCGTACAATCCGTGAGCGGACGACTTCGGGCCACGCCATCGACTCGGTTGGGAATAGGAGAACACAAGATGCCGCGAATTTCCCCAGCGAACTTCGCTTTTCAACACCGCATCAGGGCACTTTTCAATTGTGCGGCGCTCGTGTTTGTTTTCGGCGCCGCGTTGCTTTCTTTCACAGAAAAATCCCAGGCAGAGCTGCCGAGCAAGCCGCTGGAGATTTATTTTGTGGATGTCGAAGGGGGCCAATCGACGCTCTTTGTTACGCCGGAAGGACGATCGCTGCTCATCGATACGGGTTGGCCCGGCAATGCCGGACGTGATGCGGACCGCATCGTCGCAGCGGCAAGAAAGGCTGGTCTATCAAAGATTGATTTCGTGTTGCTCACTCACTATCACACAGATCATACCGGCGGTGTGCCGCAGCTCTTGGCCAAAATTCCCGTCGGGACGTTCATCGATCACGGTCCAAACCGCGAGCCGGGCAATGCGGAGACGGAACAAGCCTGGGAGGGTTATCAGAAGGCTGTTTCAGAAAAAAGTGTCAAGCGGATCATTGCGAAGCCGGGAGACGTGCTCCCCATTCAGGGAATTCGCGCGGAGGTGGTGAGTGCTGACGGCGCGCTAATCGAGAAACCTTTGCCGGGCGCTGGCTCGCAAAATCCCGCTTGCGCGACAACCGAAAAACGCGCAGCGGATCAAACGGAGAACGCCCGATCATTGGGCACGATCATCACGTTCGGCGCGATTCGAATTCTCGATCTAGGCGATCTTACGTGGGATAAGGAATTGGAACTCGTTTGCCCGGTCAACAAGCTGGGGCCAATCGATATTTTTGTCGTATCGCATCATGGCTGGTTGCAGAGCAACAGCCCGGCACTTCTTGCCGCCATTTCGCCGCGCGTTGCCATCATGGACAACGGCGCGGACAAGGGCGGGTCGCCTTCGTCGTGGGACATCATTAAGAATTCCCCTAAGCTCGAGGATCTCTGGCAGCTTCACTTTTCGAATGAAGGCGGCGCGGCACACAATTCCAAAGAATTCTTTATCGCGAACCTCCGGGGGGCTGACGCCGGAAATTATCTGAAACTATCGGTTTGGGAAGGCGGCAACTTTGAGATCTACAACTCGCGGACACAAGATGTAAAACATTATCCGCCGGCGCATTAGGCACGCGATTTACGACGGCTCTGGAATCACTTCGATTCGGCCGAGCAAGAACATGTAACCGGCGATGCCGGCCACAAGAAACGCAGCCGCTGCTCCAAACGCCCAGAAAAACGAGTGCGTTATCGATGCGATGTAACCCGTGACGATTGGCGCGGAAATTGCAGACAGTTGGCTGCCGAAATTCATGATTCCTCCGACAGTTCCCACACTTTCTCGCGGGGCAATCAGCGACGGCAAAGACCAAGCTACTGGCGCGGCCGCGGACAATCCGCCGATGGCCACGCTGATCCAGGCAAGCGCAATAATCGCGCTCTGCGCGTAGGCTGCTCCCAACATTCCCAGGCCAAGCGTGGTGCCGCCGATGAGAATTGCCTGGCGGACGAGCGAAGCGTCGCGGCCCTGTTGGATCAGTTTGTCCACCAGCCAGCCGCCCATAAGAATGTCGGTGAATGTCGCAAAGAGCCACGGAACGCTGGTGTACAACGCGGAATGCAACAAATCCACGTGATGCGCTGACGAAAGATACGAAGGCATCCACGTCAGCAGGAGATAGAAAGTGTAGTTGTACGAGGCAAAACCCAGCACAAGTCCCCAGACTTTTCGCTGGCGCAAAAGATATCCGAATGGCGCGCCTTTGGCAGCCTTGGCCCGATCCTCTGGCTGGGCTCCGTGTTGCGAAATATAATCGCGTTCCGCGGCGGACAGCACTTTATCTTCGCTGGGATTTCGGTAGAAGACGTAAAAGAGAAAAAAATAAAGCAGGCTCAAGAAGCCTGTCGCCGCGAAACTCCATCGCCATCCGAAGCGCAACAATAGAATTCCGAGCAGCGGTACGCCAATGGCTGAGGAGAGCTTTGCCGCAGAATCGAAGATCGCCGTTGCCAGGCTGCGCTCTTCGGCGGGAAACCAGTAGCCGACCGCTTTTGCATTTCCGGGGAACGTAGGCGCCTCGCCTACTCCCAGTAGAAGCCGAGCACCCAGGAAGCCTGCGAGTCCCGTCGAAATCGCCGCCGCGAATGAAGCCACGCTCCAGACGAGCGCCCCGATGCGGCCAACCAGTTTTACTCCGAAGCGATCGAGAATGAGGCCTGACGGAAGTTGCAACACCCCGTAGGTCCAGCTATAGGCGCTCAGTAAATATCCAAAAGTCACCGTGGAGATGCCGAATGCCTCGTGCAGCGCCGCTTGTGACACAGAAAGATTCACGCGATCGAAAAAGTTAACGAGCACACCGAATCCCAGCAAGAGAGCGATACCCCAACGCCGTCGAGGTACCGCGCGCTCGCGCGTCATTGGGGGAGACGTCATGGTTCGAGCTCCGATTCGATTCGGTTCATTGTCACTGTCACTTTGTTCGACACGCGCGAGTACTCTAAGCCAAATTTGCAACTAGTTGAAGGAGCACGAAAAGTTTTGCGTCGCTAGGGGACGATTTCAGAACACTGGGGATTCGTCTTCCGGGGGCGCGTAAAGGCCGAGTGATCTTCCAAGGAACCTGGCAAATAGCTGAAGAAAGAAAGTTTGGCTCCCCGGGCTAGATTCGAACTAGCAACCCTTCGGTTAACAGTGCAATTCAACCCGCGAACCATACCAACCAAAAGCTACAGGTCCCTATAGAACCTAGCGCTTCATAGCTGACATTCTGCTCCGAGATGGAGCACGTAGGGAGTAGTTCTCGGACAGAAATCGGACAGGGCTTGGTGCTGTCGGAGCACACTACTATAGACATAACCCTTTTAGCGAAAAACCACTGAACAAACCGAGTGCCTTATCCGTATGAATAGACGTAAGGAGCGTCAGTTTATGAAAGACATCCGTTATGCGCTACGGCAATTCGCCAACGCCCCGATTTTCACTGCGACGGCCGTTTTGACGCTGGCGCTTGGAATTGGCGCGACCACGGCCATCTTCACGCTGGTTCATGCGGTCTTGTTGAATTCCCTACCAGTCGCCAAGCCGAGCGAGCTCTATCGTGTAGGAGATGTGGAAAATTGCTGCGTCAGCGGCGGTCTTCAAGATGATTGGTCTCTCTTCTCCTACGACAAATACAAGAAATTCCGCGACAACACACCGGGCTTCGTCGAACTCGCCGGTTTCCAATCCGGGAGCGTTCTGGTAGGGGCGCGCCGGAGCGGGACGAGCGAACCCGCTCAGTCCATTAAAGCCGAGTTCGTTTCCGGAAACTACTTCGCCATGTTTGGCGTCGGCCCCTACGCAGGTCGGGTCCTCACGCCGCAGGATGACCGTAAGGGCGCCGATCCTGCAGCGGTCATCAGCTATCGCGCCTGGCAGCAAAAGTACAGTGGCGACCGGTCGGTTATCGGTGGAGGCTTCACGCTGAACGGTCAGCCGTTCACGGTCGTGGGAGTCGCCCCACCTGGCTTCTTTGGCGATCGACTTGAGAACCCGGCCGCGTTCTGGATTCCGATTGCGGATGAGCCGCTCATCAACGGCGCGAGCAGCATCGTCGATTTTCCGCAGCAAGACTGGCTCGACATTATCGGCCGAATCGCGCCGGGCGCTGATCCAAAGCAAATCGAAGTTCACATGCAAGTCGAATTGCAACAGTGGCTTTTGAGCCCAGTCGCCCAATTGCAGCCGGGAGAGCGAGAGCTGGTCCCCAAACAAACGCTGCATCTCTCGCCTGGTGGCGCGGGAGTGCAAATGCTCCGCGACGAATACAAGTCCGGCCTGCATCTGCTGATGTGGATCTCCGCGCTGGTCTTGATGATCGCCTCCGCGAACGTCGCCAACCTCATGCTGGTCCGCGCTACGAACCGCAAGCTGCAGACTTCGATCCGGGCGGCGCTTGGCGCTTTACCCTCGCGGCAGATCCGTCAAGTACTCACGGAGAGCGCGGTCCTGGCCGTACTCGGCGGGATCGCTGGAATAGCTATCGCGTTTGCGGGAACACGAATCATTCTTCGGCTTGCGTTTCAAGACACCTTTGTGGCGATCCACGCTTCACCATCGTTGCCCGTGCTGGCATTCACGTCTGCGGTGGCCCTGCTCACGGGAATCTTGTTCGGTGTGGCCCCAGCTTGGATGACGGCCGAGGCTGCTCCTGTCGATGCGCTTCGCGGCGCCGGCCGATCCACAGGACGCGGCGGCGGATGGACGCAAAAATCTCTGGTTGTGGCCCAGGCTGCGCTCTCACTTGTACTGCTGTCCGCCGCAGGACTGCTGACGCAAAGCTTACGCAACATGCATGATCAAAACTTCGGCTTTGAAACCGCCAACCGCTACATCGTGCACATCGATCCGCAGATGGCGGGATACAAACCCGCACAGCTCGAAGCCCTCTACCGCAGGCTTCACGATTCACTGTCCGCGATTCCGGGTGTGGCGCAGGTGAGTTTTTCGATGTATAGCCCGATGGAGGGCGACAACTGGGGTGAGACCGTTTTCATCGACGGTCAGGCGCCTCCCGAACCCGACTCCAATCAGAACAACGCATCCTGGGTACGTGTGAGCGACGGCTACTTTGAAACCATTGGCACCAAACTAATTCAGGGCCGTTCTACTAGCGACCGGGATTCCGCCATCTCGCAGCACGTAGCGGTGGTGAACCAGACGTTTGCCAAGAGATTCTTCAAGGATGGCAATGCGATTGGAAAACATTTCGGCGATTTCGACATGCAACATGCGGGGGAATTCGAGATCGTCGGCGTCACTGAGGACACTCAGTACCGCGATCCGACCCATAAAATCCCACCGATGTTTTTTCTGCCCGCCACGCAGCGCGTGATCTACGATAATCCCCGTTTCCTCAGCTTTGAAGATCGCAACCATTACCTGAACGCCATCGAGCTGAAAACGCGCGGCAACGTGCCGAGACTCGAGTCGCAGGTGCGACGCGCAATCACTGACGTGAACCCGGACCTCGCGATCATCGATTTCATGACCTTTGCAAAACAGGTTGACGGCAACTTCACCCAACAGGCCATGATTACCAAACTCACTTCCTTGTTCGGATTCCTGGCCCTGGTTCTTGCCTCCATCGGCCTTTACGGCGTCACCGCTTATTCGGTGGAACGGCGCACCAACGAAATCGGAATTCGGATGGCGCTGGGTGCGGACACGAGCAGCGTTCTGAAAATGGTCCTGTGGGGAGCGCTGGCACAGATGGGAATAGCGCTGGCGATTGGTATTCCCACGACGATTGCCGCCGGTCGTGCCATGGCTAGCCAACTGTTTGGCGTAAAACCCTACGATCCGTCCATCCTCGTGGGCACCAGCGTCGTGCTGTTGCTCGCCGCATTTCTCGCGGCATTGGTTCCGGCTCGGCGGGCCGCAACGCTGGACCCAATTCGCGCTCTGCGCACCGAATAATATAGAGTCAATCGGAACAGGTTCGCGCGGTTGGTGTTCGTCAAATCATCTCGCAACGGAAGTTGCGCGAGATAAACGCTATCGACTGGTTCACAAAGTCCAAACATCCCGTCGAGTGTCCAAACGTTAACTGCGATTCCCTTTTCTCACTGCGAGCAGACACCGAAACTGATAGAGTCGCCCTAAGAACAGCGTGAAACAGCGCGAGGCAAACCCCATAATGAGTTGACGAATCGTGCCCACTTCCAAAAATCCAGAATATCCAGAGTCTCCTGAAGAAGCTCAAGCGGTGACTCTCCGAAATGAGCACGAAGCCTGAATTGCTCAGCAAGGCGTAGAATCGTTTCCGGCAATGATTTTGGCAAAGAAAATGGCAGTCAATCTCAACAGCCTGAAAAATCTTAAGCCCGTCAAAAAAGGCGAAGTCCGCAATCCGCACGGCATCAATTGCAAGACGCCGATGACGGGTTACTATACAAAACTCGCGCACGCGAAATTGCCCGAAAACATTCGCAAGAAAATCAACGACCAGATGGGCGAGGAAGTTTTGGCGAAAGGCGCAACCTGGGCCGAGGCTAACGCCGTCCGCCGGTTCATTGCGGCCGTCGTAGGCAAGAACGGCACATCTGATTCAAAGGAAATCCGCGAGGCGATTGAGGGCAAAGCGCGGCAGCGATTCGAGGTAGCCGGAATACACGGCGAAGAAATCAAAGCGAGTGTCGAAGCGAAGCTCTCAACCAACGACCTCCTCGCCGCCATCCGCGCCATCTACGGTCTCGCCGAACCTGCCGCCAATGCCGAAAGGCCCGCTCCTGTACCCGTATCAACTGAAGTGGGTGCAGGACGAATCAAGAAAAAAGATAGCGGACAAGAGTAGGGGAATCGGAGATTCGTGCGGCCGCGGATATGCCTTCAACTCTATGACGCGACCCATGCGTGGAGAAGCTGAAACGCTAGTAACACCGGCTTCAAGATAGCTGTCGCGAACTGGGATTTATCAGCACCTGATTGCACGCATAAATCGGAAGCTAGCCCTCAATGTCCGATTACCCGACTACACAGGCAAGTGGACTGAGAGGCTCCCCGCAACGTGTCTTCTGACTCGGAATAACTTCCGGTTAGCCCCTCACTCGGGAGCAATGGCTAGGAGTGTCACCAAATCCCCAGTATGTTCCAATGATTGTTCCGAGAAAGAGTTGCGCGCGATATGCGAATGGCTATTCGTACCGCAGCGCGACCATGGGATCGACACGCATCGCGCGCCGGCAAGACGCCAACGAGGGTGTACTCCTTGCCATCGAGCGTCAGCGTGCGCCCGATCGCATCCGGGTCTCCGCCGAGTTGTGATTGCCAGATTTGGTGGCTGACCACAGCCACCGGCGGGCGGCCTGCCTGATCTTCATCCGACAGGAAAAGCCGTCCGGCTGCGGCCTTCACTCCGAGCGTCGAAAATAATTCCGCCGTGGCGTATGTCGCTTCAACGCGGTCGGTCTCGCCATGGCCGCTGAGATTCAGGTCAACCGGCGCCCAGTCATACGCGCCCATTTCAGAAAATGACCTGATCTGCGCACGCCAATCTTCGAAATTCGCGGTCGAGAGTCCGAGGCGCGACCACTGTGGCAAATAGTTGTCCCAGATTTCGACGAGCCGGCCTGGATCGCGATACGGCAGCGAGCGCAGCAGCACGTTTTGCACGACGCTGAAGATCGTCGTGTTCGCGCCGATGCCCAGCGCCAGCGTCAGCACCGCCATCGCCGTGAAGCCCGGGGCCTTCGCCAGCATCCTCAGTCCGTATCGGAAGTCTTGAAGAAGAGTCTCCATGCGGCCTCCGGTCTCTACGCCCAGGAGCACGTGGGAGCAATCGTATCGCAAGAAACACGCATCCTCCATCTCTTCCGATGATTCCGGACGGATGGTAGGCTACAGGGAAGTTATCCCAAAACCGCGTTCGAGGAAGTAATCGAATCAAATCGTCGCGGCACTTGGACGATTGACGCGGTGGTCTCAATGGGTCGGTGCAACACCATCTGATATAAATCTGTTCTTTAAAGGTGGTGTGGTATGAGGCCAGGAAAACGATCTGGGCTTTCTGCGATCCAGAAGAGCGACATGTGGCGCCG
>Ga0302326_10001346_pt1 | contig 62754 bp, 58 predicted proteins | sample Palsa_T0_3_FD_202264 | JGI IMG/M metagenome (GOLD analysis project Ga0302326, IMG submission 202264) | Peat permafrost microbial communities from Stordalen Mire near Abisko, Sweden - Palsa_T0_3 | ecosystem: Environmental > Terrestrial > Soil > Palsa > Peat permafrost | place: Sweden: Abisko...
CCGAGTTGATTGGCGTCATCGATCGCGCCGGGATGCGGCGGCGGGTGCTGGTGGCGTGTGAGCATCAGCCGCCGATAGATGAGTTTCGCGCGGCCGCGCCTGACATCCCGACGAATTTTCCTACCGGTGAAGTGGCAGCGTTCCTTATGTCATTGCCGCCGGGCGCGCCGCCGTTCACTCCCCGCGGCGAGGCGTTGCAGATTCCACCGGAACATCAGGGTTGGAAGATGGCGACGCCTGAAACAGTCGCGGCGGCGCATCGGATGGGCGTCGAGATGCACATCTGGACGGTGAACGAAGCGGCCGCGATGCGATCGCTGCTGGCGATGGGCGTCGATGGGATCATTACGGACTTCCCGGCGCGATTGATCAGGCTACTCGCGCCGCCTTAGAGCGACGTGCCGGACAAAAACCATCTGTGGAGGAGCTAAAAACTTTGACTTTTTTCTGAAACCTCACCGAGGTTTCCGACTTCCCATAGGGTTGAGTGGTGGATTTGCGCTCGCGATGCTCGGGGATTGAATTGCGCGGCGAAAATGTGGCCGTGGCGCGCTGAGGAACCGCGCGAGTTTAAAAAACGCAGGTCGCGGACTCGCCTGTTCCTTGCTCTGCGCTCGCTGGTGTAGCTCGACTTGCAAGCTCGCTCGGTGAAGCGGCTTCAGACTTCCCTTTGGTTGGATACTCGCGGGATGTCTGCACGGGTCTTGGCTGCGATGCAGCCCAGGTGATTCCCACCTTACGGGACCGCCTGCCTATGAGGCTGCAGGCAGGAGCGGTGGGTGTGCTTTTCAGCGGGCGAGGGCATCTGTTACGATTCGGTCGCTCGCGAACCGATCTGATGCGATTTGACGGAGGCTATCCCGATGAAGCTTGATACGACGCTTACGACCCGCGACCTCAGCGAAGTTCCGGCCGCCGCAAAGTCGGCCGAGGCGCTCGGCTTCGACGCGATCTGGTCGATGGAAGCGGGCAACGACGGGTTCCTGCCGCTGGCGCTCGCGGCGGAACATACCAGCCGCGTCAAGCTCGGACCGGCCGTCGCGATTGCGTTTCCGCGCAGCCCGATGTCGATGGCGTATCAGTCGTGGGACCTGGCGGCGTTGTCGAGAGGGCGCTTCATTCTAGGCCTGGGCACGCAGGTGAAAGGCCATATCGAGCGGCGCTACGGCTTCAAATGGGAACCGCCGGTGCCAAAGCTGCGCGAATACGTGCAGGCGCTGCGGACGATCTTCAAGTGCTGGCAGGAAGGCGGCAAGAAGCTCTCGTTCGCGGGCAAGTATTACAACTTCTCGCTGATGACGCCGTTTTTCGCGCCCAAGCCGCACAACTTCAACATTCCGATCTATGTCGCGGGCGTTAACGAGATGATCCTGCGGATGGCTGGCGAGCTCTGCGACGGCCTGCACGCTCATCCGTTCACCTCGGCCAAATATCTGCGCGAGTTCCTGGTGCCGCACGTCGAGGAAGGGCTCAACAAGGCGGGACGCGCGCGCAAGGACTTCACCATTTCGACGACGCCATTCGTGATCGTGGGACGGAACGCCGAAGAGATTCAACGCGCGAAGGACGGCGTGCGCCAGCAGATTTCCTTCTATGCCTCGACGCGGACCTATCAGATCGTGCTCGAAACTCATGGCTGGGCCGACGTCGCGCCGAAGCTGAATGAGATGGCGGCGAAGGGCGATTGGGCGAACATGCCGAAGCTGATCACGGACGAGATGCTGGACGTTTACGCGGTGACCGGGACGTTCGAGAATATCGGCGAGAAGGTTCGCGAGCGGTATGACGGGCTGCTCGATCGGGTCAATTTTTACGTTCCGTACAAGGCGGCGTTTGACGACGCGACCTGGCGCCGCCTGTGCCATCAGCTTAACGGCTAGGAGTTTGCGGCTCGCGGTCGTTCGTCGATGAGATATCGGGCGCGCGACCGGCGGTGCGTCCACTCAAGGCGCGCGCGAATTTGAGTGGCAGGAAGGTTCGCAGATAGCGCATCGCGGTTTTGAGATCGCGCGGCTGTTCGCGGATCGCGCTGAGGAAATGACGGCGCGCCGCGGGCATGTCACCGGCGCGCATCGCGACCAGACCTTCGTAGGCGAGAGCGGTCGCATAGGCGCGGCGGGTGCCGCGAATCAGACCGCGCGCAGCATCGCCATAGCGTTCTTTCACGCGCCGGATAAAGACCTCGCGATAACGCTCATATTTTTTCATGCGCACTCCTGGCGATTCGTAGCGATAGGTGACCAGGCGCTCCGGCACGTAGGCGAATTCGCCGTGCTCGCGTGCGACGAGGAACAGGAACGGGTCTTCGTAGGCTGCCGATCGGAACTCTTCGACGAAGCCGCCGCAGGCTTTGAAGGTGGCCGCCCGCATCACGGCGGTGCTCGGAATTATTGGCCACCAGCGATCGAGCATCTCGGCCATCGACGGCGCGTGAGCGCAATCGGCGGTGACGTAGGATTCGCCGAACGGCGCGCCATTCGCGTCGATCGGAATCGCGTCGGAGAAGACCAGAATGACACCAGGATTGCGATCGAGCAGGGGCACGGTGGCGGCGAGCTTATGCGGCAGCCAGGCGTCGTCGGCATCGAGGAAGGCGAGGTATTGGCCTTGCGCGACGGCAGCACCCGCGTTGCGGGCGGCAGCGGGTCCTCGATTCGGCTGATCGATGATGCGGATGCAGTCGGCAAAGCCGCGCAGAATTTCGGCGCTCGCATCGGTGGAACCGTCGTTGACGACGATGACTTCGAACTGGCTGGCATCGAGGCCGCAGCTCTCGGGCTCGCGGTCGAACCTTTGGGCGAGGACGCTGGTAACCGCACGGCCGATTGTAGCGGCGTTGTTGAAGACCGGAATTACGACCGATACCCGCACCATCGCGAGTCAGCGTAGCATATCGATCATCGTCGCCGTCGCCGTCCAGCGACCGGCAAGGAACCGCTCACGGTGCATTGCTAGCTTCGACGACCACTTCGAGACGGCTGGTGATCGTTTGCGGACGGCGCGGAAACCGGTTGGTTGGAAATCAGACTGGACCGCAGTAAGCTCGCGCGGGGGAGAGGGGATGGCGAATTCGCCGACACCGGTTCAGATCGGCGCTGTGCGCAGCGCCGCGCGCGAATGGCCGCGCCGTTACACGGTGGTGGCACTGTTCGCGCTTGCGACCGCGCTCTGCTACATCGACCGCGTCAACATTTCGATCGCGATAATCCCGCTCGCCCGCGCCAAGGGCTACGACGCCGCCGCGAAGGGATTGGTGCTGTCGTCATTTTTCTGGGGTTATCTGTGGCTGCAACTGCTCGGCGGATGGATGGCGGATCGCTTCGGCGGCAAGCGCGTACTGGCGGCAGGCGTCGCGATGTGGTCGCTTGCGACGTTCTTCACACCGCCCGCGGCGTCGATCTCGTTCGGCGTGCTGCTCGCAATGCGCGCGCTGCTGGGCGCGGGCGAGGCGCTGAATTTCCCCGCCGTTCATAGTATCGCGGCGCGCTGGACGATTGAGTCAGAGCGGGCGCGGGCAATTTCCCTACACTTCAGCGGCGTCGCCTTCGGCACCATAATCGCCCTGCTGGTCAGTCCACTGATCGTAATTTCATGGGGATGGCCGGCGGTCTTTTATATTTCCGGCGCGCTTGGAATCGTGTGGCTGGTGGCGTGGCAAATCAAAGCCGCCAACGGTCCCGAGGAATGCGCGGGAGTCTCGCCGGGAGAACTCGCGCTGATCATGTCCGAGCGCCCGACCGAGGTGGGCCTCGCCGATCGGATTCCCTGGGGACGAATTTTGCGCGAGCCCGCGGTCTGGGCGATCATCATCGCGCATCTGTGCAACAACTTCGGCTTTTACATCATCCTGCTGTGGCTGCCGAGCTACCTGACACGGACCTTCGGGGTGCCGATGGAACGACTTGGCGATTTTTCGGTGGTGCCGTGGATCGCAGCGTTCATCATGCAGAACACCAGCGGATGGTTCGCCGACGGCCTGCATAAGCGCGGGATGCATCTGACGACGGTGCGGAAACTGATGCAGTGCAGCGCGTTCACGATTGGCGGATTGCCGCTGCTGGTGCTCCCGATGGCGCGAACGCCCGAGATGGCGGTCGCGCTGGTGACGCTCTCGATCGCCGGTACGGCGCTGGGCGCCGGCGGCTTCGTCGTGAATCACTTCGATGTAGCGCCGCGTTACGCGGGGATCCTGATGGGATTGTCGAATACGGCCGCGACGGTTCCCGGAATCATCGGGGTGGCGGCGACCGGATTTATCCTCGAGGCGACGAACTCATTCTCGGCGGTTTTCTATCTGACGGCGATCATCTATGCGGTCGGCGCGTTGTGCTACTTCGCGATCGGCAGCGGCGATCGCAAAATCTAATCGGGACAAGCGACGCGAAGGGTTTCGGTGTCGCCCTATCAACAAAGCAGCGGGCTAACGGCTATTTGCGATCCGGTAGCATGCGTTCGAGCTGGGCGTGCAAGTGACCGTTGGACGCTACGAAGCCCGGCGTCTTGACGCTGCGGCGGTTGAACCGAAGCGGGTCGCCATGAAGGTCGGTCACGCGGCCGCCGGCGGCGATGATGAGTGCGACGCCCGAGGCGATGTCCCACTCGCTTTTGGGAGTTAACGTGAAGGTCGCGTCGGCTTGCCCGGCTGCGACAAGTGCCAGCTTGTACGCCACGCTACCGATGGGCCGGACGGTGACGCGGCCCTCATAGGCCTTCCATTCGCCGCGAGCGGTCTCACTACGGCTGGCGAGGATCGTCGAATGCTCGAGCGTCGTTGTGTCGCTGACGGTGACCGGTTTACCGTCGAGAAAACAACCCACGCCGGGGATGCCTGAGAACAGTTCGTCCTTGATCGGATTGTAGGAGACGCCCATCACCGGCACGCCATGATCGGCGAGCGCGATGGCGACGACGAACTCCGGGATGCCCTTGATGAACTCCTTGGTGCCGTCGAGGGGATCGACAATCCACACGCGCTCGCGGCTGAGGCGATCGTCGTTGTCGGCGGTTTCCTCGGAGAGCCAGCCGTACTCCGGATAGGCGTCGAGCAGGATTTGCTTGAGCTCGCTGTCGGCCTCGAAATCGGCGGTGGTGACCGGGTTGTTCTTGCCCTTCGAGTCGATCTGATACCCGCCATCGCGAAAATAGCGCTGCAGGATTTTACCGGCGGCGATCGCGGCGTCGCGTGCGACCGTAAGCTCGCGATCGTAGGGACTGGACACGGGCCTGGTAGCGAGGTTGGCGTCGGGGGTTGTGGGAGTGGTCATTAATTCGTGCGTTCTCCAGATTCCTAAGCTTCGCGCCAAATTTCTACGCGTCTCTGCAGACTTTATGCTTCGCGCCGGATTTCAACGCTGTGCGCCGGATTCCTAGGCTTCGCCTGTTCGTTCGGCGCTGCGGCGCGATGCGATCGAAGCGTCAGGACTTCTTTTCTTTGGCGCGCTTCCGCAGGACCTTTTCATAGGCGCCCTTCAGTTTATCCATCATCGCGTCGCGCTGCTCGAACAGCCGCCGCGGCTTGCGCGCTTTGCGCCGCGCGAGGGCATAAGCCGTGATCAATGGCAGCGCCACCGTTGAATCAACATAGCAGACAACGGTGTCCGGCAGCTTGTCGGGATCGATTTTACCCCAACTCACGGCCTCGTTGGGCGTGGCCCCGGAAAGGCCGCCGGTGTCGGGCCGCGCGTCGGTCACCTGGAGGAAGTAATCGTGACCCTTTTCCGCAACGCCCATGACTTCCTGGATTTGCGGCTCGGTCTGCAGCACGAAGTTCTTGGGCGATCCGCCGCCGAGGATGAACACCGCGCTCTTCATCCCGGCCGCCTTCGCGGCGTAAACGATGGCCGCGGTTTCGTTGACATCGGTCAGGGGATCGATGCGCAGTTCATAGCCTTCGAGCTCCAGCGCGGCAAGGTTCATCCCGATCGAGGAATCGCCGGGGGACGAAGTATAGACCGGCATTGCATGCTTGTAGGCGGACGCCAGCAGCGATCTGCGATCCAGCTTCAGGATGCGCTCGCGCTCGGCGACGTAGCGGCCCGCCATATAGTGAAATTCAGCCGTGCTCATCGCGCGCTGAAACTCGGGCTGACGCGCGATCTCGCGGAAAAACGCGTCGGTTGAGAGCAGCACGCGGTAGTCGAAAAAGATGTCATAGATGCGCACGACGCCGGACTTGTGAAGGGCGACATCGTCGGCGTCGGCAAAGCCCTGAAACATCTTCAGGCCGAGACCGAAGTGCGTATCGTGATAGAGATTCGCGCCGGTCGAGACCATCCAGTCGATGAAGCCGTTTTCGATTAGCGGGATAATGCAGGACATGCCGAGGCCGGCAGGAGTCAGCGCGCCGGTCAGGCTCACGCCGACAACGGTATCGTCCTCGAGCATCTTGTCGGCGAACAGGCGGCAGGCGTCGCGCAGGCGGCGGCCGTTGTACGCGAGGAAGGCGGTATCGACCAGGTCCGCCGCGGTCATCTTGCCGGTTACCGCTTGAGGATTAATCTGAGCGCCCGAGACCCGTTCGACCGCGGATTTTTTTGATGCCATTGACTCTCACCGATTACAGGTCCCCGGCCGACGCGCGTCATCGCGAGTGGAAAGCGCGCGTACTGACGAGGGCGTTGATTTCAATTGTAAAACTCGACGATCCTAGCGGTCGCATGTGGCCGACGCCATCGCGTGAATGAGTTTGCGCATGGATGGCCGGCAACCTAAGATTGGCATCCGGGGACCTTCGCGTTGGGGGAAACAAGATGGCGATAATCGCGATTACCCAGCATTTGGGCACGCGTGGCGAGCTATTGGGACGGACGCTTGCGGACCGTCTTGGCTATCGCTTCATGAACGTGCAGGACATCATTGACGAAGCGTCGAAGGTTTATAAAATCACCCCCGAACTGCTCGTCATCGTGGACGAACGCCGCCCGCATTTCTGGGAGCGGCTTAAAACCGACACCGCGCGCTTCATTCCGATGTTCAAGGCGGTGCTGCTCAAGCATATGGCGGAGGATCGCCTGGTGGTTCTCGGGCGATCGGTCGCGCAGATAATGCCCGACTATAATTGCGGCCTGCGCGTCAGGCTCGCCGGTCCGCTCAATCAACGGGTCAAGGAAGTCGTCGCCGAAGAAAAGCTCACACCGGCGGTCGCTGAGCGCCGGGTTCGCGAATACGATCGTGAAGTCCGCGCGCGCATCCAGACGCTGTTCGAGGTCGATATTGAAGACCCTGCGGCGCATCACCTGACGCTGAACACCTTCACGATGCCGATGCCGCTGCTGGTTGCGCTGGTGAGTGCGGCCGCCGCTGAGATCGATCGCGACGCCGGTCCCGGGAATTGGCGCCAGATGCGCGATGCGGCGCTCGCGGCTGAAGTGCGCGCGATGCTCATGGTGCATCCGCAAATCGGGCACGCGCCGCTTGAAGTGAATTGCGCGTCGGGCGCCGTACGGGTCAACGGTCCCGGCCTGGTGCCGCCGTGGGATAATCTGATCGGCGACGTTGCGCGTAATATCGAAGGCGTCACTTCGGTCGAAGTCAACGCTGAGGAATCGCCTACGCCGGTGCGGCCGAGCTGAACGGGCGGCAGCACGCATTCAGGGATAACGATTACGCCGATCGCGATCGCGTCTTTGTGCATGCTGCGGCGCGTGTTATGGTCGCGCTTCCGCCGAAGCGCCGACTGAGACGCCGATCAGAATCGCGATGCGCCAAGTCATCATATTTTTTGCTACTGGAGCGTGGTCCGGCTATGCGCCAGTTGCGCCCGGCACTGCCGGATCGGTCGTAGGCCTGATCGTGGCCGGCCTGGTCTTCGCACCACTCTGGCGGCGATCACCGGCGGCCTTCCTGATGGTATTCGTGATTGTGTTCATCGCATCGTGCTGGATCGCGGGTAGCGCCGAGCGCATCATGGGCGAGCACGACAGCTCAAAAATTGTCCTCGACGAAGTTCTCGGGATGGTCGCGACGATGTTCATGAATCCGACCGGATGGATTTCGATCGCCGCCGGTTTCGCGCTTTTTCGCATCTTCGATATCATCAAACCGTTTCCAGCGAGCTTCATCGATCGCCATGTGCGAGGCGGGGCGGGTGTCATGCTCGACGATATTGCGGCGGGAATTTATGCGAATCTCGTGTTGCAGGCGGCGCGCCGGATACTCTGATCGGGCGGCATATGTTTGCCGTTAATGGCGGGCTCCCGCGATGCTAGTGAAGAGCCCGAAGGAGTCAAAACATGATCGAGCGTGCGGTAATTCTCTCGACCGGCGACGAAATCACCACCGGCAAGGTGGTTGACAGCAATTCCAATTATCTGGCCGACAAGCTGAGCGAAATCGGCATCGACCTGATCGCCGTGCTCACCGTTGGCGATGTGCCGGAGCGCCTGGAATGGGCGTGGCGATCCGCGATGGAACTCGGCGACGTGGTGCTTTCCACTGGAGGTATCGGACCGACCGCCGATGACCTGACGACCGAGACGATTGCGCGGCTTACCGGCAAGAAATTGTGGCGTCACGAGCCGTCGATCGATCACATGCGGCGGCTGTTCGAATCGGTGGGCCGGGTGATGCCCGAGAACAACATCAAGCAGGCGCTGTTCCCGGAAACCGCCGAAGTGATCAGTAACCCGCTCGGCACCGCGCCGGGATTTCGCATGGCTGTGATGCAAGGTAATCACACCGCACATCTGGTGGTGATGCCCGGGGTGCCGCGCGAAATGAAGCCGATGATGGAGAACGAAGTCATCCCGTGGCTGCGGCTCAATCGCGGCAGCGACAAGATCTTCGCGACGCGCATCTTTCAGACCTTCGGTATCAGCGAGTCCGGGCTCGACGAGGCGGTCAAAGGCCTGATTCGGCCGGAAGAAGCGAAGGTTGGCTTTCGCGCGAGCTTCCCGCAGATTTCGATGAAAGTGATGGTCGAGGACGTCGCCGGCAAGGCGGAGATGCGGCTCGAAGAGTTGAGCAAACGGGTGCGCGAGCGGGTCGGCGAATACATCTATGCGGAAGGCGAATCCTCGATGGAGGAAGTGGTCGGGCAACTGTTGACCGATAAGAAACTTAAGCTCGCCGTGGCCGAATCGTGCACCGGCGGGTTGATCGGCCATCGCATCACGAATGTCGCTGGCAGTTCGGAGTACTTCGAAGGCGCGTTCGTTACTTATTCCAACCATTTGAAGACGAGCATCCTCGGCGTCAGCGAGGAGACCCTTAAGCGCCACGGCGCGGTCAGCGAAGAATGCGTGCGTGAGATGGCGGCTGGTGCGATCGAGAAATCGGGCGCGGATGTTGCGCTTGCGACGTCAGGAGTCGCTGGGCCGGGCGGCGGCAGCGCGGAACATCCGGTCGGCACGGTGTGCATCGGGTTGGTCGCCAAGGGCGTTTCCGCATCACGACGCTACCAGTTCCGCGGCAACCGCGAATGGATCAAGACGCTGACCGGACAGGTCGCGCTCGATTGGGTGCGACGTTACGCGCTGGGGCTGCCGGTCGGTGGCGAAGCGACCATTTTCCGCAGATAGCGGGCGCGCCTATGCGGCTCTGCGTCGTCTGGAGGTCGGGAGATCATCGCGGATGAGTGGTCCAGAATATCGATGATGCTGACCATCCTCGGAGCACTGTTCGCGTTATCGCTTGGCGCCGGCTTCATTGGCGCGCTTTCCGGGCTGGGCGGCGGAGTCTTTATCGTGCCCGCGCTGGTTCTGCTCGCGCACATCCCGATGCACGTCGCGGTGGGTGCTAGCCTGATCGCAGTCGTTGCGACCAGTGCGGGCGCGAGCGTCGCCTTTGTGCGCGACGGCTGGACCAATTTGCGAGTGGCGATGATCCTCGAATGCGCCACAGTCACCGGCGCAGTGACCGGCGCGTACATGGCCGGTGTGATCTCTCCACCCGTTCTGGAACTGATGTTCGCCTTCATGATGCTCCAGTCGGCGTGGTTCTCATTGAAGAAGCAGGGCGACGAGACGATTCCCCAATCAGATCCGTTGTGCGCACGTCTGCGCCTCGGCGGGCTTATGCCGCAGTCGGATGGCACGATGGCCAGCTACGGTGTCACCAATCTCCCGGCCGGCGCCGCCCTGATGGTCGTCGCGGGCGTCCTTTCAGGCTTGCTCGGAATCGGAGCCGGTGCGGTTAAGGTGACCGCGATGGATTATCTGATGAAGCTGCCGCTGAAGGTCTCAAGCGCCACCAGCAACTTTATGATCGGAGTGACGGCGGGTGCGGGAGCGCTGGTCTTTCTTTCGCGCGGGGACATCGCGGCTTCGGTTGCCGCACCGGTGGCGCTCGGGGTGACCGCGGGAGCATTGGTTGGCGGCCGTGTCCTGCCGCAGTTAAATGTTGCCTCCCTTAGAATTCTCTTTGTGATTATCCTCGTTTTGATCGCACTTGAGATGGGTTGGCGGGCATTTTCGAGGATTTGAATGGCGAGCGGAACTGTCAACGCGACCACTGAAGAAGACCGCATACTGCGGACCTGGACGCCGCTAATCCTGCGCGCGATTCTGATCGTCAGCACGATCGTCATGGTGGCGGGGTTAATACTGTCTATCGCGTTCGCCCCGGACTATTACGTCCATCGCTTTCAGGCGATTCAGCGCGGCCAGTTGTATGGCCGATCCAACTTTGCGCAACTCGTGCAAGGAATGCGCGAAGGTCAGCCCCACTCGGTCTTGATTATAGGACTGTATGTGCTGACGCTGGTGCCGCTCGCGCGCGTGGCTTTCACCTTTGTCCTCTTTGTCAAGGAGCGGGACTTCGTCTATGTCGCAGCTACGGCCTACGTATTGGCTGCCTTAATAGCGGGTGTATTGCTCGGCCGGGTTGGCTAGGGGATGACGCGAAAGGTCGCTGTAAAAATAAGGCAGTCGTGCTTGGGCCGAGCGAGAAGTTTTTACCGGAACGGAAAACGGCGCCCTGACCATCAGGCCCGAGCACCGCTCTCTTTGCATCAGGAGGATGCGAACTTCGCGGACAGCGTCGCGATCAGTTGCCGCGCATCGCTTCTTCGGCCGGCCTCATGTTGCGCTCGAGGCACCATTTGTCGATGACCTCGGCGTTGAAACGCCAGTCGGTTCCGATTCTGAAGCCAGGCAATTCGCCGCGGCGCAGAAGTTTGTAAATGGTTGACGGGTGCACGCGTAAGTACTGCGAGAGTTCTCTCACCGTCATGACGCGAGGCAAGTTGTACTTAGGTTCTGCCACGTTATTCTCTCCAATGCGCGTCGTCGCTGCGCCCTGTCAGGTTGGGGCCAGACGACATCCGCGCGCTCTTCAAATCTTGCTGCTGGATAAAGCCTCAATTGACAACACCAAACGTATCGAAAAGCGCCAATGATGGTCAAGAGGGAATCAACCCGATTTCAACACATAGTCGAAGATGACGTCTGCGCGTCATTCGGTCTCCATAATTCTTTTACCGATCATTACTACTTCTAACACCAGCTTATATATGTTCTCTAATCTCTTGACATCAGAATTGAAATAAATGCAACAATTAAACCGTTCCCTTCGCATTCTTATGCAATGCTTCGCAATAACGCTGTTGATAACTCCGCGCCTGGTTTTTGCCGGCCAGCCCGATCTGTTGATACATAGTGCAAATTTTACTGCCAACGAGCCTATCCCGGTCAAATTTACTTGCTCGGGCGACAATAGATCGCCACAACTCACCTGGAGCGGAATTCCCACCACTACAAAGACTTTGGCGTTAATCGTGCGCGATTCCGATGCTCCGATGGGATCGTATGTGCATTGGGTGCTTTTCAATCTGCCGGCGGATGTCAGCGGCTTGCCCGAGGGAGTTCCGACCACTTCGACTATCGCACAGGGCGGAACACAAGGGCTTAATGGTGGCGGAAAGATTGGCTTTCAAGGTCCGTGTCCACCGCCGGGGCCCATCCACCATTATCATTTCAGGCTGTATGCTCTTGACCGCAGCTTGAATCTGACCGCCGATGCAACAGCAGCGGAGGTCGAGGCTGCGATGGCTGAGCACGTGATGGCTTCGGGTGAAATAGTAGGAACCTTCGCGCGATAACTTAACGCCGCTTGGCACACATGATTGCGCGGTGATTACCGCCATCATTCAGGGCCGCAGAATTTCCGAGGGTGAGGATAATCGCGCCCCGGCATGATAGAAATTTCGTGATGCGTCTCGATGCCAAATTTGTCAGCTCGGCTTTTGCGCTGGGCGATTGTCCGCGCTGGGAACGCGCCGAAGTCGCGCTGGCGGGGCGATCGAACGTCGGCAAGAGTTCGCTCCTGAATGCGATCACCGGCAGCAAGGGCCTCGCGCGGACGAGCAAAACGCCAGGGCGGACGCGATGCCTTAACTTTTTCGAAGTCGGGACCAATCTGGCGCTGGTGGATTTGCCGGGTTACGGCTTCGCGAAGATGTCGCGTGCCGACGCGGTAAAAATTGCAGAGCTGCTGGCGGATTATCTGCGCGAGCGGCGGCAACTTGCCGCATTGGTGATGTTGATCGACGCGCGTCGCGGGCCGGAGCGGGAGGAACTCGATCTTGCGGCAGCGGTGCATGATCGCGGCCTCCAGTTGATCGTCGTTGCAACTAAAAGCGACAAGATTCGCAATGCTGGACGGCCCGAGATCCCGCGGCGGTTCTCCGCACTCGAGACGTCGCCAATCATGTGCTCGACCTTCGATGGCGAGGGACTAGGCGAATTGCGCGGTCGTATCCTTGGTTCCGCGCGACCCCCAGGTGCGCGACGCGATCGCGCCGCGGCTGACGCCTGAGCGTCCACTTTGGAAATGCAGCCCGAGGTCAGTGTCATCATTCCTACGTACAATCGCCGTGCGATGGTCCGTGAGGCGATCGCGTCTGTGACGGCCCAAGCCGTTTCGGCATCGAAAGTGGCCTGCGAACTGATTGTGGTTGACGACGGCTCGACTGATGGCACGGCAGAAGAACTCGACCGCATCAGAACCGCGCACGGCGGGGATCGCATGCGCATGCAGGTCGTGCGGACGGGAAATCGCGGAGTGGCGTCGGCGCGGAACACCGGCGTCGCCATCGCCGTGGCGCCGTTGATTGCCTTCCTCGATTCTGACGACCTGTGGCTGCCGCATAAACTCGAACGGCAGTTGGAATTCATGCGTGCGCATCCCGAGTTTGCCATCGCGCAAACCGATGAGATTTGGATACGCGGCGGACGGCGCGTCAACCCTGGTCTGCGGCATCGCAAGCGCAGCGGCGATATCTTTATCGACTCGCTCCGCACCTGCTTGATCAGTCCGTCGGCGGTGATGTTGCGGACGACGCTGTTTCGCCAACTCGGCGGTTTCGACGAACGAATGGCCGCGGCGGAGGATTACGATCTGTGGCTGCGCATTCTCGTCAGGCATAATGTTGGACTGATCCCCGCACCGTTGGTGATGCGGCGTGCGGGATACTCCATGCCGGCGGACGGGGCGGCCGCTTCCGGGCAACTTTCCGCTACGGTTCCCGCGATCGATCGGTTTAGGATTCTCGCACTGCTCAAACTGATCGCGGATGACGACCTCGATAGCTTGCGCAGGCGCGCGGTGAACGAAGTGATCGCGGAGAAATGCGCTATCTATGCGCAGGGTTTGCGGCGGCGCGGCCGGGAGGCCGGCGCGATAACAGTCGCGGAAATAGGATCGCACGCGAGCGCTGCCGCCGGCGATACGCGTCAAGGCTCCCGGGATGATTCAATCGCAAAATTGATCTCCATCATTGCCGCTGACACTTCCTGCATCGCCACGCCGCAGAATTCGGACGAAATGCAAAAGTCATCCCTCTTGGCGAGCCACGGTTTGAAGGTCGCGGCGGAGACTGTCGCGTGAGCCGAGCGTTTAGCGACGACGCGATCCGGAAATGGGCGGCAGGGCGCCATCTGCCCGATGTCCACCTGGACCGATGGCTGGCGCTCGCGCCGGAGGATCGTGCCGCGGTGATGGAACTCGCCGAGGCCCTCCACTTTCGCACGGGGCAGTTGGTGACGGCGTTCGAGTTGCTGGAGGAAATTGCGCTGCGTGAGCGCACGACAATCGCCGCAGTCATTGCGTGCCACGACCTCAGGCGGATCCTCGACGGAGCGGGCTCAGCGCCGGGCCGTGCGCGCGAGTTGCTGGAGGCGTTGCGCGTGAAGCGATTTCCCCGGTTGCAGCGGATGGCGGAACGGCTCGCCTCGGAAATCGCGGCGTTGGGATTGCCGGGCGGTATCAAGGTGGTCTTGCCGAAGGGGCTGGCCTCTGATGAGGTCATGATTGAGATTCACGCTCATGGCGGCGCGGATTTGCAGTCTCTTATAGATGCGGTGGCGCAGGCGCGTACGGGGCTTGCGCGTATCGCCGACCTGACCGGCGGCCCCGGCTCCTTTGATGATGAAATTTAAGCTGGACGCGATTCATATAGAGGAAGGCGTACGCGCGAGCGAATTGGCGCGGCGCGTGACGAATGCGATACCCGCGGGAATCGCCGTGGATTACGTTGCCGATGGGCGTGAGATCGCGCGTCCGATCACGAGCGTTGCCGACTCATTCGGCGCGGGCAAACGCCAGTTGACGATCATGCGGCGGCGATCGCCGTTCCTGATGGCGTGTCCGGCGGGGTCGTCGGAGTTCGCGTGCTGCGGTTACCTGGTGCTGACGCTGGCGTCGAATTGCCCGATGGATTGCGGCTACTGCTTCCTGCAGGAATACCTCGCCGACAACCCAGGCTTTCAGGTTTATGCCAACTATGGCGACGCCTTCGATGAACTGGAGCGCCTGCGGAGCAGGTCGCCCGGTCGCGGGTTTCGCGTCGGTACGGGCGAGCTCGCCGATTCGCTCGCGTTCGATTCCCTTACCGGCATCAGCCGCGACCTGGTTGAGTACTTCAGCAGCCGCGACGATTTGACGCTCGAACTCAAGACCAAGACTGACGAAATCGAAAATCTGCTGGCGATCGATCCGAAGGGTCGCACGCTGGTTTCATGGACGCTCTCGCCCGATCGGGTCTTTGAGAGCACGGAGCATGGTACGGCGTCACCGGCGGCGCGAATCGAGGCGGCGCGGCGCGTACTTGACGCGGGCTATCGGGTGGCATTTCATTTCGACCCGATAATCGCCTACGAAGGTGCCGATCACGATTACCTGCAATTGATCGAAAATCTGTTCGATGCGATCGAGCCGGCGCGGATCGCATTCATCAGTATGGGTGGATTACGCATGACCCCGGCGCTCAGAACGGCAGCGCGGCGGCGCTTTCCCGGCGATCCGATGCTGGCGGGGGAAGAGGTGCTTGCTGCGGACGGACGCTATCGCACGTTCATGCCGCTGCGGGTGAAGCTCTATACGGCCTTGAGCGATCGCATCAAGAGGGCCGACGCGAAGCTCCAAACCTATCTATGTATGGAAAGCGCGAGTGTGCATCGGCGAGTGACCGGTGAAGCGGCGCAATCCCCGGCCACACTCGGTTCGCGATTGGCGGCAAGCTGAGCGATGGCGAAGCGCGTCGATAATTCGCGGGGCGTCGAGTTGGCGCGCGATGCCGAATTGGCGCGGGACGGCACGAGCCGCGTTCTGCATCGCAACGGTGCGAATGTCGGAGTCGTACGCAAGCGGCCGCTGAATGCTGTTGCAGTAGTGTCTAGGAACGGGCGCCTGCACGGGCCGGCCAGATCGTCGCAGGCCACGGCGTCGGCCGACGGCCGCACCCGCCCGATCGGCGTCTTCGATTCCGGTATTGGCGGCCTGACCGTGCTCAAGGAGTTGACCGCGATGCTGCCGGGCGAGGATTTCATCTACCTCGGCGATACCGCGCGGCTACCCTATGGCACGAAGTCAAACGAAGTGATCGTCCGCTATTCGCGCGAAAATACCGAGTTCCTGCTGGCCAAGGGAATCAAGCTGCTGGTGGTGGCGTGCAACACTTCGAGTGCGGTGGCGTTGGACGAAATCGAGCGCCATACGATGGTGCCGGTGATCGGCGTAATCGAGCCCGGCGCGCGCGCGGCGGTGAAAGCCTCGCGCACGGGGAAGATCGGCGTGATCGGGACCGAGGCGACGATCGCTTCGGGTGCTTATACGCGGGCGATCCAGAGCCTGAAGGCGCGCGCCGAAATCTATACGCGGGCCTGTCCGCTGCTGGTGCCGCTGGTGGAAGAGGGCTGGACCGACAACGACATCGCGGAGCGTACTGTCACGCATTACCTCGAAAGCCTGAAGGCGAGCGGTATCGATACGCTGCTGCTCGGCTGTACGCATTACCCGCTGCTACGAGCGATGTTCGAGCGGGTGCTCGGTTCACGCGTGAAGATTGTTGATTCGGCGGTTGCGACGGCGGCCGCGGTATGTGAAAGATTGGCCGCGCTCAAGTTGACCCGGCGCGCGGGCGGGGGCGCGCAGAGTTTCTTCGTCACCGAGACACCCGACCGCTTCGTCAGAGTTGGGCGGCGCTTTATCGGCCCGCGCGTCGAATCTGCCGTCCGCATAGAACGCTGAAATGCTGCCTGCGATGCGCTACAATAAAACCAGTTCGCCCGCATCCAGTTAGGGGCGGGCATTTCCATTTGAGCTGACTCGCATATCATGGCTTCATCCCTGTCCCACGTGGCACGCAAAATCTTCGGTTCGCGCAACGATCGCGAACTGAAGCGGATGCGGCCGATCGTCGACGAAATCAACCAACTCGAACCCGAGATCGCGCAGCGCAGCGACGATGAACTGTGCAGCAAAATTGCCGAACTGAAGGAGCGCATCAGCGCGATCGAGGACGCCGACGAACGCGGCTACGCGCTCGATGAGGCGCTGCCTGAGGTCTTCGCGATGGTCCGCGAGGCCTCCAAGCGCACGCTCGGCCAGCGCCATTTCGACGTTCAGCTCATCGGCGGCATGGTGCTGCATAGCGGGCGTATTGCCGAAATGAAGACCGGCGAGGGCAAGACTCTCGTCGCGACGCTGCCTGCGGTCCTGAACGCGCTCAGCGGCCGCGGCGTGCACGTCGTCACCGTCAATGACTACCTGGCGCGCCGCGACTCTGAATGGATGGGCCGCATCTACAAGTTTCTCGGCTTGACCGTCGGCGTGGTCGTGCATGGCGTTACCGATCAGGATCGCAAGGCCGCCTATCAATGCGACATCACGTACGGCCAGAACAACGAATTCGGCTTCGACTACCTGCGCGACAACATGAAGTTCAACCTGGAGGATTACGTCCAGCGCGAACATAACTTTGCCATCGTCGATGAGGTCGATTCGATCCTTATCGACGAAGCGCGCACGCCGCTGATCATCTCGGGCGCTTCCGAGGAATCGACCGATACCTATTACGTCGTTGACCGCGTGATCCCGCGGCTGAAGCTCGAAGAGCACTACACCGTCGATGAAAAACTGCGCACCGTGGCGACTACCGAGGAAGGCGTCACCCGGGTCGAGGAGTTGCTCGGAATCGAGAACCTTTACGACCCGCGCAATATCCTGCTGCTCCATCACGTCAACCAGGGCCTCCGGGCGCACGTGCTCTTCAAGCGTGACGTTGATTACGTGGTGAAAGACGGCCAGGTCGTAATCGTTGACGAGTTCACCGGCCGCCTGATGCCGGGGCGCCGCTGGAGCGACGGGTTGCATCAGGCGATCGAGGCGAAGGAAAACGTCAAGATCGAGTCGGAAAATCAGACGCTGGCGACGATTACCTTTCAGAACTACTTCCGCATGTACAAGAAGCTCGCCGGGATGACGGGCACGGCCGACACGGAAGCGGTCGAATTCAAGGAGATCTATCGCCTCGAAGTGATGGTGATGCCGACCAACAAGGAAATGGTCCGCGTCGATCATCATGACGTCGTTTACAAGACCGAGCAGGAGAAGTTCGACGCGGTGATCGAGGACATTCGCGATTGCTACGAACGCGGGCAGCCGGTGCTGGTCGGCACGGTGTCGATCGAGAAGTCGGAGCGCGTCGCTAATCAGCTCAAGAAGACCGGCATCAAGCATAACGTGCTCAATGCAAAGAACCACGAGCGCGAGGCCGATATCGTCGCGCAGGCGGGGCGCTTCAAGGCGGTCACGATTTCGACCAACATGGCGGGGCGCGGCACGGATATCGTGCTCGGCGGCAATGCCGAAGGCCTCGCGGCGACGGAAGCCGGTACGCGCGATCCCGAGGATCCTAATTTCCAGCAGGCCCTAGCGCGCTATCGCGAACAACTGGCGGGCGAGCGCGAACAGGTGCTCGCGGCCGGCGGCCTGCACATTCTCGGCACTGAGCGGCACGAGTCGCGGCGCATCGACAATCAGCTCCGCGGCCGATCCGGACGTCAGGGCGACGCGGGTTCGTCGCGCTTTTACCTCTCGCTCGAAGACGATCTGCTGCGGATTTTCGGCGCTGATCGCCTCAAGGGCCTGATGGACCGCATCGGGATGGAGGACGGCGTCCCGATCGAGCATCGCTGGATCTCGAAGGCTATCGAGAACGCCCAGAAGAAAGTCGAAGCGCATAACTTCGACATCCGCAAACACCTGCTCGAATACGACGACGTGATGAACCGTCAGCGCGAGGTCGTGTACCATCGCCGCAAGGAACTGCTCTCGGGTGCGCCCCTCAAGGACGACATCCTGGAGATGTGCGACGAGTTGGTTGAAGCTATCGTCAACGCGCACGCCAGCAACGACAAGGACCCGCCCGACTGGGAATGGAAGGAGATCGAGGACGGCTTCTTCAAACAGTTCAAGTACCGTCCGAATCTGCGCGAGAGCGTGAATCTCGACGAAATCAACAGCCCCGATGATTTGATTGAAATCGCGATCGCCGGCGTCAAGCAGCTTTACGAACAGCGCGAGGCGGAATTCACCGAACCCGTCATGCGCCAGATCGAAAAGGTCGTGATGCTGCAGACGCTCGATTCATTGTGGAAGGACCATCTGCTCGCGATGGACCATCTGAAAGAGGGTATCGGGCTGCGCGGCTACGGACAGAAGAATCCGCTGGTCGAATACCAGAAGGAAGGATTCGAGATGTTCGAGTCGATGATGCGGGTGACGCGTCAGGACGTGGTCGAGAAAGTCTTTTCGGTTCAGGTGCGCCGCGAGCAGGACGTCGAACAAATCCAACAACAGCAGCAGCGTCCGCAAAAGGTCGTGATGAGCCACGGCGAGGAAACCGTCGATCAGAGTGCGGCTACCGTCAAGCGTGAGGCCGACAAGGTCGGGCGCAACGACGTTTGTCCGTGCGGCTCGGGGAAGAAGTACAAGCGGTGCCACGGCAAGTGATGGCGGGCAACGGGCCGCCACATCGATGATGCCCTTCGCGACGGAATCAGCTCTGAAATCACTCTTCCCGTTCAGCGCATGCGCTTGCGTTCAGGCGCCGGGTCCAAGTTAGATCGGCGTCTGGAGGTGGCGATGAAGGTACGACTCGAGCCCGCGCCGGTGCGCGGATTTCGCTTTGCAGGGGTGTGCGCGGGATTGCGCAAGGAGCCCGGCCGCAGGGACCTCGGGCTGATCGCGGCCGATTGGCCGGTCGCGGCGGCGGGTGTCTTCACCAGCAATCGGGTCAAGGCTGCGCCGGTGATCGTTTCGCAGGATCACATACGCGGGGGGCATTTGCAGGCCGTCTCGGCCAATTCAGGATCCGCGAACTGCTTTACGGGCAAAGCCGGCCTCAAACTGGCGTACGATTCCGCTGCCGCCGTCGCCCGCGAGATCGGCTGCGCGCCAGAACTGGTCGCTCCCTGCTCGACTGGCGTCATCGGCCGCGTTTACGAACTTGCGAAATATCGCGTGGGTGTTCGCGAGGCGGCGGCGGCGCTCGAACCCGATCGCTTCGAGGATTTCGCCCGCGCCATAATGACCACCGACACGCATCCGAAGATGGCGTCGGCAACGCTCAAGCTGGGCGGCGTTGAAGTGACGATCACGGGCTGCGCCAAGGGCGCCGGCATGATCGAGCCGAAGATGGCGACGATGCTCGCGTTCGTGATGACGGACGCCGCGCTGAGGCCGCCCGCGCTCAAGCGCACGCTCACCCGCGCATTGCCGGAAAGCTTCAACGCGATCACCATCGATGGCGACATGTCCACCAACGACACGCTCCTGTTGATGGCGTCGGGCGCGGCGGGAAATCGCACGCTCGCGGGCCGTGACCTGGCAACGTTCGAGGAGGCGGTGGCGGAAGTGTCGAGCGCGCTGGCTCACGAGCTGGTGCGCGACGGCGAGGGGGCGACCAAGCTGGTGACGGTCGAAGTGCGGGGCGCGCTTACGCCTGCCGACGCCGATCGCGTCGCGCGTCAGATCGCTAACTCGCCGCTCGTGAAGACCGCGTTTTTCGGCTGCGATCCGAATTTCGGACGCATCCTGATGGCGGCCGGAAAGGCGGGCGTCGCGCTCGATCTCGATCGCATTGAAGTGAGCCTTGGCGGAATCAAGCTCGCGAGCCGCGGCGCGTTGCATACGAGGGCGCTCGAGGCGGCCGCCGAACGCATGAAGGCCCCGGAATTCAGTCTGACAATCGATCTCAAGCTGGGCAAGGCTTCGGCAAAGATAGTCACTTGCGATTTGAGTTATGACTACGTGAAAATCAACGCTGAATATACGACCTGACGGATCCGGAGACTCCTCGCGAAAAGGCTTGGCGAATGTCCAATATTGTCAAAGTCGCGAATGTTCGCGACGTCCCGGACGGCGGCGCGATAGTCGTCGAAACCCGTGGCAGGAAGATCGCGTTGTTCAATTCCGGCGGCAACTTCTATGCAATCGACAATGCCTGCCTTCATCTTGGCGGATCGCTCGGCGCGGGCGACGTTTACGGCACTCGTGTGATCTGCCCGCTGCATGGATGGGAGTATGATTTCACGACCGGCGCCAGTGTTGACGACCCCGCGATGCGCGTGGCGTGTTTCGCCGTCAAGGTCGATGGCGATGACGTCTTCGTCGAAGTCCATGACCATGCCGAACACTGATAGTGGCGTATCGAGTGACTGAAACACTGCCTATGATCGCGCTGAAACTCACGTTCGATTTGACTGAATGCGCGTCCACGGTGAGGACTTACCACTGATGACGTCCGGCGCAATTCCGACTACGCCCCGTGGACGCCTGCCGGATTTTCTCGGCATTGGCCCGCCGCGCGCCGCAACTTCGTGGCTCGACGCCGTACTGCGGGGACACGTCGGACTGCCGCGCGAAATCAAGGAAGTCGATTTCTTTGTCGAGAACTACGCGCGCGGGATCGAATGGTACAAGAGCTATTTTCGCGATTGCGATGCTGATCTTCCCGCGGGCGAAATCTGCCCGAGTTACTATTCGGAATTAGCCCGCGAGCGCATCGCTCTGCACATCCCGCATTGCCGCATCATCTGCACATTTCGCGATCCGGTCGAACGGCGTTACTCGTTCTATAAGCTGGCGTTGCGCAATGCCTGGACTAACGAGGACTTCGAGACCTGGGTCACGAAACATCCGGTCAACGATGGTCGCGGACTCAAGGCCTGGCTAGACACCTTCGGCCGCGATCGTGTGCTCGTGCTCATACATGATGACCTCGAAGCCGACGCGCAAAGCTACCTCGACAGCGTTTGCGATTTCATCGGAATCGCGCGCATCGCCGTCGCCGAATCGCCGATTGCCCAGCGCCGCATCAACACCTTTAGCGCCCCGCCGCGCAATCGGAGGCTCGCGCGCCGTGCCCGAAAGTTGCGCGACTGGCTAAAATCGCGCGAGGCTTACGGCACGATCCATCTGCTCGGACGCTCGGGTCTTTGGCGCTACTGCTTCGAGGGCGGCGAGGAATTCGCAGCGCTCAGTCCCGAAGTCGAAGCCCGTTTGCGAGAGCATTTCCGCCCCGAGGTCGAAGCGATCGAAGGGGTGATCGGACGCGACCTGTCGATGTGGAAGACCTCGCGAGGAGCGGCGCGCGTCGAAGCCGCGATGCGGGCGTGATGCTGCGCGTCGATCATTTGTCGGTTCGCTACACCGTCGCGCGGCGCTGAACGATGCCGCGCGTTTCCGTAATAATGCCCGTCTATAACGGGGCCGCGACGGTCGCCGAGGCGATCGACAGCGCGCTCGCGCAAAGCTTCCGCGGCCTGGAAGTGATCGTCGTCAACGACGGTTCCACCGACGCTACCGCCGAAGTCCTGCGACATTATGCCGGCCGCATTAGCGTACTCGATCGACCCAACGGTGGAATCGCGGCGGCGCGCAACACCGGTGTCGCGGCTTCAACCGGCGAGTACCTCGCATTCCTCGATTGCGACGACATCTGGATGCCGCGCATGGTCGAGCGGGCGGTGGCGGCACTGGATGGCAATTCAAGTTGCGTGCTCGCCTACACCAATTGCTCCGTGATCGACAGCGAGGGTCGCGACCTGCGTTCCGCGCTGATCGGTGCGGGAGTTGATCACGCGCCGACGTTCGATGAAATGCTCTCGCGGCTCTGGCCGATTATGCCGAGCGCCGTCTCGATGCGTCGCTCGACCTTCGACGCGTGCCGCGGCTTTCCCGAAGAATTTCGTTCCTATGGCTTCGAGGATGTGATCTTCTGGCTGCGCGCGCGAGAGCAGGGCGCCTTTCACTATGATCCCGAATGCCTGGTTAAATGGCGCTTCTCGCTCTTCCCGCGGCCGATTAAAACCGGATGGCGCCGCCCCGAAGCGGCTATAACTTTCGACCGAATTTTGCGCGAGCGTTACGGCGTCGGCGCGGATCGATTGCTGGCCGCTCGGGCGCGCGCCAATCGCAGCATCTTCGGCTACATTGGTTTGCGCGCTTTGCGCGACGGGGATCGAACTTCCGCGCGTGAGGCTTTTCGCCGCGCGCTGCAGATAAACCCGCTGCGCATCAAGAACCTCCTCCGCTATCTCAAGACCTACCTGCCGCTCGGGATGGCGCGGGCGCTCTCCGGGCGCACTCGCAACGAAACCTAATGCAGAGTCTCACCGCGCAAGTCCGACGGCGCGTTCACGTCGCTTTGCGCTGAGCAGTTCCGCCTTTCGATGCGAATCCTGTTCATCGTTGAAGATTTCTACGCCATCGGGGGAATCCAGGAAACGGTCGATCACGTCTCCGCGGAGCTGATCGAACTGGGCCACGAGGTCGCGATCGTCTCTACGCCTTACGTCGCGCCCGGCGCCGAACGTACGCCACAGACCTCGGCTCACTGCGCGACGGTCGAGATTCCCGGACGTAAGGCGGTAAGCCTGCGTCATCTCGAACGTCTCATCCGTCAGCCGCTAGCCGTGGATCTGATCGCGGAGATCAATCGTTTCCACCCGGACGTGATCAATTCCCACGTTTGGACCTGGGACAAATTCATGACCGTCGCCGTGGCCGGCCGCCGTGCGCATGTTCCGATTGTGCAGTCGCTGCATGATACGTGGGGCAAGGGCAAGCTCGGCCTCGGCGCATTGCGATCACTCAAGTATGCGGCCGCATTGACCACAAATTCCGCTGCGACCAAGGTGCAATTCGCGGCGTACTCCAGGCGCGCGACCGAGGCGTATGTGGTTCTCGGCGGCGTGGACCTCGCGGCTGCCGATGCTGCCGCGCCGTTTCAGCGCCAACGTGGTTACATCTTTTGCGCGGCCCGCATGGAGTTGCGCCACCGGGCCATCGACGTCCTGATCGAGGCCTTTGCACACGTCGCCCCCGACTATCCCAACGTCGATCTGCTGATTGCGGGCGACGGTCCCGATCGTGCCCGGATCGGCGCGCTTGCTGCCGATGCGGGGGTCGCCACCCGAGTCGAAATGCTCGGTGCTCGCACTCGCGGCGAATTGTGGTCGCTCTTCAAGGGTGCCTTGTTCTTTACGATGCCGTCCCGATTAGCCGAGGGGCTCGGCCTGGTCTTTCTCGAATCGATGGCTTGCGAGCGTCCAGTGATCGCCACGCGTAGCGGCGGGACGATCGAAATTGTTAGCGACGGCGACAACGGATTTCTGATTGAAGCAAATCAGGTGAAAGCGCTCGCCAACGCGATGCGCACCATGTTGGCCGACGAAGATCGCCGTCTCGCGATGGGACGGCGCGGCTATACGACGGTGCAAGGGCGCTTCACCTGGCGCGCCGTCGCCCTCCGCTACCTTGAGGCGTATGCCGCCGCGCTATGACGCCGCATCGCGCAATCGAAACAGTGCGATAACCCGCGCTCGACCGCTACTCGACAAAGTCACTCGTTTCGGAGTGCGGCGCCGTTGGAGGATAGCACTTGAATCAGGTTCAGGAGTTCGCCGCGCTGCTGGGAGGTTTGCAGCTAACCTAGCGCCGAACTGGATTCGTCGCCCGAGCGTTGCCGCGCATCGAGCTTTTCCGATTTCCACATGGACAGATCACGCTGTAGCAACGCCTCGAGATCTTCAACCTGAGGTCGAAATTGCTCACGAAGGCGTGCCTGCGTCGCTGCATCGAGCGGCGGCCATTTTTCGCCTCGTCCCGTGCAAAAGTTGTAGGCCGGCATTAGAAAACCCGCCAGGCGATAGGCTCTTCTGCGGTCCAAAAACCCCTTTACGGCGCGAGCGCGCCGCGCCAGCCGACGGCTTTTCGGCATATGCGAGATCACTTGCACAGGTTCCGATTGCCAAGGAATTATTGACAAGTCGATCGTCGGGATACCAATAAAGGCGCACATCCTGTCGATATATCCTTGTTGGTCCATCTGAGAATCCTCATAGATCGCGACGAGGACGTTCTCAGTGCCGAACTTCCGCCGCCATTCTCTGATGTGGTGTGCGTAATTGTTGAAGGAGAGCAAATCCTTGTGATGAGAAGCCGCTCGATCGAACGAAGCTTTGGTCGCGCCCATCTTGCGCCAGATTTTGTAGTGCGAATAGAACCTTTCGACCGGGTCGCGCAGGGTGATGATGATTTTGCAATGGGGTAGATCACGCGCGATGCGCTCTCTCGCGTCGTCTGATGTGAAATACCACGGTCCCATTTCCCCTATCGGCACGTCGGCCCGGCAATCCCTGAAATGAGCCGCGTACCATCCAATCCCCAAGTGGTAGCGCCAGGTGAAGAATTGAGTCTCTTTGGTCCCTGCGGGTAAGCCCACGTGGCCGCGCAAAACCCGATCGAGCCAGGTTGTGCCTGTTCGCGGCGGTCCGACGGCGATAAAGTCGGGCAGTTTGAGCGAACGATTGTTCATCGCGAATCTCTTAATCCACAAAGGTCGTAATCATCTAGACCAACTTAGATTGAAAGCCTTACAGCGATCCAGCACGGCCAGTTTGATAAACTTCTACTTCGCCCGACCGATCTCAAGCCAAACCTGATCCAATATATTTCGCCTGAACTCCTCAGCGCGGAGCCCTCGTCTCCGGCATTGCTCCTTGATCCAATCCAGTCGATAGCGAACCACTCCGGCGGCCTCGGATGCATGACTTCGGCCTACCCACGTCTCACCGTCGTATTGCCGCTGGCCCAAATTGGCCTTGACAATCGAGGTCAGGAATACTGCTTCTGGAGTGGACCACGTTACGAACTGGTCGAGCATCTTTTCTATCTGAGTGGGCGCCGCATGACTCCAGATGGATCGCGCAATCATGTAGTCGAATTTGTTCGAAAACACGCCGAAGTCGAAATCCGAATTATGACTGAAATGTGGAGCTTTGTCGGCAAGGGTCTGTGGCGGGATAAATTCCCGCAATCCTAATTCCAGCATTGCTATATTTGGTTCGATTCCAAAGTACCGTTCGCGATCTAGAAAATGGATTAACCAGTAACCCCCGCGAAGACACCCACAACCGATATCCAGGACGCGATGGTGCGGCATCAGCCCCAGTTCGAGCAAAGTGACGAGCTGGTTACATCCGATTGCGTGGTACTGTGCGGCCGGTCCGCCTAGAAACGCGCCGGTCTTGGCAATCGCATTTGCTTTCCTCTGCAACGGCGACTCCACGCCGACATTAATCGGCGCCTTCTCCGGCGATCGCTTGAACAGCCGGCTCACTTCTTTGTACGGGACATGCAATATCCTGCCGAACGCTGCCCGTGCGAGAGCGAGCTGTTCGGCTACTTTCGTTACTCGCCCCGGCTCGCCGTTATCATCAGGTTTGATATTTGCTGCTCCCACGGCGGGAGGTCTACCGGCAGCCGCAGCGGACCTCGGATCTCCCCTTCGAGTCATCGGCTGTTCTTGCCGCGGACGGCGTAAATTTCCATGACTTCGCAATCGCTGAGATCCGCCGGGTCGCGGCGTCGATACAGTTCTGGCTTTCGCGCCGGCGCATAGGCGTGCTTGAGGAATGCGCCGATCAGACCGCCGGGCCGCAGACGCTTGCCCTTGCGCCACGGTTCCAGTGTACCGGTCAGCCACGGCGGAAACGACGTATCGCCGGCCCACGCCCGCCACGCCCCGAAAATTCCATCCTTCGCGACGATCCTCAGGCCAGCCGCGGTCAGGCACGCCGCAATCGTATCGCGATTGAAGTATGAAATATGCTCCGGCGGAATAAACCAGATATTGATAGCGGTCCCGCTGATTCCGGTGAGCGCATAGGGACAGTCGAAATTGGGCGTGCTCAAGGAGATCATGCCGCCCGGCGCAAGCAAGTCGCTGACTTCCCGCATCGTCGCGACCGGATCTTCCGTATGCTCGATGACGCCGAACATGGTGATCGAATCGAAGCGCAGACCGGTCTCTTTCGCTTCGGCGATCGAAGCGAAGATGGGGCGGCCGGTCCTTTGCTCCGCACGCTTGCGCATCGCCACCGACAGCTCGACACCGAAACATTCCCAATCCATCTTCTGTGCGTGCTCGATGAGATTTCCGCTTGCACACCCGATGTCCAGAAACCTGCCGCCGTGAGCGCCGAGGTCGATCATTCTTCGCAGTCGCGGAACATTCAGATGCGAGACCAGATCGTTCCACAGCGAGTCGTAATCGCCAACGCCGTGGGCCGCCGCGTTACTGAAGTAACTGTCGTCAACATATTGATCGCTCGCTGAAAAATGATCCGGCAGAACGGCGAACATGAAGCCGCAGCTCTCGCATCGGACGATGGGCAGCGAACCCCGCTCCAGAAACGATCTGGTCGCCGCCCCGCATAACTTGCAGGGCGGCCATTTCGCGCCGCTGGCGATTGCGGCTGCCGGTTCCGGGATCAACGTTGAATCGTTCCTCTGCGCTGCTTCGCAAACTCTATGTTTGAACTGCCATGAGGGCAATCGCAAGCCATCCCGCGCCGAACGCGTTCAACAGCGGCGGGAGCGTTTCGGTGGGGAGGGTAGCGTCGGCGCGATCATCGACGCTCCAGATTCGATTGCGGGATGTCCGACCGATACTGGCAGTGCCGAACGCAAAAGTTTAGATTAATTCGGCGAACCGAATGCAGGAGAATCTCGCATTGAACGCGCGCGGGAAAATCGTCCAATGAGCCCGGCGGCTGCGGGCCGGATGCCCGAGTTCATCGCCGTCGGACCGCCGCGAACCGCCACCACCTGGCTGGACCGCGTGCTGGTCGGGCATGTGGGCCTATCGGAAGGCGTCAAGGAGACTCATTTCTTCTCGTGGTACTACGACCTCGGGTTCGACTGGTACCGCAGGCATTTTCGCAATTGCCCGCCTAATCTGCCGATCCTCGAAATCACGCCGACCTATTTCGATTCGCCGGTCGCGCGAGTGCGGATCAAACATGACATTCCGCACTGCCGGATTATCTGCACTTTGCGCGATCCGGTGGGCCGTCTCTTCTCGAATTACCGGCAATTGCGGCGCGAGGGCTTCATCGGCCACGACTCCCTCCAGAAGGCGATCGCCGACTGCCGCAAGTGGGACGGCCCTGGCAACATGTTCAGCGTCAGCCGCTACACCGAGAACATTCGAGCCTGGCAGGAAGCGTTCGGCGAGGATGGGGTGCTGGTAGTGCTCTATGACGACCTCGAGGACAATCCGCAGGCCTACCTCGACCAGGTCACCGGCTTCATCGGCATCCCGAAGATCGACCTTGGCGATTCCCCCGTGGGCATCGGCAAAGTCAACGAGATGAACCAGGCGCCGAAGAGCTACAAGCTGGCGCGGCGGGCACGGGTCTTTCGCGAATGGCTGCGGCAGCGGGAGCTTTACTTCATCAGCGAGAAGTTCTCGATGGTGTGGAATTACTGCTTCGGACGCGGCGAGTCCTTTCCGCCGCTCGATCCGGGAATGGAAGTGTCGCTGCGGGAATACTTCCTGCCCGAGGTCGAGGCGCTCGAAACGCTGCTCAAGCGCGACCTTACGCGATGGAAGAATGGCGGCCGCGTTGCTGCCTGATTGCCGCGGGCCACGCCATTGTAGAAGGTCCCAGCCGCAGATGCCGACACGCAGCAGTGTCACGTCATCGTTACTGAGAAGGTCGCGCGCGGAGATCGCAGACTCACTCAAAAAACTGTGACGTTTGATGGGTCGTCTCTATTTCGCTTAGGATCGGTCTCGGCTGACGGCTGCTCGCAAGTTCCAGAAGAAACCACGCCGCCCATGCTTCGGTCATCAGATAGAATAGATCGCCTACAAGCCAACACCCGTGAGCAGACCTTAAATTCTCGACCGCGCTCTTATGGTACAGCGCGTTGCTCGCAAGCAAAATTGGACGGTTGTTGAACCCGCAGGAGCTTTCCATGGGAAAGCTCCGCGCCAGTTGCTGGCTCCGCGTATGAAATAGGCAGGAATCACCGACTGCAATGGCTTGCCAAAGGTCCCCTTCACTGCTCTCGCAACTATCATCAGACAACTGCAGTCCCACCCAAGCAGTGAAGGCCCCAGCCTCGATTTACCAGGGAGAGGCCGCCGGCTAACTGCCACGTGCCAGCGTTGTTGAGCATCCGGCAAACCTGCCGGGCTGAACGCGATCATCGGAATTATAGTCGTAGAGTACATTGCCCCGTTCGACTTTCGATGACGTAGGCCTCGGTGGCATCAAGCCGGAATGGGACCTGAGCATTTTGGAAAATGCGAGGGGACGGAGCTCCGCCGACTGCGACGGGATTTGGCGAGGCTCGGGTCGGAGCCTGTGCGGCGCAACCTGCGACCAGAATAAGCCAACCGACGGCCAGGGCGTGAGCCGCGATATTCGGATTTGCAAGTAACTATTGCGGGGGCGCGGCGTCAGCGGGTCCGATAAGCGACAGATCAGGCGCCTGGGTTCCCCATGGTTCCGCCACTACCGCCGAAATTGAGTTCTGCGGCGATCCGTTGATGAAGCGGTCGGTCCACGCCACATACACAAAACTCTTATGCGAACTGTCCCAAAATCGGCTGACATGCAAGCGTTTGAATAGAATGGAGCGTTGTTCGGTGAAGACGTCTTCGCCATTATCGAAGGACTCTTTCACGTGGATGGGTCCGGTCTGACGCACTGCAACGGAGGCGTCGGACGTATCTTCTGCCAGCCCCAGTGCGCCTTTGATGCCGCCCTTTTGTGACTTGCTGATAAAAACGGTGATGCCGTCGATTTTGGGATCGTCGTAGGATTCGATGACGATTTTATGATCCGGCCCGATGAGCTTGAACTCGGTGTTGACGGAACCGATAGTATGCGGCTTCGGCCCACATGACGTCACGGAAACTGAAGATCCAATTATCGACAGCGCCACCACGATCCGGGTCACCCATTTCATTTTCGACGGCTGAACCATTTCCTTCTACCCTCGATCCGATCTGCTCAACTTCATCGAGAGTAATCGCCTCGGGCGCGCGGTCATAGAGATCTATGGTCCGCGATTCTCCGGGCGGCGATCGCCGGAGCTTGCTTCAACGTTCCTCTGTTGCAACGAATAAGCGAGGCTCATTCGTTGATCCCAAATCGACCTAACAACAGACGCGCATAATCGTAACTCTCTCTTTTCTCCTTACTCACATCGGCGGACCTCGCAGTGCGGCGTGGATGCGGTTGAATCAGGCCCGGCGTGCAATCTTGGCGTGACGAAACCATCGCCACCGCAATTCTGTCGGGCCATTGAACTCGCCGAGCCATCAGACCCATTGCCGAGAGCTGAACCCGGGGTCCGCGGCTTAATCGTGCCGCGTCTTGCATAGAGCTGGGAACCGGTTTCCTTAAGAATCGAACTGGAATTCACATTTCTCGCCTGCACTGTTCAAAGGTCCGTCTAATCCCCGCAACGATCTTCGTGTAGCTGGAATGACAGGATGCAGGTTCTGACGTGATCCTTTAATCGGTGCGGGTAGGTGGTGAGGGATCGTATGGAAGAAAACCAACTCGCTGACGGTGCTTGCCGTGAGGTGGAAGACCGCCAGGTGGTTGTAAGGTTATCTCGCGAGCGGTCAGCCAGTTCGCTGATGCACTCCGCAATCGAATCACCTGGTCAGGACGAGGCCTTAAATCCACGAAACATCTGTGTCGTTACCGAGACCTATCCTCCTGAAATCAACGGCGTCGCCTTAACTGTGGCATACCTGGTTAGCGGACTGCGCGCTCGCGGCCACACGGTATCGGTTGTCCATCCCAGGCAGGGAAGGCAGCGAAAATCCGAGGGCTGCGGCAGCTGTTCTTATGCTGGGACAATCCAGGTTCGTGGGTTGCCATTACCCGGGTATCGCACATTGAGGTTCGGCTTGCCGGCGCCGCGGCTCTTGCTGCGCTCCTGGAGAGCCAGCCGGCTCGCGGTGGTATATGCGGCAACGGAAGGGCCTTTAGGATGGTCTGCGGTTCGCGCCGCCCGACGCCTGGGAATACCGACTGTCAGTGGCTTTCATACCAACTTTCATCACTACTGCAAACACTATGGTATGAGTTGGCTGCAGCATCCGGCCCTTCGATATCTGCGCTGGTTCCACAATCAAACCGGACGCACCGTGATTTCGAACAAAGACCTGGGCGACCAATTGCGCAACGCCGGATTCTGCAATGTAAGTTTGCTTGACCGCGGCGTCGATAGTCACTTGTTTGCTCCGCAACGACGCTGTACTGACTTGCGGCGCGAATGGAACGTATCCGACAAAGATCTCGTCGTGCTCTCCGTCGGGCGGATAGCAGCGGAAAAGAATCTAGGACTTGCGATCGAAGCATATCGGACGATGAAACGGTTCAGCGATACGATGAAGTTTGTCATCGTCGGAGAGGGTCCGCTGCGCCGCGCACTGCAAAAAGAAAATAAAGACCTTATTTTTCCTGGAATGCAGACCGTCGCGCAGCTCGCGAAGTACTATGCATCGGAGGACGTATTCCTCTTTCCCAGTGAGACGGAAACCTTTGGCAATGTAACGCTCGAAGCGATGGCCAGTGGACTGGCGGTGATCGCTTACAACTACGCGGGCGCGAAACTTCACATAACTCACCAGGAGACCGGTGTCCTCGTCCGTTTTGGAGATAAGAGAGCCTTCATCAACTCCGCTTGCGATCTTAATCGCGAACCACAGGCCATCAGCAGAATCCGGCAGCAGGCGAGACAGTACGTTACCGATCTGAACTGGCCGCGTGTGGCTGAAAGATTTGAGGGCTTGCTGCTTGGTACCAGTGCACAGAGGCGCAGCGTGGCCTCTGGTCCCTTGGACCGCAGCGATTTGACTACTTAGCTTGGAGAAAGAGAATTAGGAGAGAACGATGGGAGAGGCAGGACGAAAGGGTATGGATTATCTAGGTTGGGCCGCGGCGACACCGTGGAGCAAGGTAGAGACCTTGTTAGGGCTGCTGTTACTGGTTGTGCTGATGACGTACGCCTTCCGGAGGATCTGGACGATACTCCTGACCTGGAGAGCTCAGGCGTTTGCGCCGACGATTTCGCGGCGCTTATCCAACTGGGTCAGGACCGTTCCTGCCGCCTCCAAGTGACACAATTCTACTCACAAGCGGAGTGCGCAAGACTGAAGACTCAAGTTCTTCTTATGCACAATGGCTGCTCAAGCTGCGTGAGGTTTGCTCCGCTTGCGGGATACCGCTGATCTTCGACGAGGTATTCAGCGGGTTTCGCCTCGCTCCGCGCGGGGCGCAGGAATATTTTGGCGTTCAGGCAGACATCGTAGTGTATGGAAAGTCGGTCGCCGGCGGCATGCCAATCGGGGTGGCTTGCGGCAAAAAGGAATTAATGCACAGATTCGATCCTGAGTATCCGATGCGCATCGCCTATGTCATCGGGACTTTTTCAGCGCATCCGGTCGTGATGGGGGCTATAAGCGAATTTTTGAACTGGATTGTAAAACCTGGGACCGCCGACCTGTGCCGCCAGGCGAACTCCATGTGCGAACAATGGGTGCATTCGACCAATGAGATTCTGAGCAAGCTTTGCCTGCCGGTTCGGATCATGAATTTTGCGACCATCTGGACGGTGCTGTTTAAAGAACCCGGCCGCTCTAATTGGCTGTTGCAGTATTACCTTCGAGCCGAGGGAGTCACTCTAAGCTGGGTCGGGACGGGCCGCTGCATGAGCAGTATGGATTTTACGCCGCAAGACTATAAGGAATTGCAGGACTAGCTAATCACCGCGGCGCAAACAATGAAGGACGATGGGTGGTGGCTGGACGAACAGCAACAGCCGCATCGGGAAAAGACTATGCGATCTCGCCTGGTTTGGGAAATGGCGAAGAGCATTGTGCAGGTTCCGAAACCGCTCAGCAGCTTCTACGTTGAAGTGATGCAACGCAAGAAGGATGATCATCATGCGTCGCACAGCAATTTGATCAATCAATTTTTTCACCTGCTGAGTTCAAGCACATTCATCCTTTGCTATTTCCTGATCTTCTTTAATTTCACACTTGCGATGTTTCTCGGTTTGGCCGCACTCTTCGTCCGCCAGGCTGGACACGCGATTTTGGAACCACCTTGTCATGATAAGGAAAAGGCGCTCCTGGGTTTTACTACTCGCAATAAAACGCTTGTCGTAGCTGGATATTTCTTGATTCCTGTAGTGCTGACGGTGCAGCTAGTGAGAAATGTCCCCCTGAACGCGGAGTCGCTTACCATGATAATGCCCGCGGTCGCGTACCTGTGGTTTGTTTTGACGTTAGCCGCAGTCTTTGGGCGCGTTATTTATCTTATCTGGGCTCACGACTTCCGAAGTTCGATGATTTGGTTCGTCAAACTGATCACCGATCCTATCACTGACATTTTCGCGTACTACGACAGCTTCGACAGGATGTTGCGACTCCCTCCTTCCGCAAGAGTGAAGCTACGCAGTAGATGTGACCGTACCTGCTTCTCGGCGACGCCCTGCTACACTTACTCGAACAGCTACAGTCCGCAGACCGCCCTGTACACTGCTTATCTGAAAAATGGACGGGCGCGGGAAGTTGGCTTCGCTCGCCTAGCGCCATCGAGTGCATAGATAGCGTCGTCACCTTCGGCGGCAACGTAGAGAATGTCTCGGTGGCTGTCATAGGCCAGCCCAGCGGTCCGACAACCACTCCTGCGGCATCGGGTTGAGGGGTGTATCCGCTCGCGATAGTCGTGGACTTCAATACGGTGATTGAGCCAGGTGACAAAACGACGTCGAGCCGTGTGATGGTTCTATCGAAGCGGCCCGAGCCATTAAATATGTCTGAATGAATAGTTGTGCGATCGGTCCTCGATCGTTCAGGGGCATCCCCCAAGTCCACCGAGCTCCAAGGCGGGTCAAGTTCGCGTGGCGTTAACAGCGTTTAATGCGACCTCAGAGCGGCGCGGCTTGGCCAACACACCAAATGAGGCGTGGATCTTAGGGTTTGGCAGGCAGTTCGATCAGTCTTGCGAGCAGCACCTCAGCCGGATGCTAACCCTCAGGGGAGGGGTCGCGTAGTCCGCAGGATCGACCAAGAGTCACGAAAGGAGAATGAACAATACACAGTCACGTAATAGGTCGGTTGTATTGTCTCGGCGCCGACAAGCCGCCGATTGTCGCTCCGACCGCCGGCGGTTCGTTCGTCGAATCACAGACCAGGGGCAATCGATTTGTTGAAGAAACTCATCTTGGCGTCAATAGTAGTGACGCTTCTCGGTCTCGGCAGCGCTCGCGCCGGCGAAGGTCCGGTGCCAACGGGTATCCCGGCACTCGACCACGTATTCGTGATCATGATGGAGAACCATGGCTACGGACAGATCGCGACCAACCCGCAAGCTCCGTTCATCAATGGTCTAATGAGCTCGGCAAACCTGGCGACCAACTACTTCGCCATCGCGCATCCGAGCTCGACCAACTATCTCGAAGTGACTGGCGGGTCTAATTTCAACGATCTGTCGGACCAGTATCCCAACTGGCACGACACCTCCTGCACGCCGAACATGCTCTCCGGAATGACCAATGTTGACGTAGCGCAAACGGGCTTTCCCTCCGTGGTAGGGCTGGTCTGTCCGATTGCTGGCAGTGGAGGCACCGATGCCGACATCCCGGTAGAAGACCTTACGAATAACGAAGGCACGCCGCCATTGACCAATATCGATGGCTCGGCTGGCATCCCACCTGATACGAATATCGTCGGCGAGACCATAGCTGATGAGCTGGTCGCGAAGCGCAAAAGCTGGAAAAGCTACCAAGAAGGCCTGCCGATCATCGGTGCCGACGGCGTCAATGTCAGCGACGGATACTACATCCTGGGTGGCAAGAATGCCGCAGGGGACTCCGTCAGCACGAACTTCTCCACGCTGTCGACCTCCGGAAATCCGACAAGTTCCTCCAATATCGTCTATCTGTACGCAATCAAGCACGATCCTTTCGCTTACTTCGCATCCGTTCAGCAAGGCAGAAATCCGGCGCTCAGCCTGAACCGCATCGTCCCTTTCGAAGGGCAGGATGGGCTCTACGCCGATCTCAAGAACGCGAAGACCGTGCCAGACTTCGCGTTCATCGCGCCCAATCAATGCGATGACATGCACGGACGCGGCAATGGAACTGCCTTCTGTAACTACGATGCCGATGATAACGGCACACAGACTGGCCTCAATCCCACTCTTATCATGCAAGGCGACCTCGCGGTCGAGCGGATTGTTACCGCAATCAAGGCTTCGCCGGTATGGTCCAAGAGTAAGAGCGCCATCGTTATCCTGTGGGACGAAAACGACTACAGTTCGGTCACTCCCAACCAGGTTGTTTTCATCGTCGATACCAACTACGGCCCGCAGAAAATCCAGAGCTCCAAGTTCTACGACCACTACTCGCTGACTAAAACGCTCGACGCCGCATTCAAGCTGCCTTGTCTCAACCACGCCTGCGACTCGGGTGTGAATGTCATGTCTGATCTGTTTAAGGAAAAATAGAACAATAGCAAGTGTATGGCCTTATTCACCGGGACGGATGGGCAATCCGTCCCGGGTCTCATTGGCGGCGCTTCTGCTTCTGCTCGCTCCTGGATCTCCTTGGGCGGGCACGAAGTCGCCGTTCGATCCGCGCAGCACCCGAGCCGCACCTTGCGGGGTCGGTGTCCCGCCGCCCGGCCACGTCCTGCCCGAGTTGCGTCCGCCGCCTGGCGGGATCACTTTGACGGTGCGCCAGGACGGCAACCGTCTCTGCTACGTCGTGAAGGGCAGCGCCGACGCACCTGTCATCCGAGTGCGCCAAGGCAGTGAACTCACCATCACGCTGCGAAACGAGATCACCGACTCCGCGGCGATCGACGCCGTCACTAACCCCGGCCGGCTCAAGACGCCGAATGTCGCGGTGCCGCAGCAGGCGGGGTTCTACAAGGTAATTCCCGGCGCGCGGCACCATGCGACCGGCGCGACCAACCTTCATCTGCACGGCTTTGGGGTGCCGCCGGTGGCGCCGCAGGACGACGTGTTGATGACCTGCACCGACCCGGCGGTCGGGCCTGCCAATTGTGGGCGGCGCGAGTTCACCTATCGCTACCAGGTACCGCCGAACATGCCGGAAGGGCTCTACTGGTATCACCCGCACGTCCACGGCGAGGTCCAGGCCCAGATGCTGATGGGGCTCAGCGGAGCCATCGTGGTCGAAGGGCCGGAGGATGACGCGCGTCGCGCCGCCGGCATTAAAGAGCGTGTGTTGATCGTGCGCCAGACGCAGGATCTCGACGCAGGCAAGACCCTGGGCGCAGCCATGATTGCCGCTCCGGAAGTATCGCCTCACGTCGATACAACCAAGGGCAAGCCGGCGACGGCTATCGACACCGCCCATGAGCTTCTCTGCGCGGCCAATTCTGGGGTTGACGAGATCAGTCTCAACGGTACGCCAGTACCGATCGGCGATGCGCCCGATTCCGCTCTTGCCCAATTCGAGATTGCGGCCGGCGAGAAGCAGCTTTGGCGCATATTGAATGCGACAACCGACGCCTATCTCAACCTGGCGATCGTCGATAAGGCCGGCATTCCGCTGCCGTTCGAGGTCGTTGCCCGCGACGGCGCGCCGCTGACCGACGATGCCGGGCGACCGCTTCGCCTGGCGCAAGCGACGGAGCCGCAAATGGTGCCGCCGTCGGGCCGCATCGAGATTTTGGTCGCGCCCCCGGCCCCCGGAGTGAAGGCCTATCTCCTCACCCGCGCCGTCGATACCGGATGCGCCGGTGACCTGCTCCCGGAACGTCGCCTGGCGGTGATCTCGGCGTCACCAGCCACCACAACTCCCTCATTGGCGTCGTGGCCGCCAACGACCTCCGAGCCGAACCTGTTCACAGGGCTGATGTCGCGCAGGACCGACCGCAAGCGAGTGATCGCGCTCGCCGAGTACCCGCGACCCGGCTTCGAGGACCGAACCGATTTCTACATCGTCGAGCGGCGGCCCGGTGCGATCCTCAAGCCGTTCAAAATGGGCGATCCACCGGTGATCACGGTACAGGCAGGAACGACAGAGGAGTGGATTATCGAGAACTGGACCAATGAGATCCACGCCTTCCACATGCATCAGGTCCATTTCCGACTGCTCGAAGTTGACGGCGAGAAAGTCGCCGAACCTCCGCTACTGGACGTGGTCAGCGTCCCGTATGCGACTGCGACCGGCTACCATAGCAAAGAAGGACCGGTTCGTCCGGGCCGGGTGCGAATCAAACTGACCTTCCCTGAAGCACTTGCTGGCGATATCCCGTTTCACTGTCACATGGCTGACCACGAAGACAACGGCATGATGGCGGTTATTCGCGTCGTGCCCCGTAGGAGACCCCTCGGGAGGGATCGCTTCCCGAAATCTCAATGAGTGCCCTCTCCGAATAGAACGGAATCCGAACGACTAAGACGAGCAAGGGCGGAAAAGCTAAGACCAAAAACGGAAAGGGCGTATATCACAGCCCTAACGGCAAAAATTGTTACAAGACCGCAAACAGCCACGGCTGCACTTGAAGCTCGGTTTGGAAAGGCGCTCTGCAATTCCAATCAGGTGTTGTTACCAGATGAATGGCAGTAAGCGCTGGCGCACCTGAATTTGATATTGGACGTAACCGGCAAGATCTGTGGCCAGAACTTTTTCCTCATCAACAAGGCGCCATATGAGGACCAGCGTGATTGGAATGACGGCGAGCAACCCCCAATACGATCCAAGCGCCAGAGGCACGCCAATGAGCATGACGAGGGCGCCGAAATACATCGGATGGCGGACAAATGCGTACGGCCCAGTCGTGATAAGTTTCTGATCGGCGGTGACTTCGATGGTGGCGGAGGCATAAGTATTTGCCTTGAAGACAAAAAAGATGACGAGGAGGCCGAGCGCGACGAGAAGATCCCCCATTACTGACATGTACGGCGGGACGGCGTACCATCTCAAGCGATGATCAATTGGGGGGACAATCACCACCACAATAAATGCGATTAGCGCAAAGAACTGGATGACCTTTTGACGCGTCTCCTTCTCGGCGGTGGGACCGGCGTTGAGGCGGCGCTCCAGGAGCTTGGGGTCTTTACGCACTAGGTAGGCGGTAATCGCCGACACCGAGACGGAAAATACAGCGAGAAAAATCCAACCTTGCCAGTAGGAAAGAGTCCACGCAGGAAGAAAAAGTAAGAGGGCCAAGCCTATCACAAGATCGACGAGCCCTTGGAACGCCTTTTTGGTCGAATCTCGCATCGCCGGCTGAATGCCGCCTACTTTTTCGCGCGTGAATTCAGCGCGTCGCACGAATCAACTCAAATTTCCCCTTTTTGTAAATCGCTCAGTCCACCATTAGCCTTTCAGAAGGATCTATTGTCACGCTCCAAAGAGGAAGCGTTCCCGATGGCCCGCGACACTTGAGAGAGTATAATAGTCTGTAACGAAAGGTTCAGGGTAGAAATCGGAACTCGGACTACGAAGGCTCATCTGCGCGCACATGCTCCTAGGGTCGCCTATCTGCAAGCCGCGATCGAACATACCGTCGTGGCAAATGCGAGGTTCCCGCCGCCCAGTGCGCTCGAAGCCCCAGTAGCCGCCGTCGCGGGCATTTGGGAGCGATTCAAGATCGACAGGTTCACTCGGGCGGGCGCGTAAACCGGAACCAGCTGGCTCAGATACGTCCACTCGTTGCGCGCACAGAGCAGATCGCCGCGCTCTGAGCAGATGATCGCCTTGGTGTTGCGTTCATCAGGGTCCGCCGGCGCCAGCGCCAGCGCCGCATTGATTTCACGCAACGCCCGATTCGAGTCGTCGGCCCTCTCATATGCGATCGCCAGATCGAAATGCGCCTCGGTATGGGCCGGTCCAAGTAAGACTGCATTTTGGAGCGCAGCTACGGCCTTGGGCGTATCCTTCTGATCCTGGTATGCGAGACCCAGGTTTAAAAACAGATCCCACCTCTCGAGACCGAGTTTTGCTGCGGCAAGATACTCAGTGATTTCGTCGGTCATGCGGCCCGTCGCACCATACGCGAAACCCAAATGATAATGCGCTAGTGCATCGCCTGGATGGGTGCTCAGGAATTGCCGATGCAACGCTATCGTCGCCGTATAATCTTCGAGCCCCAGCGCCTGATCCGCATTGACGTCGCATATCTCGTCGTCCGGAGAAGCGGCGTGGCTACTCGCGTTAGTCACAACTAGCAGCAGAACCGCGACCGCTAGTATGCAGACGGACCGTGCGATGAGATTAGATTGAAGCATCGTTGACCGCTCGCCAATAACTACTCTGAGTGCCCAGCAGTCGAGAGCGCTACCGGAAATTGCCAGTCTCCGAGCTTGAGTTGCACGAGAGGTGAAGAATCGTACTCGCCCTCGCTAGCGAAGTATTCATCACTTTCTAACCATTGTTTCGAGAGAACCTCTCTCATTCGGTCCGCCGCCAGAAACGACCCCGCAGCCGAAGCATCATCCAGAAAACCGTAGATTTCTGGGTAGCGGTCGGATGCCTTCGGAATGGCCGCGCGGGCGCGCTCGGAACGAAGATTCGCGGAATCCTGTGGACCATGAGACAGGTCAGAAAGGCTGGACAGTACCACCGGTGCGACTCCACGATCGGTCTGCTTTGCGGCGTTTACAGCAGCCGGCAGCATGGTTCCCCTTCCAGTGAGAGAGAACGAACTCCCGCGCGATCGGTCGTTGCGATCCAACATGCCGACTACCAGATGCGGCGCTGGATTGGACTTCGGTCCCTCGAGCAACCAAAGAGTCGAGGGCGCGGTGCTCGGCAAAACGTCGGGCGTCGCCTTTTGCGCTAGCGCGCCTCCATACATCCAGCCGAGACCCATGAATATGATGGCGATTCCGAAGATCCCTCTCCGATAAGGAGCTATTGTCGTCAATTGGTTCACCAAAATTCTCCTGCTAATAGCGATTCCTTGGCCGCGAACCCAACAACGACGCAATGAAGAAGGTCGCTCGCTTTGGAGTTGCGCGACACTAGGACTATCCCAAGCTACGAGATCATTAGCTTGCCAATTCGCGACTAAAGGACTGACAGTTCACGACTAATTCGTTGACACATCAGGACCAAAAGGTTGACAATTCAAGACACTGGCTCGGCCATTATCCGAGGAGGCTAGATCGGCGGTGGCATCAGATCGCTTCAGATCCGATACGCTCTCGCGCCCTCATCTGCGCGAGAAAACTTCCGAGCAATCCGATGCAGCCGGCAGCGAAGAGGCGAGCCAGCGCGTCGGACCCCTAGCTGAAATTCCCATTCTTCTGCGCGAGTTGGGTGCGGATCCGGCACCGGTCCTCGCAGAGGCGGGCATTGAGTTGGAGATGCTCGGTGCTCAGGAAAACCGGATCCCATATGTCGTGATCGGGCGATTATTGTATGAGTGCATGGTCCAGACTGGATGTCCGCATTTTGCGCTGCTGCTTGGTCAGCGGACGCGGCTTTCGCATCTAGGGCTGCCGGGCCAGCTTGTGCGGCACTCTCCAACCTTGGGTGCCGCGATCAGGACCTACGCGGTGTACCAACATCTCGACACCCAGGGAATGGCCAAGTTTCTGCTGGAGAAAGATGGCCTCGCGACGCTGGGTAATATCGTTTATCAAACCGGCACGGAGCACGCCGATCAGATCTACGATATCGATATCGCGGCAACCCTCAGCGTCATAAGAGAGGTTTGCGGCAGCCATTGGAGACCGGAACGGGTGCTGTTCTCTCACTCGAGGCCGACTGACAGCGGTCCGTACCGGCGCTTCTTTCAGGCCCCTTGCAGATTCGATTCCGAGCGAACGGCGCTGATTTTTCCCACGTCGATGCTTGAGCAGGAAATCCCGGGCGCCGACCCCAGACAGCTTCGGATCCTAGAGGCCCGGGCGCAGGCGAGATCTGACTTCGGTCTGGTCTTCCGTCTGCGTCGCACGCTGGGCGTTCTGCTTCTTGCAGAAGCTGCCTCCGGTGATGAGGTCGCCAAGCTCCTGTCAATGCATCGGCGAACATTGAACCGCCGTCTGAAAGCGGAGGGTACGACTTTCAAGGACCTGCTCGATGAGGTCCGTTTCGAGACGGCGTGCCAGTTGCTGGATACCGCTCGCATTCCAATCACCCAGATCGCGGTGTCTCTCGGCTACGCGGAAACGAGCGCTTTCAGCCGCGCATTCAGGCGCTGGTCGGGAACGTCCCCGGTTGAGCGACGGCGCAGGTCACAGAAAGAGCCGCAGCGGGAAGTCCGTCGGGTCGCCCAAACGAGAAACGCTTCATAGTGACTGATTCATTGGACGTCTCACTCAGACTACGAATAAGGGCGAATATAAATTTGCTTCATAATTCGCGAGTAGCACCGTGAGCTTTCCAGCCCCACTCAAAACAAATCCTTACCGGGAGCAATCGCAGTGAACGATGGAACATTGGAGCAAGTCCCAGAGGTCAAACCGGGTACTTATAGCGATGGGCACCCGCTCGACACGGTCCACTACCTGGAATGTAAGCTCATCCTCAAGCCGGATCGCTTTGTCACGCCTCTTACCTTTCATGATTTCGGCAAGATCGTCCGCGACGCCGCCGAAAGGCTCGATATCGGCTTTTCGACCGCAGGTTTCAAAGATTTGCGTCCACACATCCGTGAGGTAGTCTTTCTCGACACCAAGGACTTCAACCTCTACAACAACTCGTTCATCCTGCGGCGGCGAATCGCATATGAAGATGGTTTCCCCGCGGGTAACCCAGAAATTGTCTTCAAGTTTCGACATCCGGACCTTCAGCTGGCCGCCGAAACGGACGTGCGGCCGAATATCGCTAGCGAATATCTGATCAAGTTCAAGACTGAAGCGCTGCCGCTCCGGGAGAAAATCGGCGGGTATCGACTGCTTTACTCCCACAACGTTCAATTTGAGTTACAACGGGAGATGCACAGCGTCTCAATGCCTGAGCTCGCCGAATTTTTTCCGGTCTTGAGTAAGCTCAAAAATTCGGCCAAGAAGGTCGCACTCGTCAACCACACGATCGTCGAAGAGGTGCTAAAGGATCTCGGCGAGCTTAATTTCGGGAAAGGCATGACCGCCAAGTCAAATGCCATGCTGTGGCGTGAACGCGGCGATCACCATCTGCTCATCGGCGAATTTGCTTTCGAATGTAAATTCAAAAAGCGGGACGACCTCCACGAGAAGGCGCTGGAACGGGTGAAGGCTTTTTTCATTCTGCTTCAGGAAATGGCGAGCGCATGGCTTTCGCTGGGCACGACGAAGACTGGGATCGTTTATCGTCTGAAGGGCAATCCGCCAAATAGCCACGAATAAGCAGGGTCCGCTTTCCGATCGTCCTATGCTCCGAACAATGGGCACTTGTAGATGTATCCGTTCGATGATTCAGGGAGCTATGTGCTTAATGTGTGGTTGGGATGGCATCATCCTGAAGTTTTGACTCCGATGACATCCGCGCCGGAATTAGCAGCCTCGCTTTCCAGATACGCGGATTCGGCAAGTACGAAAAGATTCGCAATTGACTCATAACTTTCCTATGCGAGACTTGCTATTTGCCAGAGATTCCGTAGTCGCGACTAGTATCTACCAGGTCTCGCCAAATGGCCTTACTTCGACGTTGAAGGACCAGGCGCTGCGGTCCTGATGCACAACGTGCCAGATTTCGTCTGCGATCGCGGCGGGTTTGATGAAAAATCCGTCCGGCGCCTCGGGCCACCTCTTACGCGTCCACGCCAAATCGATCACTGCGTCGATTAGTACATAGGCGACGTGGACGCCTTTCGGTCCAAGCTCGCGAGCTATCGATTCTGCGAGAATCCGCTGCGCTGCTTTGGTCGGCGCGAAACCTGCGAAGTTGGCTTTGCCGCGTAGCGCCGAGGTGTTACCGCTGGTGACAATTGCCCCTTCGCCGGCAGCAATCATCGCGGGAGCCAGCCGGCGCGCCAGATAAAGCAGCGCCATGGTGTTGACCTGGAAATTCTGGTTCAAAACCTCCGGATCGATTTCCATAAAATTTCCAAACGCGCCGCCGACGGCATTGTGAATCAAGACCTTCGGCACGCCCATGCCAGTGCGTATGGCCTCGAGCGTCGCGTCGAGTTGCTCGTCGTCGGTCACGTCGCATGGGAATGCCCGTGCGTTGGGTAGCTCGCGCTCCATTTGAACGATCCGCTCGCGATTACGCGCGAGCATCGCCACTGCATACCCGCCACTTGCGAAACGCCGCGCGATCGCGGCGCCCGTTCCCGGCCCCACACCGGTTACGACTACGACTGGAATATTACTAGTCACGACAGCCTTCCTTGATTACTGACTTCGGTTTATTTAATAGAGAATCCGCCGCGATCCACTTGCGAACCATCTCAAGACTCTGGGCCGATTTCAGATCGGCTCCGATTGAACGCTTGTTCCGGCTGCAGGACATAAAGAATGCAGATATACCATTGCGGCCGTGACTTAAACGCCGCATCAACTCACCATTCAAAGGCTCTACCTTGTTCACGTTGGCGTCCTGATCGGCAAGCATCATGCAAGCTCACGGGCCGGCGAATGCGCACGCATCGTCCGACGTGTGCTGACTCTCGATAGAGTCTAATCTTCTGTTAGGCACGTATCTTTAGAACTTCTCTTTGAAAGGCCGGACGTCCAGTTCATGAGTCCAGGCGCTGCGATCCTGGTGAGCGAGATACCAGAACGCGTCAGCGATCGCAGACGGCTTGATCAGGTCTTCATCTTTCGCATTGGGCAGCATGCTTCTCAGTAACGGCATATCGATACCGCCGTCCACGTTTACATAGCCGACATGGATACCCTGCGGATGAAGGTCGCGCGCCATCACCTGCGCCAAGCCTCGGACGGCAAACTTGGCGGGCGCGAACGCCGCAGAGTTTGGCCATGGACGAACACCCGCAGTCGCGCCTGTGATGAGAATCGACCCATGCCCTCGCGACAACATCTGCGGTACTACTTCCCGAGCCCACAGAAATGCTCCCAGCGTATGTAAGCGCCAGGTTTCCTCGAAGACCTCCGGCGTCGTTTCCATCAATCTTCCGATCGGCCGCCGCCCACCATTGTAAATCAGTATCTCGAGTGGACCGAGTTCGCGTTCGATGAGCTTGCGAGTCTCGGCAATTTGGCTTGCTAAAGTCGCATCGCTCTGGATGGGTAGTGCGACTCCGCCAGCCGCCCGAATCTCACCCGCGGTCTTCTCGATAACTTCAGCGCTCCTGGCTATAAGCGCGACTTTGTAGTCAGCCGCAAAGCGCACCGCGAGGGCCGATCCGAGGCCAACACCCACACCGACGACCGCTACTACACCTTTCTCAGACTTCAACGCCATCGCATCTCTCCTGTGGTTACTGTTTAGTCGGTTCGGTCCAAGCCGGCGACAAATCGACTATTCCGGCGTTTCAGTCTCTAGTGCGGCGCAAAGCCGGACTTCACGCCCGATGCTATTGCTCAAGCCTCTCCGACAGGCAATTATTAGTGACGCTCGCCATGTTATGTATTGATGACGCTCGTCATCAAGTATGTCAAGTGGAGAGTTCTGATGCAGGAGGGCCGATGCGAGTCTCGAAGGAAAAGGCGGAGGAGAACCGTCAACAGATACTCACCGCGGCTGCCCGTCTGTTCCGCGAACGGGGAGTCAGCGCAACCGGCGTCGATGCGATCGCCGAAGATGCCGGGCTGACACACGGTGCAGTTTACAGCCAATTCGGTTCCAAAGATGCCATTGTCACCGAGGCGATTCGTCTTACGCTTAGAAGCGCCCATCACCTATGGCAGCGGATTGCGGATCGCAAGGGATCGGGACGGGCCTTCGCCGCCATTGTCAATCAATATTTGTCACGCAACCATCGCGACGACGCTGGCCACGGTTGCGTGCTGGCGGCGCTCGGCAGCGAGATAGCGCGGCAGTCCGACGATCTGCGCGATACCTTGACTGAAGAATTGACGCGATCACTCGAGTTTCTGGCCGGGTTGCTTCAGTCTGAAGATCGCTCGCGCAGTTACGACGATGCGATCGTGGCATTTGCCGCGATGGTTGGCGCCCTGATGATTGCCCGGGCGGTGAACAACGAGACGCTGTCGGATCACATTCTGAAAACCACTGCTAAACGGCTTGTAGATTGCTCTCGCCGCGAATGAATCCGTACCGCCTCGCAAAAGTCTGACACTATCGATAGCGCTTCGAACCGGACTCGTTATCAAGCTGCCTCCTCCGAACCGTCTCTCCAGCATCTTGTAATCGCGACCCCATCGGGTAGAACCATGTCGTCGGGATCAATCCAGGGAGGACGTGTTATGCAGCGCGCATTAGTGAATGGAATCGAAGTTGCGTTTGATTTGCGCGGGACCGGGGAGCCAATCGTCATGATCCATGGTGCTCAGGGCGATCAATCCATGTTCAATGACATCGCCGCTTTGTTCACCCGCGATTTTCGCGTTCTCACCTTTGACCAGCGCGGTTCGGGGCTTAGCGAGAAACCAGACATGGATTACAGCATCGCTCTGTTCGCGGACGACACTGCCGCACTCATGGATCATGTAGGATTTTCGAAGGCGCACATTGTCGGCGTCTCGATGGGCGGAATGATCGCCCAGGAATTTGCGCTCCGCCACCCGCATAAGGTCAGCTCGCTGGTCCTTGGATGTACGACTCCGGGCGGCCCTAAAGCTCATCGCATAGGAGGTCCAGCCTTCACCGCGGCTTACTCGGCCAAAGCTATGTCAGCCGAGGACCGCGGCCGCGCGCTCGCCGAAGCCGCCTTCACCAAAGGATACATAGATCGACATCCGGAAATCGTTCCGGCAATGATTGAGGCGCGCCGTCAGCGGCCTATCGATCCGGTCGCACTCGATCACCGGCTTAAGGCCGCCTTGAACCACGACACTTACGATCGGCTTTCGCAGATTAATTGCCCGACGCTGGTGATCACAGGCCGCGAGGATGCACTCATCGCATGGGAAAATTCCGAGAACCTTGCGCACCATATCCCAGGTGCGAATCTCGTGGTGCTCGAGCCTGCGGGACATTGCTTCTGGCTCGAGCAGCCTCAACAGTCAGCCGAGGCGCTGCTGAACTTTATACGTTCCAATTCACCGGGGGCGAACCAGTAACAAATCTTGAATCCGGCTGACTCGGGAACCGAGTCCTAATATGAATGAATACCGGAACACTTGGGAGGATTTGATTTGAGCAGCGCACTCGAAAACGAGAGACGAGATTTTCCCACCCTTTATGCCGAAGTGGATGGCAGCATTGGCCGCATGGTATTGAATCGTCCCTCCTGTTTGAATGCGATCAATGATGCGATGCTGATTGATCTGACGGACGCGGTCCGTTGGCTCGACAGCCATCGCGAGCTGCGCGTGGTCATTTTCAAGGGCACTGGCCGGGCGTTTTGCGCGGGCGCCGATCTTAACAGCCTGCCTTTCGCGGAAGGGCGCCCGGAGACCGGCAACAGTTGGCTTTATCGGCGGGAAGTCGGACAGACCGGCACCCGGCTTTGTGAAGCAATCGAACAGATGCGCGCCGTGACCATCGCTCAGGTTCACGGATGCGCGGTGGGCGGCGGAGTACTGCTGATGACCGCTTGCGATTTGCGCCTCGTAGCCGAGGGAACCGTGATGTTCATCCCCGAAATCGACCTCGGATCACCGTTTTCATGGGGTGCCGTGCCTCGAATGGTTCGCGAAATCGGTCCCGCAATTACCAAGGAACTCGTGATCACCTGCCGGCGCTTCACCCCGGAAGAAGCGCGCGACTGGCGATGGATAAACCGCGTGACCACGCTCGCCCGAATTGAAGAGGAAGCCGAACAGCTTGCGCGTGAGATTGCGCTAAAGCCTTCAGTGCCCGTGGTCATCACCAAGGATCATGTCAACGCGGTCACTCGGGTCATGGGTGCCGGCATCACATCATATTCAGACGGCGACCTGGCTTTGGCCGTCAATGTCGAAAAGGAATCGCTGGAAGCCGCACGCAACTATGCACAGTCAAAAGTGGGAAAGCGCGACCGTCGATAATCATCAAAGTTTCACGTTCGCGATTCATTTCTCGCCCTCGATCTTCAATTTATTACGACCAGCCGCACCAACCATAATTTCTGGAGGTTGTTCATCAAATGCCCGCGCTGCTTATCGAAATTCGTGGCGAGATCGCTTACCTCACGCTCAATCGGCCACAGGTTCACAACGCCATCAATCCCGAACTGATGGTTCAACTAGCAGAGGCATGGAAACGGGTGGCGGAGGACGATTCGATCCGCGTAGCAATAATTACTGGCGCCGGCGACAAGGCATTTTGCGCGGGCGCTGACCTCGCCCGGCTGCTGCCCCTGACGACCAAAGAGCGAGCGCCCGAGGACGAATGGGATCACGCATTGCTTAATACCCCCGGGCTGCGTGACATCGCGATGCTTCATCCATTTGAGATGCACAAGCCGGTCATCACCGCGGTCAATGGATACTGCGTGGCTGGCGGCATGGAACTCATGCTGGCAACCGACATCAGAATTGCAGCGGATCATGCGAGTTTCGGGCTGATGGAAGTGAAATGGGGCCTTATCCCATATGCCGGATCGCTTGTCCGAACTCCGCGGCAGATACCCTATTGTAACGCGATGGAGTTGTTGCTGACCGGCGATCGGATCGATGCCCATGAGGCTTGGCGGCTGGGATTGATCAATCATGTTTTGCCGGCCGCACAGGTGATGGCCAAAGCAGAAGAGTTGGCGACGAAGATCGCGGCCAACGGTCCTTTGGCCGTGCGTGCCATCAAAGAAGGGGTTCTGAGAACTTCAGGCCGACCGCTCGAGGAAGGCTTCAAAATCGAAAATGAAATCGCGCGGAGCGTCTTCTCCTCCGACGACGCCAAAGAGGGTCCGCGCGCTTTCATCGAAAAGCGAAAACCTAACTTCACCGGGAAGTGAGCTATGGGAGCGACCATGAAATACGAGGCCATTCTCTACGAAAAGCACAAGGCGATCGCCAAAGTCATCCTGAACCGTCCACGCTACAAGAATGCGCAGTCTCGTCTCATGATCGAAGAGATGGATCACGCCTTCGCCGCAGCCAGCGCCGACGAAGATGTGCGCGTGATCGTCCTGAGTGCGACGGGAGATACCTTCTCTTCGGGTCACGATATCGGAACGCCAGAGGAAAAGGAGGATATGCGCCGGCGTCCGTTTCCCAAGGGTGTTCGCGGCGAATACGCACTGTCGCGGTACCTCTTTCTCGACACTACGCTTCGATGGCGCGACCTGGAAAAACCGACCATCGCTCAGGTCCAGGGGATGTGTATCTTTGGCGGCTGGATGTTCGCCGCTGCGATGGATTTCATCGTTGCCTCAGACGACGCGAAATTCCTGCCGGCACTCATGCAGTACTTCTCGATTCCCTGGGACATCCCCCTGCGCCGGGCCAAAGAGGCGATGTTCCGCAGCCGCTTTATTGATGCCGAAGAAGCGTGCCGCATGGGATTTGTCAATCATGTCGTGCCGCGCGAACGGCTTGAGGAAGAAACGATGGCGATCGCCGCGGAAATCGCCGAAAACGACCCGTTTGCTCTGAGAATGTTGAAGTGGGCCGCAAATTCCGCGCAGGATGCGATGGGCTTCAGCAACTCTATTCGCAATGCCCACTCGCACTACATGGTCCACGGGCTGGATACCTACACCAAGGACAAACTTGACGGCAAAGGCTTTCCGAAAGTGATGCCCGGCGTCGCTCGCGCCATGAAATCCGGAGAGGGGAAGTAAGGACGCGGCTGCTACACGGATTGGTTCCTGGCTGCGGGAATTGGTATTGCCACCTCAACTGGTAAAGATGTCGAGAGGCAGTACTGCGCTGACGACGAAGTTAGGTACGTCAACCACTTCGCTGAGCCGCAGGTCAACCGCGACGCTGCAGATGGCGTAGGCTTGCGCGCGAGTGAACCCCCGATGCTCCAAATACTCGACCATCGCGATCAGAGCGTTGCGTGCGGCCAGTGTGGCGTCCTCAGATTCTTGAATTTCCTCGCCACGCATCGAGAGTCCCGTGGTGGCGTAATAACGGCGCGAGCGACCCGATCCTTCGACGCCTGAGAACTGCGCGCCGTGGATATTGCGTTTGCGTGCGGCGCCTTTGTCGAGCCTGAAGCGCAGACGGAACGTCGCGGCCATTTCGATCGCGCTGCCGCATACTTCGCCGTCGCCCTGCGCGAAATGCGCATCCCCGATCGAAAAGAGCGCGCCCTCCGTCCATACCGGCAGATAGACTGTCGTCCCTTTTACTAATTGCTTGACGTCGAGGTTGCCGCCGTTCTCCCGTGGCGGAATCGTGCGGAGCCCGCGCGATGCGATTGGCTCATGCGCCGGGATGCTGGATTTCGGCTCGGGAGGCATCACCATGCCGCCGCGTTCGAGTGCCGCCTGCTCGCGTGCGATGATCCGATCGATCTGTTCTAGCGCCGGCGCGACTCCGATCACGCCCGGAAACGAGGCCTCGGGAATGCGCACGCCGGGTAAATCGACCGACTCGGCGTATTCCCGATTCATGTGCCAGTGGACCAAATGCGGCTCGGGAAACAGATCGCGCAGGAAGCCAAACCCCGGTAGTTGCGCAGTCCACCCAGTCTCGCCGGGAATGATGTCTAACAATTCAGCCTCGAGCAGATCGCCCGGCTCCGCCCCGTTGATCCAGATGGGACCGCTCAACGGATGAGCGGCGTTCAAGTCCCAGTTGGCCGCGTCGGCGACCGAGTGGCTCGATTGGATTTGGCAATCGAGGGCGTCGAGCGTATCGATCAACACTTCGTCACCGGCGTCCACCCGCAGCACCGGCGGGATCGCTGGATGCCACCGGTTGTGAGCCTTGCCCGATTGAGTCGCGAGCCGTTCCGACTTGTCCAGCCGAAGCTCATGAACCTTGCTGCCCATAATCCCTCCCGCGGGCGATGTGCGTCCTTTACCGAACTTAACTCCGGCGCCGATGGACTGCAAAGTGTCGGTGGTGCTTGCCCGGATCGCCTTTGATGGACTAAACCTTAAAACTCAAATCCCGTTCCATGGAAGATTTCTGAAGGAGATAAATGATGGCCGCAGAACTATACGATATACCGGTCAAGCGCATCGATGGCAGTCCGGCTTCACTCGCGGATCACAAGGGCAATGTGATGCTGGTGGTGAACGTCGCCTCAGCCTGCGGATTGACTCCGCAATACGCCGGTCTCGAAGAGATCTATGAAACCTACCGCGACCGCGGTCTCGTAGTGCTCGGCTTTCCTGCTAACGAATTCGCCAAGCAGGAACCGGGATCGAACGCCGAGATCAAAGAGTTCTGCGAGACTAAATTCGGCGTCAAGTTCCCGATGTATGAGAAGATCGTTGTGAAGGGCGAGGGTCAGCATCCGCTGTATAGTCAGCTGGTTGCGGCAATTCCGACCGCGCAGCAGAACCCCGAAGGCACCCTGCGCAAGACCTTGGAGAAGCACGGTCTCGCGCCTACCAACGAGACCGACATCATGTGGAACTTCGAGAAGTTCCTAATCAATCGGCGCGGCGAAGTGGTTGGACGATTCGCACCGGATGTGGCCCCGAAAGACCCGGCCCTTACCAGCGCGATCGAAGCTGAGTTGGGAAAGCCTGCCTAAGGGGTAAGGCCTTGCATAGGCATGGGACCTGCCGTCAGTTCTGCACAAGGTGACGGCAGGTTTCTAGCCTCAACCAACAATCCGAAAAATCCTGTGCGGATGTTGCGTCAAACGCCCGCAACTCGTGGCCGAAGCGCGGGTTTGCGCCAAACGCGCTTGCGCAGGCTTTCACCCCACAGCCTTACCCGCTCCATGTAGAGGTAGATCACCGGAGTGGTGAACAGCGTGAGCATCTGGCTCACGATCAGGCCGCCAACGATCGCGATACCCAATGGACGACGCAACTCCGAGCCTGTACCGGAGCCGATAGCCAGGGGCAGCGCGCCCAGCAACGCCGCCATCGTCGTCATCATGATCGGACGGAAGCGCAACAGACACGCCTCCTGTATCGCGTCGAGAGAGGACTTGCCCTGTTTGCGTTCAGCCTCGAGCGCGAAGTCGATCATCATGATCGCATTCTTCTTCACAATACCTATCAGCAGGATGATTCCGATGAGTGCGATCACCGTCAAATCGATCCGGCAGATCATCAGGGCCAGCAGCGCTCCAACTCCTGCCGACGGCAAGGTCGAGAGAATCGTAATCGGATGAACGTAACTTTCATACAAAATCCCGAGCACGATATAGACTGCGCACAAGGCGGTGACTACCAGCATCGGCTCGTTCGAGAGTGAGTCCTGGAAGGCTTGCGCCGTTCCCGCGAAACTGCCTTGAATACTGCTTGGAAACCCCATGCTACGTTGTGCATTATTCATTTCCGCGACCGCCGTACCCAGTGACACGCCCGGCGCCAGGTTGAACGAGATGGTCACTGCGGGGAACTGTCCCTGGTGGTTCACCGAAAGCGCAGTCGTGCTCGGTTCGTAGTGGGTAAAGGTACTCAGTTTGACTTCGCTGTTATTAGTCGATCGCGCGTCGAGTTCCGCCAGAGACGCAGGGTTTTGCCAGTACTGCGGCGCGGCTTCCATCACTACGTGATACTGGTTTAAGGGCGTGTACATAGTCGATACCTGCCGCTGCCCAAAGGCGTCGTACAAGGTGTCGTCGATCACCTGCTGAGTGAGGCCGAGACGCGATGCAGTATCGCGATCAACCACTAGCGATGCCTGAAGGCCGCTATTCTGCTGGTCGCTGTTGACGTCGGTCAATATCCGCATCGTGCGCATCTTCTTGAGGAGTAGGGGCGCCCACTTGTTGAGTTCCTGTAGGTCGGAACCTTGTAACGTGTACTGATACAACGCATTGCTCGAGCGACCGCCGATCCTCAGATCCTGCACGGCCTGTAGATACAGTGTAGCACCTTCGATGTGCGCGGTTTTCTTGCGCAGCCGCGCGATCACCTCGTCAGCGCTGAGTTTGCGCGGGCCCAGCGGCTTGAGCGCGATGAACATGCGGGCCGTGTTGGTGCTGCCGGCGCTGCCGCTCCCTCCCGCAAATCCGATCACGTGCTGGACCGACGGATCGGCCTTAATCGTGTTAACGAAGACGGTAAGCCGATCACGCATCGCCTGAAATGATGTATCCTGGTCGGCTATGATTGCGCCCATAAGACGGCCGGTGTCCTGCTGCGGGAAAAACCCCTTGGGGATGATCATAAACAGGTACACGCTCAGGCCAAGCGTGATAAGAGCGATCACCAGCGTCAGACGTGAGTGAACCAATACCCACCTAAGGCCGGCTGAGTATCCGGCTAGTGCGCGGTCGAAGACCTTCTGGCTAGCATGGTAGAACCTTCCTCGATGTTCATCCGATTCCGGCCGCAGCAGCTTGGCGCACATCATCGGCGTAGTTGTCAGTGAAATAATCATCGAGACCGCGACCGCTGTTGAAAGGGTCACGGCGAATTCGCGGAACAGGCGGCCGACGATCCCGCCCATCAGCAAAATCGGAATGAAGACCGCCACCAGCGATACACTGATCGAGACCACCGTGAAGCCGATCTCTCTCGCGCCAACTATGGCCGCCTCGAACGGGCCCATGCCCTGCTCTCGGTACCGCGAGATGTTTTCGATGACCACGATCGCGTCGTCAACCACGAAGCCCGTCGAGATCGTAAGCGCCATCAAGGACAGGTTATCGACGCTGTAGCCGCATAAGTACATGACGCCGAAAGTCCCGATGAGCGAAATCGGGACTACGATTCCGGGAATCACCGTCGCGCGCCAGTTCCGCAGGAAAACAAATACCACCAGGATGACCAGTAGCACCGAAATGAGCAGTGTCAGCTCGACATCGTTGACCGACGCGCGGATGGTCGTGGTCCGGTCGAGCACCACCGACATGCTAATCGCCGGTGAAATCGATGCCTGTAGTTGCGGCATCGCCGCGGTTACCCGGTCCACCGTTTGGATGATGTTGGCTCCAGGCGCCCGAAAGATAATGATCAGGACGGCAGGTGTGCCATCGACCATCCCTGCATTGCGAACGTCCTCAACCGAATCTATTACGTCGGCGACATCTTCGAGCCGAACCGCGGCGCCATTGTTATATCCGACAATCAATGGGCGGTACTGATCCGCACTAAGTAGTTGGTCGGTAGTGCCCAGCGCCCACGAATGAGCTTGATCGTTTAGCTCCCCCTTCGGAGTATTCGCATTGGCGTCGCTGAGAGCGTTACGGACCTGCTCAAGGCCAATTCCGTAGTTGTTTAGTTGAGGGATATTCAGTTCGACCCGAACTCCAGGCAGCGCGCTGCCGCCCACTGATACCTGGCCTACGCCCTGAATCTGCGACAACTTCTGCGCGAGAATCGAATCGGCCGCGTCATAGATAAGACCGCGTCGCAGGGTCTTGGAGGTGAGTGCAATGATGAGAATCGGCGCATCAGCGGGATTCACTTTTTTGTAAGTCGGATTACTAGGTAGATCGGCCGGCAGATTACTCCGCGCCGCATTGATCGCGGCCTGTACGTCGCGCGCGGCGGCGTCGATATTGCGATCCAGGTCAAACTGCAGGACGATACTGGTTGCTCCGAGCGAACTACTCGAGGTCAACTCAGTCAGCCCGGCGATATGACCAAACTGGCGTTCCAGGGGCGTCGCCACCGAAGACGCCATCGTCTCAGGACTCGCGCCCGGCAGCGCCCCACTGACCTGGATAGTCGGAAAATCTACCTCCGGTAATGGCGCCACCGGTAGCAGTCGGAATGCGGCTGCTCCCGCAAGTGCGATCGCGATCGTCAATAGCGTCGTCGCGACCGGCCTGCGAATGAAGATTTCCGAGAAGCTCATGCCGATCGCGCTACCACCGGCTTTGCATAGGTCGCTTCTTCCGGCGCCTTTGCGATTCGCGCCGCAAGGCGCTCGAAGGCGAGGAAGATAACTGGCGTCGTGTACAGCGTTAGCAGTTGACTCAGCAATAACCCACCGACCATCGCGACGCCCAATGGCCGGCGCAGTTCCGATCCGGTGCCGGTCCCCAATGCCAGGGGCAGGCCCGCCAGCAATGCAGCCATCGTCGTCATCATGATCGGACGAAAGCGCAGCAGGCACGCCTGATAGATAGCCTCCTCGGCCCGCTTACCCTCGTTGCGCTCCGCGTCAAGCGCGAAATCCACAATCATGATGCCGTTCTTTTTGACGATGCCGATCAACAGGATGATGCCGATAAGCGCGATCACATTCAGGTCATTGCCGGTAATCAGCAATGCGAGAAGCGCTCCTACTCCTGCCGACGGCAAGGTCGAGAGAATCGTGATCGGATGGATGTAACTCTCGTATAAAACGCCAAGCACGATGTACACGGTAATCAGCGCGGCCAGGATCAGGATCGGCTCATTACTCAACGAGGCCTGAAAGGCTTGGGCAGTGCCCTGAAACGCAGTCGCCACACTGTCTGGCATTCCAATTTCGGCTTTGGCCGCATTGATCGCCGTAACTGCATCGCCGAGTGAGTAGCCCGGCGCCAGGTTGAACGAAATCGTAACAGCCGGAAATTGCCCCTGATGGCTCACGTTCAACGGGACCTGTTGCGGCGCGAATTGTACGAACGTGCTCAACGGTATCGAGCTTCCCGTCGGTGAAGTGAGGTAGATATCCTTAAGCGCCTGCGGGGTCCGCTGAAACTCCGGGTCGACTTCCAGCACCACGTGGTACTGGTTCAACTGGGTAAACATCGTGGAGACCTGCCGTTGTCCGAACGCGTCATAGAGAGTGTCATCGATCATCTCAGGCGTGATCCCGAGGCGTGAGGCTGTCGCGCGATCGATTACCAGTTCAACTTGTGAGCCGTCGTTTTGTTGATCAGTCGCCACGTCGCTAAGTTGCGGCAACGCGCTGAGCTTCGCCATCAGCTTCGCCGTCCAGCTATCCAACTCGTTCACGCTGGGATCTTCCAGGCTGTACTGATACTGCGTACGGCTGACTCGATCCTCTACCGTGAGGTCCTGGACTGGCTGCAGGAACAGCGTGATGTCCTGGACCTTTGCAAGTTGCGGTTGCAAGCGGTTGATCACTTCGCTGATACCAACCTTGCGCTCAGCCAACGGCTTGAGGTTGATCAGAAACCGTCCGCTGTTGACGGTGGTATTGGTCCCATCGATGCCGATAAACGACGATAGGCTCTCGACTGCCGGATCCCTTAGAATCACCTGCGCCAAGGCCTGTTGACGCTGCACCATCGCCGGAAACGATATCGTCGGCGGCGCTTCAGACACGCCCTGGATTACGCCGGTATCCTGGATCGGGAAGAATCCCTTGGGCGCTATAATGTAGAGCACGACCGTAAGAACCAAGGTTCCTATTGCGACTAGTAGCGTTGCCCCCTGATGCCCCAGTACCCACTGCAGCGTCTTGCCGTAGTACTCGATAGTGGCGTCAAAAATCCGCCCGGTTTTGCGGTAAAAGTGGCCTTGCTCGGACTCCGGCGTATGTTTCAGTAGCTTGGCGCACATCATTGGCGTCAGCGTCAGTGAAACTACCGCCGATACCAGGATCGTGACGGCCAGCGTAATCGCAAATTCGCGAAACAGGCGGCCCACGATATCGCCCATGAACAGCAGCGGTATCAGCACCGCGATCAATGAGACGGTAAGGGACAGAATCGTAAAGCCGATCTGCTCCGCACCTTTCAACGCGGCCTCGAGCGGCGACGCGCCCTCCTCGAGATAACGTGTGATATTCTCGATCATCACGATTGCGTCATCGACCACGAAACCCGTCGATATCGTCAGCGCCATCAGCGTCAGATTGTTGAGGCTATATCCGAGCAGATACATCACCCCGAACGTTCCCACCAGCGATAGCGGCACCGCGACGCTCGGAATAATCGTCGCCGACAGGTTACGCAGGAAGAGAAAGATGACCATCACTACCAGCGCGATCGTCAGTAGCAGCTCGAACTCAACGTCCTTCACCGAAGCCCTAATCGTCGTTGTCCTGTCGGTCAGCACCGCCACCTTCACCGAGGCCGGCAGCGAGGCCTGCAGCCGCGGCAGCAATGCCTTCACCTGATCCACCACCGTGATGATATTGGCGCCCGGCTGCCGCTGAATGTTCAGGATCACTGCCGGCACGGAGTTCATCCACGCGGCTTCCTTTACGTCCTCGGCGTCGTCGATCACATTTGCGACATCACTTAGTCGCACCGGTGCACCATTGTGGAAGGCCACCACCAATGGCTTATAGGCCGCGCTCGAAAGTAACTGATCGTTGGCGCCGATCGTGTAAGCCTGCTGCGCGCCGTCGAAGTTCCCCTTGGCCTCGTCAACGTTCGCCGCCGCGATCGCGCTGCGAAGGTTCTCCAGCGTCAGCCCATAGGAAGCCAGTTCGGTCGGGTTGGCTTGTACCCGGACCGCCGGCTTTTGTCCGCCGCTGATACTTACTAGCCCAACTCCCGACACTTGCGAGATCTTTTGCGCCAGCCGCGTGTCGGCCAGGTCTTCTACTTGTGTCAGTGGGAGCTCATCGGACGTCAATGCCAACGTCAAAATTGGTGCGTCCGCGGGATTGGTCTTGCTGTAGATGGGAGGGTTCGGCAGGTCCGCCGGCAGATAGGTTGACGCCGCATTGATAGCCGCCTGCACTTCCTGTTCCGCCACGTCAATATTGAGACTGAGAATGAACTGCAGCGTAATCACCGAACTGCCAAACGAACTGTTGGAGGTCATTTGGTTGAGGCCGGGAACCTCACCGAACTGGCGCTCCAGTGGTGACGTCACCGACGAGGCCATCACATCGGGACTCGCACCCGGATAGAACGTCAAAACCTGGATCGTCGGATAATCCACTTCCGGCAGCGCCGATACCGGTAATTGCCGGTACGCGACCAGCCCCGCCAGCATGATCGCCGCCATAAAGAGAGAAGTCGCCACCGGCCGCAGGATGAACGGACGGGACAGACTCACTGGCTACTCCTCTGCACCGGTGCCGTAGGTTGCGCAGATGCCTGCGCCGTTGACGCGACTTGTGCAACGACCTTACTTCCCGCATGCAGGTTGTCCAGGCCGTCGGTCACCACCAACTCACCCGGCGTAACCCCGGAACTAAGCGCGATCACATCCCCCTGGGTAGCCGCAATAGTCACTGGACGCATTTCGACGCTCTTATCCGGTTTGACCACGTACACGTACGTGCCCTGCGGATTTCTCTGCACCGCCGCCGCCGGCACCAACAGAGTGTCGTGCAGCGTGTCCACCAGCACTTTCACGTTGACGAACTGGTTAGGGAATAGTGAGTAGTCAGTGTTTGGAAATACCGCCTTCAGCTTGATCGTCCCGGTAGTCTGATCGATCTGGCTGTCGAACGTCTCCAGCGTCCCCACCGCCAGCTGCGTTTTGAGATCCCGATCCAATGCATCGACTGGCAGCGTCTCTCCCGCCCTCATGTCCTTGACGACTTGCGGCAGACTGTCCTCCGGGATGCTGAAATCCACCGCGATCGGCTGCAACTGGGTAATCACCGCAAGGCCCGTGGTATCCGCCGCGTGCACGATGTTGCCGATGTCCACCAGCCGCAGCCCGATACGCCCGGTGATCGGCGCCGTGATCCGCGTGTAGATCACGTTCACCTTGGCTGCCGCGATATTCGCCTTGTCGCTCGCTACCGTGCCCACCGACTGTCCCACCACCGCCTTCTGATTGTCGTAATCCTGCGCTGCGATTACCTGGTCCGCGAGCAGAGTCTTATCCCTCCCCAGCGTGATCTGCGCGTTGAGTAATGTAGCCTGATCTTTTGCCAACGTCCCTTCGGCCTGATCCAGCGCCGCCTGGTACGGACGCGGATCGATTTCCACCAGCAGGTCGCCCTGATGAACCGTCTGCCCTTCCTTGAAAGCAACGTTCACGATCTGCCCGTCCACCCGGGTCTTCACTGTTACGGTGTTGAAGGCCGTGACGGTGCCGATTGCCGTCAGGTAGCGATTAAGGTCGCCGCCCTCGACCGCCGTTGCTGAGACCGGTATTGCGGGATGATGAGCCGCCGCCGCAGCCGCTTCAGCCGCTTTGCGCGCGTCGAGGTATCGAGTCAGTAAAAAATACCCGACCACGACAAGAATCGAGAAGATTGAGATCCAGACCCATCGCTTCGAATGTACTTGCTGGCGTGGCAGGTACAGGTCTTTGACCCCTCCTCCTGCCGGAGCATTTGCGTCCATCATTTCCTTCGTTTCTATCACTCCGCGGCGCCGCACTTCGGATCGTCGGAGGCGCCGCCAGCACAATTTTATCCTTTTAAACGACGATCAAGAATGGAAATTAGTTTCGTCGGTACCAAAGCAAAAAGCGATCCGAATTTAGACTTACCAATCCGGATTTGCGCTCGACTGCTGAACTATAAGGTCGAAAATGCGAGAAAGCGTTGCTTGATGCAGGTTTAAACGGGACTCCATGGGTCTGCGGGCGGAAGAGGATTGAGAGACTCCGCACGTACTAGCTCACTGCGTTAGCAGCGCAGACCTTCGAACAAAGAGAGGGCGTGGGGAGAGGCGCGTATTTCGAATCAAAAGCACCAAGGCGATCTTCAGAGCCTGTAGTACCGCGACCTCGCGCTTCAGCGTCCGCGATCGGTCTCATCTATAGCGGGGAGACACTTGGCCACTTATGTTCACCGTAGGAAGCGTGAAACCTTGCCACCAGGCGAGCTTGCGAGCCGAGCTAACGAGTCTGCGAGGTGCGTTCAGGAAACGAGTCTGCGAGGTGCGTTAGTTTAAGGTTTCACAACTCTTTTTCTTGGGCTCAATGCTACCCTTCTTTGCCTGTCGTCCTGGCGGAGCTAAGCGCGCGGAACCGCCCTGACCGGCAAATGGGTCAGCCCCAGCAGCCGATTATTGTTCGTCCACGCCAACGGTCCCGCCAGCTCGAAACGCTCGAACCGGGCGATGATCTCTTCGAAGATCACCTTGATTTCGAGCCGCGCGAGGTTCGCACCCAGGCAAAAGTGCGTCCCGAGCCCAAATCCGACGTGATAGTTCGGATCGCGCGCGACGTCGAAGCGAAACGGATTTTCGAACGCGGCCTCGTCCCGATTCGCCGACATCTCCCACACCGTCACCTTCTGTCCCTTGCCGATATGCCGTCCGCGCAGCTCGGTGTCACGAGTAGCCGTGCGCCGCTTATACACCGACGGCGACGTCCATCGGACTATCTCCTCGGTCGCGGTCTTCATCAGTGAGGGATCTTGGCGCAGTCGTTCCAGCTCCTCCGGATTCTCGATCAACGCCAGCAGCCCGCCCGCGATCGATCCCCGAGTCGTCTCCGCTCCCGCCGGAAAGAGCAGGTTGAAGAAACCGCGTAACTCCCGATTGTCGAGCCGCGGCGATCCGTCGTCCAGTTGCGCATGCACGATTACCGACAGGATGTCGTCCGCCGGGTTGACGCGCTTTTGCTCCACTACTTTGTCTGCATACAGGCTGAGGCGTTTGAGGTATTCGGGAGCCATCACCTGGCCGTCGCCGGCGCCAACCGCCAGGTCAACGATTTCGATCAACTCCGCCCGATCCTCCTGCGGCACTCCGAGCACGCTGCAGATCATCTGCACCGGCAACTCGCGCGCCACCACCGGCGTGAAGTTGAAGACTTCGCCCACCGGCACGGTATCCAGGATGCGCCGCGCGCGTGTCCGCAGCTCCTCTTCGAGCCGCCCGATCATCCGCGGCGTGAAGCCCTTGTTGACCAGCGCCCGCATCCGGCGATGTTTCGGGTCGTCAGTCTGATTCAACTGATAACCCAGGCCCTTGCCGTCGAAGATCTGCGTGCCGCCCAGTTCCGACGAATAGGTTTCCGCGTCCTTGAATACCGTCACCACGTCGTCATAACGGCTGACCACCCAGAACCCGATTCCACTCGGCGTATGCGCCGTCGGCTCGTGCCACCATATCGGCTCCTCACGGCGCAGCCACGTAAAGAAATCCTGTGGAAATCCCTGCGCAAATGATCGGCTACTGGACAGATCAACTAATTCCATAACAACTTCCTTACAGTTTTCGTTCGAACTCTATGCCGTCCCGGAGTCGCAATTAGCCGCGCGTCGCGGGCTCCAAGCTCAAGGGCTGTGGGCTGCGAGTTCTGGCTCGCCAGAATGTACCACGACCGCGAGGCTCGCCGCACGCCCAAATGACCGTACCAGCCCGCCAATTCGCCGCTGCACGATCTCTATGCGAGATCCATCAGCTCGCGGATCCAACGCCGACAGCGTCCATCTCAGCTTCGCCCAGACGCGCCAGCGGCCCTTCGACCAACCGGCGATTATCGATGGCTCGAAGCTGGTCCACGAGCAGGTCCGAGTCGCGACGGATAAGCCTTGCGCCAAAACGCGAAACCGCAAGGGCTCAGCGTCGTTGATCAGGTTGGTCGTGAAAGGAATGATCAGGGTCGAGGGGTGCCCGGCGTAGATCAGCGCTTGCGCTTGCACGATCAGCACGGGACGCCGCTTCCCCGGCTCGGTGCCTCGCAGTGGGCTCAGGTTGGCGAGCCACACCGCCCCACGATCAGGTTTCCGGGTCGTACTCAACCGCGGAGAACTCAGCGTTGACCCGCATGCTCTCGGCGCGCACTTTTCGCGACGCTTTCGCCAATTTCGCGGCCCGCGCGCTGGCCTCCGCTTCGCGATTCATTCTTTCAATCGCATGACGGATATACTCCGCGCGACATTCCTAATGAACGCGCACAGCGGCTGCTGGCCCGTAGGAGATCTTCCGGCAATTTCAGTGAAATCGCGTCCATTATGGATATCCTTCAAAAATATCTTGCTAAGATATCTCGTGTGGCAGGCCGCGAATGGCATCGCCGATGCAACCTGCGCGCGATAACCTCCATCCCTCACCGGGCTCAACCCGACGCCCCTTTACTATCCCTTGGGCAGCCCGAGTACCCGCTCACCGAGAATGTTCCGTTGAATCTCGTTCGCTCCCGAGTAAATCATCGGGCCGCGCGCTTCCAGCATCCGCTGCGTCCAGAGTCCGCGATCCGCTGCGAATGGATCGCCGCGCTCCAATTGTCCGAACGGGCCGAGCAGTTCCAGCGCGAAGCTCGCCATGCGCAATCCCAGTTCGGTCGCGCTCAACTTGATTGCGGAGCCCTCCGGTCCCGGCGGCAAGCCCTTCAATTGCCGGGTCAGTTGGCGAAATCCCGTGTACCTGATCGCCGTCGCGTCCGCCGCGAACCGCCCAATCTCCTGACGCACCTGGGCGTCGTCCGCGAGGCGGCGGCCGTCCCGCGTGAGACGCGTCGCCAGTTGCGCCAGCTCGCGAACCCGGTTCGTCATGATCCGCTCCTGGCCGCTCGACCTCTCGAACGCGAGCGTGGTCAGCGCCACCTGCCATCCCTGGTTCCGCTCACCAACGATATTCTCCACCGGCACTCGCACGTCCTCGAGAAACACCTGGTTGAAATGCCGCGCGCCGGTCATCTGGATCAACGGACTGATCGTGATGCCCGGCGTCTTCATATCGAGCAGCAGGTAACTGATTCCTTTATGTTTCGGCGCTTCCGAATCCGTCCGCACCAGGATGAACATCCAATGCGCGTGATGAGCCAGCGAGGTCCAGATCTTGGACCCGTTGATTGTAAAGTAGCCGTCCTTCTCGATTGCGCGGGTCTGCAGCGAGGCGAGATCGGAACCGGCGTTAGGCTCGGAATATCCCTGGCACCAGAGCTCCTCGCCCGACAGCACTTTCCGCAAATGACGCTGCTTCTGCGCCGCGGTCCCCCAATGAATCAGCGTTGGCCCGAGCAGCCAGATCCCGGGGCCTGTGAAGGGCACTCCGCTGCCCGCTCGCTCCAGTTCCTGATCGCAGATGGTCTCCTGCAGGAACGTCCCGCCCCGTCCGCCATACTCCTTCGGCCACGTGATCCCCAGCCATCCGCCTTCGTATAACTTCCGATGCCACCGCAGCGTCGCTTCCCAGCTACCCTCTTCCTCGTCGGCCAGCGGACCAAGCGCCGGTACCGCGAACTGCCGATTCTGGTCCAGCCAGCGATTGAATTCGCTCCGGAAAGCCTCATCCTCGGGGCTGTAATTGAAGTCCATGTCAGTGCTTGATCAATATCATTGCGCGGGCTGTTAGCTCCACCCGAATCAGCGCCTCGCCAAGCGCTCCAATTACGCTGGTGCCCGGGTCAAGGTGACGTGCGCACTCAAGGCTTGACGGCGATTGCGACCAGACGCGAACGCTCTCTCGCCAAGGTTGCGATTGCGCCCGGCAGTTCCAGCTCTCGCTTGAGGTCTGCGCGCGCCGCGGCGCGAAGCTCCGCGGGCAGATGGCCTAGGAAATTACCGAACGAACTCGCCTCGGAAAAGCGGATTGCAGCCTCCGCGCTCAGCTCGTGAGGCGCCACGGATCGCGTCTCTATCGTCTTTATTTCAAAACCGGCCCGCGCCAGCAAGCTCGTCAATTCCTCAGCGCTCACGCGATGAACCACGGTGTCTGACGCGGCCGGATACCGGTTGTACGGCGCTCGCGACAGCACCCGCTCTTTAATCGAATGAAGCGGATTGGGACTCCCCTTGGCGCCGGTCGAGATGCCCAGTCTGCCACCCTTCTTCAGCACGCGGATACTCTGCCGCAGCGGTTCGAGTTTCTCTGGCAGCCAGTGAAAGACCGCGTTCATGCAGACGGCGTCAAAAGTTTCCGGCGCGAATTCGCTCAGATCGTAGGCATTGCCGACGTGAAAGTTCAGGTTCGATCGAGTCCGCCGTTGCGCGATTTCGATCCGCAGGGGCAGCGGGTCAACGCCGGCCACGGTGCCGCTCGGCCCAACCACACCCGCAATGTATTCAGCGAGCAGCCCGGTCCCACACCCCAGGTCGAGTACCATTTCGCCTTCGCCCACTTGAAGATCGCCGACCAGCCGCTGGCCAGCCTTGTACTGACGATCGGCGCTGACCCGCTCATACAGTTGCGCCAGGTCCTCGGTATCCAGTTCGAGACTCACTGATTTCATATTTTTTACCCTGTTCGAACAGCCTCCAGGATTGACCCCCGCCACGCGCGTCCCATCCGACCCGCCTGGAAGCGCCTTCTGCGGATTCTATCGTATCAATCTGCCGTTGTTGACGGTGCGCTTGTCGATGTATATACAAGTAT